>Ga0307500_10000493_pt1 | contig 12927 bp, 10 predicted proteins | sample 14_S_MG_FD_201362 | JGI IMG/M metagenome (GOLD analysis project Ga0307500, IMG submission 201362) | Soil microbial communities from Populus trichocarpa stands in riparian zone in the Pacific Northwest, United States - 14_S | ecosystem: Environmental > Terrestrial > Soil > Riparian zone > Trees... | reverse complement strand
GGCCAGTTGCACGCGGTGTCGCAGGCCCGCCGGTCCGCCGACGTGGTCTCCGCGGCGGTCCAGGTCGGCACGCTGGTCCAGCAGCTGCAGCAGGAGCGGCTGCTGTCGCTCGGCTACCTGGCCACCGGCGACGGGCGGGACCGGTTGGTGGTCCGGTCGGCCGAGGTCGAGGACCTGATCGCGCAGGTGCGCACCGACGTCGGCGACCGGGTCTCGACGCTGCTGCCGCCCGCGCTGGATACGGTGGCCGCGCTCGACCTGGTCCGCACCCGGGTGCTGCGGCAGGACATCGACCCGGACACTCTGTTCACCGCGTACAGCAACGCGATCGGCGTGCTCATCGACGCGATCAGCCTGCACCAGGACGCGAACACGGCGACCGACACCGGCCGGCAGGAGCTGGCCCTGGACGCGCTGATCCGGCACGACGAGGCGACCAGTTCGGCCGGCGCCGCGCTGTTCGTCGGCCTCGCCAACGTCAACGACATCGACGCCCGGGTGATCGCGCTGGTCTCGGCCGCCGCCTCGGTGCAGGACTCGCAGGAGCGGCTGTTCCTCTCGCTCGCCTCCAGTTCGGCCAAGACGCTCTACCGGCTGGTGCAGGAGGGGCCGGCCAGTCAATCGGTCGAGCGGTACCTGTCCCGGGTGACCGGCGACCCGGTCGGCGCGGTCGGCGACAAGGTCACCGACGATCTGCTGCCCGGCGTCGAGTCGCTCACCGCGCTCAGCCGGCTGGTGCAGATCAAGATCGCCCGGGACGTCTCCCGGGAATCCACCTCGGCGGCCAACCGGGCGGCCGGCACCGGCGCGGTCGTGATCATCGTCGGGCTGCTGCTGCTCGCCCTGGTGGTCGCGCTCAGCGTGCTGGTGGCCCAGGCGATCGCGCAGCCGTTGCGCCGGCTGACCGCGTCCGCCGAGGACGTGGCCGACGTCGCGCAGCAGGAGCTGGTCCGCGTCTCGGACGAGGAGGATCTGGACGTCTCGCCGCCGCACCTGGTCCCGGTCCAGGTCGGCACCTCGGACGAGCTGGGGGAGCTGGCCGCCGCGTTCAACCGGGTGCAGCAGGTCGCCGCCGAGCTGGTGGAGCGGCAGCTGGTCAGCCGGCGGAACGTGGCCACCATGTTCGGCAACGTCGGCCGCCGCACCCAGAACCTGGTCGGCCGGCAGCTTGCCATGATCGACACGCTGGAGCGGGACGAGCAGGACCCGGCCGTGCTGGAACGGCTGTACCGGCTCGACCACGTCTCCACCCGGCTGCGCCGCAACGCCAACTCGCTGGTCGTGCTCTCCGGCGCGGTGGAGCCGAGCATCGCCAGCGAGCCGCTGTCGATCGCGGACGCGATCCGGTCCGCGCTCGGCGAGATCGAGGGCTTCCAGCGGGTCCGGCTGCGGGAGACCGACGAGGCCCGGTTGGCCCCGCACGCGGCCACCGACGCGATGCTGCTGCTGGCCGAGCTGCTGGAGAACAGCACCTCGTTCTCGCCGCCGCACACCGAGGTCAACGTGACCGCGCACGTGGTAGACGCCGGTTGCCGGGTCACCATCGTCGATCACGGCATCGGGATGACCGACCAGCAGCTCGCCGAGGAGAACTCCCGGCTGGTGCAGCGGGAGCGGCTCGACCTGGCACCCACCGACGTGCTCGGCCTGTTCGTGGTCGGCCGGCTGGCCCGCCGGCACAGCATCGACGTGCAGTTGCGGGCCACCGCGGGTACCGGCGTCACCGCCGAGGTGACGATCCCGCGCAGCTGCCTGGTCTCGCTGGCCGGCATCAGCCGGCCGAACTGGCGCGGTCTGACCGCCGGTCGGGCCGAGCCCGAGCCGGACTGGACGGCCGCTGACCGCAACGGGCACCGCCCGGGCGGCCCGGAGACTGACCTGCTCGAGTCCCCGGTGCCCACGCCGGCCGGCCTGCACGACCCGGACCCGGCCGGCGAGCGGGCCCAGCCCGGCAGCGCCCGCCCCGGCACCCGCCAGATCTCGTACCAGCCCGGTGATTCGTTCCCGGGCCACCACCCGACCACGCTCCCGGTCCCGCCGACCGCCTTCCACCCCACCGACCCGAGCCAACCCGCGCTGCCGCCGGCCGTCCCCGGCCCGACCGCCTTCCGTCCGGACGGACCAGGCCAGCCGGGCCGGCCCGGCGACGGCGGCTCCGGCCCGGGCGGGCCGGGTCAGCCCGGGCGTCCGGACGAGGGCCTGAGCGGCTTCCGCCCGAACGGGCCAGGTGGGCCACGCCCGGGCGAGCGCATCCCCGGCAGCCTGCCCAGCTTCCGGCCGGACGATCCCGGTCAGCCGGGTCACGCCGGCCCGGACGGGTTCCGGCCGGCCCAGCCGGGCGGATCGGGCGATGCCGGCCCGGCTGCGCCGAGCGGGTTCCGCCCGGACCAGCCGGGGCCGCCTCCGGCGGGACCGGATCCCGATCAGGTCCAGCCCGGGGCGTTCCGGTCGGATGACGAGCTGGCCGAGGCCCCGTTCCGGGGTCTGGACGACGCCGACGGGCCGGCCGGGCAGGACGAGCTGGCCGGGTTCGACGCGGGTGGCCTGACCCGGCCGGTGGGTGGGCCGATGACGCCGGTGTCGCGCCGGGTACCGGGCGCGCAACTGCCCGACCCGGGCCCGGCCGCGACGCCCAGCTGGAGCCTGCGCGAGACGCCGGAGGATGCCCGCAAGGTCGTCGAGGCCTTCGAGTCCGGCGTCGAGGCGGCCGAGCACGTGGTCCCGCCGCCCCGCCTGGCCGAGCCGGCCGAGCTGGACCAGCCGCTGCTGGACCGGTGGGAGCGGCTGCGCCGCCGGGTCCCGGGCAGCCACCTGCCACAGTCGCCGGAGCTGACCGAGCCGGGCGAGCCGCCGGTCACCCCGGACGACTCGCGCGCCCTGGTCGAGGAGTTCGAGACCGGGGTCAGGCGCGCGCTGGACAACCTCGCCGCGGTCACCGCCCGGTACTCGCACACCGACGACAAGCCGAGCGGCTCGGCGTTCACCCGGCACACCGAGCCGGCCCCCCAGCCGGCGCCGGAGAGCCCGAGAGCGGCGGAGAGCCGGGCGGCCGACCTGCCGCCGATGGCCCGGCGGGTGCCGCAGCCGGTGCCGCCGCCCGCACCCTGGCCGCCGGTGGATGTACCCGGCGGTCGGCACGCCACGGTCGAGCCGCCGTCCCGGCTGGCCGACGGCCCGCCGGCCCAGCCCGGCGATCGCCCCGAGGACGACCCGGCGATCCGCGCGCTCGGCGAGGGCACCTCGCCCGGACCGTCGCTGACCCGCCCGTACGAACGCCACAGCAACGCCGCCACACCGCCCCCGGCCAGGGCCACCCCGCCGGACCAAGTCACCCCGCAGGACCGGACCGGCTCGCCGGACCAAGCCGACCCGCAGGACCGGACCGTTCCGCAGGACCGCGCTACCCGGCTGGGCCAAGCCGCCTCGCCGGACCGAGCCGCCCCACCGGACCGGACCGTTCCACAGGACCGCGCGCCCCGGCCGGACCAAGCCGACCCGCAGGGCGAAGCCGACCCGCAGGACGAAGCCGGCTCGCCGGACCGGACCGTTCCGCAGGACGGCGCGACCCGGCTGGGCCAGGCCGCCTCGCCGGACCAAGCCGCCCCACCGGACCGGACCGTTCCGCAGGACCGCGGAGCCCTGCAGGACCGCGCCGCCCCGCAGCGCCGCCGAGCCGGGCAGGACGGCGGAGCCCTGCAGGGCCGGGTCGCGGGATCCGATGAGCCGGATGTCGCGGCGTCCGCGGGCGGTCCGGCGGAGGTCGGGCCCGTCCCGGCCGAGCCGGAACCGCCGGTGGAGGCGTCGATGGTCCGGGTGGTGGCGGACGAGCCACGGCGGCGCGGCGCTGAATCCGCCGGCAACGGGCGGTCGAGCGGGCGGCGGAACCCGCTGATCCGGCTCAACCGGCGGATTCCGGGCGCGCAGTTGCCCGACACCGGCGCCCATCCGAATGATCTTGACCCGCCACCTGAACTGGATCCGGACGCTGCCCGTGCACTGGTCGAAGAGTTCGAGGCCGGTGTCGCACGGGCCCTGGGATCCGCCGAAGATGGCCGTAGCTCGCCCGGCGATCCGGAGCAGCCCGGCGGCACAGAAGGGAGCGAGCGATGACGAACATGACCTACGGGCTCAGTGCTGAAGCGCAGAACTTCAACTGGCTCCTGGGCCGGTTCGCCTCGGAGACCGCCGGTGTCATCGAGGCCATCGCGGTGTCCTCCGACGGGCTGCTGATGGCGATGTCGCACGGCCAGGACCGGGCCGGGGCCGACCGGCTGGCCGCGATCGTCTCCGGGATCACCAGCCTCTCCGGCGGCGCCGCCCGCTGTTACCAGCTGGGCACGCTGAACAAGGTGATCGTGGACATGGCGCACGGCTACCTGCTGGTGTCCGCGATCAGCAGTGGCTCGGTGCTCGGGGTGATCGCGGCGAAGGCGGCCAACCTCGGCAACGTGGCGTACGAGATGACGCTGTTCGCCAACCGGGCCGGCGTCGCGCTCACCCCGCAGTTGATCAACGAACTGAAGAATTCACTAGAGTCGTGACCGGCGATCCGTCGTCCTCCGAGCGCGGGCCCACCGCGGGCGCGCTCATCCGGCCGTTCCTCGCTACCGGCGCCGCCGGCCTGGGTGCGGAGGCGGCCGGGGTCGAGCCGTCGACGGGCCTGCGTCCCTTCCTGCTCACCGCCGGCCGGGTGACCGCCGAGGTCACGATCGCGATCGAGACCCAGGTGATCAGCACCGAGCTCGGCCGGGCGTCGATCGGGACGCTGGCGTTCGAACGCCGTGACATCGTGACGATCTGCGCCGAGCCGCTGGCGCTGGCCGAGATCGCCGCTCAGTTGGGCCTGCATCTCGGGGTGATCCGGGTGCTGGTCGGTGACCTGTCCGCCGAGGGGCACATCTCGGTCTACCTGCCGAACGCCGACGTCTCAAACGACGTCGATACGCTGTTGAGGGTGATCCGTGGCCTTCGAGCTATCTCCTGACCGCGGCGCCGATACCGGCGCTACCCAGGCCACGCCGGTGCGCCGGCAGCCACCGTTGCCTGTCAAGATCGTTATCGCCGGTGGCTTCGGGGTGGGCAAGACCACCTCGGTCGGCAGCATCTCCGAGATCACCCCGTTGACCACCGAGGCCGTGATGACCACGGTCGCCGCCGGGGTGGACGACGTCAGCTACGTCCCGGACAAGCGCACCACCACAGTCGCGATGGACTTCGGCTGCATCACCATCGACGAGAGCCTGAAGCTCTACCTGTTCGGTACGCCCGGTCAGGACCGGTTCGGGTTCATGTGGGATGACCTGGCCCATGGTGCGCTCGGTGCGCTCGTGATCGTGGACTGTCGCCGGATGGACGACTGCTACCCGGCTGTCGATTACTTCGAACGGCTCCGATTACCGTTCGTGATCGCCGTGAACCGGTTCGACGGCGTCGTACCGCTGGATCTGGACACAATCCGCTGGGCACTGGCAATAGAAGACTCAACTCCGGTGCTTACTTTCGATGCGCGTGACAAACTGTCGGTACGTGACGCTCTGCTCGCCGTCCTGGATCGAGCGCTAGAGCGAGCACACAGCAGCATGCAGGCAAAGGTCCCGTCCTGACCATGCGGGGGTTGCCGTGGCGGATATCAACGACCGCTTGGAACGACTGAACCGACGCGAGGAGTTCGCGCGCCGGGGGCAGCACGGGGGTTCGCACCTACCGGCTTCCGACCTGGATCTCGACGATGACTTCGCCGAGGTCCTGGTGGCGGTTGCCCGGGTGGTGCAACGGCGACCCGGGCTGTCGGTGATGCTGGCGGCTGCCGACGGCCGCCCCGGCCGCACCGTGATCCGGGTGACCGAACGGGACGGCATGGTGGAAACCGCCGTGGTGACACCGCCGAACCCACCCAGGCCGCCCGCGCCGGCGGTCGCCCCGGCACCGTCGCAGGAGTGGATCGCCGAGCCGGCCAGCGCCGGCCGCCATTCCGACGAGCGGCTGCGCCGGCCGGCCACCTCGCCGCCGCCGGACGAGCCGCGGCCCGGCTACCAGGAGGGCCCGCCGCCCGGCCCGACCCGCGGCCTGGTCACGCTGACCGACGAGACCAGCCGGGTGGTGGCCCGGCTCGCGGAGATGCTGCGGGCCGATCCGTCGCTGGCCTCCGGCTGGGTTCGGGACCGCTGACGGCATGTCCGACCTGGCCGAACGGGCCGGGTGGCGAGTGCCGCCGAGCACATCGTCAGCGTTGCGCAAGCGGCCTCGCGTACTCTGCCTTGTCGTGAGCGACGCGCCGATCGGCATCTTCGACTCCGGCGTGGGCGGGCTCACGGTGGCCCGGGCGATCCTCGACCAGCTGCCGAACGAGCCGCTGCTGTACGTCGGCGACACCGCGCGCGGCCCGTACGGCCCGCTGCCGATCGCGCAGGTCCGCCGCTACGCCCTGGAGGTGCTCGACCATCTGGTCGACTCCGGCGTGAAACTGCTGGTCATCGCCTGTAACACGGCCAGCGCCGCCTGCCTGCGGGACGCTCGGGAGCGGTACGACGTGCCGGTGGTAGAGGTGATCCTGCCGGCGGTGCGGCGCGCGGTCGCGGCCACCCGCAACGGCCGGGTCGGCGTGATCGGCACCGTGGCCACCATCACCAGCGGCGCCTATCAGGACTCGTTCGCCGCCGCGCCGGCGGTCGAGGTGACCGTCGCGGCCTGCCCCCGGTTCGTCGACTTCGTCGAGCGCGGCACCACCAGCGGCCGGCAGGTGCTCGGTCTGGCCGAGTCGTACCTCGCCCCGCTGGCCACCGCCGACGTCGACACGCTCGTCCTGGGCTGTACGCACTACCCGCTGCTGACCGGGGTGCTCGGGCTGGTCATGGGGGACCGGGTCACGCTGGTGTCCAGCGCGGACGAGACCGCCAAGGACGTGTACCGGGTGCTGGTGCGGTCCGGCACACTGCGTGCCGAGGACGCACCGGCACCGGAGCACCGGTTCGTCGCCACCGGCGATCCGGAGCCGTTCCGCCGCCTCGGTCGCCGGTTCCTCGGTCCGGAGATCGGCCAGGTGGAGTCCACCCCGCTCGGCGTAGCCGTCCGAGCCTGAGCGTCGCCAGGAGTGGCCTTATGAGGCTTACCGTCGTCGGCTGCTCGGGTAGCTTCCCGGGCCCGGACAGTGCAGCGTCCTGCTATCTGGTCGAGCAGGACGGCTACCGGCTGCTGCTGGACCTCGGCAGCGGTGCCCTCGGCGAACTGCAGCGGCACGTGCCGCTGGCCGAGGTGGACGCGATCGTGCTGTCCCACCTGCACGCCGACCACTGCCTGGACGTCTGCCCGTACGTGGTGTTCCGCCGCTACCACCCGGACGGTCCGTGGCCGCGGATCCCGCTGCTCGGCCCGGCCGGCACCCATGACCGGCTCGCGGTGGCCTACGACCCGTCGGTGCGGACCGGCCTGCGGGACCTGTTCAGCTTCTCCGCGGTCACCGCGGGGGAACGCGAACTGGGCCCGTTCCGGCTCCGGTTCGAGCGGATGAACCACCCGACCGAGACCTACGGCGTACGGCTGGAGGCGGCCGGGGCCGCGCTGACCTACTCGGCCGACACCGGGGTCACTGACGCGCTGGTCCGGCTCGCCGAGGGCAGCACCGCGCTGCTCTGCGAGGCGTCCTTCATGCCTGACGTCGTGGTCCCGCCGGACCTGCACCTGACCGGCCGGGAGGCCGGCGAGCACGCCGCCAAGGCGGGCGTCGGCCGGCTGCTGGTCACGCACGTGCCCCCGTGGGCAGATCGCACGGTCATCCACGCCGAAGCCGCCGCCGCCTACGGCGGCCCGACCGAGTTGGTGGCGGCCGGCAGCTCGTACACGGTGTAGCCAGCGGTCACCCCAGCGGTCGGCCGGAGGTCAGCCGGCGAGGAACGAGAGGCGGACCTCGCGGACCGGGTTGTCCACGTTGAGGTCGACCAGGCAGATGCTCTGCCAGGTGCCGAGCGCCAACTGGCCGCCGAGCACCGGGATGGTCGCGTACGGCGGGATGAGCGCGGGCATGACGTGGTCCCGGCCGTGCCCGGGGCTGCCGTGCCGGTGCCGCCAGCGGCGGTCCGGCGGCAGCAGGTCGTCCAGCGCGGCCAGCAGGTCGTCGTCGCTGCCGGCGCCGGTCTCCAGCACCGCCACCCCGGCGGTCGCGTGCGGCACGAACACGTGCAGCAGCCCGTCCGGCTGGCTCTGGCCGGCGGCGAACCGGGAGCACTCCTCGGTCAGGTCCCGCACCACCGGGGCTGAACCGGTGCGGACGGTCAGGGTCTCGCTGTGCATGCCCGGCAGTCTGCCGTCGGCCGGGTCGGCTGCTCGCCCCGGGGGCGGCTGACTAGGGTTTGCCGCATGACTCGACCCGACGGCCGAGCGGCCGACGAGCTGCGCCCGATCACGATCGCGCGCGGCTGGCAGCGCTGGGCGGAGGGATCGGCGCTGATCGAGTTCGGCCGGACCCGGGTGATCTGCTCGGCGAGCGTGACCGAGGGCGTGCCGCGCTGGCGCAAGGGCAGCGGGCTGGGTTGGGTCACCGCCGAGTACGCGATGCTGCCGCGGGCCACCCACACCCGGTCGGACCGGGAGTCGGTGCGCGGCAAGATCGGCGGCCGGACCCACGAGATCAGCCGGCTGATCGGCCGCTCCCTGCGGGCCTGCATCGACCTGAAGGCGCTCGGCGAGAACACGATCGCGATCGACTGCGACGTGCTGCAGGCCGACGGTGGCACCCGCACCGCCGCGATCACCGGCGCGTACGTGGCCCTCGCCGACGCGGTGACCTGGCTGGGCGGCCGGCGCAAGCTCGGCTCGAACCCGCTGCCCCGGTCGGTCGCCGCGATCAGCGTCGGCGTGCTGGACGGTGAGCCGCGGCTGGACCTCTGCTACGAGGAGGACGTGGTCGCCGGCACCGACATGAACGTGGTCTGCACCGGCGATGGCGACTTCGTCGAGGTGCAGGGCACCGCCGAGGGCGCCCCGTTCGACCGGGCCACCCTGACCGCGCTGCTCGACCTCGCGGTGGCCGGCTGCGCCGAGCTGACCGTCGTGCAGCGCACCGCCCTGGGCCGGTGACCGGGCCGGCAGGGGCGCCGCCCAGGCTGCTGCTGGCGACCCGGAACGAGCACAAGCTGGTCGAGCTGCGCCGGATCCTGGCACCCGAGGTGGCGGTGCGGATCGTCGGCCTGGCCGATGTGCCGACTTTCCCGGAGCTGCCCGAGACCGGCGCCACGTTCGCCGAGAACGCGCTGTCGAAGGCGCGCGACGCGGTGCGGCACACCGGCCTGCCGGCGGTGGCGGACGACTCGGGGCTGTCCGTGGACGCGTTGAACGGGATGCCCGGGGTGCTGTCCGCGCGCTGGTCCGGCGCCGGCCATGACGACGGTAGGAACCTGCGGCTGGTGCTGGAGCAGATCGCCGACCTGCCGGACAGCCGGCGCGGCGCGGCGTTCGTCTGCGCGGCCGCGCTGGTCACCCCGGACGGCACCGAGCAGGTGGTACACGGCCAGCTGGACGGCGCGCTGGTGCGCGAGCCGCGCGGCAGCAACGGCTTCGGCTATGACCCGATCTTCCTGCCGGCTGGGCGGACGCAGACGTCCGCCGAGCTGTCGGCGGCGGACAAGGACGCGATCAGCCACCGCGGCCTGGCGCTGCGGGCGCTGGTCCCGTACCTGCGGGCGGCCCTGCTGCACTGACCCTCCGGCGGTTCGGCCCGGCGGCCGGCCGACCGGCCGGTCGGGTCATTTCGGGGCACGCATTTGGGCCTGTGTCCGGCGGGGCAACGTGTCTTGCCCTCTGCTCGGGCACGGTCGGTGGCGATTCACTGTGCGGCATGCAGCGACATCCTTGGTACCGGCTGGCCGCGACGGATTCCTGGAACCCGACCGCCGCCGCGCTGGCAGGTGACTACGGGCGGCGGGCGTTGTGCCCGCGGTGCGGCTCCGACCGGGCTGTCGACTACGGCGCGCAGGTTGGCTGCGGGCGATGTGGAGCGTGTTGGCAGGCTGATGCGGACCTGGCCGTCGAGTTGCCAGCGGCCCGACCGAACCGGGCGGAACGCCGGTCCGGCGGCCTGGACGATCCGCCTGCCGAACCCTGAGCCCCCGCGGGCGCCGGCTCGAGACGCCCGGTCGTCGGCGTCCGCGGGCACCACCCCCCCGCTGTCACCCGCCGACCCAGCTGGAGCCACGGTGGCTCCCACCGGGCCCCCTCGACGGCCTCCGACCCGCTGGACCGCGATCCCCCTGACCCGGATCCGGTCGCCGGCGCCCGCGGGCCCCCGTCCAGATGCCTGCCCCGCAACCGACCCGCCGACCGGCCCGGCCCGGAGTCGGGCCGGGATCAGAACGGTGGAGGTTGCGGACCGGGATAGCGGGGCGGGCCGGTCGGCGGCTCGGTCGGCGGCTCGATCGGGGTCCCGCCCTGCACGGTCAGCTGGGCGGGGTCGCTGGTCGCGGTGCCGGCCGGGCTGGTCAGCACCGCGCGGTACCAGGTGCCGTCCAGCCGCGCGGTGGCGAGGAACGAGAGGGTCAGGCCGTCCGCTTCCGGGATGGCGTGCCAGCCCTGCTGGGTCGGCAGCCGCCGCTGCCAGCGGACCCGCGGTCGCGGGCTGCCGGAGCCGGCCACGGTGAACGTGGCCATCTCGCCGGACGGGACCGCCGCGTCCGCCGGCTGGCTGGTGACCACCGGTGGCACCCAGCGGCCGACGACCGTCACGTTGTCGCTGCCCGCATTCGCCACGTACGCGGTGTGGTCGAGCGGGTCGACGTCCACCCCGGCCGGGCTGGAACCGGCGGGGAGGGTGCGCAGCACGGCGTGGGTCGTCCCGTCCAGCACCGCGACCGTGCCGTCGTCGAGGCTGGTCACGTACACCAGGTGGGTGGTCAGATCCACCGCGACGGCGTACGGGTTGGCGCCGACCGGCACGGTCGCGGTCACCGTGTTCGTCCCGGTGTCGACGACGGCCAGGCCGCCGGCGGTGGCGACGTAGACCGCGCCCAGGCCCGGGTCGACCGCGACGCCGGCCGGGTTGCTGCCGACCGTCACGGTGGCCACCACGGTGTCCGCGTCGGCGTCCAGCACGGACATGGTGTCGCCCAGGTTGGAGCTGGCCACGTACACCAGCCGGGCGTTCGGGTCGACCGCGACGCCGGCCGGCTGGTTGCCGACCATGACCGTGGCCCGGACGCTGGCCGTCGCCATGTCGATCACGGTCACCGTGTTGCCGCCGACGTTGGTCACGTACGCGGTGTGCGCCCGCGGGTCGGCGGCGACGAAGTACGGCTGCGGCCCGGCCGGCACGGTGGCGGTCACGGCGTTGGTCTTCGCATCGATGATGCTGACCGTGTTGGCGCCCGTGTTCGTCACGTAGACGGTGCGGCTGACCTGGTCCACCGCCACCCCGTTCGCGCCGGCGCCGACCGGGATGCTGTCGGTGGCCAGGCCGGTGTCCGCGTCGATGACCGAGACCGACTGGGCCGGCCCGCTGGCCACGTACACCGCCCGGATGGATGGCTCGACCCCGACGCCGACCGGCCGGGCCGCCACCGGGAGGGTCGCCACCACGTGGAACGTCGCGGCGTCCGCCGCCGGGCCGGCGGCCGCCCAGCCGGGCGGGACCGCGCTGAGCGCGAGCACCATCCCGCCGGCCACCAGCCCGGAACAACGCCGCCACACCCTTGTCCTGCCCACCTGAACCCCCGTCCTCGGCCGGCCCGACTACGCTCGGTAATCTAGCGCATGATTGTCGTCACCTTCGGTGCGGGCCCCCGCTGGCTGGGCCACGCCGGAGGGGGTGCGGCCGGCTCAGGACAGCAGGGCGTGCCGGTACGTCCAGGCGAGTGCGAGCAGCGCGGCGCCGGCCGCCTGCATCGGCTCGCGCCGGGCGTAACGCTCGACCTGGTCGGCGTCGAACGGGATCGGCGGCAGGATCGTGCCCTCGTCGATGCGCCCGGCGAGCCGACCGAACAGCTCGTCGTACAGCGGCGCGTCGATGACCACGGTGGTGAGGATGTCGGTGGCCAGCGTCAGCGGGTCGACGCCGATGCCGAGGCAGTGCGCCCGGACCTGGCCGGCCTGCAGCGCCGCGGTCAGCCGGGCCGCGAACGGCCAGCCGGCGTAGTCGACCGGCGCCCCGTCGGGCCCGTGCACCTCCGGCTCGCCGAGCAGCTCCTCGGCGAACTCCCGCACCATGCACCGCCACAGCGAGAAGTCGTTGCGGACGTCGTCCGGCCCGGTGCCGGACGGCTGGAAAATCCCCACCGGGAGCACCTGCAGCATGCCCCCGGCGTGCCCGACCGCCGCCCCGTCCCGCCGGTGCACCAGGAAGCTGGCCGCGTCCGCACCCCGGTCGTACCGCAACGTCAGCGTGCTGACCGCGACGTTGATCCGCCGCCGCCGCGGGTCACACGGGTCACCGACCGCCCGGCGCAGCGGCTGGCGCCCGACCGGCCCGGCCGGCTCGAGCATCGCCGCCACGTACTCGTGCGCGCACGCCTCGCCCACGTCGACGCCGTCGAAGTAGCTACCGGCCCCGAACACCATCAACGGCTCGGCACGCAGGTCCGCGTCCAGCAACCGGTAGGTCGGCCGATCCTCGAACAACCGCGGCCGCGCCAGCCCCGCCACCGCCGCTGAATACCGCCGGTACGGCGCCGGCACCACTCCCGCCGCCGCGCCGGTCACCCAGCTGAACCCGACATCCCCCCGGTACTCCAGCCGGACGTCCCGTACCGGCACCGGCCGCCCCGGCAACCAGGCCGCGGTGGACAACAACGGCGTCCCGCCCACCGTCGTCCACAGTGGATACTCCCGGGCCGCCGCCACGCCCAGTTCCCACCGCTCCCGCCGCAGCACCTCCCGAACCGCCAACCACCCCGCCGAATCCCCCGCCACCCTCGCCCCCCGTTCCCGCCCACCCGGACCGATCCG
>Ga0307500_10000492_pt1 | contig 12955 bp, 7 predicted proteins | sample 14_S_MG_FD_201362 | JGI IMG/M metagenome (GOLD analysis project Ga0307500, IMG submission 201362) | Soil microbial communities from Populus trichocarpa stands in riparian zone in the Pacific Northwest, United States - 14_S | ecosystem: Environmental > Terrestrial > Soil > Riparian zone > Trees... | reverse complement strand
CGGGGGAGCAAGTGAAAACCAACCTGCGTGTCTGTCTGGTGATGTTAGCCGCCGTGTGCGGCAGCGGCACGACGCTGGCGGAAGAGAAATCCGCCACGGTGGCAGACGCAGTCGAGCCCATGGTCGTGTACGACATGCTGCTCGGATACGGCTGGGATAACTGGAGCTGGGCCAAGACAGAGCTGAGCATCGAGCTCACGGGCAGCGCGCGCCGGCCCATCAAGGTGGTAGCCGGCCCGTGGCAGGCGTTGTACCTGCATCACGCGCCATTCAGCACCAGCGGCTTCAAACAGCTCGGATTATTGATCCAGGGATCGGCGCCGGAAGGTGATGTACGCGTGTTCGCGCTGACCGACGGCAAGGCCATCGGCGAAGGCCGTCTGATCAAACTGGGCAACAAGGGATGGACCCAGGTCGTGATGCCGCTGGCCGAACTCGCGGCCGAAGACAAGATCATCGACGGCATCTGGGTGCAGAACTCCTCGGCGGCCGATCTGCCGAAGTTCTACGTCACCGACATCAAGTTCGAATAGCGCGATTCAGTTTCCGACCGGAAGCACGAGGTGCGTGCGCACCCCGGTCAGCGCATGGGTTTTTCCCCGCCACACGAACTCCCCGGGCAATGCGGACGGCCGCGTGATGTCCGCGCGCAGCCTGCCTTTCGAGATCCGGTAACTCACCTCGACCGGGCCGTGAGGCGTCGCGGCGATCGCATCGAGTGAGCTCAGGTTCCCCAATGAAGGTTCGACGCGCAGTCTCGAATATCCCGGCGCCGCTGGCCGGATGCCGGCAACCACGCCCAGCAGGTCCGCGGTGGGATGCGCGCTCCAGGCGTGTGTATCCGAGCGCGGCTGCCCGCGCGATTCGGGCCAGGTGGTGTAGTTGAGCTTCAACAGGTCGCGCCAGGTCTGCAGCAACGCAAGGTATCGATCGCGCAGCCCCGCATGCTCGAACGCGCCCGCCAGGTACCACGCGAAGTAATAGGTCGACGTGTACATGCCGGGCGGCGCGTCGATGCCCTTTCCGGGCACGGTGATGCGCTCGAGGATGGCAGGCATCTCTTCGGGTGTCGCGATGTCGTAGAGCACGGCGAACACGTTCATGTGCTGGCTGAAGACTTCGCGATCGCCATCGTCGGCGAACAATCCCCGCTCGGCGCTCCAGCAATGCTCGCGGATCGCGGCGCGCGCACGCTCGGCCTTTGCGGCAAACGCGGCGCCCCGGCCGGCCTCGCCGTAGGCCGCCTCGAGCGCCGCGCCCTGGCGCAGCGCGCCCACCCACATGGCCGTCATCAGGCAGCTGCCGTTCTGCCTGCCCCAGGAAGGAAATGTGTCGCGGTCATCCCAGCGCTGCCCCGCCCAGTCGATGAAATTCCACTGCGGATTCTTGCCTAACAAGCCTTGGGCGTTGAGCCGCGGCTCGAACCACTCGAGCACGGTGCGCATGCGCGGCAGGTGGCGGCGGATGGGCGCGGTGTCCGGCTGCTCGAGCGCCCAGTCGGCCAGCATTCCGACCCAGGCGAACGAGAATGTCGCGATCACGTTGGACTCGCGCGCCGGAAATCGCCCCTGCACGAGGCCATCATCCGCTTCCGATTCGGCAAATGCGTCGATGGCCTGGAGCGCGAGCCGCGGATCGCCGGACACGGCGTACGTAACCAGCATTTCGAGGCGTGTGTCGCCCGCGTACTGGAGCTGCTCCCAGTAGGAACTGTCCATGAAGGTTTCATGCGCGTCGACGCGCAGCGTGCGCCAGCCGATGTCCCAGATGCGATTGAGCTCGGCATCGCTGCTCTCGAAGCGCGCCACCCGCGTGAACGGGTAACCGGTTTCATCGAGGTGCAGGCCCATCAATGTCAGGGGCTCTTCGCCGGTCTTTATCTCGATCTCGATGAAGCGATACGTCCGCCACCACAGCGGCGCAAGACTGCGTTCGGCGCCGTCCGCGATGAAAGTGTCGAAAAATCCGATCACCTGCCGGTCGCCTGTGAGATTGCGGTCCGACTTGCGTCGTTCCGCGTCGTACAGCGCCTCGCCATATTCGAGCCTGATGATCGCGTCCCGGCCGCCGGTCACGTCCAGGGCCGGGTAACCGGAAATCACCGCGTCGCGCCGGATGAGTAGTTTGGCGGTGGTGTTGGCGGGCACCACCACGGACCTGGCCGGAAACTGTTCGCCGCCCTCGAGACTGCTGCGGACCACGACACCCGGGCTCGCCGATTCGAAGCGCTGCGGCGGGAGCGGATCCGCGATCAATGTGCGCCGCGCGGCCGCGGGCGCCGGCACGGCCGCGCGCCAGTTCGATCCGATTTCCATGGCCCCGGCCCAGTCCCAATCCGCTCTCCTGGCGTCGATGACTTCGGGGGTGCTGGCGACGTAGTACTGCCAGTCGATCTGCTCATTTCCCTTGACGACGGAATGGCCCGGATCGATCGCCACGAACCAGCCCGGCTCGCCGGTCGATATTCCCGGACCGACCAGGCGGAATCCGGTAGCGACGGTGATCTGCGCCACGGGAGCCGCCTCTCCGAAATTCCACACCTCCGCGGCGATCACATTCCTGCCGCGCTTCAGGTGCGGCGCCAGGTCGAGCGTCGCATAGCGCCAGCGCGCCGGCGTGCCGGTGGACGGGCCGCTCGCAACCCTCGCGCCATTCACGTACAGCACAAAGCGGTTGTCCGCGGTGACCGTCACCGGCAGCGTGCGCGGAGCCTTCACGAACTCCACCTCCCGCCGGAAATGCAGCACGACGGGTGCAGCCCGCGCGTCCGGATGCGTGACCCAGCCGTCGGCGGGCGACTGGGCCGCGGCCGGGGGAACCTTGAATACACCGGCAGCGCACATCCAGGCGAGCGCAATAAGGACTTGTCGCGGCTGCCCAGGGCGAAGCTTCGATGTTACGAATCGATCAAGCGGCCGAAGCATGCGCACCCTGCCTAACTACTTGCACCGCGGCGTGGTGTTTCGGCGGCGCGACACTTTTGTCAGTCCGGGCCGGAATGCTACCGGTGGTACAGCACGGCGCGGCGTAGCTAACATGCGGATTTTTATTAGAAAAATCGTCCTGCGCGCGTGAGGTATGTTCATCCAGTGTCATTTGCGGTAAAAATGTTGCAAATACGATCATATTCAGCCAGCGAGCAGGTCGATAGTAGCCATACTCTCGCCGGATGCGTGATCAGGTAGCCGCTGCATACAAGGGGGATCTCCAATGGAAAAGTTCGATCATTCATCTGCGTCGTTGCGGCGCGCGATCTATCTTGCGCTCACCGGCGCGGGACTCGCACTAACGGCACAGACCGCGATCGCCGATGAGGGCGAATCGCAGGAGCTCGATGAAGTCGTCGTCACCGGCTTTCGCGGATCGCTGAACTCAGCGTTGGCCGCGAAGCGCGCCGAGACCAAGGCCATCGACAGCATCTTCGCCGAAGACATCGGCAAGTTCCCGGACAGCAATCTCGCCGAGTCGATGCAACGCATCCCCGGCGTGACCCTGTCGCGTGGCGACGGTGGTGAAGGCCGCAACATCTCGGTTCGCGGTCTCGGACCCACGTTCACACGCGTGCGCGTCAACGGAATGGAAGCCGCCGCGCAAACCGGCTCGAGCGACATTTACGGCGCCGGCAACAACGGCCGCAGTTTCGACTTCAACGTCTTTCCGACGGAAATCTTCTCGCAGCTCTCGGTGATCAAGACCCCTTCGGCCGACGTCGAAGAAGGCTCGCTCGGCGCCACCGTCGATCTCAAGGCGCCGCGTCCCTTCGACTATGGCGAGGACCAGATCTTCACGATGACCGCCCGCGGCGTCTTCAACGACGTCAGCGAAGACATCGACCCGCGCGCCTCGTTGCTCTACTCGAGAAAATTCTTCGATGAGAAGTTCGGCGTGCTGGCCTCGGTGGCCTACCAGAAGCGCAACATCCGGGAAGTGGGTTACTCGGCGGTGGACGTGCTCTCGGCCAACACCAACGGCCTCACCACCGGCGGCACGCTGTTCCCGTATTGCACGCCGCAAGGCTGGGCCGGCATCCAGAGTCCCGCCAACGGCAACAAGGGCGCCAACGGCACACTCTGCAGCACGTGGACCGATCAACTCGGGGTCGTACACCCCAACCCGCGCTCCGGCTCGGTTGCCGCGTTCCAGACCGTGTATGACAGGCGCCGTGCAGACCTGCCGAACGTCGCTGGCAGCGGCGCCTTCTTCCCGCGCCTGCCCCGCTACGTGAACTCGGAGCAGGACACCGAGCGCACCGGCGGCACGCTGTCGTTCCAATGGCAACCCGGCGAAAACACCACTCTGTCCCTCGACGGTCTGATGTCGAAGTACGAAGTCGAGCGCCGGGACAACTACATCCTGTTCCTGTCGCTGGGACGCAATCTCACGAACAACGGCCAGCCCCATGTGTCGCTGACGGATGTCGAGATCGACGACAAGGGCTCGGTGCAATACGCCAAGTTCGACGGCATGGACATACGCTCCGAAGGTCTCGTCGATCAATTCGTTGCGAAGTTCGAGCAGGCCAATCTCGAACTCAAGCATGAATTCAGCGAGCAGTTCTCGATCCGCGCGGCGGCGGGGCGCTCGATCTCGCGTTGGGATGGCCCGATGCGCCTGCAGACCTTCCTCGACCAGATCGACGTGGATGGCGTGTCCGTGGATTTCCGCGGTGGCCGCGAGACGCCGCTGATCAACTTCGGCAACCTCACCCTGACGGATCCGAACGCATTCCTGTACGCACCGCAGCGGGCCGATGGCACGGTGCTCGGCGGCTTCTCCACGCAGGGCAAGCCGTCGGAGAACATCACCGACATCAACACCTTCGAGCTGTCCGGCGACTGGCAGATGACCGAGATGTTCGGCATGAAGCTCGGTGGCCAGTACCGCAAGAACGACTTCAATACACATGTCTCGAACCTGCAGCCGGCCTTCGTGCCCGTGACCAACCTGCCGGGCAACGTCACGCTGGCGAGCATCACGCACCAGATCAAGGATCTCGACGACAAGTTCGGGTCTGGCGCACCCGCCTCCTGGGTGGCGGTGGACTCGAAGAAATGGCGTGATGCGTTCAACTTCGACTCCTACCCGTTCTGCAATGTCGAATGCGGCGCCAACAAGAACGAGATCACCGAGACGGTCAAGACCGGCTACGCCGTGTTCTCGTTCGACTCGGGTGATGGCTGGAAGATTCCGATTCGCGGCGATCTCGGTGTGCGCTACGTGAAAACCGACCAGTTCGCCATGGGTCACATTCCGGTGAACGCTCCGGCGGGTGCTCCGTTCCCGACCGTGGGTCAGCGCAATGAGGTCGAAACCGAGTACAGCGATACGCTTCCCTCGCTGAACGTCGTGTTCGATCTGACACCGGACCTCGTGACACGCCTGTCGGCCTCGAAGGTGATCTCGCGCGCGGATCTGGGCAGCCTGACGCCGACCGCGACCATCACGGCCACCACGCGCACCGGCACGGTGAACAATCCATTCCTCGATCCGATCCGCGCGAAGACCGCGGACCTCGCGCTGGAATGGTATTTCCAGCCGGGAGCGCTGCTCTCGGTGGCGTACTTCTACAAGGACATCGAGACCTACATCCAGCGCATCACCAGCCCGATCGTGTACAGCGAACTCGGTCTGCCGGATGCGCTGCTGGCGGGTACGCCTTCTTCGCCGTCGGACGTATTCAACGTCAGCCGCCTCGAGAACACGAAGGGCGGACCGCTCAAGGGGTACGAGCTCAATGCGCAGGTGCCATTCAAGTTCATGGATGGCTTCATGAGCAACTTCGGCGTGCTGGCTAACTACACGCACGTCGAGTCGGAGATCGAGTACATCCTGGCCAGCGTCGGCGGTGTTCCGACGGTGACGACCACCAACGATCTCGTGGGCCTGTCGCCGAATTCCGCCAGTGCCACGTTGTTCTACGACGACGGCCGGTTCAGCATCCGCTTCACCGGTTCCTATCGCGACGAGTACATTCGCGGCATCCCGGCGTCGGCGGGCAGCGATATCCAGGGCAACCTGGCCAACACGTTCGTGGACGGCTCGGCGTCCTGGAACATCAACGACAACTTCACGTTGATCTTCGAGGCGCAGAACATCACGGACGAGCGCAACACGCTGTTCATCGACAGTCAGCGCAAGGACACGCTGTTCCAGACCGAGATTGGCCGCACCTTCAACCTGGGAGCGACCTTCAAGTTCTGACGGCCCGCCGGTAACGGCGTCAACCAACCGGGCGGGTGGCGAGCGATCGCCACCCGCCCTTTTCTTTTGACTTCGTTCTCGTGGCCGTGAGCCGTGCGGCTCCCCGATTACGTCTTCATGGCCATGAATCGTTCGAAAGCCTCGTATGGCCGGTCGAGGGTCGTGCGCGTCTGCGCACTCGCATTCGTGCGTCTCTGGGTCTGGACCCTGATCCTCGTCATCACGGCGCTGTTGCTGAACGCCTGAGGTGGCGGGCGTAGAATACGGTGCATGCGCACATGCACTAACAACCTGTTCCTGGCGCGCCGGCTGCTTGCGGCCTTGCTGCTGATTCCCGTCGCACTGGCGCCGGTGCGCGGATCCGCGGCCACTCCCGCGCGCGAGCAGGTGCTGGCCGCGATGAAGAAGGCCTCCACGTTCATGACGGAGAAGGCCGCGCTGCGTGGCGGCTATGTCTGGTTGTTGAGCGACGACCTGAAGCGGCGCTGGGGGGAGATCCCGGCACGTCCCTCGCAGATCTGGTTGCAGGGCGGCACCGAGCTCATGGGCCAGGTCTTCCTGGACGCCTACGAAGCCACGAACGACGGGTTCTATCTCGCCGCGGCACGCAACGCCGCGGATGCCCTGGTATTCGGACAACACCCGCTGGGCGGCTGGCATTACTTCATCGACTTCGATCCGGCCGGAGTGCCCGAGTGGTACGAAAAGCAGGCCTCGAAATTCCGCTACGGCTACGAGGAATACCGCCACTACTACGGCAACGCCACGTTCGACGATCGCGTGACCACGGATGCGGGACTGTTCCTGCTGCGCTTCTATCTGCTCAGCCGGGAGGCCGCGTATCGCGAGCCCGTGCTCAAGGCTCTCGATTTCGTGCTCAAGGCGCAGTACCCGAACGGCGCGTGGCCGCAGCGATTTCCGCTGCGCTACGAGTTCGTACACGACGGTCTGCCCGATTACACCTCGTTCTACACTCTCAACGATGGCGCGATGTCGGGAATCATCGAGTTGCTGCTCGAAGCCCATGAGCGCCTGGGAGACGCGCGCTATTTCGAAAGTGCCCGCCGGGGAGCCGATGCGTTGCTTGCGCTGCAGGGTCCGGAAGGACAGGCCGCCTGGGCGGAACAACACGGCCCTGACCTGCGCCCGATCGCCGCGCGCACGCACGAGCCCGCCGGCTACGTGGCGCGCGAAAGCCAGATGGCGATAGCCATGCTCCGCAGCCTCTACCTGCGCACCGGCGACCCGCGTTACCTGGCGCCGATTCCACGCTGTCTCGACTGGTTCGATCGCATCAACCGTGAAGCCGCGGCCCAGAAATACCCGGCACCGCGATATTGGGAGCCCGGCACCAACAAGCCGCTGTACGTGGTGCGTACCAACCTGCTCAACGCCGAAGGTTATGGCCTCTACAAATGGACCACCGACGTCGCGCAGACGCGTTGCGGGAGTGCGCCCTGCCAGGGAGACGGGAAACCCATCGTCGACGTCGCCGCATTGCGCACCTCGTACCAGGCACTCGCTTCGCTGGACAAGAAGGCGCGCGCCGAGCGCCTCGCACAACTCCACGCCCGTGCCAGGCGGCCGCGCGCCGGCGAGGACGTCGCCGGGATCATCGAGGCACTGGATTCGCGCGGCGCCTGGGTCACCCACGACAACTCCGTACCGGTGCCCCATGCCCTGACAGAAGCCACCGAGCGTGAGACCGTGCGCGGCATCAGCACGGGAATTTTCGCGCGGCGCATGGAGACTCTGATTGGCGCGCTGGCGCCCGCCGCAACGGAGCCGGGAACGCGCTAGGGCCGGATTCCTGACGATGAAGGTCGATTCCGACAGGTCCTTCGTGAGGGACTGACAGATTCGCCGCGCCCGTCCCCGTACCTTGTGCCATTCCCGGGGGCGAGGATCAGTGGATATTTCGTTGACGCTCAAATACGCGGGCCGCCACGCGCTCAAACGAAATGCGCTCGTGACGCGTTGGTGCGAGGACCTGGTCAGCCGCGAATGTGCCGATCCGGCCGTACATCAGCTCCGCCAGGCCGAATTGCTGGCCCAGGTGTTGCGTGCGGCTGGCCGCATTCCGGCCTATGCGCCGTACGCCGCCCGCGCGTCCGGGCGCGACCCGCTCGCGTATCTCATCGACAATTTTCCCATCATCGACAAGACAGCACTGCGGGAGCGCCGGCAGGAATTCCTGCCGGACGGCAGGTTGCCGGGATCCCGCTTCAACATCGCGGCAACCAGCGGCAGCACCGGAACGCCGCTGGATGTCTACCGGACCCTGGGGTCCATGCTGCGCGAAGAAGCCTTTCACCTGCAGCACTGGCGCTGGGCCGGCTGGCGTCGCGGCGAGCGCCAGGCAGTCCTGCGGGGCGACACGGTGATTCCGATCGATCAAAGGCAGCCTCCTTACTGGTTTCGTGACACGGCCGGTGGGCAGCTGGTGCTCTCGACGCGTCATCTGAACGAAGAGACCGCCGTGTTGTTCGCCCGGGAGCTGGATCATTTCGGTGTCACGCAACTTCGGGCATATCCGTCCGCGGCCTACCTGCTCGCCACCTACTGCGAGAGGGCCGGTGTACCGGTCCGCCTCAAGTCGGTGATCACGGGATCGGAAATGCTCTACGACTTCCAGCGCGCGCGCATCGAGTCGGTTTTCCGCGCCAAGGTTTTCGATTTCTACAGCATGGCCGAACGCGTGGCCTACGCCTCCGAATGCCAGCACGGACGCATGCACGTGAATCCCGAGTACGGACTGGTGGAGATCGTGGACGAGGATGGCCGGCACACGGATGGCGACGGCACCATCGTCGGAACCTCTCTGCTCAACCGTTCCTTTCCGCTGATTCGCTATCGCATGAATGACACCGCGCGCTGGAGCCGCGAGCCCTGCCCTTGCGGGCGCCGTTATCCCGTCATCGACCGGATCAGCGGACGGCTCGCGGATCAGCTCTACGATCTCGATGGGCGCGCCGTGAACTGCACCTTGATCGGTTTTGCCTTCGACGGCATGCGCAACATCCGAAAGGCGCAGGTGGCCCAGGTCGCCGCCGATCGCTGGATCATCCGTGTCGTTCCCGCCGTGAACTACACCGCACTCGACGGGCAGCGCGTGCTCGCGAAACTCGCCGCGGAAGTATCGCCGCGCGTTGCCGCGTCGATCGAACTGGTCGATGACATCGCGCCGCTGCCCAGCGGCAAATACAAGTGGGTGTCGCAGGAGTCCTCGCCGGGCAAGGCCGCGGGATCCTCCTCGCCTGCCGCGCTCGAAGCGCGCGAACCCGAGGAACCATCCACCGCACGCGGGCGCTCGCGTGCCAGCGCCCTTCTCGCCAGCCTCCTATGCTGAGCTCCGCGCCATCCATCGCGCGAGCCAGGTCGCCCGCGGCCGATATCAGTTGCCAGCTTCGGCGTGATGCCTGGGAACGACTGTATGCGCAGGTTCCTGTGCCGCATTTCACGCAGGCATGGTGTTACGGCGAAGGCAAACGCGCAGAGAACTGGGGAGTGGAGCGCCTCGTATTCGACGATGGCATTGCGCCGGTCGCGCTTTGCCAGGTGCTGACGAAGGACGTGGGCGGTCTGACGCTGGCGGCGCGCATCAATCGCGGTCCGTTGTTCCTGGAACGCGCGCCCTCGGCGGAAACGCAGCTCGGCGTATATCGGGCCATTCGCCGGCGCTGGCGCTTCGCGCGCCACGGGCTGTTGTTCCTGGCGCCGCCGCTGGCTTCGGGCGAAGACAGCACCGCGATGTTGCGTGACGCGGGTTTCCTGCGCCGCAAGCCCGGCGGCTGGCACTCGGCCCTCATCGACCTGCAGCTTCCACTGGAAACCATTCGCGCCCACGTATCGCGCGAATGGCGCAAGAACCTCAACGCCGCGCTCAAGTCGGAGCTCGCCCTGCGAATCAGCGGCGATCCGCGGGAAATCGAATGGATGCTGGATCGGCATGCGGACAACATGCGCAGCAAGGGATTCGTCGGGCCGGGCGTCGCATTCGTGCGGCGCATGATCGAATCCAGTCCCGAAGACTTCCGCGTGTTCCAGGCCTGTCTCGACCAGCAGCCCTGCTCGGCTCTGATGGTCGCCCGCTTCGGCACGCAGGCCGAGACGTACCTGAGCTGGACCAACGATGCCGGGCGCCGGCTCAATGCACACACATTCCTGATGTGGCATGCATTCGTCGAGATGAAGCGGCTCGGTTGCCGCGCCCTGGATCTCGGCGGCTACAGCACGAATGCCAGATACGGCGCGTACAAACGGACCATGAAGGGCCGGGAATACCAGCTCGCGGGCGAGTGGCTGGCGCTCTGAGCGCCGTACCGGCATGCCACCGCCCCAGTCAGGAAGGCGCGTCGGCGTCCGGGTCCCGCTCCAGTAGTTCGATCGTGCCGGGGTCGAGCCGGCCGTCGAAGAACCGTTCGAGCGCGAGCGCGAACCCCTGCTCGCCGGGCGCTGCGACGCGGAACAAGGTGAGACTGGAGTGCAGTTTCTGCGCATCGACGCTGCCCATGATTTCACCGGCGCTCGAACCCCTGATTTTCAGCAACGCAGCGACACACTCGCGCAGGCGTTTTCCGAGAATGGGATCCGCCAGAAACCCGCGCGCTTCTTCCAGCGAGGTGATGCCGTAGAAGTGCGCCTTGTCGCTGCGCCCGAGCCCGCGGAGCTGGGGAAAGACGTACCAGATCCAGTGCGAGCGCTTTTCACCGGCGCGCAGCTCGCCGAGCGCAACTTCATAGTCGTGCGCCTGTGCATCGAGAAATCGAGCCAGGTTGAATGGGTCGCCCATACGGGTTCACGAGGCTCGAAGCAGGCTCCGCAATCTGCCGTAGGCGAGATATACACCGATGCCAATGAGATTCCAGAGCGCGAAACGATAGAGAGTCTTGCCCGGCAGACTGGCAATCAGATAGGCGCAGCCGAGAATGGCCAGGGATCCGACGATCATGGGTTGAGGACAGCGGAATACGCGCGGCAGATCGGGCGAGCGCTTGCGCAGGATCATCATGCAGGCCGCGACCGCGATGAACGCCAGCAGCGTGCCGGCATTGGCGAGCTCGGCTATTTCGTCGAGACGAAAGAACCCGGCGACCGCGGCGACGAACACGCCGGTGAGGGCCGTGATGAGCGCGGGCGCGCCGGTGCGTTCCGACACCACGCTCAACTTCCGCGGCAGCAGGCCGTCGCGGGCCATCACGAAGAAGATCCGGCTCTGGCCGTACATCATGACCAGGATGACCGATGGCAGGGCCACCAGCGCGGCGAGTGCGATGAGGCGTGCGGCCAGCGGGTGTTCGAGGGTACGCATCACGAAGGCCAGCGGTTCGGCCGAGTCGCCCACCCGATCGTGGCTGACCGCGCCGACCGCCGCAATGGCCACCAGCATGTAAATGATTGTGCAAACAGCCATGGAGCCGATGATCCCGATGGTCAGGTCGCGTCCCGGATTGCGCGCCTCTTCGGCCGAAGTCGCCACGGCGTCGAAACCGTAGAAGGCGAAGAACACCACGGCCGCCGCCGCCATGACGCCACGCGTGACGCCATCCGAATCGACCGTGCTGCCGAAGCCATACGGCATGAACGGCCGAAGGTTGTCTGAATCGAATGACGGCAACGCGAGCAGCACGAACGCCGCCAGCGCCGTCATCTTGATGATCACCAGGATGATGTTGAGCGTCGCGCTCTCGCGCGTTCCTGCCACCAGCAAACCCGCAACCGCCAGCGCCACGAGCACCGCGGGCAGATTCACGATTCCGCCGGCGTGCGGGCCTGCGAGCAGGGCGTGCGGCAATTCGAGACCCGCCGATTGCAGCCATCCGACCAGGTACGCGGACCAGCCCACCGCGACTGTGCTGCAGGCCAGTGAGTATTCGAGGATGAGGCTCCAGCCGACGATCCACGCCATCGTTTCGCCGATCACGGTGTAGGTATAGGTATAGGCGCTGCCCGCGGCGGGAATGAGCGTGGCCATCTCCGCATACGCGAGCGCCGCACAGGCGCACACCATTCCGGCGATCGCGAACGCCAGGATGATGGCGGGCCCGGCGCGATGCGCGCCGACGCCGGTCAGCGTGTAGATGCCGGTGCCGACAATCGCGCCGACACCCAGGGCGACCAGATGCGGCCAGCTCAGCGTCTTGCGCAGTGGGCGCTGCTCGATCTCCGCGGCGTCGATGCGCTTGAGCGGCCCGAGCAGCGCGCGAATCACGCCGCTGCCCCGGGCTGCAACCCGGGTCTCGTGGCCTTGCACTGCTCGACACGCGCAATCACATCGGCGCGGCGCGCGCCGGACAATGGCAGGCGCGGCATGCGCACGCGCTCCGACCCCCGACCCATGATCTGTTCGGCCAGCTTGATCGACTGCACCAGGTCGTGATCGGCATCGAGATGCAGCAGCGGCATGAACCAGCGGTAGATGCGCCGCGCCTCCTCCCAGTCACCCCGCTTCGCCGCGTTCACCATCGCGACGGACTCGCGCGGAAAGGCGCTGGTGAGGCCGGACACCCAGCCGCTGGCGCCGAGCAGGAAGGCCTCGAGCGCCACGTCGTCGAGACCCGCGAGCAGCGTGAAGCGGTCGCCAAAGCGATTGACGATGTCCGTGAAGCGGCGCGGATCCGGCGCGCTTTCCTTGATGGCCACGATGTTCGGAATGGCGGCGAGACGTTCGAGCGTGTCCAGCTCGATCGACACGCGGTAAGCCGGCGGGTTGTTGTACAGCATGATGGGCAGCGAGGTGGCCTCGGCCACCGCG
>Ga0307500_10000491_pt1 | contig 12957 bp, 10 predicted proteins | sample 14_S_MG_FD_201362 | JGI IMG/M metagenome (GOLD analysis project Ga0307500, IMG submission 201362) | Soil microbial communities from Populus trichocarpa stands in riparian zone in the Pacific Northwest, United States - 14_S | ecosystem: Environmental > Terrestrial > Soil > Riparian zone > Trees... | reverse complement strand
GGTGGGGCGGCCGGGGCCGCCGCCGGCGGCGCGGCGGTCACCGCGGGCGCCGGGCTGGCCACCGCTGGCGGGACGGCCGGCGGCGCTGCGGCCGGCGGGGCGGCACTGGCCGGCGGCGCCGGGATCGCCGGCGGTATCGCGGCTGGCGGGATCGCGGACCCGTCCGGGCTGGTCGCGGCGGCCGGTGCCGGCGGGGTGGCCGGTGCCACCGCGGCGGCCAAGTTCGGCCTGCTGGCCGCGGTCCTGCAGCTACCCGGAATGGCCAAGCTCGGCGCCGGAATAGGAACTGCCGTGGTGGCCGGCGGCCTGGTCATCTCGCTCTCGCACCCGCCGGCCCAGGACCTCAAGGCGTTACCGCCGGTCCAGATCGTGGCGCCGAGCCTGCTGCCCGCCCCGCCGCCGGTCAGCAAGCACACCACGGCGCCGCCGTCGTCCCGCACCGGCCAGGGTCCGGCCGGCACGGAAGGCACGGCCGGCACGCCGGCCGGACCGGAGACCGCCCCGCCGCCGGCGCACTCGCCGGCCCAGCCACCCGGCTCCACCGCGGCCACCGGCGGGTCGAGCCCACCGGCCGGCACCAGCACCCCGCCGCCGACCGATCCGGGCGCCCCGGAAACCCGGTTGGCCCCGACCACGCTCGCGGTCGGCGAGGCCAGCCCGAACAAGGACCTGATCGCCGGCAAGCAGGCGCAGCTGGCCATCCTGGTCAGCAACGTCAGCGAGAACCCGGTCACCGGCCTGTCCGCGCACGTCGACCTGCCGGTCGGCTTCGAGCTCCGCGGCGCGGACGTGGTCACCGACGACCCGGCCAAGCCGAAGCGGAAGAAGTGGAAGTGCCGCGCGGTCGACGGCGGCGCCGAATGCACCCTGGGCACGCTCCCGCCGGGCGACAGCACGCTGCAGTTGAAGGTGATGGTCGCTGCCGACGCCCCGGCGGAGGGCAAGCTCGGCGGCTCGATCGACACGGTGGACGGGGGCAGCGCCGCGATCCCGTCCACCCAGCTGACCGTCAGCCAGAAGTGAGGTCAGCGGCCGGCGGGGCCGGGGGTCAGGTCACGCCCAGCTCGCGGGCGATCAGCATCCGCTGCACCTCGGACGTGCCCTCGCCGATCTCCAGGATCTTGGCGTCCCGCCAGTGCCGGGCCACCGGGAACTCGTTCATGAACCCGTAGCCGCCGAACACCTGGGTGGCGTCCCGGGCGTTCACGACGGCGGCGTCCGAGGCGAACAGCTTGGCGATCGCGGCTTCCTTCTTGAACGGCCGGCCGGCCAGCATCCGGGCCGCCGCGTCGTAGTAGGCCAGCCGGGCCACGTGCGCGCGCATCTCCATGTCCGCGATCTTGAACTGGATCGCCTGGTAGGCGCCGATGTTGCGGCCGAACGCGGTGCGCTCGGCGGCGTACCGCACCGACTCGTCCACGCACGCCTGGGCCAGCCCGACCGAGAGCGCGGCGATCGCGATCCGGCCCTCGTCCAGAATGGACAGGAAGTTGGCATAGCCGCGGCCCTGCTCGCCGAGCAGGTTCTCGGCCGGCACGCGGCAGTCGACGAAGGAGAGCTCGCGGGTATCCGAGGCGTGCCAGCCGACCTTGGAGTACTTCTTCGAGGCGGCGAACCCGGGCCGGGGCACCGGCACCAGGATCGACGAGATCTCCTTCTTGCCGCCGCTCAGCTCGCCGGTGACCGCGGTCACGGTGACCAGCCGGGTGATATCGGTTCCCGAGTTGGTGATGAACGCCTTGGTGCCGTTGAGCACCCACTCGCCGTCCTCCAGCCGGGCGGTGGTGCGGGTGGCGCCCGCGTCCGAGCCGCCACCGGGCTCGGTCAGCCCGAACGCGCCGAGCGCCTCGCCGGCGCACAGGGCCGGCAGCCAGTGCTCCCGCTGCGCGTCGGTGCCGAACCGGTAGACCGGCATCGCGCCGAGCGAGACCGCGGCCTCCAGCGTGATCGCGACCGAGGAGTCGGCCCGGGCCAGCTCCTCGATGGCCAGGCAGAGCGCGAAGTAGTCGCCGCCCATGCCGCCGTACTGCTCCGGGAAGGGCAGCCCGAACAGGCCCATCTCCCCCATCTGCTTGACCACGTCGTACGGGAATTCGCCGCGCTCGTCGTAGTCGAACGCCTTTGGCGCCACCACGGTGCGGGCGAAGTCCGCCACCGTCGCGCGCAGTGCCTCCTGCTCCTCGTTGAGCCGGTAGTCAGGCATGTGACCGTCCCTCACTGGGTGCCGACGGTTGGTGTCCGGGCAGTTACCCCGATGGTGTCATGCGCCGGCCCGCGCGGGCGGCGGTCAGGGCACCTGAAAACGGGCCGTACACTCCACCCGGTGAGCTTCGTCCGTTCGCTGCTGGACCGGGTCGAGACCCCGTGGCGGGTGCTGGTCAAGGAACTGTCGGCCTTCGGTGTGGTCGGCGTGATCAACCTGTTCGTCGATATCGGGTTGTTCAACGCGCTGCACTTCGGCGCCGGCATCGGCCCGCTGACGTCCAAGGTGATTTCCACCACTGTCGCGACCACCAGCGCGTACTTCCTCAACCGGCACTGGTCGTTCTCGCACCGCGCCCGCACCGGGCTCGCCCGTGAGTACGTGCTGTTCTTCGTGCTCAACGGCATCGCGCTGGTGATGGGCCTGCTGGTGCTCGGCCTGACCAGGTACGGCTTCGGCCTGACCGGCAAGCTGTCGCTGAACGTGGCGAACCTGATCGGCATCGGCCTCGGCACGATCTTCCGGTTCTGGTCCTACAAGAGGTGGGTCTTTCCGCCCCACGAGGCCGACGCCGAGTCCACGGCCGAGCGCGCCGCCGCCTGATCAGGCCTCGTCGCGGGCCAGCGGCAGGTAGGCGGCGAAGATGGGCGGCCGGGGCTGGCGCAGCTCCAGCCGGCCGCCGTCGGTCTCCACCAGCACCCGGGCCAGGGCCAGCCCGATGCCGGTGCCGCCGGCGCCGGAGACGCCGCGCTCGAACAGCCGGGGCACCAGCTCCGCCGGCACCCCGATCCCCTCGTCGGTGACCTCGACCAGCGCGTGCTGGGCCGACCGCCGGACCCGGACCGTGACCGCACCGCCACCGTGCTCCAGCGCGTTGTCCACCAGCACGCCGACCGCCTGGTGCAGCCGGCCGGGGCTGGCCATCGCGACCAGCCCGGGGGCCGCGTCCACCACCACGTTGCGGCCGAGCCGCCGGATCGCCGGCTCCCGCTCGTTCAGCACGGTGGTGACCTCGTGCGCCACGTCGATCTCGGAGGCGCCCTCGGCGCGGGCCCGGCGGGCCTGCGCGAGCAACTCGTCGACCACCCCGGACAGCCGCTCGGTCTGCTCCAGCGCGCTCTCCGCCTCCTTGCGGATGTCCGCGTCGGCGGTGCGGGCGATCTCCTCCAGCCGCATCCGCAGCGCGGTCAGCCGGGACCGCAGCTGATGGCTGATGTCGCTGGCCAGGTCGCGTTCGCGGCGCAGCAGGTCGGCGATGGCCCGGCCGCTGGTATCGAGGACGTCGGAGACCCGGTCCAGCTCGGGCACGCCGTGCCGGACCGAGGAGGGCCGGAAGTCGCCGGCGCCGAGCCGCGCCGCGCGGTCCGCAACCGCTTGCAGCGGCACCACGAGCTGCCGCGCGGAGAACACCGCGACCACCGCGGCCACCGTCATCGACGCGAAGATGCCCAGCCCGATCGCGATGGTGGCGCGTACCTTCCGGGACGTCACCGCATCGGCCGGCAGCGCCACACTCACCTTGCCGCCGTCCCGGATCGGCGCGCTCGCCTCGACCCCGCGGCTCAGCTGCGCGCCGGCGATCAGCACCCGGCCGTCCGGCAGATCGACCCGGACCCACTGCCCCGGCACCAGCCGGGCCAGCCGGTTCGCGTCCAGGTCGTCGGTGTCCAGCCGGTCTTCGACGTACGCGGCGACCGTCTGCACCTCACGCAGCAGGTCGTTGCGCGAGGCGTCGTCGATCAGCCGCAGCGTGACCATCAGCAGCGGCAACCCCAGCGCGAGCACGGCCACGGCGGCCACGCCCAACGTGGAGAGCAGTAGCCGCCGCCGCATGGCTCAATCCCGCTCGAAGCGGAACCCGACGCCGCGCACGGTGGTGATCAGCCGGGACTGCTGCGGCTCGTCGCCGAGTTTTCGGCGCAGCCAGGAGACGTGCATGTCCAGCGTCTTGGAGGCGCTGCCCTCGCTGTCGTCCCAGACGTCGCGCATGATCTGCTCGCGGGTCACGACGCTGCCGGCGTGCTCCAGCAGCACCCGCAGCAGCTCGAACTCCTTGTTGGACAGCTGCAGCTCGACCTCGTCCTGCCAGACCCGGCGGGCCGAGATCTGCAGCCGGACCGCGTTCGCCTCCAGCACGTCCGCGCCGCGGCGGCGCAGCAGTGCCCGGACCCGGGCCAGCAGCTCGGCCAGCCGGAACGGTTTGGCCACGTAGTCGTCGGCGCCGGCGTCCAGCCCGACGACGAAGTCGACCTCGTCGGTGCGGGCGGTCAGCACCAGCACCGGCACGGTCGACTTCGCCGCACGCAGCTGCCGGCAGACCTCCAGCCCGTCCATCTCCGGCAGACCGAGATCGAGCAGGACCAGAGCGACCGAACCGGACAACGCGGCGGTCAGCGCCGTCGGGCCGTCACGTCGGACGATGACCTCGTAGCCCTCGCGCTCTAGAGCGCGGGTCAACGGGTCCGAAATGGCCGAATCGTCCTCGGCCAGCAGCACGGTGGGCACGTTCACACCTTAGGACTCGGAACTGCCCGGCGTGGTGGGTCGGGCGGACGGGGGGATTGCCCGAACGGGCAGCGCTCAGACCGGTGTCACTCCGTGCCGGCGCCGGGAGAAGTGCCGGTCCTTGCCGCGCGCGGCAGCGTACCGCGCGATCAACTCGGCGCGTAGCTCCTCCGGCTGCACCACCGCGTCCACCACCAGCTCGCTGGCCAGCCGGACGATATCGATGTCCTGCTCGTACTCGGCCCGCCGGGCCTGGACGAACCCGGCCCGGTCAGCCTCGTCCGGGATCGCCGCGATCTTGTTCGCGTAGACCGCGTTCACCGCCGCCTCGGCGCCCATCACCGCGATCTTGGCGGTGGGCAGCGCGATCGTGGCGTCCGGCTCGAAGCCGGGGCCGGCCATCGCGTACAGCCCGGCGCCGTACGCCTTGCGCACGACGACGCAGATCTTCGGCACGGTCGCCTCGGCGATCGCGGTGATCATTTTGGCGCCGTGCCGGATGATCCCGCCCTTTTCCACCGCGCTGCCGACCATGAACCCCGGGACGTCGGCCAGGAACAGCAGCGGCACGTTGAACGCGTCGCACAGCTGCACGAACCGGGTCACCTTGTCGGCCGAGTCGTTGAACAGCACGCCGCCCTTGAACATCGGGTTGTTGCCGATCACGCCGATCACCTCGCCGGCCAGCCGGGCGAACCCGACGGTGCTCTCGCGGGCCCAGAGCGCGTGTATCTCGAAGTGCGAACTGCCGCCGTCCGGTGCCGCGTCGACCAGCGCCCGGACGTACCGGCGCATGTCGAACGCCTGCCGCTCGCTGTCCGGCACCAGCGCGCGCAGGTCGCCGCCCGGGGCCTCCGCCGGCTCGGCCGCCGGCGCGGTGCCGGTGTGGTTGGTCGGCAGGTAGGACAGGTAGCGCCGGATCACCTCCAGCGCCGCCAGTTCGGTCTTGACCAGGAAGTGCCCGACACCGGACTCGGTGCAGTGCATCCGGGCCCCGCCCATCGCCTCCAGCGTGGTCTTCTCCCCGGTCACCATCTCGACCATCCGGTCGCTGCCCAGGTACATCGAGGCGTTGCCGTCGACCATCGCGACCACGTCGCAGAACGCCGGGATGTAGGCCCCGCCGGCCGCGCTCGGCCCGAACAGCGCGCACGCCTGCGGAATCGAACCGGACGCCCGCACCTGGTTCCAGAAGATCTTGCCCGCGCCGCGCCGGCCCGGGAAGAGGTCGACCTGGTCGGTGATCCGGGCCCCGGCCGAGTCGACCAGGTACACCATCGGGACGCTGGTGGCATAGGCCCGCTCGATGATCCGGATGATCTTCTCCACGGTGCGCGCGCCCCAGGAGCCGGCCTTCACCGTGGAGTCGTTGGCCAGCAGGCAGACCGGCCGGCCGTCGATCCGGGCCGCCCCGGTGATCACCCCGTCCGCCGGCAGGTCACCGGCCGCGACGTTGGCCAGCATGCCGTCCTCGACGAACGAGCCCTCGTCCACCAGCAGCCGGACCCGTTCCCGGGCGAACAGCTTGCCTTTGGCCTCGTTCGCCGCGTGGTACTTCGCGGCACCGCCCTTCTCCACGGTGGCGCGCAGTTCGGCGACGGGTGGGTGCCGCGGCATCGGGTTGTGGCTCACCTGGCCAGTATCGCCGGGATCGCCCGACCGGGCCGGGCGGGCACCGTCCGGCCCGCCCGGCCGGCGGTTCGGACCGACCGACCGGACCGGCCCGTCGGCCCGCCGGACCAGACCGGCCGGACCGCCGGACCAGACCGGCCGGACCGCCGGACCAGACCGGCCGGCGGGCCGGATCGGACCCGCCGGGCGAATGTTCCAGCGCGGCAATTCCGTGCTCGTCTTTGTCGCTGAGCTGTGTCAGGGTGCTGGCCGTCAAGCGAACGAGGAGCCAGGGGGTGTCTGACGGATCTTCGGCGGGCATCTACCGGGAATCCATCAGACAGCCCCTACCGGCTGGAGGCCGAAAGTGAGCGAGCGCACCTCATTCCCGGAGGGAACCCCGTCCTGGGTCGACCTCATGACGAGTGACCCAGAAGGCGCGCGCACGTTCTACGCGGGGGTCTTCGGCTGGGAAATGGACGTAAATCCCGACCCGGACACCGCCAACTACACGACCGCCATGCTGCACGGCAAGCGCGTCGCCGGGCTCGGCGGCTGGGCCGTTCCGGACGGCGTGCCGACCGTCTGGACCACCTACTTCGCCAGCGACGACGTGGACAAGACCGCGGCCCGGATCCGCGAGCACGGTGGCAGCTTCCTGATCGAGCCGATGACGGTGCTCGAGGCCGGCCGGATGGCGCTGGCCACCGACCCGACCGGCGCGGCCTTCGGCATCTGGCAGGCCGGCTCGCACACCGGCGCCGAGATCGTGAACGAGCCCGGCACGGTCATCTGGAACGAGCTGGCCACCCGCGACCTGGACACGGCCACCGAGTTCTACGCGGCGGTGTTCGGGCTCACCGTCGGAGACCTGGAGATCACCGGCGAGGACAGCATGCGCTACCGCACGCTGAACCTCGACGACAAGCTCGTGGCTGGCGCGCTGCAGCTGGACGACTCCTGGGGCACCGCGGCCACCCCGCACTGGATGACCTACTTCGCGGTAGCCGGCACGGACGCCGCGGTGGCCCGTGCGATCGCGCTGGGCGGCACCGCGCCGGTCCCGGTGACCGACTCACCGTATGGCCAGTTCGCCGTGTTGACCGACCCGCAGGGCGGCACGTTCGCGATCATCACCACCAGCGGCGAGACCGACTGAGCCGGCGACCACCGCCGCTGGTGGGCGCGGCCGCGCGCCACGCCCACCCACGCTGTGCGCTCCCCGGCCGGGCCGGCCGCCGGGCTCCGCCGGTCAGGCGTCCGGGAGCAGGAGCTGGGGGGTCGGTTCGCCCTTCCAGCCGGGCCGGATGACGACCAGGCTGTCGGCCTGCGCGGCGCCCCACAGGTTGGCCGGACGGTCCCGGCCGAGCAGCTCGACCGCACCGGCGGCCGCCTTGCGGGCTGGCAGGATCCGGGTGACCTGCTCGGACGCGATCGACCTCGGCGCCTGCAGGGTGGCCAGCGGCAGGGTCGGCAGCCGCCGCCCGCCGAGCCCGGCCAGCAGCGGCCCGAGCAACGTCAGCGCGGCCACCAGCGCCGCGTAGGGGTTGCCCGGCAGGCCGACCAGCCAGCGGCCGTCCGGCAGCTGGGCCAGTTGCTGCGGGTGCCCGGGCCGGCAGGCGACGCTGGGCACCAGCAGCCGGGCGCCCATCTCGCGCAACGTGTCCCGGAGCCGGTCGGCCGGCCCGCGGGCGGCGCTGCCGCAGGTGACCAGCACGTCCGCGGTGCTCGCGGCCAGCGCGCTGCCCAGCACGTCGGCCGGCCCGTCCGCGACGAACTCGGTGGCCCGCAGGTCGCCGCCCAGCCAGCGGACCAGGCCGGGCAACTGCAGGCCGACCCCGTCCCGCACCATGCCGGCGCCGGACAGTCCACTGTGGATGATCTCGTCGCCGGTGAGCACCGCGGCCACGGTCGGCCGGCGCCGGATCGCGAGTTCGTCCAGACCGACCATCGCGGCCAGCCCGAGCAGGGTCGGGGTGACCGGCGCTCCGGCCGGCATCAGGTCGGCCGCCGCCGGCGCCCCCTCGCCCATCCGCCGGATGTTCAGCCCCGGCGGCACGGAGCCGTCCACCTTGTCGTCGGTATGGACGGCCCGCTCGTAGGTGAGCACGGCCACCGCGCCACGCGGCACGCCGGCCCCGGTACCGATCTCGACCGCCTCGTCCGGCGCGATCGGGTCCGGGTAGATCTCGCCGGCCAGCACCCGGCCGACCAGCCGCCAGGGACCCTGCTCGGAGCCCACCGCGTAGCCGTCCATCGCGGAGTTGTCGAACGCCGGCAGCGGGGTCAGTGCCCGCAACGGCTCGGCCAGCGTCGCGCCACCGGCTTCGACCAGCGGCACGGTCCGCGCCGGCAGCGGCTCGGCCACCGCGTACGCCGTGGTCCGGGCCGAGGCCCAGGCCACGTCGTCGGCACCGCAGCCGGGCACCGCCCGGCCCGGCCCGCCGGCCGCCCGGCCGGAGCCGGTTGCCGGCGCGGGCACCTGCGCCCGGTCGGCCACCGGCGTGTTCTTCCCGTTGCCCCGACCCGACCCGACCGCCATTACGCCGCGACCATCGGAGCGGCGGCTTTCCCGGCCACCGCGGCAGCCGGGCTGGCCGCGGCAGCCGGGCTGGCTGCCGCAGCCGGCGACGGGGTCACGCCGACTCCTCGGCGGGGCCGCGGTCAGGGCTGCCGGCCTGGTCGCGGTCGGGGCCGCCGGCGGCAGCGCCGTTCCCGCTGCCGTTGTGGCTCGCCTTCCAGTCCGCGGCCAGCTCGCTGATCCGGGCGGCGAGATCCGGCGCCGAGCCGGCGCCGGCCGGCGACCTACCGACGGCCAACCCGAGCAGGTACGCGGTCAGCGGCGCGGCCGGCCGGGCCACCCCGTGCGCCACGTCCCGGGCCGTATCCAGGACCAGGCCAACCGTGCCCTCGTCGTGGTCAGCCGCCGGGAGCCCTAGCTCCAGGCGGACCACTTCGGCCCAATCGTCGAGCATGTTCACGTCCACTCCCTCGCTCGCGCGACGTCGTCCTCGGTGTCGCAGTCGAACCACGGAGGCGGTCCACCGTCAACTATGACGGTGCGACGAACCAATGGCTCGGCCGCGATCAGCAGATCACGTAGCGCTACACCATATAAGCGAGGAGTCACGGTAAGCTCGGAAGAGCCAAAGCGTCCACTGGCGTCCCCGAAAGCGTCCCCTGGATCTCCCAGAGTGGCCAAAGCGTCCCGCAGCAGTTCGGTCCGCCAGACCGCGCACAGCGGCTGGTCCCGCCCGGTGTCGTCGACCAGCACGGCGGCGGCGGAGGTCGGGTCGACCGCGAGGGCGAGCCGCAGGTCGTCCACCACGTCCCGGGTCAGGAACGGCAGGTCGCCGGCCAGTGCGGCTACCACCGGCGCGGTCACGTGCGCCAGGCCGGCCTCCAGCGCGGCGGCCGGGCCACCGCCGGCCGGCGACTCGGAGGTCACCACGTCCGCGACCACGCCGGGCGCGGGCGGCCCGACCAGCACCACCCGGGCCGCCTCATCGACCGCCGCGGCCACCCGGGCGGCCAGCGACTGGCCGCCGACCACGATGCCGGGCTTGTACGCGCCACCGAGCCGGCGCGCCCGCCCGCCGGTCAACACGATCGCGTCGTACGGCGGCAGCACCCCGGCCCGCCGCCAGTACAGCTCACCCGCCTGGTGCGGCATCGAGTTCCCGCCCCACCCTTCTCGCCGCCGCGCCCCGCTGTCCACAATGGACCATCCGGGCCGCTGTCGACTTTGAACTGTCCATAAAGGACGGACCCAGGTCGGGACGGTCGGACCCGCCGTCCCGGTTGGTGCGGTCAACCCGGCCGGTGGCACCCGCTCGCCCGCGGGTGACGCTCACCGCCGGGTGGCCCTGCAGGCGCCGGTACTGCCGGCGGGAGCGGCGCGGCGGGCCGGCGCGGGCCGGCCGGCGGTCGCGGGCCGGGCGGCAGCCGGGCACGCCTGACCACGCCGCGCAGTGCGCTGGTCGCGGTCTGTTTCCATCGACATGTCCTCGTCTCGGCCCGGTGGCGCGGTGCGTACCCCGGCCAGACAGCCATTCCCCTGCCGTGCAGCTGAGTGTCGCACCAAGTAAAGCGTCCGTTCCCCAGAAGTGGGTAGTAGCGACCAGCGGTACGAACCAATCGCCAATCGGCAGCGTCGGGTCTGACACACGCTGGCACGCTCCGGAACTACCTGGTCACAACGGCATAAGCAGCTGGAGTTCGGCCGCACCAACCGTTATCTCGCCGTGACCCGCAGCCGGCCGGACAACGGTCTGGACCATTGCGCCGAACTAGTCCACCGGGGTGAGCCGGGTGCGCGGGCCGGCCCGCAGCACCTGGGACGGGAGCGTCCGGCCGACCACGTCCTCGGCCAGCCGGGACGCGTCCAGCAGCGCCGCCAGGTCGATGCCGGTGCCGATGCCCATGTCCTCGACCATGTGCACCAGATCCTCGGTGCAGACGTTGCCGCTCGCCCCCGGCGCGTACGGGCAGCCGCCCAGGCCACCGATCGAGGCGTCGAAGTCGACGACACCGAGCTCCAGCGCGGCCAGCACGTTGGCCAGGCCGGTGCCGCGGGTGTTGTGGAAGTGCAGGCCGAGCGGGATGTCCGGGTGCGCGGACCGGGTCTCGCCGACCAGCCGGGTCACCCGGGTCGGCGTGGCCATCCCGGTGGTGTCACCGAAGCAGACGCTGTCGGCCCCGCCGGCCACCGCGCGGTCGACTGCACCGACCACACGCGACACCGGCACGTCACCCTCGTACGGGCAGCCGTACGCGGTGGCCACGATCACCTGGCAGGTCGCGCCGGCCGCGTGCGCGAGCGCGATGACGCCGGCGATGTCGTCCAGCGATTCCGCGGTGGAACGGTTGAGGTTCTTGCGGTTGTGCGTATCCGAGGCGGACACGACCACCTCGAGCTCGGTACAGCCGGCCGCCAGCGCGCGCTGCGCACCGCGCAGGTTCGGTACCAGCGCCGAGTAGCTCACCGCCGGGTTGCGGGCGATCCGCTGCCAGACCTCGTCCGCGTCGGCCATCTGCGGGATCGCCTTCGGATGCACGAACGAGACCGCCTCGATCCGCCGCACCCCGGTCGCGGCGAGCGCGTCCACCAGCCGCACCTTGGCGTCGGTGGACACCGGATCCTCGTTCTGCAGCCCGTCCCGGGGGCCTACCTCACGGATCGAGATCGTCGCCGGCAAGTCGGTCACAGTGCATCAGGTTAGCTCGCGCAGCCGGCGGCGGCTGTCCGGCAGGCGTTCGGTGACGCCGCGGGCGTCCAGCAGTTCCAGCAACGGGACGGCCACCCGGCGGGTGGTGTGCAGCGCCTGCCGCGCCTCGGACAGCGTGAACGGCTGCGGCAGGTGGCGCAGCGCCGCGGTGGCCGCCGCCTCGGCGCCGGGCAGCAGGTAGACGCCGGCGGCGACGCGGAGCAGCGCGCCGGCCCGGACCGCCGCGGCCAGCTCGCGCGGGCCCAGCCCGAGCTCGGTCAGCCGGTGTGCCTCCGGCGCGACGAACGGCGCCACGGCCAGGTCGCCGCGCACCGCGTCCACCGCCGACCGGACCGGTTCCGGCACCACCGGCGCCGCCCCGGCCAGCACCACCCGACCGTCCCGCACGGTCAGCTTGCCGGTGGCCAGCGCGGTCACCAGCCGCGGGTCCGGCAGGCCGAGCCGCTGCCGGGCCGCCTCCACCGGGACGCCGTGGTCCAGCGGGTGCGCGGTCGCGTGCGTGCCGACCAGGTCGGCGAGCGACCGGCGCCAGGCCGCCCAGCGCGGCGGGTCGACCAGCCAGTCCCCGGCCACCGCCGGGATCGGCGGCTCGGCCCCCATCGCCCGCAGCTCGCCGACCCGGATCAGCCCACGCCGGCGCAGCTCGCCGGCCCCGTCCGGCTGTCCGTCCATTGTGGATAGTTCGGCGGCCCGGACGGTGGCGGCGCCGCGCCGGGCCAGCGCCGGCGGCCGGACGTCCAGCACGGTCAGCCCGGCCGCGACCTGCCGCCGGCCCGGATCGCGCAGCAGCGCCCGGTCGCCGATCCGCAGCGGCAGCGGGCGATCCAGCCGCAACCGGACCGTGTCTGTCCCCAGTGGACGGACGCGGGCCGGCACCGCGGCCGAGCCGATGTGCAGGGTGATCTCGCGTGGCAGCGGGGCCTCCGGGGGCACCGGCCGGCCACCGTTCGCGGCCGGTCCGGGTGGCCGGGGCGGGGCCAGCCGGACGTCGATCTCGTCCGCCTCCAGCCAGCTGCCCGGACTGATCAGCGCCATCCCGCGGCCGACGTCGGCCACCCGGACACCGCGCAGGTTCACCGCCACCCGCGCGGTGCCGGTGACCTCGGCCTGCCCCTGGCCCAGCGACTGCAAGGCCCGGACGGTGGCCGGCCGGCCGCCCGGGGCCAGCCAGAGCTCATCCCCGGTGCGGATCCGGCCGGCCGGCAGGGTGCCGGTGACCACCGTGCCGCTGCCCCGGATGGTGAACGCCCGGTCCACCCAGAGCCGCACCGGCGCCGCCGGGTCCGGCACCGGCAGCCGGCGCACCAGCCGGCCCAGCGCGGCGCGCAGCCCGTCCAGGCCGGCGCCGGTCGACCCGCTGACCGCGACCGCCTCCGGCCGCCCGGCCAGGCCGAGCGCGGAGGCACCGAG
>Ga0307500_10000488_pt1 | contig 13028 bp, 14 predicted proteins | sample 14_S_MG_FD_201362 | JGI IMG/M metagenome (GOLD analysis project Ga0307500, IMG submission 201362) | Soil microbial communities from Populus trichocarpa stands in riparian zone in the Pacific Northwest, United States - 14_S | ecosystem: Environmental > Terrestrial > Soil > Riparian zone > Trees... | reverse complement strand
GGCAAGGTCGAGCGGTTGTGGTCAGGTGGCGTGGATCGGCACCGTGCTGTGGTGGCGCCCCCCGCGTCGGCGCTCGGCAGCTGGATGACCAGTGACGCCAGAGTCGCCGCGAGCGTCGAGCTGGACCAGCCAGCGCCGGCGCCGACGCGGCACGGTAGATGACAGCGACATCGAACCCCCCACGCGGCCGCCGGACGACCGCATCCCCAACAATGTCGCATCATTGACACCGCGGGGTCGAGCCTAAGCGCGCCTAGCGGTCACCGACAGTACCCAACCCGGTTACTTCCCACCCAGGTCAGCAAGCCGATAGTGACCGGCTGTCAGCAAACCGGCCGGGTACTGGGCCGGCCCGGTCAGAGGCCGTACGCCTCCAGCAGCCGCAGCCAGACCTCGCTCACCGTCGGGTACGACGGCACGGCGTGCCAGAGCAGGTCCAGCGGCACCTCGCCGACCACCGCGACGGTCGCCGAGTGCAGCAGGTCGGCCACCTCGGGTCCGACGAAGGTGGCGCCGACCACGACCCGGCGGTCGGTGTCCACGACCAGCTTGGCCCGACCCCGGTAGCCGTCCGCCAGCACCGAGGCACCGGCGACGTTGCCGATGTCGTACTCGACCGCGCGGACCGGCAGCCCGCTGTCCGCCGCGTCCTGCTCGGTCGGGCCGACCTGGCAGACCTGCGGGTCGGTGAAGACGACCTGCGGCACCCAGCGGTGGTCGGCCAGCGCCTGGAACGGCCGGCCGTCGACCGGCTCGCCCTTGGCCCGGGCGGCGATCACGTCCCCGCAGATCCGGGCCTGGTACTTGCCCATGTGGGTGAGCAGGTTGCGGCCGGTCACGTCGCCGACGGCGTACAGCCAGCCGCCCAGCGCATGCAGGTGGTCGTCCACGTCGACGTACTTGCCGGGCTTCAGGCCGACCGTGTCCAGGCCCAGGTCGGCGGTGGTCGGCTGCCGGCCCAGGGCGGCGAGCACCTCGTCCGCCTCGATCGTCTGGCCGTCGCCGAGCGTCACGGTGACCGGGCCGCCCGGCTCCGGGCGGCGTACCCCGGTCACCGAGACGCCGCTGCGCACGCTGATGCCGGCCGCCTCGAACGCCTCGGTGACCATCGCGGACGCGAACGGCTCGCTCCGGCCGAGCAGCCGCTTGCCGCGCTCGACCACGGTCACCTCGTCAGCGCCGAGCGCCCGCATCGCCTGCGCCATCTCACAGGCCACCACGCCGCCACCGAGCACCACCAGCCGGCGCGGCGCCGACTTCGCGTTGGTCACGTCCCGGCTGATCCACGGCGTGGCCTCGCGCAGCCCCGGGATCGGCGGCACCGCGGCGATGGTGCCGACCGCGAGCACCACCGCGTGCCTGGCGGTCAGCGTGCGCCGGCCGTCCGCGGTGGCCACCTCGACCGTGCGCTCGCCGGCCAGCCGGGCGTGCCCGCGGACCAGCGCGATGTCGTTGGCCGTGAGCCAGTCGACCTGGCTGGTGTCGTCGTGGCCGAACTCGCGGTCGTCGGCGCGGTGCACGAACTGGTCCCGGCGGCCGAACACGGCCGCGGCGTCCAGCTCGCCGGTGATCGCCTCGGCCACCCCGGGCAGCCGCCGGGCCGCCGCGAGCAGTTCGACCGGGCGCAGCAGCGCCTTGCTCGGCATGCAGGCCCAGAACGAGCATTCGCCGCCGACCAGCTCGTGCTCGACCAGCACCGTGGACAGCCCGCCCCGGACCGCCCGGCCGGCGACGTTCTCACCGGGCGGGCCGCCGCCGAGGACGATCACGTCGTAGCTGTCCGCACGCTCCGGCACGGCGGCCTCCCCTCCGGTCACCGACCCAGCCGATTACCGACCGGAGTCTGCCATGTCACGGCCGGCCGGCTGGCCGCGGCCGGCCGGCCCGCACCGGCCAGCCGGACCGCCGCAGCCGGCCCGTCGCGGGCGGCCGGCCGGGGTCGGCTGTGCCGTAGGGTTCGGCCGACCGCAGGGTGGACGGAAGGGGCCACGGATGTCCGCGCCGACGCTGGCCGCGGCGCCCGCCCGCCCCCCGGCGCGGTGGCCCCGGTTCCGGGCCTGGCCGGTCTGGCCGCTGCTGCTGGTCTGCGCGGCGTACCGGCTCTGGTACCTGACCCGGCCGCAGGCCCTGCTGGACGGCGACGAGGCGATGACCGGGCTGATGGTCCGGCGGATCCTGGCCGGCCACCCGTACGCCTTCCTGGCCGACCAGCACTACAACGGCGCGATCGAGCAGTACCCGCAGGCGCTGGTCTGGGCGGTCCTGCCGCAGACGCCCGGCACGCTGCGGCTGCCGCAGGTGGGGCTGGCGGTGCTGGCCTGCTGGCTGGTGTTCCTGGTCGGGCGCGAACTGCTCGGCGTGCGACGAGGTTGGCTGGCCGCGGCGCTGTTCGCGGTCGGCCCGTTCTTCCTGGTCTGGAAGGGCATCCGCAGCCACGGCGCCTACCCCACCGCCCAGGTGCTCGGCCTGCTCGGCATCTGGCTCGCCCTGCGCCTGCAGCCCAGCCACCGCACCGCACCGCCGGACCGACCCGCCGGGACGGACCGGCTCGACGCCGGTCCCGGCCGGCTCGGCCGGTGGCGGGCCGCCCGGTGGCCGGCGAGCGGGCGGCCGGCGGGCGGGCCGCTGGCGGGCGGGCCGACGGCGGATGGGCTGCCGGCGGGTCTTCCGGTGGCAGGCGGACGGTCGGTGGACCGGCGGGCTGCCGGCGGGCTGCCGGCGGATTGGCTGCCGGCGGGTGGACTGCGGGTGGGTAGGTGGCCGGCCGGATGGGCGGCGGCGGCCTGGTTCGGGGTGGTGCTGGGCGCGGCGGCGTGGTCGGCGTGGACGGCCGGGTACCTGCTGGCGCCGGCGGCGGTCTGGCTGGCACCGGCGCTGCGCCGGCGGGCCGGGCTGCTCGGCCCGATCGCGGCCGGCGGCCTGGTCGGCTACCTGCCGGCGCTGGCCTGGGCGGTGCGGCACCACGAACTGCCGCTGCTGGTGGGATCGCAGCCATCGACCGGGCCGGTGGAGCGGTTGCGGCTGCTGTTCGGGCCGGTGCTGCGGGAGTTCGTCGGGGTCGGCTACTTCGACGCGGCGCCCGGCTGGCCGCGGGCCCTGCAGACGGCGGCCGTGCTCGGGCTGGCGGCGGCCTACCTGGCCGGCTGCTGGTGGCGCCGGCGCGGGCTGGCCGGTTTGCTCCTGCTCCGGGCCGGCGGTGATCGGCGGCCGGCCGACCTGCTGCTGCTCGTCCCGCCGGTCGTGGTGCTGTTCTACCTGCTGTCCAAGTACACCTGGTGGGCCGGCGAGCCGCGCTACCTGTTCGCCGCCTACCCCGCTCTGGCCCTCGGCCTGGCGGCGCTGCCACCCCGCCGGCGCCCCGCCGGGCCGGCCCGGGTCGGCGCGCTCGGGCGGTTCGCCGGTCCGGGCGGGGCGGCCGGGCCGGATCGGCGGCTTGGCGCGCGAGCCTGGCTCGGCGCGGCAGGGCGGTCCGGACGGGTCGGTCGGCTGGGCGCCCCGCTGGTCGCGGCGGCACTGGTGGTCACGGTCGGTGCGACATCGCTGGCCACCGCGGCCCGGCACGCCGGCGACGGGGACGCCAGGCGGGACGACTGCCTGCGCACGGCCGGGAACTGGCTGGCCGACCACGGGGTGACCGCCGCGTACTCGGACTACTGGACCGGGATGCCGCTGCAACTGCTGGCCGGCGACCGCCACCGGCTGAGCGTGGCGCCGATGAACTCGGGCCGGGCCAAGTTCCCGGCGCTGCGATACGCCGCCGACGCGGCCCCGCCGGTGTACGTGCTCAGCCGCGCGCCGGACCCGATGGGCCAGGCGCCGGACCAGGTCGCCGCGATGGACCAGGCCCTGGCCCGGGACCGCGTCACCGCGACCAGGACCCAGGTCGGCTGCACGACGATCTACACCGACCTGCGCCCGGCCCGGCGCCCCTGGGACCTCGGCCTGGGCAAACCCCTCCCACCCGGCCGCCGCTGACGCGGGCGCGGCCGGCCAGGCCGGATTGCGTGGGAGCGTTCCCGCCCTATGACCTAAGGGGATTCCCGGCTCAGTTCGGGCCTCGGGTGGGAAACGGGCAGGGAGCGGTTCCAGCTGGGCGCCGCTGACCGGCACCGGACACGCCCGGCGGTCAGCCGAGACGGACATACGTTGCAAAAAGTCCAACAACGCAGGCGATCAGCTGCCGGTTCAGCCGCTCGTCGCACCGTTGTGGCCGCTTAACGGCGACCGTTCGACCGCTGAGGGAGCGTTCCCAGCCGCGTGTCGCCAGTCACAGCCCGCTTGGCGCCAGCCTGATTCCGACCCCTTATGCAGGACTTCCGGCACTACTTACGGTTCCCCCACACCAACCGAGAAGCCGGGCGACCGGGAGACCGGGACCCGCACCTCAAGGGGGGCTACCAATGATCGCAGTGCGCCGCCGCACCGCCGCCGCTGGCACCGACGGTCGCGACCGCTCGGTCGAGGTCGGGCCCACCCGCCCGGCCGGGCCCACCCGCCCTGCCGGGACCGCCGGCGCCGCCGGGACTGCCGGGACTGCCCGGACTGCCGGCAAGGCCTCCGGGGCTGCCGGCGAGGTTGCCACCGTGGACGCGCCGCGGACCATGGACGAGGACGCGTTCCGGCAGGTGTGCCGGGAGCACGAGGGCGCCCTGTACGGGTACGCCCGCCGGCTGATCTACGGCGACCACCAGCTGGCCCAGGATGTCGTCCAGGAGACGCTGCTGAGCGCCTGGCGGCACCCGGACAAGCTGGACAACGCCGAGATGTCGATCCGGCCCTGGCTCTTCACGGTCGCCCGCAACCTGGTCATCGACAAGCACCGCGCCCGCAGCCGGCGGCCAACCGAGGTGAGCGATGCGGTACTGGCGAGCACTCCCGCTACCATCAGCGACATCGACGCAGCACTGACGTCCTGGACGGTGCAGCAGGCTCTCGCCTCACTGACACCGGAGCACCGCGCCGTGCTCGGCGAGGTCTACTACCGTGGCCGCTCGATCGCCGAGGCCGCCGCGACGCTGGGCATCCCGGAGGGCACGGTGAAGTCCCGCACGTACTACGCGCTGCGCGCGCTGAAGCTCGCGCTGGAGGAGCTGGGGGTCAACTCCTCCGCCGACGACATGGGCTGACCGCCCGCCGGACAACCGCCGCCGCGCCCGGCCGCCCGTCCAGGGCCGGCCGGGCGCGGCGGCGTGTCGGTGGCGCAGTAGCGTGGGCGGGTGCGCCGGGTCCTGCTCACGCCTAGATGGCTGTTCGGGCATGCGGCCGTGGTGGTGCTCGCGATCGTGTTCTGCCGGCTGGGCTGGTGGCAGTTCAGCCGCTACCGGGTCAGCCACGGCGACCTGCAGAACCTCAGCTACGCCGTGCAGTGGCCGGTCTTCGCGGCGTTCGGCGTCGCGATGTGGGGCCGGATCCTGCGTGACGCGGTCCGCCCGCCGCAGCGGCAGCGGCACGCCACCGGCCCGCGGCTGCGGGCCGCCGAGCCGGCCCCGACCCCGGTGCCGGCCCTGCCGGCCCTGCCGGCCGACCCGGCCGAGCCGGACGACGCGCATGCGGCGTACAACCGCTATCTTGCCTCGCTCTACGAGCGGGACCGACAGGAGCAATCGTGACGATGACCGCCGCGGCCCTGCTGCGCTACCGGGTGATCGCCTGGGTGGTGGGCGTCGGCCTGGTCGTGCTGGTGCTGATCGGCCTGCCGGTGAAGTACGCCGGCCACAACGACATCGTGGTGGCCATCGTCGGGCCGGTGCACGGCTTCCTCTACATCGTCTACCTGCTGACCGCGGTGGACCTGGCCCTGCGCGGCCGCTGGCCGCTGCGCCGGACGCTGCTGGTGATGCTGGCCGGCACCGTCCCGTTCCTCTCCTTCGTGGCCGAGCGGACGGTGACCCGGCTGGTCAGAGCCGAGTCGCCGGCGCTGGCCGGCCAGCCGGGGTAGCCGGCCACCCGGCCGGCGGGCTGGCCCACCGGCGGGCCGCCCACCGGCCGCCTGACGGCGTTGGCCCGACGGCGTTGGCCCGACGGCGTTGGCCTGACGGCGGCGGGCTGACGGCAGCGGCCGGCGGCACCGGCGTGAACGCCCGTACCGCCGGCCGCCGGGGTCAGGTCAGCGCCGCCGGCTGGTGGCCCAGCCGGACCGGACCCGGGTGCCGACGCCGGCCAGGTGTAGCGCGACACAGAACAGGCCGGCCATCATCAACGTTGCCGGGGTGAACGCGTCGCTTACCTTCGCGTCGGCCCAGTCGAGGATGAGACCCAGCCCGAAGATGACTGCGGCGATGATCGCGAACATGGTGACTCCTGTCGGACGACGTCCGGTTCCACGTCCCGGCGTACGTGCCGGGTCGGGATGCCGGACTGTGAAGTCGATCAGCGATCATTTACCACCAGATCACGAGGTTTACTCCCCCGGACGGACACGATGATCGGAGCGCCATGCAGATCGGTGCTGTCTTCCCGCAGACCGAGATCGGCACCGACCCCGCGGCGATCCGGGCCTGGGCGCAGGCAATCGAGGGCCTCGGCTACCGCCACATCCTGGCGTACGACCACGTTCTGGGTGCCGGTCTGGACACCCGGCCGGACTGGCGCGGGCCGTACCACGCCGGCATCCCGTTTCACGAGGTATTCGTGCTGTTCGGCTACCTGGCCGCGCTGACCGAGTCGGTGGAGCTGGCCACCGGGGTGCTGATCCTGCCGCAGCGGCAGACCGCGCTGGTCGCCAAGCAGGCGGCCGAGGTGGACGTGCTGTCCGGCGGCCGGATGCGGCTGGGCATCGGGGTCGGCTGGAACGCGGTGGAGTACGACGCGCTGGGCGAGCCGTTCGGCAACCGCGGCACCCGCTGCGAGGAGCAGATCGAGGTGCTGCGCGCGCTCTGGGCCAGCCCCACCACCAGCTACGCGGGGCACTGGCACCAGATCGACAACGCCGGCATCAACCCGCTGCCGGTGCGCCGGCGGATCCCGATCTGGCTCGGCGGCCAGGCCGAGGCGACCCTGCGCCGGGCCGGCCAGATGGGCGACGGCTGGCTGCCGCAGCGCCCGCCGGACGGCACCGCCAGGGCCATGCTGGACCGGCTCTGGCAGCACACCGCCGACGCCGGCCGGGACCGGGCGGACGTCGGCATCGAGGCCCGGCTGAGCACCGGCCTGGTCCCGCCGGACGGCTGGGTCGCCTATGCCGCCGGCTGGCGCGAGCTGGGCGCCACCCACCTCGGGGTGAACACGATGGGCGCCAACCTGGCCGACGTGGACGAACACATCGCCGTGCTCGGCCGGGTGATCGCCGAGATCGGCTGACCCCCGGCTCCGCCGCCGCACCGCCGCGCCTGGCGGCCGGCCAGGCCGGCGGACGGCCCGGCCGGGCGGGCCGGGCGGGCGGGCGGGCCGGGCGGTGGCTAGCTCGGGCTGGCGGCGGCCTGGGTGCTGATCACCTTCCAGCCGGACGGCTCCTGGGTGAGCACCACGATGAACGTCTGCGGGCCCGACTTCGGCGCGGTGATCGTGACGCCGACGGTGCCGGTGGTGCCGGCCCGGCGCCAGGTGTCGGGGTGCACCGCCACCGTCGAGCCGGGCGGCAGCGCCTTGCGGACGTCGTCGAACCGGCCCGCCGCGGATGCCGCCAGGCCGTCCTTGCGGCCCGCGGCGAACGCGGCCGGCAGGCCGGCGAGCAGCTTGGTCACCGCGTCCACGTTGGACTGTTCGGAGGCCTCGGTGCCGGTGTGCAGGACGGCCCGGGCCGGCGGCGCGGGCTCGTCCGGGCCGGAGTTGTGCGCGACCACGGCGACGATCACCCCGCCGAGGACCACCGCGACCGCCCCGCCGACGATTGCCCGGCGCGACCAACCCATGCCCGCTCCCTCGCTCGGCTCCCTCCGCTGTGTATCACGGAACGAGCCGGAGGCTGGTGACCGGCTGCTGCGTCAGTGCCGCCGCAGCATGATCCGCACGGTGCCACGCTGCCGGCCGGCGCCGAGCCAGGTGCCCCAGAACGTGCTGGTCGGGGCGGACCAGGTGCCGGCGACCCGGGCCCGCCCGGCCCGGCTGTTGCTGTCGGTGAACCGCAGCACGCCGACATACAGCAGCGCGGCCGGGGTGGGCAGCCGCAGGTCCAGGCTGAACGCGGGCGCCGCCGGCACCGACCGGGCCGCCACCCGGGGCAGCGGCGCGCCGATCAGCAGCGGCGGGTCGATCTGGTAGCTGGCGTCGAGCACGCGGGCGCCGTCGAGCTGCACCGCGGCCGACCAGAACGTGCCGGCCGGCTCGACCGGCTCCGGCAGCGGCTCGGCGTGCCGCCGGCCGGTACGGACCGCTCCGGCCGCCGGCTCGGCGTCGCCGCGCCCGCGCCGACCCCACCAGAACCGGGCCACCGGGCGTTCCATCCGACCACCCCTCCCGCTGCGGACCTCGTGCTGCCGTCGCCGCCCCCCAGCGCGGGCACACCGATTTCCCGAGTGCCGTCGGCACCCTAATCTTCAGTAGCTCTATGTCACAGTCAAACTGCGGAAAGTTATTGCACTCATGCCGAAAAATGCTCGGCGGGCCGGCCGACCGCTCGGTAGCTAACCTGGCCAGCCGGACGGACACGGGAGGTCGGGATGGCCGAGCCGGCAGAGCCGGAACTGGCTGAGGTGCCGCTGCTCGGCGGCGATGTCACCGAGGGGGTGGTCCGGGTCGGCGACACCGTGCGCCGGCCGCGCCAGCCCTGGTCGGACGCGGTCGCCGGCTACCTCGGCCACCTGGCCGCGGTGGGTTTCGACGGGGCGCCGCGCTGGCACGGGGTGGACGCACAGGGCCGCGACATCCTCGACTTCATCGCCGGCGACGTGCCCGGTTCGCCGCCGGAGCCCTGGTCGACCACGGACGCGGTGCTCGCCGACGTCGGCCGGCTGCTGCGCCGACTGCACGAGGCGTCCAGCTCGTACCGGCCGCCGGCGGACGCCTGCTGGTTCGGCACCGACCGCACCGTCGAACTGCCGCCGGACCTGCCGGCACTCTTCGAGGGGCCACCGGAACTCGTCTCGCACAGCGATGTCACCCCGCAGAACGTGGTCTGCCGGGACGGGCACCCGGTCGCGCTGATCGACTTCGACATGACCCGGCCCACCGTCCGGCTGGCCGACGTGGTCAACACCGCCGTGCACTGGCTGCCCCTGAAGCACCCGGACGACCGGGAGCCGGTGTACGCCGGCGTGGACGTGCCGGCCCGGCTGCGTGTCCTGGTCGACGCGTACGGCCTGGACGTCGACCGGCGGGCCGGCTTCCTGGCGCTGGCCCACCGCGGCGCGCGGCGCAGCTGGCATCTGATGAAGGCGAACGCCGAGCAGCGCGGCGGCGGCTGGGCCCGGATGTGGGCCGAGGGCGTCGGCGACGCGATCCGCCGCCGGCAGGCCTTCCTGGAGTCCGAGCACGACGCCCTGACCGCCGCCCTGATCGGCTGAGCAGCCCCGGCCGCCGGCCGCTGCCGGCCGGCGGCCGGGCGGGCCGGGCGGGCCGGGCGGGCCGGGCGGGCCGGGGCCGGATCAGCCGGCGGGCGGCGGGTCGGTCGGCGGCGCATCCGGGTCGGCCGCCGGCGCCGGCGGGGTCGGCGCGGGACGGCCGAGCAGCGTCTGCACCAGGCCGTAGCGGACCGCCTCGGCCCCGGTGAGCAGCACCCCGGCCTGCATGTCGGTGATCACCTTCGCCACCGGCTGGCCGCAGGCGTCGGCCACGTGCTGGTAGAGGTAGTCGAGCTGGTGCTGGTGCTGGGCGATCCGGCTGGCCAACTGGTCGGCGGTGCCGGCGGTCTGGAACCGTGGCTCGCGCAGCTGCAGCGCGGTGTGCCGGTGCGCCATCCGGCTGGCCGCCGACGCGTAGACGACGATCGCCGCGCCGCCGAGGATGCCGCCGGCCACCGCGTGCACCGGCGCGCGCAGCAGGTCGATGGCCTCGGCCAGCATGATCGACGCGTCCAGGTCGCCGTCCGAGCAGCTGATGTGCAGCTGGATGGGCTGCTCGGAGTTGCCGTCGAGCAGCATCACCTGGGCCGCCGCGCTGGTCGCCGCGGGCTGGTCGAGGTGGCCGGTGAGCAGCACGATCCGGCGCTCGTAGAGCCGCTCGCGCAGCTCCTGGCTCAGCGGCGACTGCTCCGCCGGCAGCGCCGCCGGTGCCCCGGGCATCCCCGGCCAGGGTGCCGGCGAGGGCCGCGGCAGCGGGACCTCCGGTGGCCGCAGCGGCCCGCCGACCGGCGGCTCCCAGGGCGGGTTCTGCGGCCAACCGGCGCGCTGCTGGAATCCGGACATCTGGCGGCTCCCTCGGTCTGCGGGCTCGGTCTGCGAGCGGTCTGCGGGCGGGACGGCGCCAGGCCACGGTAAGCCGGCCCGGCGCCGGCCGGCAGCCCGTCTTCGCCGACAGCGCAACGGCCGCATGTGGCCGGTGACTACACTCCGGCCGATGACCACGAACAGTGGGTTGTTCGCGGACGCCTCCAACTTCGCGCTGCGCTTCGTGCCGGATTACCAGCGGATCAGCCAGATCGTCACGTCGCTGCGCGACCTCGGCCTCCGGGTGGCGCTGACCAGTGGCTCGTTCGACATCCTGCATGAGGGCCACTCGATGTACCTCGAGGCGGCCCGGGCGTTCGGCGATTTCCTGATCGTCGGCGTGGACAGCGACGAGAAGATCCGCAAGCGCAAGGGCCCGAACCGGCCGGCGGTGCCCGAGCAGGAACGCCTGCGCATGGTCACCCACCAGCGCGGCGTCGGCCTGGTCACGCTGAAGACGATCGACGAACCGCGCTGGTCGCTGATCAAGGCGGTCCGCCCGGACGTGCTGGTGGCGACCGCCGAGACCTACTCGCCGGACCAGATCGCCGAACTGGAGGCGGAGCACTGCGGCAAGGTCGAGGTGCTGGAGCGGATGGCCACCGTCACCACGTCCGCCCGGCTCCGGCTGCTCCAGCTCGGCCTGGCCGAACTGCTCTCCGAACAGCTCTCCGAACGCCTCCCCCGCCTGCTCCAGGAAATCATCGACGAGATCGTCGGCAAGTGAGCGCAGGTTGGCCGACCGGAGCGAACCAGCAGACACCGTGAGCGCAGGTCGGCCGCGGCGGCGCCTGGACCGGCGCGACGCGCCCAGCGCGGCGCGACGGGAAGGCGTCGACTTAGCGGCCGACCGGAGCGAACCGGAGACACAGTGAGTGCAGGTTGGCCGCGGCGGCGCCTGGACCGGCGCGACGCGCCCAGCGCGGCGCGACGGGAAGGCGTCGACTTAGCGGCCGACCGGAGCGAACCAGCAGATACAGTGAGCGAGGACGCGGCGCAGGTTCTGCTGTACCTGCCGGTGCTGCACGCCGGGTACGAGGCGTTCCTCGACCGGTACCCGGACGCAGCCGAGATCCTGCTGCTGGGGCGGGGGTTCGCGGCGGAGTTCCCGGCGCTGGCGAAGGAGATCCGGGCGCTGCCGCCGGACCGGGCGGCCGCCTACCTGCGCGGGGTCGGGCGGGGGCCGGTGCGGGTGATCGAGCCGGCGGACCTGCCGGCCGCGATCGGGGCCGGCACGCTGGTGGTGCCGGACGAGGACGTGCTGCGCGAGCTGGTCGAGCGGCATTCGCTCGGCGCAACGCGCGAGGTCGTGTTCGACCGGACCTTCCTGCGCTGGGACCGGTCCTGGAGCGCGGCGCAGCGGCCGGCCGGCTGGGACGGCGCGGTCGGCGTGGACGAACTGTCCCGCCGGCTGCTCGGCGCGGCGGTCACCGCGGCCGGCCGCAGCTCGGACTGGTGGCGGCAGGTCGGCGCGGTCGCCGCCCGTGACGGCGCCGTGCTGGCCACCGCGCACAACCAGCACCACCCGACCGAGTACGCGCCGTACCTGGATGGCGACCCGCGCAACAGCTACCGGCGCGGCGAGCGGATCGACCTGTCGACGGCGATCCACGCAGAGGCGGCGATCGTGGCCCGGGCCGCCCGCGACGGCCGCCCGCTGGCCGGCGCCGATCTGTACGTCTCCACGTTCCCGTGCCCGGCCTGCGCCCGGCTGGTCGCCGAGGCCGGCTTCCGGCGGGTGTACTTCGCCGGCCCGTACTCGCTGCTGGACGGGGAGAACGTGCTGCGGCAGGCCGGCATCCAGCTCTACTGGGTCGACCTGGCTAGCCCGGCGACCCCGGCCGGGAGCTGAGCTTCAGCCGGACCGGCTGGTGGGCCGGGTCGGCCACGTCCCCGACGATCACGTGTACGTGCACGTGGTAGATCGTGCCGCCGGAGTAGCGGCAGTCGCCGTTGCGGCTACCCAGCCCGTAGTAGGTCAGGCCGTAGTGCTCGCGCACCCAGCCGAGCGCCGGCCAGAAATCCGCCTGCGCGGCCGCGGAGAGGTCGAGCAGGTCGGCCACGTGCTCGTCCGGCACCAGCAGCAGGTGCAGCCTGGTGCCGGCGTACGGGAACTCGTTCGGCGTGACCGTCCACAGTGGAGTGCGGTGCAGAATCGGCTGGTTCCCGTCAGCGGCCAGGTGTTCCGGACAGAAGACGCAGGTGCCGGCCGCATCCAGGGCGCGCATGTCCGCCCGCTGCGCGTCGGTTCGCGCGTTGCCGAGGTAGTAGAGCGGCATGTCAGCGCCGTTCGTATCGCTGCCACGAGTACGGGACCTCGGCGTCGGTGGCCAGTTCGGTCGTTTCGGCCAGGGTGAAGCCGCCCAGCCAGCCGGGCGGCATCACGACGTCACCGGGGATCTCGGCGTGCAGCCGGGTCAGGTACACCCGGTCCACTTCGGACAGCGCGGCCGCGTAGACGCCGGCACCGCCGATCACGAACACCTCGTCCCGGCCGGCAAAACCCTCGATCGCGCGGGCCACCGAGAGCGCCGCCGGCACCGACGGCTGCGGCAGCACCGGCCCGTCCGCGGCGCGCGCGGCACTGGTCACCACCACGCTGATCCGGCCCGGCAGCGGGTGCCCCAGACGATCCACAATGGACTCCTGGGTGCGCCGGCCGACGACGACGACGTGCCCGGTGGTCAGCTCGCGGAACCGGCGCAGGTCGGCCGGCAGGTACCAGGG
>Ga0307500_10000487_pt1 | contig 13064 bp, 13 predicted proteins | sample 14_S_MG_FD_201362 | JGI IMG/M metagenome (GOLD analysis project Ga0307500, IMG submission 201362) | Soil microbial communities from Populus trichocarpa stands in riparian zone in the Pacific Northwest, United States - 14_S | ecosystem: Environmental > Terrestrial > Soil > Riparian zone > Trees... | reverse complement strand
GTGCAGCATGGAATAGCGCCCCGGCGGATCCTCGAACGACGCGTCGGTGTGCCAGAGGCGGTTGCCGAGGCCATACATCCTGCGCCGGTCGCTCGCCGGCATGAGCTCGCCGTTCTCGTCCACGTTGGAGATGTCGCTCAGCGCTTCGTTGCCGAACCGGTTCTGGCGGAGGACGGCAGCGCCGGTTCTCGTGTGCAGCTTGCCGTCGAAACGCTCGGCGAACGCCAGCTGCTCGGCATCGCTCAGCGGCTGGCCGCGGAACACAACGACGGCGAAGCGGTCCATGGCCTCGCGGATCGACCCCAGTTCCGAAGGGTTGTGCACGGTGCGCACCTCTACTCCGGTGACCTCGGCCGCGAAGCGCTCCTGGAGCGGGCGGACTGAAGACTTCATGCATTCCCCCTTGGTGAAGTCTAGAGCAGCGCAAACATGGCCGCCACCGCCGCGGCGATCACGCCCACCGCGAACCAGCCGAGCATCCTCAAGCGCCCGGTGACGACGAACGGGCCCATGACGGCGGGCTTGCCGGCGAGCAGCATCATCACGGCCATGATCGGCACCGACACCACGCCGTTCAGCGTCGCCGCCCATAGCAGCGCCTTCATGGAGTCGATCCCGGAGAGGTCGATCAGTACGCCGAGCAGCGTGGCGACGGTGAGGATGGCGTAGAAGCCCCGGGCTTCCGCAAGCGGCAGCCCGAGGCCGATCGGCCAGCGGAACGTCTCGGCGACCGCGTAGGCGGCGGAGCCGGCGAGCACCGGCACGGCGAGGAGGCCGGTGCCGATGATGCCGACGGCGAACAGGGCGAACGCGAACTCGCCGGCGAGCGGCCGCAGCGCCTGCGCCGCCTGCGCCGCATCCTGGATGTCCTTCACGCCTGCCGCATGGAGCGTGGCCGCGGTAGTGAGCATGATGCAGAACGCGATCAGGTTCGAGTACAGCATGCCGAGGTAGGTGTCGAGCTTGATGCGCGCGAGGTGGGCGCGCGCCTGGTCTGGTGCCTCGCGCAGCGGGTGGTGGCCGGGCGTGGCGCGCTGCTCCTCGACTTCCTGAGATGCCTGCCAGAAGAAGAGGTACGGGCTGATCGTCGTGCCGAGCACCGCCACGAGCATGCCTACATAGTCCGGCCGCCACAAGAGTTGAGGCACGAGCGTCTCGCGCAGCGCCATTCCCGGAAACGGCACGACCAGCACCGTGCCGACGTAGGCGAACAGCGCGAGCGTGAGCCATTTCAGGATCGGCGCGTAGCGCGGGAAGGGAATGAAGATCTGCAGCGTGAGCGAGACCAGGGCGAAGAACACGATGTAGATCGAGCTCTGGCCGCCGGCGAGGAGCACCAGCGCGTCGCCCATGACGCCGAGATCGGCGGCGATGTTGATCGTGTTCGCGACGAGCAGGAGGAAAACGATGAAGTAGAGCAGCGGCCGCGGAAAATGGTCGCGGATGTTGGCCGCCAAACCGTGCCCGGTGACGCGCCCGATGCGCGCGCTGACGATCTGGATGCCGATCATCAAGGGCGTGGTGAATACCACCGACCACAGCAGCCCGTAGCCGAACTGCGCGCCGGCCTGCGAATACGTGGCGATGCCGCTCGGGTCGTCGTCGGCCGCGCCGGTGATGAGGCCGGGGCCGAGCCGCTTCAGCAGCGGCACGCCGCTGCGTTCGTCTTCCAGCTCTTCGGTTTCGCGCTGCACCGGGTTTCGTCTGCGGCTAGACGGTACCCGATTCCGTGCGCGTCAGGCCAGGATTCTGGCGACTGTATGGATGGCGAGGGGAAGGGCGAACAATCCGGCGAACAGCACGAGCTCCATCGTGCCACGCTCCCATGCCCTGCGGATCGTTCTCGCCATGCGCGCACTTTAGCGGGTGCCGGGGAAAGTTCGGATCAAAGCTTGTCAGAACCTTGGTACTTTTCCTCGTCGGCGACCAGGCGGTAGCCGATGCCGGTCTCGGTGACGAGATGCTGCGGCCGCACCGGGTCGGCCTCGAGCTTCTCCCGGAGCTGCTTCATGTAGATGCGCAGGTAGTGAGTGTGCTCGGCGTGGGAGGGACCCCAGACTTCGCGCAGGAGCTGCCGGTGCGTGACCACCAGCCCGAGATGCCGGGCGAGGCAGCCGAGCAGCCTGAACTCGATCGGCGTGAGATGCACCTCCTGCCCGGCTCGCGTGGCGACGCGCTTTTCCAAATTGATCCTCGATTCTCCGAGAAGCAGGTCTTCGCCGATCCCGGTGCGGCGGACATGCCGCAGCGCCACACGCACGCGCGCCAGGAGCTCGCCGACGCCGAAGGGCTTGGTGACGTAGTCGTCCGCGCCGGCGTCCAGCGCCTCGACCTTGGAGCGCTCCTGGGTGCGCGCCGACACGACCAGTATGGGCATCGGCGACCATTCGCGGATCCTGCGGATCACCTCGACGCCGTCGAGGTCCGGCAGGCCGAGATCGACGATGACGAGATCGGGCTTGTGCATGCCGGCGTCGAGCGCGCCGCGCTGGCCGGCGGGCGACTCGACCACCTTGTAGCCCTCGGCGCCGAGCGACGAGCGCAGGAAGCGGCGGATCTCCGGCTCGTCCTCGACCACGAGGATGGTGCCGCGGGCTTCAGCCATTCGCGAGAGCGCAGTCGGCGGCCGGCATTTCGGGAGCCGGCTCGAGCGGCAGGGTGAAGCGGAACGCCGTGCCGCCCCCGGGAAGAGGCTCGGCCCAGATGGCTCCGCCGTGCAGCCGCACGATCGCCCGGCAGATCGCGAGGCCCAGGCCCATGCCGCCGCGGCCGCTGACCCATCCGCCGCCGCGCTCGAACTTGCCGAAAACATGCTCGAGCTCGTCCTCGGAGAGTCCGGGACCGAAGTCCTCGACCGAAACCGTCATCACCTGGCCGCCCGCCTGCGCGCGCAGCCGGATGAGGGTTCGCGGCGGCGTGTGCTTCGCGGCGTTCTCGAGCAGGTTGCCGAGTACCTGCTCCAACAGCACGCTGTCGACGCGAACGAGCGGCAGTTGCGCCGGCAGGTCGATCATCACCATGTGTGTGGCGAGGCGCTCCTCCAGGCGCCGCAGCACCGAGTCGGCGATCTCGGTGAGCGCCGCCCAGTCGCGCCGCAGGGCGATCGCGCCGCTTTCCAGGCGCGTCATCTCCAGGACCTTGGCAACCAGCTCGGACATGTCGCGGGCCTGGGCGAAGATGCCCTGCGCGAGGCTGCGGCGCTCGTCGGCGCCGAGGTTCTCGCCGCGCTCGGCGAGGCTGGAGGACGCGCCGCAGATGACCGCGAGCGGCGTGCGCAGGTCGTGCGAGATCGACGACAGCAGCGCGCTGCGGATGCGCTCGGTCTCGGCTTCGAGCGTGAGCCGCGCCTGGGCCTGCGCCTGGGCGCGCACGCTCGTGGCGAGCTGCGATGTGACCAGCCCAACGCCCAGCATCATCGCGAAGGTGAGCAGGTATTGCGGGTCGTCGACCGAAAAGGTGCCGCTCGGCGGCACGAAGAAGTAGTCGAACGCGACGACAGAGAGGGCCGAGGCGCTGAGGGTCGGGCCGCGCGTGAAGCGCAGCGCGACGGCGACCACCGCGAGCAGGTAGACCATCGCGACGTTGACCAGCTCGAAGTGCGGCCTCGTCGCAACGCCCACCAGCGTGGCCGCGGCGGTCGCGGCGGCGGCCCCGCCGTAGCCAACCCAGCGGTATCCAGGCCAGCTCATGCACGCACTCTAGCGCAACCGCTGCGTAAAGAACGCGTAAAGAATCGGTGCGCAAGGCGGCTGCCAGTCCGCACCGGCATTAGTCTGGCCGCCTATGTCCCCGTCCACGCCCCGTTCATCCACGCCCGTCCTTGCGCTGCTCGCCCTCGGCGTGGTCTACGGCGACATCGGTACGAGCCCGCTGTACGCGGTGAAGGAGACGTTCAACCCGGATCACGGCATTCCCCTGACGGCGGCGAACATCCTGGGCGGTCTGTCCGCGATTTTCTGGGCGCTGATGATCGTGGTGTCGCTCAAGTACGTGGTGCTGGTCCTGCGGGCGAGCAACCGCGGCGAAGGCGGGATCATGGCGCTTCTCGCACTCGCCGCAGGCGCCATCGGCGCGCATTCCCGGTGGCGCGCGAGCCTGCTGGTCGTGGGCGTGTTCGGCGCTGCGCTGTTCTACGGCGACGCGGTGCTCACGCCGGCGATCTCGGTGCTTTCCGCCGTCGAGGGGCTCGAGGTCGGAACCTCGGCCCTGAAGCCCTACATCGTGCCGCTCGCCACGGCGATCCTGATCGCCCTGTTCCTGATCCAGAAGCGCGGCACCGCCTTCGTCGGGCTGCTGTTCGGGCCGGTGTGCGCGCTGTGGTTCGTCGCGCTCGCGGCGGTTGGAGCCTGGAATATCGCGGCGAACCCCGCGGTCCTGCAGGCGCTCGACCCGAGGCATGCACTGCGCTTCGCGACGGCCCACGGCCTTGCCTCGTTCGTCGTGCTCGGCTCTGTGCTGCTCGCCATCACGGGCGCTGAGGCGCTCTACGCGGACATGGGGCACTTCGGCAAGCGCGCCATCCGGCTCGCGTGGTTCGCTCTGGTGGCGCCAGCGCTCGTGCTGAACTACTTCGGCCAGGGCGCCGTGCTGATCGACAACCCGAAGGCCCTGGAGAATCCCTTCTACCTTGCGTATCCGTCGTGGGCGCTCTATCCCATGGTGGTGCTCGCGACGGCGGCCACCATCATCGCGTCCCAGGCCACCATCTCCGGTGCGTACTCGATGACGCAGCAGGCGATCCACCTCGGCTATCTGCCGCGCATGAGGATCCTGCACACCTCGGCGCAGGCCATGGGCCAGGTCTACGTGCCGGCGGTCAACTGGTTGCTGCTCGCCGCGGTTGCCGCGGCGGTGGTCGGATTCGGCTCCTCCTCGAGGCTCGCTTCCGCCTACGGCGTGGCGGTGATGGGGACGATGCTCGCCACCACCTTTCTCACTTTCTTCGTGGTCAGGTTCCGCTGGGGCTATCCGCTCTGGCTGTGCCTTGCCGCGACCGGGTTCTTCATGCTCATCGAAGGCGTCTTTTTCGCGGCGGCGCTGCACAAGGTGCCTGAGGGCGGCTGGTTCCCGCTCGCGCTCGGCGCCGTGCTCTTCACGCTGATGATGACCTGGCGCCGCGGGCGCGAGGCGCTTTACGAGCAGCTGCGAAGCGCCTCGGTTCCGCTCGAAGGATTCCTGCGCTCGCTGCGCGCCGAGCGCGTGGTGAACGTGCCGGGGACCGCGGTCTTCATGACCGCGACGCCCGAGGCCACGCCGCACGCCCTGCTGCACAGCCTCAAGCATTACAGCGCGCTGCATGAACGGGTGGTCTTTCTCACCGTCGAATTTCGCGACACTCCGTGGGTGGCGGTGGAGCAGCGGCTGGCGTGCGAGCGGCTCGACGAGCGCTGCTGGCGCGTGCATCTGCGCTACGGCTTCATGAATCATCCCGACCTCGCGGGCGACCTGGCGCTCGCCGGGAGCTGCGGCGTGGAGCTCGACCCCACGCAAGTGTCCTTCTTCCTTTCGCGCGAGAAGATCGTGCCGGTCAAGGCGGGCCGCGGCATGGCGCTCTGGCGCGACCGGCTGTTCGCCGCGATGGCGCGCAACGCCGGCAGCGTGACCGATTACTTCAACATTCCTACCAACCGGGTGGTCGAGCTCGGCACGCGGGTCGAGATCTAGCTCGAGAGCTGCTCGCCGATGGAAGCGGCGCCTACTCAGGCACGGTCTGCGGTTTCGTCGGATCGGAGATCTGTATGACTAGATACTTCACCGCCTGGGTGGAGCTACCGTTGCGCGAGACCGCATGCAGCGCGCCGGGCGGCTCGTAGAACGTCTCGCCTGGGCCGAGCTTCTGCAATGGGCCGTCATCGACCTTCACCTCGTAGATGCCTTCGAGCACATAGCCGAACGTATGGCTGCCCGGGTGACGGTGTGGTCCACTGCCATTTCCGGGATCGCGCTCGGTCCGGCGGATCGTCACCACCCGGCCGAGCACGTCTTTCATCGTCGTCTTGAAGAGCTCCGTCTGGCGCACGCCGGTGCTGCCGGCGGGCTGGCCCTGCGCGTACGCCGTCGAAGGCGACATCGATTCGGGCCAACCGGCGAGCGCCAGATAGGTCACGGCGGAAGCCAGTAATGCGGTGGCGCACCCGAACGCAGCATGGGAAATGACGGTGTTTTGCATGGGCTCCTCCTCGTAAGCAATGAGATCCAGGCCTGCGCGCTACCTCTTCTCTTCGCCGGCGACGACATAGGCCCACAGCGCCTCGATGTCCTCGGGCTTGAGCACGTCCTCCCAGGGCGGCATGGCCCTTCTGCCGTAGGTCACGGTGTCGACGAAGCGCGCCCGGTCCTCGCGCGGGAACTGGCGCAGGTCGGCCGCCCACGGCGGGTTGGCGAGGCGCGGTCCGTGGCAGGTCTGGCAGTGAGTCTCGTAGAGCTCCGCACCCTGCCTGATTTTTTCCGGCGGGAAGGGCTGCGCCGCGACGCCCGCGCACGCAGCCGCGAGACCCAGGCCGAAAAAGCGCCTCACGCAGCTAGTCGGGCATCAAGGCGAACGTCCACACCGAGCCGCCGGGCGGAACCGATTTCGCCGCGACACGGTTCGGCACGCTGCCGCCGAGTCCCGAGAGCACCGTCACGTATTGCCGCCCTTTGTGCGTGTAGGTGATCGGCGGGGCGACGATCGAGGAGCCGCTCTTGAATTGCCAGAGCGTCTTGCCGTTGCTCTGGTCGAGCGCGACTACAGGCTGTCCATGCTCTTGCGATAGGTCGGGTTGTACGGCTCCGCGTTGCCCGTGCCGATGAAATAGAGATCGAGCTGCGGGTCGTAGGAACCGACCTGCCAGGTCGCGGCGCCGCCGTATTTCCAGGCCTCGGGCAGCTCGCGGTTCGGCCAGGTCTCGGAGCCCTTCTCGCCGGGCGCGGGAATCGTGTAGGTGCGCCACAGCCGCTTGCCGGTCTCCGGATCGTAGCCGTCGAGGAAGCCGCGCGTGGTGCGGTCTCCGCCCGCTATGCCCGAGATCAATACGCCGTTCACGATCATCGGCGCGACGACGCCGAGATAGCCTTCCTTGTACTCGGCGAACTTGGTGTTCCAGATTTCCTTGCCGGTTTTCATGTCGAGCGCGAGCACGTGCGCGTCGACCGTCTGGCGGAAGATCTTGCCGTTGTAGATGGTGGCCGGCCCGCGCATGATCGCCCCGGCACTGCCCACGCGCAGCGCCGCGCGCTCGTACTGCACGGGCGTGCGCCAGATCTGCCTGCCGGTCGCGACGTCGATGGCGAAGGTCCAGTTGCCGTTCACCACGTACATCACGCCGTTGTAGACCGTGGGCTGCGAGTGCTCGCCCATGTCGTTCGCCAGGCTGAAGCTCCACGCCGGGACCAGCCGCTTCACGTTCGACTTGTCGATCTGCTTCAGCGGGCTGTACATCTTCAGGTCGTAGCCCATGCCGAAGTTGGTGACGTTCTCGGGGTTCTTCCCGGCGGCGAGCAACTCTTCCGCGGTCTGCGCCCATCCGAACGCGGGCCACAAGCACAGCAACGCTGCGAATGTCTCCTTCATGGTCGCTCCCGTTTTGAGTTCCAACAGTGATTCAGCGCCCGACGTCAGGCGGAACGGCGCCCGTCTTGACCCACGAGCGCAGCGCAAGAACTACTTCGCGCTCCACGCCGACGTAGCCGTGGTGGCTGAATGCCTGGCATGCGCCGCCCTTCTCCGGGCCGCCGCCGCGCACGCTGACGAGCGGGCTCATGCTCCTCTCGGCAAATCTCTTCGCGTCGCGGTACCGGGTGTACTGGCACGGGTCGTCCGTGTGGTGCACCCAGAGGAGCGGTGCCGAAAGCTGGTCGAAATTCGCGCCGGACAGGCCCGGCCCGTTGTTCGTCGGCTCGAACACCGAGGAGGTAAGGATCACGCGCTTCGCGAGCGACGGATTCATGCGCGCTGCCTGGAAGGCGCTCACCGAGCCTTCGCTCGTGCCGACGAAGATCCATTCGCCCACGGCATGAAGCTTCGACACCTCGCCGAGGACTGCAGCGATATCCGTGCCGTAGCGCGGCGTGGCGCGGAAGTCCTGGTGAAAGGTCGCCCACTGGTCGGAGGGCGCGTCGAGCACCGCGACGAGCGTCTCGTCGTCCAGCCAGTGGCGGCGCGAGCGGACCAGGAAGTTGCCGCGCTGGTCGTACTGGGCCTGGCCGTTTTCTTCGCGCAGCTTGAGGATGCCGGGATGTCCCGGAAAGATCGCGATGCCTTGCTTGAAGCTCTTGGCGCCCTCCTGGCGCGTGACGAGCGCGGCGATGCTGTAGCGCTCGAGCTTCGCGGTCACGATCTGGTCGACCTGCGCGTGCGCATGCGGAAGCACGAACGAAACGGCAAGGGCCAGAACGGCGCAGCGCATGGTTTAAGCTTCCTCCCGTGGCCGCTATCGTAGACCTGCGCTCGGATACCGTCACGCGTCCCTCGGCGGGGATGCGCCGCGCGATGCTCGAGGCCGAGCTGGGGGACGACGTCTTCGGCGACGATCCGACGGTCAACCGCCTGCAGGCGCGCGCGGCCGAGATCTTCGGCTTCGAAGCGGCGCTGTTCTTTCCGTCGGGCACCCAGTCGAACCTTGCCGCGCTGATGAGCCACTGCCAGCGCGGCGAGGAGGTGATCCTGGGCCAGGAGGCGCACAGCTACCGCTACGAGGCGGGCGGCGCCGCGGTGCTCGGGTCGATCCAGCCGCAGGCCATCGCCAACCGGCCCGACGGCACGCTCGAGCTCGCCGAGGTCGAGGCCGCGATCAAGCCCGACGACCCGCACTTCGCCAGGACGCGGCTACTGGCGCTCGAAAACACGATCGGGGGACGTTGCCTCAGCCGCGAGTACCTGGCGCGCGCGCTGGACCTGGCGCAAAAGCGAGGCCTTTCGACCCACCTCGACGGCGCCCGCATCTTCAATGCGGCGGTCCATCTTGGAACGAGCGTCAGGGACCTCTGCGCGGGATTCGACTCGGTGTCGGCCTGCCTGTCGAAAGGCCTGGGCGCCCCGGCCGGCACTGTGCTGCTCGGCAACACCGATTTCATTTCGAAGGCAAGGCGCGCGCGCAAGATTCTCGGCGGCGGCATGAGGCAGGCGGGCATCCTCGCCGCCGCGGGCCTCTTTGCGCTCGAGCACAATGTCGAGCGCCTGGCCGACGATCATCGCAACGCCGCGCGGCTCGCGGACGGCCTGCGGGGCCTAGACCTGGCGGTGGAGGTCCACACCAACATGGTGTTCGTGCGCCTGCCCGCGGACAAGGCCGAGGGCCTGGCCGGACACCGCATGGCCGACCACTTCAGGACCCGCGGCGTGCTGGTGCTGCCGGCGCCGCGGATGCGCCTCGTGACGCACCTCGATGTCGACGCCGCCGGCATCGAGCGCGCGCTGGCCGGGTTTGAAAGCTACTTCAGGGACTAGGGCTTCTGCTCTTCGAAGGCGAGGCGCAGGCGCGCGAGCGCCTTGTGGATCGCCTGCAGATCGGCGTCGGAGATGCCGCTGCCGCGCAGGCCGTCGATGATCTGGTCGCTCGCGTCGTCGTAAGCGTCGAGCACGGCCGGCTTCACGGCCTTGGCCCGCACCAACTCCATGACCGTGGTCAGGAGCACGGCGAATCCGGCGACCGTTCTTTTCAGCTGCTCGTCGTTCTGCGCCATGCACCCCCTCACCGATAAGAGCTTCGCCCCCGTTCCCGCCCGCGAGGCTAAGCCAGCGCTTTAGCGCCAACAATACGGGGAAACCCTAGCGGGCGCGACGGCGCCGAATAACGGTAAGCTCCATGACTTGCGTACCGCCCGCTTTTTTCCGATTCCTGCTGCGTCGCTTACGCGCGACGGATGGCGCAGGGGCGGCGTGGTGTTTACCAGCTTCGGCCTCGTTCTGGGGGTGGCGATGGTCGATTCAGCGACGGGCGGAGCGTACCGCCTCGGCCTGCTCTACCTCGGACCGATCGCGCTCGCAAGCTACATGTCAGGACGGATCGCCGGCCTCGCCGTCCTGGCGGTTGCGCTCGCGTGCTGGTATGGCGTGCGCCGCGATCCGGTGGAGACCGGCGTGGCGGCGGCGCTGCTGATTGTGGTGGTGGGCTTGATCGCGCGCCTGCGCGAAGCGCTGCAGCAGGCCGAGGAGCGTTTCGCCGCCGCCATGGAGGGCCTGAACGATCCGGTCTACGTCGAGGACGCGCGCAACGGCGAGATTCTCTTCGCGAACCGGCGCTACGCCGAAACCTTCGGCCGGATTCGGCCGCGCTTCAACGAGTCGGGCGAAACGCAGAACGCGACCGGCGACCGGTGGTTCGTGCTGCGGTCGAACCCGCTGTCCTGGAGCGATGGCCGCGGCGCCACGCTGTGCGTGCTTTCCGACGTCACCGAGGAGCGGCGCGCGCGCGAGCTGCTCGCCAAGCACCGCGACGCCGCGCACCGCACCGCGCGCCTCATCGCGCTCGGTGAATTCGCCTCCGCGATCGCGCACGAGCTCAACCAGCCGCTCGCGGCGATCGCCACCTACAACCACAGCTGCATGCGCATGCTGCAATCGGGCAACCCCGACAGCGGCGAGCTGCAGCAGGCGATGCACATCTGCCGCGACCAGGCAAAGCGCGCCGGCAAGATCATCCAGCGGCTGAGGGATCTCCTGCGGCCGCCCGGGCCGGCGTTCACCGAGCAGAACCTGAACGAGCTAGTGGACGCGGTGCTGCGCCTCGCCGAGCCGGCCGCGCGCGACGCCGGCATCACGTTCGAGTGCCGGGTGTCGGCGACTCCGCCGGCGGTGCGCGCCGACCGGCTGCTGATCGAGCAGGTGGCACTGAATCTCGTGCGCAACGCCATTGAAGCGGTCGAGACGCTGCCCCCGGAGCGAAGGCGCATCACCGTGGCGACGCGCCTGGAAGTCGACGGTAGCGGCACGTTCTCGGTCTCGGACCTCGGCGACGGCGTGCCGCGCGAGGCGAACGAGCGCCTGTTCGATCCGTTTGTCACCACCAAGCCCGGCGGCCTCGGCCTGGGGCTCTCGATCTGCCGCTCGGTGGTCGAGGCGCACGGCGGCAGCATCCGCCATCACCTGAACGACGAGCGCGGCGGCCAGCGCGGCGCGGTGTTCGCCTTCACGCTCCCCGGCGCGGCATGAGCCGTGTGTACATCGTCGACGACGACAACGCGGTGCGCAACGCGCTGAAGCTCCTCTTTCGCACCGCGCAGCTCGACGTCGAGGCGTTCTCGTCGGCCGACGCCTTCCTGGAGGACGCCGACCTCACGCGGCGCTGCTGCGTGCTGCTGGACATCCGCATGCCGGGGATGACCGGCACCGCGCTCCACGAGGAGCTGCGGCGCCGCAGCTACCGGGTGCCGGTGATCTTCATCACCGGCCACGGCGACATCCCCATGGCGGTGGACGCGATGAGGAAAGGCGCCTTCGACTTCATCGAGAAGCCCTTCGACGACGAGCAGCTGCTCTCCCAGGTGCGCGCCGCGCTCGAGAGCTTCGATGCCGCCGAGGCCGACAAGGCCGAGCCCGGCCGGGCCGGGAAGGTCGAGTCCGGCGTGCCGCTCGAGCTGCTCTCTTCGAGGCAAAGGGAGGTCCTGCAGCGCGTGCTCGACGGCAAGCCCAGCCGCCAGATTGCCGAGGAGCTCGCCATCAGCGTCAAGACGGTCGAGTTCCACCGCGCGCGCATCATGCAAAAGCTCGGAGTGAAGACCGCGGCCGAGCTCTTCCGGCGCTGCCTCGGCGCAGCCTAGGCTACGCTGCTGCTGCTCCCGTCGCGCAGCCGCCGCCACAGCGCCAGCGCGAAGTGGATCGCGGCTTCGAGGCGGGGATAGTGCAGCCGATGAAGTGGATAGGGTCTGTACATGCCCGCACTTTGCCTGCCTGCATCGCATGCTTCAAGCGGTAATTTCTTGGTCAATGCATGCGATTCTGGAATGCTAGAACACGTGGACCGCGGTCGGCGCAAGAAATCCAATCAGGCAGAACGCGACGCCGACCACGCCGAGCCCGGCGCCGATCCACGCCAGCACCATCGCGCCGGTGACGATGGCGGCCGAGGCGAGCACGATGGCGATCTGCACCGCCGCCGATGCGAGCTCGTACTGGTGATAGGCGGCCATCGAGCGATCGCGCTTTTTCTCGGCTTCCTTGGCGCGCGCCATGAGCTCGTCGCGCCCTTCGCCGGTCTCGGGCTCGGTCTGGTAGCGCTGCCCGGTCTTGCGCCACGCCTCGATCTGCTTTTTCGTTTCGTCGTTCTGGGCCGCGAGCGCGGTTTGCTCGGCGGCCGTCCTGAGCACGGTCTGGCGGACGGTCTTCGCCTGGAAGAATGCCCAGAGGTTGGAGGCTTCGATGTTGAGGCTGAGGGCGTTGGTCTGAGCCGCCTTGCCCAGGGTCTCGGAGAACGCGAGCACCAGCGCGAGCACTGCGATCAGAAGCGCAATCTTCTTGTTCGATGGATCGATGTGGCCGTGTCCTGCCGACATGTTTTGTTTCTCCTTGCCAATGAATATCAGGCCGCGTCGGGCTGAGCAGCTTCCTTCGGCGGCGGGCCGCCGCCGAACTGCGCGTAGGCCACGCCGGCCATGGTCACCGCCGCGCCCGCGATCTTGAGCCAGGTGAAGGCCTCGCCGAGGGTCAGCCAGGCGACCATGCCTGCAATCGGGGGCATAAGGTAGCCGAACGGGGCGGCTCGCGCCACGCCGCGCACCGCGTTGACCCAGCTCCACGCGAGCCAGCCGAAGAACGACGAGACCACCAGCGCCCAGGCGAGCCCGATCAGGACCGAGGTGCTGTAGGCGCTCGCCGGCGTGGCGAGGAAGCCGGGCAAGGTGGCGATGAGGATCGGGGGCGCCGAGAAGAGCAGCGTGTAGCAGAGGACGATGAGCGGACCGTAGCGCTTGGTGAGCGGCTGGACGAGCACCGTATAGAGCGCGAAGAGCGCCGCGGCGAGGAGCAGCACCAGGTCGCCGGCGCCCGCGCGCGAGAAGCCGGCGGCGAACTTGTCGCTCAGGAACACCACGATGCCGGCGAGGGCGACCAGCGTGCCCGCGACCTGGCGCACTCGCAGGCGCTCGAC
>Ga0307500_10000486_pt1 | contig 13114 bp, 11 predicted proteins | sample 14_S_MG_FD_201362 | JGI IMG/M metagenome (GOLD analysis project Ga0307500, IMG submission 201362) | Soil microbial communities from Populus trichocarpa stands in riparian zone in the Pacific Northwest, United States - 14_S | ecosystem: Environmental > Terrestrial > Soil > Riparian zone > Trees... | reverse complement strand
GATCCCGAAGGAGGTGCCGAACTCGACCACGGTGGCCGGTCGGACCGCCCGGACCAGGTTGTAGAGCAACTGCCCACCCGCGGCGGAGATGGGCATGTAGATCTCCGCCGCGGCGTCGGCGTGTTCCTGCGGCGTTGCCGGCATGAAGCCGCCATGGGCCGCCCGGGCCCGGGCCGCGGTGGATTCATCCTGCGCGGCATCGGCGAACATCCGGCTGAGCGCGGCCTCGACCCGGGGGTCGGCGAGTGTATGGGTGAGTGTCACACGAGCTAGGCTAGACGAACCGTTGCGTTTAGCCTAGCGAGAACCTGGCACCAGGGAGGCGACATGGGATCGACACCGGCAGCGGCTGCGGAAGGCGGCACCGACCAGCCAGGGCGACGGCACCACGGCAACCGGCACGGGCGCAGCGAGCAGGCCCGGCAGGCGGTGCTGGAGGCGGCCGACGACCTGCTCGTCGAGAAGGGCTTCGCGGGCATCACGATGGAGGCCATCGCGGCCAGAGCGGGGGTCGCCAAGCAGACCATCTACCGCTGGTGGAACTCCAAGACCGATGTCCTGATGGACGCCTTCCTGCAGGACCTGACGGAGGAGCTGACCCCGCCCGATCACGGCGACCTCGCCCGCGAACTGCACGCCTATCTGCGCCAACTGGCCCGTTTCCTCAGCCAGTCCGACGCCGGCGCTGTCTTCAAGGCCCTGATCGCGCAGACGCAGCACGATCCACTGTTCGCCCGGGACTTCCGCGGCAGGTACCTCGACGAACAGCGCCGCCGCGACCGCCTGCCCCTGGAACGCGCCGTCCAACGGGGGCAACTCCCCGCCGGCATCGACCTGGCGGCCGAGACCGACCAGCTCGTGGGCCCCCTCTACTACCGCGTCCTGGTCACCGACGAACCGATCGGCCAGGACTTCACCGACCGCCTCGTCGACGCCTTCCTCCACCGCATGCCGTGACGCATCCGCCCAGCGTCCCGGCTAGCGATGGAATTCGCGGGTGCCGAGCATGAGGCGGTGGGTGGCGCGGTACCAGCCGGCGAGTTCGGCGTCGATCCGGGCCGATTCCGCGTCGGTGAACGTGATGCCCGCCGGCCGGGCCGGCCACGCCTCGACCGCCCGGGCACGCAAGCCGACCGGCGGGTGGGACGCCCAGAGGCTGGTGTCACGCATCGAGAGGTGCCGCAGCAGCTTGAGGTTGCGGCGCTGCCCGGCCTGATAGGTCTCGGCCGCGGCCCGCCACTCGGCTGGCGGCTTCCGCTCGCAGGCGTAGGCGAGCTGGACGTTGATCGCCGGCAGCACCGCCAGGCAGTCCAGCAGCGCGACCGTGGCGTCGGTGCCGGCGAGGTCGGTGGCGATCCCGTCGGCGAGGTACTCGGCGCGCTGGTGATCACGCATGCCGAGCGCCGAGAGCGCGAGGTGGACGGCGAGGAAAACCCGGCTGGCCAGCCACCGGCTGAACCCGAGCAGGAACTGCACCAGGCCGGCGTCCGGCCGATCCGGCGACATGACCTGCCCGATGCTCCCGGCGTCGGCCACCCCGGCCAGCCGCGCGAACGTGGTCAACGCCGGCCGGACCAGCAGCCCGCGCATGGGGTCACCATTCACCTGGTGGGCGATCTCGTGGGCCAGCAACGCGACCCGCTGCCGCGGCTCCAGCACGATCCACAGTGGAACGCCGAGCACCAGCACTGGCCGCTGCCGTAGCCCGACCCGGCCGACGCCGGCGTTGAACTCCGGCGTCATGGCGATCAGGTCAGGCGCCTTCGTACCGGCAGCGGTCGCCACCCGGTCGAGCAGGCCGTACAGCGCCGGCGCCTCAGCCCGGCTCATCCGCAGGTGCCGCGATGGCCGGCGGCCCAGCCGGGGACGCAGCAGGATGCCGACCACGATCAGCGCGATCCCGACCACCGGCCACCAACTGGCCAGGTCGTGCAGGACGAGCCAGGCACCGATGCCGACGCACCCCACCGACACGAGTACGAACAGCGCCGACACTGCCAGCAACACGACCCGGGCGAACGTCCATCCCGGTCGCCCGGGCCGCTGCGCCGAGGACTGCTCGAACAACTCGCGGTCGCGCCGGAACGCCAGCCGGTGACTCAGCCGATCGACCCACCGCCACCCCAACGGCGCCTGTCCCGCGTAGGCCCCCAGGTTCCACTCACAAGCCGGACACCACGGCGCCGCGGCGTCCGGCCGCACCACCGCCTCGCCGCAGGCCGCGCACGGCTCCCCCACCTTCACCTGCATGCCGGCATCCTGCCGGAAACCCGCCTACCGTACCTGCCGATATCCGTTACGACCCATTCGACTGTTTCGTCCGGCCACGCTGATAGTCTTACTCTTACCAGTAATACGTAGGGGGTGCCCATGCGCGTAACAGCTAAGGGGCAGGTCACGATCCCTGCCGACATCCGGCAGCGGTTCGGCTTCCTGCCCGATACTGAGGTCGAGTTCGTCGTCGACGACGACGGGGTCCGCTTGGTGCAGGCCAGCCGTCCGGGACGCACCCGCGGCGATCGAGTGGTCGCCCGGCTTCGCGGGCGCGGAAACGCCGGCATGAGTACCGACGAGATCCTGGCGCTGACCCGCCGCCCGTGACGACGACCCTGGTAGACAGCAACGTCATACTCGATGTCGCGACCGCTGATCCGAAGTGGGAGACCTGGTCGGCCAGTGCGCTCGCCGCAGCCGCGAACAGCGGATCGCTGGCCATAAACCCGTTGATCTACGCAGAGATTTCGATCGGGTTTGACAGCATCGAGGAACTGGACGAAGCCGTGCCGCCCGACATCTATCTCCGGACGTCGTTGCCGTATGAAGCCGCGTTCCTCGCCGGCAAAGCGTTTCTCGACTACCGGCGACGCGGCGGCGCCCGAAGCGCCCCGTTGCCGGATTTCTACATCGGCGCCCACGCGGCTATCACCGACTGCCGCCTGCTCACCCGTGACAGCCGGCGGTACCGCACCTACTTCCCGACGGTTGAACTCATCGCACCGTGACCACGGCAGGGTCGGGCCCGCGTCGGTGCCGGGTAGATCAGGTTGGGTCGGCGAGGATGAATGGGTGCTCGGGAAAGCCGGCTGGGTCATCGTCCAATAGCGTGTCGGCTTCGGTGATCGAGGTGAATGCGCCGGCCGGCTCCAGGCCCGGTGTCTCGTCCAGCGCGGCAATGCCGCCGGCATGCATGACCTGGTAGATCGCGCGACTGAAATCGGCGACGTCGACTGCCGCGTCCTCCGCGGTGTCATCCGGCCAGACCTCGCGATACGCGAGCCGGCCGGCATTCATCACCGCTGCGACGTCCATGACCCGGTAGTCGGCCCGGTGCAGGACGGTAATGGCGCCGGCCGGCTCCTGCCGCGGGAGTTCCTCGTCCCGGTCGTCATCATCGCTCTCGATCCGTTCCCAGCGGGGGGACGTTCCGGTGAACTCGAACTGCGCGTCCGAATACTCGTCGGCGGCCAGCGCCAACCGGTCGCCGGCGGCGAGGATCTCCGCGACGTCGGCTCGTCGCCCGGTCATCGGCAGCAGCGCTGCGCTGTGCGCGCGGAGCGCCTCGACCAGGGCCGCGCCGGCCGCGCGGAACCGCTCCCGGGCCGCATCGGTCCACTGCTCGTCTTCCGGAGTCTGCTCACTCATGGGCCGGCCCTCGCTGTGTGGAAGTAGGTTCGGAACTGCTGGCGTCCCAGCCGGAGAATCCCGCTCCCGCGAATCCCGCCGGCGGCACGCCAGAGTTCGCCCGCGCCGGCCCGAGCGCCAGCCAGATCCGGCGGGGCCACGCATCGGCGACCCCGCTCGGACCTGTCGGACGGCGCAAGGATGGCATGGCGGCCGGCCGCCGGGGCGGCGGTTCCGACCGGCAGGTCGGCGGAACGGGCGGTGCGTACCGACCGCCCGGGTGGGCGGGGTAGTCGCCCCTTCGGGCGTTTACAGAGCGCAACCAAACCGATCTGGTGACGATCTGTGAGCAACACCACGATACGGGCCGCCGATCGGTACGACCGGCGGTACCGGCTGGGCGAATAGACCAAGTAGCCTAAGAGGCCGAGTTCACTGTGAGTTCATCTGCAACGCGGGAAGAGGCGACCGCAAACCGTGGCGACGCAAGGCGCGCAAGGCGGCGGAGTGGGATCGGAGATTGGCCGCGGGGGCTTCGGGCCGAACGAGTGGCTGGTCGACGAGATGTACCAACAGTTCCTGGCGGACCCAGGCAGCGTCGATCAGGCCTGGCACGAGTTCTTCACCGATTACAAGCCGAGTGAAGACAGCGTGCTGGCGTCGGCGCCGTCCGCGGCTCCGCCACCGACCGCCGTCGGCAAGGTCCCGGTCCAGCCGCCGGCCGGTAACACCGGTAACCCAGCGGTATCGGCAGCCGGGTCCGGTCCGGCGCCGGCGGCCCCGGTGAATCCGCAACCGCCGTCACCCTCCGTAGAAGCCACCCGCCGCACCGGCCAGGCCGAGCGGCGGGAGAGCGGCGTCGGCGACCGTCGCGCCCCGACGCCCGCGGCCGCGCCCCGGGTGGCCCCGGCGGCCCCGGCAGCCCCGGCCGGGGCGACGACCAACCCGCTGCGCGGCGCGTCCGCCCGGGTCGTCGCGAACATGGAGGCGTCGCTCGCCGTCCCGACCGCGACCAGCGTCCGTGCGGTGCCGGCGAAGCTGATGGCCGACAACCGGGTGGTCATCAACAACCACCTGCGCCGGGCCCGCGGCGGCAAGGTCAGCTTCACCCACATCATCGGCTACGCGATGATCAAGGCCCTGCAGACGCATCCGGAGATGAACCACTCGTTCACCACGGTGGACGGCAAGCCCGCGGTGGTGATCCCGGAGCACGTCAACCTGGGCCTGGCGATCGACCTGCAGGGCAAGGACGGCGCCCGCTCGCTGGTGGTCGCCTCGCTGAAGGCCACCGAGACGATGGACTTCGGCCGGTTCTGGCAGGCCTACGAAGAGATCATCCGGCGCGCCCGGCAGGGCAAGCTGACCGCGGACGACTTCGCCGGCACCACGATCAGCCTGACCAACCCGGGCACCATCGGCACGGTCCATTCGGTGCCGCGGCTGATGGCGGGCCAGGGCTGCATCCTCGGCGTCGGCGCGATGGAGTACCCGGCCGCGTTCGCCGGGATGAGCGAGGAAGCGCTGTCCGAGGCGGCGGTGAGCCGCACGATCACGCTCACCTCGACGTACGACCACCGGATCATCCAGGGCGCCCAGTCCGGCGAGTTCCTCAAGCGGATGCACCAACTGCTGCTCGGCGAGGACGACTTCTACCTGGGCATCTTCCGCTCGCTGCACATCCCGTACGAGCCCGTCCGCTGGGTGCAGGATCGGCAGTTCTCGCACGAGGGCCAGATCGACAAGGCCGCCCGGGTGATCGAGCTGATCAACGCGTACCGGACCAACGGCCACCTGATGGCCGACACCGACCCGCTCGAGTTCCGCATCCGCAGCCACCCCGACCTGGACATCATCAAGCACGGCCTCACCCTCTGGGATCTCGACCGCGAGTTCCCGGTCGGCGGGTTCGCCGGCGCCCGGGTGATGAAGCTGCGCGACATCCTCGGCGTCCTGCGGGACGCGTACTGCCGGCGGGTCGGCATCGAGTACATGCACATCACCGACCCCGAGCAGCGCAGCTGGCTGCAGGCCCGGATCGAGGTGCAGCACGACGTCGTCGACCGGGCCGAGCAGAAGCACATCCTGGGCCGGCTGAACGCGGCCGAGGCGTTCGAGACGTTCCTGCAGACCAAGTACGTCGGGCAGAAGCGGTTCTCGCTGGAGGGTGCGGAGACCGTCATCCCGCTGCTGGACGCGGTGCTCGGCGGCGCCGCCGAGCGGGAGATGGACGAGGTCGTCATCGGCATGCCGCACCGCGGCCGGCTGAACGTGCTGGCCAACATCGTCGGCAAGAGCTACGGCAAGATCTTCCGCGAGTTCGAGGGCAACATCGACCCGGCCACCGCGCACGGTTCCGGCGACGTGAAGTACCACCTCGGCGCCGGTGGCACGTTCGCCGCCCGCACCGGCCAGAAGATCAGGGTCACGCTGACCGCCAACCCCAGCCACCTGGAGGCGGTCGACCCGGTGCTCGAGGGCATCGTCCGGGCCAAGCAGGACCTGATCGACAAGGGTGAGGACGGCTTCACCGTGCTGCCGCTGATGCTGCACGGCGACGCCGCGTTCGCCGGCCAGGGCGTGGTCGCCGAGACGCTGAACCTCTCCCAGCTGCGCGGCTACCGCACCGGCGGCACCGTGCACGTGGTGGTGAACAACCAGGTCGGCTTCACCACGTCGCCGGCCGCGGCCCGGTCCAGCCTGTACTCCACCGACGTCGCCCGGATGATCCAGGCGCCGATCTTCCACGTGAACGGCGACGACCCGGAGGCCTGTGTCCGGGTCGCCAAGCTGGCCGTGGAGTACCGCCAGGAGTTCCGCAAGGACGTCGTCATCGACATGGTCTGCTACCGGCGGCGCGGCCACAACGAGAGCGACAACCCGTCGTTCACCCAGCCGCTGATGTACGACATCATCGACGCGAAGCGGTCGGTCCGGAAGCTCTACACCGAGGCGCTGATCGGCCGCGGCGACATCACGCTGGCCGAGGCCGAGGAGGCCCTGCGCGACTACCAGGAGCAGCTGGAGCGCGTGTTCGTGGAGACCCGGGACGCGTCCGGGAAGCCGAAGCCGGAGCCGGTGATGGCGACCCCGGTGAGCGCCCCGGTGAACACCGCGGTCAGCCACGAGGTGGTCAAGCGGATCGGCGACGCGTACTCCTCACTGCCGGACGGCTTCACCGTCCACCCGCGGCTCAAGCCACAGCTGGACCGGCGCGCCGCGATGGCCACCGAGGGCGGCATCGACTGGGCCTTCGGCGAGCTGCTCGCGTTCGGCTCGCTGCTGCTGGACGGGGTGCCGGTGCGGCTGGCCGGGCAGGACAGCCGGCGCGGCACGTTCGTCCAGCGGCACGCGGTGCTGGTCGACCGGCACACCGGTGAGGAGTACACGCCGCTGAAGAACCTGGACGAGGGCCAGGCGCCGTTCTGGGTGTACGACTCGCTGCTGAGCGAGTTCGCCGCGATGGGCTTCGAATACGGCTACTCGGTGGCGAACCCGAAGGCGCTGGTGGCCTGGGAGGCGCAGTTCGGCGACTTCGCCAACGGCGCGCAGACCATCGTGGACGAGTTCATCTCCTCCGGCGAGGCCAAGTGGGGGCAGCGGTCGCGGCTCGCGCTGCTGCTGCCGCACGGCTACGAGGGCCAGGGGCCGGATCATTCCAGTGCCCGGCCGGAGCGGTTCCTGCAGCTCTGCGCCGAAGACAACATGACGGTGGCGATCTGCACCACCCCGGCGAACTACTTCCACCTGCTGCGCCGGCACGCGCTCGCGCAGACGCAGCGGCCGATGGTCGTGTTCACCCCGAAGTCGCTGCTCCGGCTCCGCGCCGCGGTGTCCCCGGTGGACGACTTCACCAGCGCCGGGTTCGCCCCGGTGCTGCCGGACGTGGGCATCGGCAGCCAGCCGCTCGACCCGGCCGCGGTCCGCCGGGTGCTGCTGTGCACCGGCAAGGTCTACTACGACCTGGCCGCGTACCGGCAGCAGAACGACGCGCGGGATACCGCGATCCTGCGGGTGGAGCAGCTGCATCCACTGCCCGGCGAACGGATCGCCGAGCTGGTGGCCGGCTACCCGCAGGCCACCGAGTTCCGCTGGGTGCAGGAGGAGCCGGAGAACATGGGCGCCTGGACCTTCATGGCGCTGCGGTTGCCGGCGGTGCTTCCGGACGGCGGGCGGAACCTGCGGCCGCAGGCCCGGTCATCGTCCGCGAGCCCGGCCGCGGGCTCGTCCGCGGTGCACGAGCGGCAGCAGAAGGCGCTGGTCGAAGCGGCGTTCACGCGCTGACGATGTACTTCACCGATCGCGGCATCGAGGAGCTGGCCGACCGGCGGGGCGAGGAGACCGTGAGCCTCGCCTGGCTGGCCGACCGGCTGCGGGTCTTCGTCGACCTCAACCCCGAGTTCGAGACGCCGGTCGAGCGGCTGGCCACCTGGCTGGCCCGCGACTCCGAAGACGACGAGTAGCCGCGCCACACCCGCCACCGAGCGGCTACTTCGGCGCCAGGTTCGGCGCCGGGGCTCGGCGCCGGGGCCGGGGCGGGCAGGATGGCCGGCATGGACGGCTGGCTGGCCAACGCCCGCCGGGGCTGGCATCAGATCCGGGCCCGGGGGTTGCGTGGCTGGCTGACGCTGGAACGCAACACGGTCCGGCAGGTGGCGAAGACCGCGCTGGCCGCGACGATCGCCTGGGAGTTGGCCCGGGTGGTGCTGGGCAGCCCGGTGCCGGCGCTGGCCGCGCTCGGCGCGATCATCACCGTGCAGATCACGGTCCGGCAGACGGTGGCCCGCGGGCTGCAGCAGGTGGTCGGCGTGGTGGTCGGGGTCGGCGCCGCGATCATGCTGGCCCGGTACCTGGGCGTGCACGCGTGGAGCGTCGCGCTGGTGATCCTCGCCGCGCTGCTGCTCGGCCGGCTGCTCCGGCTCGGGCCGCAGGCGAACCAGGTCGCGATCAGCGGGCTGCTGGTGCTCTCGCTGGGCACCGGCTACGGCGCGGCCCGGATCTGGGACACGCTGCTCGGCGCGGTCATCGGCGTGGTGGTCAACATGCTGATCGCGCCGCCCACCTACGTCGAGGCGGCGGCCGCCGCGCTGCGCGGCGTCGGCGCTGACCTCGGCCTGCTGCTGACCGAGATCGGCGCGGCGCTCTGCCGCGGCGGCTGGGACGACCGCACCGCCCGCGGCTGGCTGGACCGCGCCCGCACGCTGAACCGCGACCAGCGGGCCGCCACGGCGGCGGTCGAGCAGGCCGACGAGAGCGTCCAGTTCAACCCGCGGGCGCGGGCGGTGGCCGAGTCGGTGGCCCGGCTGGTCGAGGCGGCGCTGGCGCTGGAACACGCCACCACCCAGACCGGCGGCATCGCCCGTACCCTGCTCGAACTCAGCCAGGACGGCGGACCGGCGCGGTCGGTCGCGGCCGACCGGGCGCTGGCCCGGTACGGCGAACTGCTGTCGGTGGTCGGCACGGTGGCGGCCGGGTTCGGCCGGCTGCAGTCCGGGTCGGCCGGCGACCAGGCCAGGGTCGCCCGGGCCGAACTGGTCCGGGCGCACGCGGCCGGCATCGCGAACCGGAACCTGGTCGAGCAGGCACTGGCCGACATCCCGCCGACCGACGCGCTGGCCGGCCGGACGCTGGCCGCGGTCCTGGTCGACGCCGACCGGCTGCTGCATGAGCTCGACCCGGATCACGGCGCGCACACCGCCGCCGTCCCGCCGGCGTGACCGCCGGCCCCCCGACCGCCGGGACCCGGCGAGCGGGGACCGGACAGCGCCGTCAGGGCTCAGCGGCGGTCGGCCCACTGCGGCGGTCTGGACGGTGGTGGCGGGCGCAGCCGCTGACCCCGGATCGCCACGTACGCGACGCCCATGGCGAAGCCGATGACGTGGACCAGGTAGGCCACCTCACCGCCGCCGGAGACGCCGGCGCCACGGGCGTACACCGCCTGCAGCACGAACCAGAGGCCGAGCACGATCCAGGCCGGCAGCCGCAGCGGCAGGAAGAACAGGAAGCTGACCAGGCCGAGCACCCGGGCCCGTGGGAACAACAGCAGGTAGGCGCCGAGCACCCCGGAAATCGCGCCGGACGCACCGACCAGCGGCTCCAGCGAATCCGGCCGGGTGGCGGCGAACCCGTACGTCGAGACCACGCCGACAAGTAGGTAGAACAGCAGGAACCGGAACCGGCCGAACCGGTCTTCCACGTTGTTGCCGAATACCCACAGGTAGAGCATGTTGCCGATCAGATGCAGCCAGCCGCCGTGGATGAATATCGATGTGATCGCCGAGATCCAGGGCAGCTTGTGCGACGGCGCCGGCACCCGGAAACAGCGGCCCGGCGCGGCGGCCGGACCGTAGGTGAATTCGAGCGCCTTGTTGTGGGTCAGCTCGTCCGGGATCGCGCCCCACTTGAGGAAGTACGCCTGCTGCCGGCACTGCTGGTCGGTGGACGGCTCGTGGAACAGCGGCGCGCGGGCGATCGGCGAGAACAGGAAGACCAGCATGTTGACGGCGATCAGGGCCCAGGTGACGTACGGCGGACGACGGGTGGGGTTCTCGTCATAGATCGGGACTACCACGATCCCTCCGCCCTCTCCGTCACCGCGTGCGCGCACAACCGTACGGGATCAGTCACGCTCGCAGCCGAGCCGGCGGCGGCCAGCGCGGCCGCCCGGTAGCCCGGTTCGGTGATCACCCGGGCCAGCGCGGTGGCCAGCCGGCGCGGCGTGGCGTTCCCTTCGATTACCACGCCGGCGCCGAGCCTCGCCACCCGGCGGGAGAGGTCGCGCTGGTCGCCGCCGCCGGGCACCAGCACCAGCGGGACGCCCGCGGCCAGCGCCTTGCCGACCATGCCGTGCCCACCGCCGGCCACCACCACCGACGCGGCGGCCAGCAGCGGCGCCTGCCGCCCCGGCCCGATCGCCGCCCAGTCCGGAGCGGGGCCGCCCGCCGCCAGCACCGTCGCCGCGACCCGCGCCGCGCCGTCCGGATCGGCCGGACCGCCGGCGGCACCGCCGCCGCCCCGGACGGCCCGTTCGGCGCCGGTTCGGCGGCCGCCGGCGGCCCGGCCGGAGGCGGCCGGAGGACCGTCCGGGCTGGACCGGCCGGTTCGTCTGCCGCCGGCGGCCCGGCCGGGGGCGGGCGGTGGACCGTCCGGTCCGGACCGGAGTTCGGCCACCGCGGCGAGCACGGCTGGGACGAGGCCGGAGCGGCCGGAGGCGGCGGTGGGTGGTGAGACCAGGATCAGCGGGCCGGTCCCGGGCGGCGGGGTCAGGTCGACCTGGGCCGGTTCCCAGTGCAGCGGGCCGACGATGTCGGTCCGGTCGGGCCAGTCCGGCCGCGGCGGCTCCAGCGCGGGCAGGGTGGCGACCAGCCGGTGCGCCGGGCCCGGATCGTCCGCCGGCAGCCCGATCGAGACCCGTGCGGCGGACCGCTGCCGCCGGCCCAGGGCGACCGATCGCGCGTGCAGCCGGCGCAGCAGCGCGTCCCGGCCGCGCCCGAGCGGTGTCCGGCCCGGGGCGAGGCCGGTGCCCGGCGGCGGCAGCGCGATCGACGGGAGCTGCACCGGGTGCGGCACCAGTTCCACCCAGGGCAGCCCGGCCAGTTCGGCGGCGAGGCCGCCGGCCGCGGTCAGCGTGTCCGCCACGACCAGATCGGTGCCGGCGGCCCGGAGCAGCGCGGCGAGCGGCGGCGCCATCAGCGCGGCCCGGCCGTGCAGCCGGAAGCCCCAGTCGGTGTCCGGGTCGCCGGCGCCGGCTTGCAGGCCGGGCAGTTCCGCGGCGGCCAACCCGTCCGCGTGCAGCCGGTCGAGCCAGCGGCGTCCGGTGTAGACGGTGGGCGCGTGGCCGGCGGCCCGCAGCCGCAGTGCCAGGCCAGCGGCCGGGAAGGCGTGCCCCGGGTCCGGCCCGGCCACCACCGCCACCCGCATCCGCGCAACCCTACTGGGCGGCGGTATGCGGCCGTCGCGCTATCTTCCGGCCCGGATGTCCGATCCATGTTCAGCTCGCTGGCGTAGTCAGGAGCAGGCGGCCCCGTTCAAAGTGACCGGCCATCCCCGAGGGAGAGCAGCCATGCCGATTTCGAACGTCGATGTGCCCAACTACCCGTTCGGTATCCCGCAGGCGGACGACGACGACTCGGGCCTGGCCCGGCTGCGGGACGAGGCGCCGGTCTGCCAGGTACGGCTGCCGGACGGCCAGCTTGGCTGGCTGGTCACCCGCTACCAGGACATCAAGCAGGTGCTGACCGACCCGAACCTCAGCCGGGCGGCCACCATCGAACCGGGCGCGCCGAGCCTGCTCCCCGGGGTGAACGCACCGGGCATGATGATCAACATGGACCCGCCCGAACACACCCGGGTCCGCCGGCTGGTCGCGCGGGCCTTCACCGCCCGGGCGGTCGACCGGCTGCGGCCCCGGATCGAGGCGATCGCCAGCGGCCTGCTCGACGACCTGGCCGCCGCCGGGCCGCCGGGTGACCTGCTGAACGGCTTCACCCGGCCGCTGACCACGACGGTGATCTGCGAGCTGCTCGGTATCCCGTTCGCCGACCGGGACCGGATGGACGGCCTGGTGGAGCTGCTCGGCGCCGAAGTCCTGCCGCCGATGGAAGAGATGATGTCGGTGCTGACCGCGGCGTCCGGCTACCTGCTGGAACTCATCGCCCGCCGCCGCGCGGAGCCGGCCGATGATGTGCTCAGCGCGCTGGTCGCGGTGCACGACGAGGACAACGACCAGCTGAGCACCGACGAGTTGCTGCAGACCGCCCTGCTGATCTTCGTTGCCGGACATGACACGACGCTGAACCAGCTGGCCAACTCAGTGCGCACGCTGGTCGGCCACCCCGACCAGCTGGCCCGGCTGCTCGCCGACCCGACGATCTACCCGGCCGCCGCCGAGGAGCTGCTCCGCTTCGTCCGGCTCACCTCGGCTGCGTTCGGCCGGATCGCCACCGCGGACACCGAGGTGGGCGGCGTGCCGATCCGGGCCGGCGAGGCCGTCTTCCCGATCTTTCACTCGGGCAACCGGGACCCGGCGGCCTTCGACCGGCCGGACGAGTTGGACCTGACCCGGGCCGGCGCGGCCAACCAGCTGCAGTTCGGCCACGGCATCCACCACTGCCTCGGCGCGGCACTGGCCCGGGCCGAGCTGGAGATCGGGCTGCGCGCGATCTTCACCCGGTTCCCCACGCTGCGGCTGGCCGCCGACGACGCGGAGCTGTCCTGGCTCCCGAACACCGCCGTCCGACGGCTGCGCGGCCTGCCGGTGAGCTGGTAGCCCCCGGCCGCTGAGCCAGCCCGGCGGAAGTCGGTCCGGCCCGGCGGAAGTCAATCCGGGACGTCGGTGGGCGCGGGGATGTCGGCAGGCGCGGGGGTGTCGGCAGGCGCGGGGGTGTCAGCCGCCACGGGGGCCTCAGCCGACTCCGGCGGCACGGCCGACTCCGCGGGCACGGAAGTGCCGTTGGTGCGGACGGCCGGCAGGCTCAGCACCATGGTCAGCCCA
>Ga0307500_10000484_pt1 | contig 13154 bp, 11 predicted proteins | sample 14_S_MG_FD_201362 | JGI IMG/M metagenome (GOLD analysis project Ga0307500, IMG submission 201362) | Soil microbial communities from Populus trichocarpa stands in riparian zone in the Pacific Northwest, United States - 14_S | ecosystem: Environmental > Terrestrial > Soil > Riparian zone > Trees... | reverse complement strand
CGGCAGCCTTCTTGTCGAAATTATTGGGCACCTCGATGTCGACCTCGAGCGTCGATACCGTCTTGCCGCGGTCCAGCTTGACCATCACCTTGTCGGGATCGAGCTGTATGTGCTTCGACACCACCGCAAGGATTTCCTCCCGCAGCGTGACGAGCAGGTCGGACTGACCGAGCAGCCCGCGCTCGTGCGCCAGCAGAATCTGCAGCCGCTCCCGCGCAACGGGGGCAGTCGCTTGGCGGCTGCCGAACAGCCGCAGCAGCCTCATGCTCATGCAGCCCTCCGACCCAGTAGCCGACCCATGAAGCCCTTGCGCTCGGTCGGCACCACCATGGCGACCTCTTCACCCATCAGGCGGCGCGAGGCGTCGATATAGGCGCGGGCCGGCGCGCTCTCGGCATTGTTGAGCGTGACCGGCGTGCCGACGTTGGACGCCTTCAGGACATCCTGGCTTTCGGGGATGATGCCGAGCAAGGGTGTGGCGAGGATTTCCAGTATGTCGTCGATATTGAGCATCTCGCCGCGCGCCGCGCGCGCCGGATCGTACCGGGTGATCAATATGTGTTTTTCCACCCGCTCGCCGCGTTCCGCCCTTACCGTCTTGGAATCGAGCATGCCGATGATGCGATCGGAATCGCGCACCGAGGAAACCTCGGGATTGGTGACGATGACGGCTTCGTCGCAATAGCGCATCGCAAGCGTGGCGCCGCGTTCGATGCCGGCCGGGCTGTCGCACAGGATCCAGTCGAACCGGCTCCTGAGTTCGTCGATGACGCGGCCGACGCCCTCGTCGGTCAGCGCATCCTTGTCCCGCGTCTGCGACGCTGGCAGCAGCCAGAGATTTTCCAGCCTTTTGTCGCGGATCAAGGCTTGCGGCAGCTTGGCGACGCCCTGCACCACATTGATGAGGTCGAACACCACACGGCGTTCGGCGCCCATCACAAGGTCTAGGTTGCGCAGGCCGACGTCGAAATCGACCACCACGACGTTTTGCCCGTTCTGGGCAAGCGCCGCGCCGAGCGCGGCGGTAGTGGTGGTCTTTCCAACGCCTCCCTTGCCTGAGGTAACGACCAGGACCTTGGCCATACGTGATCTCCTTAGCCGGTTAATTCAGCGGGGTAATCTTCATGGTGTCGCCCTCCAGCCAGGCTTGCGCCGGACGGTTGCGGAGCGTGACGTCGATTTCTTCTGCAGTCTGGTAGTAGCCGTCGATGGCGAGCAGTTCCGCCTCGATCCTCTGGCAGTAGATCCGCGCATGGGAATTGCCGTTGACGCCCGCCATCGCGCGGCCGCGCAGCGTGCCATAGATGTGGATCGATCCGCCGGCGACGATCTCCGCGCCGGAGCCAACCGATCCGAGCACGGTGACATCGCCTTCCATGAAGACGATCGACTGACCCGAACGCACCGGGCTATCGAGCAATAGCGACGTCGGCTTCGGCTTGGCTTCGGGCTCGGGCTTCTGCACCGGCTCGTTGCGCGTGATGACGCAGGCGCGGCCACCGGTCAGCAAGGGCGGCATGTTCGCGGCAAGGCGTTCTTCATCGACGCCCTCGATGCCGAGGACGCGAATGTTGCGCTCGTTGAGGCTGCCGAGGAGATGGGCGATGGCGGCGCTGCTGAGATCGACGGATGCGAGATCGAGCACGATCGGCTTGCCGACGAAATAGCCCGGCGAGCGCGCCAGGGTGGCGTCGATCTCGGCCAGCCATTCCACAATCGGAACGACGGGGCTGAACACGAACGCGACATAGGAACGGCCGCGCAGCCGGACCAATTGTCGCGTGGGATCAGCTCGGACGTTCATGATGTTTCGACTCGTCTTTCTTATTGAATGGTTAACAATCGGCGAACTTGGTTAACGAGTAATTAATGCGACGACGCGCGAAACGCGCAGAAATGCGCGCAACTGGCTGCGAATCCGGCGTATTTGTGGCCGATTCTTGCTGCCGACTGCGGGCGATGCGCGTCAAAGCCTTTGCAAACCGCGGTCTCGTGAGTTGTGGTTAACGGAACCTCAACTTACTTTTGTCACGTTTCCGACCTAAATTAGTCCTCGCGCGGTTCCAACAAACTTATGTGTGCTGACGGCCTCCCCTCCCGGGGTCTGGCAGCCGCATTCCGTCGGGCAGACGGACAGTTGCCGGCAGGGGACTTGGGCATTGGAAGCCGTGGGGAAGGTGTGGTCGCGGGACATGATCTCGCAGGCAGGTGGCGTCGAACGCAAGGACGACGCCCGACATTTGGATTCAAATCCACCAACCGAACTTAGCAGCGCCTGGGGAACCGACGTGGATTCCTCCGCGCTCCGTGAGCTCGAACTGCTGTCCAATACGCCCGCAGCCGTTTCGCAGCCGACCAATCCGCCGGATCATCCACCAAGTGCTAATCCGCCAAGTTCCAATTCGCCAAGCGTCATGAGGAGTGAGCGTATGAGTAGTATGAGCGAGCAGGACCATCTCAATCCCCGCGATCCCCTCTACTACGCGCCGCGCTCGCTGCGTGAGCGGTCGGCTACGCGCGGAACCAGCCTGGAGAAGCCGTTTTCTGCGGTGTCGTTCGACTCCCAGCTCGAGAGCGCGGTATCCGACGCGCTGCGCCACCCCCTCGATCCCGAGGTCATGCACGACCCCGACCGGGAGTCGAAAAAGGCGTTGTGGACCGTCGCGGCGCGCTTCGCCGCCGCCATCGGCGTCGCAGCGCTCGTGGCGCTGTTCTTCGTCGTCGCCGTGCCCGGATCGCGCCAGAGTGAAGGTGAGCAGTCGTCGACTTTCGCCAACTTCGCACAGTCGATCAAGAACGCACTGCCTTCATCCGGCGAGGGCGCGCAGAAGCCCGCAATCAACGAGTTCCAGGCCCTTCTCGCCGCCTCGCCGGCGAGCGCTCCGGCAGCGTCCGAACAGGACAACCAACTGCTCAAGCAGTTCATGCAGTGGCGCGAGAAGCCGGATCCGGCCACGCCACAACGCACCACCCCATAATCCAGACGGAGGGCTGACAATGCCTGAGAACCGACTTACGGTGATCTCGTTCTCAAGGAGTTTGCCATGACCTCGTACCGCATCATTTTGCTGGTTGGGGCCGTGCTGTTCGGTATCGCAGGCAGCGCACAAGCCGCCGGCGACATCACGATCGTGCGCGACCTTGCCAGCCGCGTCGGGCCCGTAATCGGCTCGGCACAGGCCTGCCGCGACATTGGGCGTCCGCGCATCCAATCCATCGTCGACAAATTTTCACAGGTGATCCGGGAGGCCTCTTCGAACGAGGCCGAACGTTCCGACCTCACCCAGACGTTCGATCGCACCGTGGCCGAAGGACGCGCCGCCGTGTCCTCGGGCAGGATGGATTGCATCAGGGCCGACCGTCAGCTCGCCGATCTCGAACGCTCGATCTCCGGACCGAGCCTCTCCAGTGTGATCGGCCCGTCGCCTGCTGCCGCTGCGACTGCAGCGAATGCGGCAACTGCGCCGACCGCCCCGGTCCCGACCGGGCCGCTGCCGCGCGGCATCGGCGAAAAGGAAATCCGCTTCGGCATCGCGGCCCCGTTCTCCGGCTCGGCTCGCGAGCTGGGACGCCAGATGAAGCTCGGAATTGAAACCGCCTTCAACCGGATCAACGAATCCGGCGGCGTTGACGGCCGGATGCTGAAATTGTTCGCCGCCGACGACGGCTACGAGCCCGGGCGTACGCTCGAAGCCATGAAGCAGCTCTATGAAAAGGACCAGGTGTTCGGCGTTATCGGCAATGTCGGCACCCCGACCGCGGCAGTGGCGATTCCCTATGCGCTCGAACGCAGGATGCTGTTCTTCGGGGCCTTCACCGGATCCAACATCCTGCGCAACGATCCGCCGGATCGCTACGTCTTCAACTATCGCGCCAGCTATGTTCAGGAAACCGACGCGGTCGTTCGTTACCTCGTCAAGATCCGCCGGCTGCAGCCGCGCCAGATCGCGGTCTTTGCGCAGCAGGATTCGTACGGCGATTCCGGATTTGCAGGGGTCGCGAAGGCGTTCCGCTCCATGGGCGTGAACGACAGCGCGATCCTTCGGCTCAACTATGCGCGAAACACCGTCGACGTGGACGACGCAGTCAATCAGTTGAAGCTCGCGAAGCCGCCGCTCAAGGCGATTGTCATGGTCGCGACCTACCGGGCCGCGGCAAGGTTCATCGAGAAGACGCGCGACGCTTATCCCGGGCTGATCTACTCCAACGTTTCGTTCGTCGGCTCCACCGCGCTTGCCGAAGAACTGAAGCTGTTGGGACCGCGCTACACCAACGGCGTGATCGTGACGCAGGTGGTGCCGGCGGTGTCGGGCTATTCGTCCGCCGTGCTCGAATACAAGAACGCGCTCGCCAAATATTTCCCAGGCGAAGCGGCCGACTACGTTTCGTTCGAGGGCTTTGTCGCCGCCAACGTCATGATCTCGGGCATCAAGCGGGCCGGCCCGCAGGTCGATACCGAGAGGCTGATCGACACGCTGGAGACGATGCGCAATCTCGACCTCGGCCTCGGGACCCAGCTCAGCTTCGGCCGCTCCGAGCACCAGGCCTCGAACAAGGTGTGGGGCACGGCTCTCGATGAGAGCGGACGCTATCAGCCGCTCGAGCTCGAATGATCAAAACGCTACCAGTGCAGCCGCGTCGCCAGGGCAATTATTGCGTCCGCGCCGCGGCGCGCCGGTATTCCGGGAAACTTCAACCCAAAAATTCTTTTACCCGAGATTCTTTAATCCGAGATTCTTTAACCCAAGAGTTGTGTGGTGCGTATTTTAGTGAACCTGCGTTGGACTTCGCTTTTACTTAGTTCCTTTTTCATCACAGCCGCGGAAGCGGCCCCCGGCGACAAGATCGATCTGGTACGCGACCTTGCAGGCCGTGTCGGGCCGGTGATCGGTTCGGCGCTGGCGTGCCCTGACATTACGCGGCCTCGAATCCAGTCGGTGATCGAGAAGTTTGCGGCGGTGATCCGGGATGCCGCCTCCAACGAGGCCCAGCGCTCCGACCTCGCGCAACTGTTCGATCGCAGCGTCGCAGACGGCCGCGGCGCGGTGACGTCGGGAAGGACGGATTGCAGGCTGGCGGAACGCCGGCTGGCGGATCTGGAACAGTCACTGGCGCCATCTGCGCCCGCTCCGGCCGCGGCCGCGCCTACTCCCGCCCTCGCTCCCGTCGCACCGGCTTTCGCCGCGGCGCCGGTGGCCGCGCCCGCGATCAGTTTCGGAAATGCGGTCAGCACGGTCCGCGGCGTATCCGACACCGAAATCCGGTTCGGCATCACCGCGGCATTCACCGGCCCGGTGAGAGAGCGCGGCCGCCAGATGAAGCTCGGCATCGAAACCGCCTTCAACCAGGTCAACGACGCCGGCGGCATCGCAGGACGCAAGCTGCGGATCATCGCGGCCGACGACGGCAACGAGCCGGCGCGCACGCTCCAGGCCGTGCGGCAGCTCTACGAGAAGGACCAGATCTTCGGCATCATCGGCAGCATCGGCACAGCGACCGCAGCGGTTGCGGTGCCATTCGCGCTCGAGCGGCGGATGCTGTTCTTCGGGGCCTATACCGGCGGCAACGTCGTGCGCCGCGATCCTCCGGATCGCTATGTCTTCAACTACCGTCCGAGCTATGCCGAGGAAGCCGACGCGGCGGTGCGGTATCTGGTGAAGATGCGCCGTATTCCGATCAGACAGATCGCCGTATTCGCCCAGACGGACGATCTGGGGGATGCGGGATACGCGGGCGTTGCCAAAGCCTATCGCGCGATGGGCCTCAACGACAGCGCCATCCTGCGTCTCAACTACCCGCGCAACACCATCGAGGTCGACGAGGCCGTCAACACGTTGCGGGTGCAAAAGGTGCCGGTCCGGGCGATCATCATGTCCGCCTCCTATCGGGCCGCCGCAAAATTCATCGAGAAGACGCGCGCCCTCTATCCCGAGATGATCTTCACCAGCATCTCGGGCGTCGGCGGCTCGTCACTCGCCGAGGAACTGAAGCTATTGGGCCCACGCTACACGGCAGGAGTTCTCGTGACCCAGGTCGTGCCGGCAGTGTCCGGATATTCGAGCGCAGTGCTCGAATACAAGAATGCGCTCGCGAAATATTTTGCCGGCGAAGCGCCCGACTACGCATCGCTGGAAGGCTTTGTTGCAGCCAACATCCTGATCGACGCGATCAAGCGCGCCGGCCCGCAGTTCGATACTGAAAAGCTGGTCGATACGCTGGAGGCGACCCGCAATCTCGATCTGGGCCTCGGCGTGCCGCTCAATTTCGGCCGCTCCGAACACACCGCCTCGAAAAAGATCTGGGGCACGGCGCTCGACGAGAGCGGCCGTTTCCAGGCGGTCGATCTGGAATAGGCGGCAGGCCGGTCAGCGCCTTTCGATGACCAGGCTCTGCACGGCGCAGCCGAAATAGCCGCCGACGTCGGCGAGCCTCGCCATGGCGAGGCCCGCGCCGTCGGGACCGATCCAGGTCTCGGCGTCGACCAATATCCAGTCGCCGGCCGGCTCGCGCGAAAAATTCACGGTGAGATCGGCGTTGAGAAAGGTCCATTCGCGAAAATCCAGCACCGGCGAGGTGCCGTTGCAGAAATCCGCTGCGGCCATCGCCCGCATCGCCTGCGATACAGCCGCGCCTTCCACGATCGGCCGGTCGACGCGATACCAGATCGCGCCGGGACCGGGCGAGCCGAACCGGCCGCGGGCGGCGCGCAGCGACATGCCTGTCACGAACGGGCTGGAAGAAAAATCCACGGGCTCGACCCGCGATTGATCGGGGCCTGGAAGTTCAACCGGCAGGATCGCAGCTTCGGGCGGCAGTTCGTTGGCCTGCACCTTGATCCTCAGCACGGTCGCGCCGACCACGACGACCCCGCCGGCAAGCAGCCTGACCGCGCAGAGCTGGATCTTGCGCCCCTCGCGCAACACCTCGCCCTCGATCGTCAGCGGCCCCACCGGCACGGGGCGCATCAGGTCGACGGTCACGCGCGCGACGCGCATCGCAACCGGCGTCGGAATCCGCTCCGCCGCCCACACCACCAGCGCCGCCGGCGGCGAGCCGTGCTGCATGCTCGGGTCCCACGGCCCCGCGGCAAACGGGCTGGTGACGACGTTGCTGCCGTCAACGCGAAAAATGGCTTCCATCAATGAGAGGTCCTGTCGGTCAAAGGGAACCGCTTCTTGCCTGCTCCAATGGGCCGAGTCGAGGCCACGGCGCGCAGATCGCCCCGCACCGTTCGCGGGAGACGGAGAGCAGCGCCGCGCGCCTCAAATGAAAGCCATGCCGCCATTGAGGACGATGGTCTGTCCGGTCATGTAGCTGTTGCCGAGCACCATCGCGACCGCCTGCGCCACTTCGTCGGCCTGGCCCATGCGGCCGAGCGGGATGTTGCGCGCCAGATCAGTCCGGCCGCTCATCATGTCAGTCTCGATCAGCGACGGCGCCACCGCGTTGACGGTGATGCCTTCCTTGACCAGCCGCGCCGCGTAGCCGCGCGTCAGTCCTTCCATGCCGGCCTTGGAGGCGTTGTAGTGCACGCCGATGGCGCCGGCGCCGCGCGCCGCGCCTGACGAGATGTTGACGATCCGGCCCCATCGGCGTGCCCGCATCGCCGGTAGCACCGCCTGCGTGCACAGGAACGCCGATTTCAGGTTCACCGCGATGGTGCGGTCGAAATCATCCTCGGTGAGATCGTCGACGCCGCGCACGATCGCAACGCCGGCATTGTTGACGAGGATATCGATCGGGCCGAACGCAGCAGTGACCTGCTCGACCATTTTGGCAACGGAAGCGGCCTGCGAGACATCCGCCGCCACCGCGATGGCGCGGCCGCCGTTCGACTTGATTTTTGCGACGACAGCCTCCGCATCCCCTGCCCGCTCGCGGTAATTGACCGCGAGCGCGGCGCCTGATTCCGCCAGCGTCAGCGCAATCGCCGCACCAATGCCGCGCGACGCGCCCGTCACCAATGCGACATGCGCGCCCAGATTCTGTCCGTTTGCCATCGAAACCTCGCCTGACGCCAAAACCCCGATGCAATCACATTACCGCGGGAGCGCCGGAGCCGAAACGCTGATGAAGTGAACGGCGACCCGGCAAACCGTCAGGTGGCGTTCGACCCCACGCTTTCCAGAAATTCTTTCACGGTATGGACCGTTCCGGTGCTGGTTGCGACGTAGCCGGGCAGGCTCGCCACCCCCTCCTGAAACTCGCGGCCCTTCATGATGTCGAGCACGCGCCGCATCGGCTCGGTTTCCAGAAACGCGCGCTTGCAGACGAAGAAATAATCCTCCGTCAGCAACCGGATGAAATCGAGCCCGAACTGCCGGGCCGCCGCCTCGACGCCAAAGCTGACATCCGCCATGCCGCTGGCGACGTAAGCGGCGACGGCGGCGTGGGTGAACTCCATCTGCTGCGCGCCGTTGATTTTGGCCTCGTCGATCCGGTGCAGCGCCAGCAACTGGTCGAACAGCAGGCGCGTGCCGGAATCATGGTCGCGGTTGACGAAGCGCGCCTTGCGCTCGACAACATCCTTGAGCGAGCCGATCTTCAGCGGGTTGCCGGGCTTGACCATCAGCCCCATCTCGCGCGTCACGAAACTGATCACACGGTCCTCGCGCGGATCGAGCCATTCCTTGCAGGCCCGGATGCCCTGCGCGCGCAATTCGCCGCGCGGCAGATGCACGCCGGAGAGATCGCAGGCGCCCTGCGCCAGCGACACCAGCGAGTTCTGATTGCTGACATAGCGCAGATCGACGCCGATGCCGGGTTCGCGGTCGAGCAATTCGCGCAGCTTGGAAACCGCAAAACCGTGGCTGGCGTGAACCCGGATGACGGACGGACGCTGATGCAGGAAGGGTTTGATTTCGGTGGCGAGTTCCTGCGCGAGATTTTCAAGCTGCGGACCAAGGCGGGCCTGCATGCGCTCGCCGGCCCACACCAGCTTTTCGCCGAAGGCGGTCAGCACCGTGCCCTTGCCGCGATGGGTCTCGACCAGCGGCACACCGAAGAATTCGGACCATTGCTCGACCAGATTCCAGACATGCCGATAGGAAAGCTGGGCGTGCTTCGCCGCACTGGTGAGTTTCCCGGTCTTTCGGATCTCGTTGAGAACGCCGAGCATCACCACCGCGGTCTGCGGACTGCCTTCCTTGTGAAAGCGCCATACGGTCTCGATCTCAATGTGGTGCATCGGCCAAACCTATGAAGCAGGCTGCATATCTTCGCGATCCATAGGCAAACCATATCATATTTACTGCCGGAGATAACCTCCTAGGTTTGGGGACAACAAACGGAGGAAATATGATCTCGATTGCATATGACTATTCCCGCGAGCCGGTCCCCGCGCTTATCCCGGGCAAACCTCGCCTGCTGCTGATCGACGGCCAGCATGTCCCATCCGTCTCCGGACGTACCTTCAAGACCCTCAATCCCGCCACTGAGCAGGTCATCGCCACCATCGCCGAAGGCAACGCGGCCGATGTCGATCGCGCCGTCGCGGCCGCCCGCCGCGCCTTTGAGGGCCCATGGCGCAGCATGCGCGCCTCCGAGCGCGGCCAGATCCTGTTCCGGCTCGTGGACCTGATGAAGCAGCACGCGGACGAAATCGCAGCCCTCGAAAGTCTCGACGCCGGCAAGCCGATCGCCGGCGTTCTGCGGCAGGACCTCCCCGCCGCCATCGATACGCTGACCTATTACGCGGGCTGGGCCGACAAGATCAGCGGCGAGGTGGTCTCGACGCGGGATGACGCGCTGACCTACACCGTGCGCGAGCCGGTCGGCGTGGTCGCGGCCATCGTGCCCTGGAATTTCCCGCTGATGATCGGAATGTGGAAACTGGCGCCGGCGCTGGCCTGCGGCTGCACGATCGTGATGAAGCCGGCCGAACTGACATCGCTCTCGGCACTGCGCATCGGCGAGCTCGCGCTCGAGGCGGGCCTGCCGCCCGGCGTGCTCAACATCGTCACCGGCCCGGGCCGGGTCGTCGGCGACGCGCTGGTCAATCACCCTGACGTCGACAAGGTGACGTTCACGGGATCGCCGGGCGTCGGCCGCGGCATCCTGCGCGGCGCCGCCGGCAACTTCAAACGCGTATCGCTCGAGCTCGGCGGCAAGTCCGCCAACGTCATCTTCGACGATGCCGACATCGAGGCGGCCAGCAAGGCGGCGGCATCGGCAATCTTCTTCAACGCCGGACAGGTCTGCTCGGCGGGCTCGCGCGTGCTGGCCCATGAGAAGGTCTACGACGAGGTGGTCGAGCGGCTGACGCAGCGCGCCAGGACGATCCGCATCGGCGATCCCGCCGACCGCGCCACGGCGCTGGGACCGGTCATTTCCGAAAAGCAGATGAAGAGCATCCTCGACTATGTCGATATCGGCCGCAACGAGGGCGCCTTTCTGACCACAGGCGGCGAGCGTGTCGGCGACCGCGGCTACTTCATCAGCCCGGCGGTGTTCGCCAACGTCGCGCATGAGATGCGCATCTCGCAGGAAGAAATCTTCGGCCCTGTGGTCAGCGTGATCAAGTTCAGGGATGAAGCCGATGCACTGCGGATCGCCAACGGCACGGCCTACAGCCTGGCGGCCGGCGTCTGGAGCCGCGATATCGGGCGCGTGCAGCGCTTCGCCAAGAAGGCGAACGCCGGCACGGTCTGGATCAACACCTACGGCTATACGGATGTGCGGTTGCCGTGGGGCGGCGTGCGCGATTCAGGCTTCGGCCGCGAACACGGCACGGCTGCGATCGACAATTTCACCGAGCCGAAAGCGGTCTGGATGAATCTGAACGTGTAGCGCCACACGCTGTCGATGAGAACGTCGCTTTCTGCCCCTCTCCCCTTGTGGGAGAGGGTGGATCGACGCCGTGGAAGCGGCGGCGAGACGGGTGAGGGGTTTTCTCCGCGAGCACCTCAGTCGAGAGAACCCCTCATCCGGCGCCATAGCCGATGCGTAGCATCGGCGTTTTAAGAGACGGCGGCCATAGGCCGCCTATGCCACCTTCTCCCACAAGGGGAGAAGGGAAGAGAAACGATCAGAGCGCGGGGTCGACCGCCTCGTCATATTCTTTCTTGAACCGCGCGATCAGTTCAGCCGCCGGCATGACCTTGCCGATACCGCCGATACCCTGACCCGAGCCCCAGATTTCCTTCCATGCCTTCGGCTTGCTGCGCTCGCCGGAGGCGTCGGTGCCAAAGCTCATCTTGGTGGGATCGGAGGTCGGCAGTTCGTCGGGATTGAGACCGGCCTTGACGATCGACGGCTTGAGGTAGTTGCCGTGCACGCCGGTGAACAGGTTCGAATAGACGATGTCCTCCGCCGACGAGGACGTAATCATTTGCTTGTAACCCTCGACCGCGTTGGCTTCCTCGGTCGCGATGAAGGCCGAGCCGATATAGGCGAAGTCGGCGCCGAGAATGCGCGCTGCGCGGATCGCGCGGCCGTTGGCGATCGCGCCCGACAGCGCAATCGGCCCGTCGAACCACGAACGCGTCTCCTCGACGAAAGCCAGCGGCGAGATCGTGCCGGCATGGCCGCCGGCGCCGGCCGCCACCAGGATCAGGCCATCGGCGCCCTTCTCGATCGCCTTGTGCGCGAATTTCTGGTTGATCACGTCGTGAAAGACGATGCCGCCCCAGCCGTGCGCTGCCTGGTTCAGTTCCTCGCGCGCGCCGAGCGAAGTGATCATCATCGGCACCTTGTACTTTTCACACATCGCAAGGTCATGATCGAGCCGGTTGTTGGACTTGTGGACGATCTGGTTGACCGCATACGGCGCTGACGGCCGTTCCGGATGCGCCTTGTCGTAAGCCGCCAGTTCTTCCGTGATCCGCGCGAGCCACTCGTCGAGCAGCGCTGCCGGGCGCGCGTTAAGCGCCGGGAACGATCCGACCACGCCGGCCTTGCACTGGGCGATCACCAGATCGGGCACGGAGATGATGAACAACGGCGACCCGATCACGGGTATCGACAGGCGGCCCTTGAACAGCGCGGGCATGGACATTCGAAGCGATCCTTTGGTTATCAGGCGAGCGTCGCGGAGCTAAAGCATGGCGACTTTTCTACGAATCGTCATCTTGCTCCAGCTATTTTTTGAGCATGACCTTTCGGAATACCGGTCCCCGCTTTTCCGGATCATGCTCTAGAGATGCCAGACGTCATCCCAACCAACAAGGCAATCTTTCCAGTGTCAAGTATTGCGTTTTGACGCTGCCGGCGATGCGTTTGGGCATGACCTTCCCTGGCGCTGCAGATGCGTTACTGACACAGTGCCCGCGTCACGTGATTTTCGGGCTTGCAGTCGCCCGGTTGGCGCTTGTAGCCCGGCAGATACACTTTCGGCGAGCATTTCTCGGTCGCATCGGTATCGAGGCTCTTGCCTTCCTTGTAGCCCTTGCTCTGGCACAGCCGGTCAGCGCCGGCCTTGCAGTCCGGCGCGCCGTTGGCTGACACCAGACACGCCGTCCGTCCGCTCACCATGGTCGAGGGTTTGGCCATGTTCGACAGGCTCTGGCCGGCGTCCTTGGTGCGCGCGTTGAAATCGTCGATGGTTTCGCTCGGGCTCTTCAGCGACGGCAGCAGCGATTTGGATTTCTCGAACAGTTTTCCAATTTCGTTGATGAGGCCCGGATTTTCATCCCGCGGCGGCGAGGGTTCGATCTGCTGCGGCCCGGGCTGAGCCGGCACCGGTTGCTGGGCCGGCGACTGCAGGCCGAGCGTCGGCGGCGGGGCAGCCTGCGGCCAGGCGGCTTCGGGAGCGGTCGCCAGCATGAATGCAGCGAAGCCCGCGCTCGCCAATTGCGTACCGAATGGTTTGAACATCACACGACCGTAGCCTGAAGCCGGGATACGGGCAAAGTGCTGGATCAACGCGATCTAGATCAGCTTGAACGCGATGACGAAACCGAGCACCAGCACGACGGCGCCGATGGCGACCCACAGGCCAAGCCGCTTTTCCAGTTCGCTCCGGATCAGGTCGCCGTAGCGGTTGAGCAGGACGGCGACAATGAAAAAGCGCCCGCCGCGCGCCACGATAGAGCACAGGACAAACAGCCAGATATTGTAGCCCGCGAAGCCCGAGGTGATGGTCACGAGCTTGTAGGGGATCGGCGTCAGCCCCTTCAGCAGGATGATCACCGCGCCCCATTCGGCATAGGAGGTCC
>Ga0307500_10000483_pt1 | contig 13198 bp, 11 predicted proteins | sample 14_S_MG_FD_201362 | JGI IMG/M metagenome (GOLD analysis project Ga0307500, IMG submission 201362) | Soil microbial communities from Populus trichocarpa stands in riparian zone in the Pacific Northwest, United States - 14_S | ecosystem: Environmental > Terrestrial > Soil > Riparian zone > Trees... | reverse complement strand
GGCTACTCCCGGACGGTCACCGCGCTGGGCACCGGCTACCAGGACGTCATCGACATCTTCACCGCCTCCGGTGCCGCCCGGACGCCGACCCTGTTCACTGCGGTGACGCTGCTACGCGAGGACAAGTCGCTTGTGGACGACCGGCGGGTGCGTACGTTGTACCCGCCGTGGGAGTACGCCGCGCTGCGGGCGGCCGCGGTGGCGGCCGGCAGCACCGACCAGACGGTGGTCCGGGAGAACCTGGCCCGGCAGGTCGCCCAGCTCGCCGCGATGCTGCGGTCCGGCGGCCGGGTGATCCTCGGCACCGACTCCCCCATCGCGAACACCGCGGTCAGCACCCACCTGAACCTGCGGGCGATGGTGGCGTACGGGCTGACGCCGTACGAGGCGCTGCTGACCGCCACCCGCATCCCGGGCGAGTTCCTGAACGAGCCGGTCGGGGAGATCCAACCGGGCCGGTACGCCGACCTCGCGATCCTCGGCGGCGACCCGCTGACGGACATCCGGGCGGCCGCCGACGTCCGGCAGGTAATGGTCAACGGCGCCCTGCACAGCGTCGACGCCCTGCTCGCGCCGTACGCCGAGCCGGCGCGGCCGGCGGCCGCGACGCCCAGCCGGCTGCTGCCGCCGGTGCCGGAACACCCGGGCAACCGGCGGTACTGGTGGCACGACCCGCACTACGTGCAGAGCAGCCGGCACGCCTGCTGCACCGAAGCCTGAAACGGCCTGGATGGGTCACTTGCCGTATTAGTTGCCGGTACGCAGGGCTTGACGGTTTTAGGGCGCCAGACCCACACTGTGAGCGCTCACAGAAGGGAACTCGCCCATGGAAACACCGATCCTGCGGCGGCGGACCGTCCTGCTGGGCGCGGCCGCCGGCGTGGGTGCCGTCGCGCTGGGCGAGGCCGCGCTGGCCCCGTCGGCACAGGCCGCCACGTTCGTCAAGGGCGCGGACATCAGCTGGATGCCGCAGCTGGAGGCGCGCGGCTACTTCTGGAACAACAGCGCCGGGGTGCGGCAGGACCTGTTCACCATCCTCAAGGCGTACGGCATCACCGCGGTCAGCCTGCGCACCTGGGTCAACCCGTCCAGCAACCCGGCCAACGGGCACTGCAGCATCGAGGAGACCGCGCAGCTGGCGGCCCGGTGCAAGGCCGCGGGCCTGCAGGTGCTCATCGGGTTCCACTTCGGGGACACCTGGAACTCGGTCGGCGTGCAGAACCCGCCGGCGGCCTGGGCCGGGATGACCTACGCCCAGATGCTGCAGGCGATGTTCGACTACGTCTTCCACGCGTGCAATGTCATCCGGAGCGCCGGCGTGACGCCGGCCTGGCTGAAGATCGGCAATGAGACCAACTCCGGCATCTGCAAGCCGACCGGCAGCATCAGCAGGCCGGCGCAGATGGCCGGACTGCTGAACGCCGCGTACAGCATGTGCAAGCAGGTCTTCCCGAACACGCCGGTGCTGGTGCACGCGGCCCAGCCGCAGAACCTGGCCAGCGTCCAGAACTTCCTCAACGCGTACCGGGACAACGGCGGGCGGTGGGACATCACCGGGCTGTCCTCGTACGCGCAGGGTGGCAACGTGTCCGGCGTGCTGGCCAGCATGCAGACCATCCAGTCCAGCTACGGCAAGCCGATCATGCAGGTGGAGTACGGCGGGCCGGTGGGCAAGGCCACCCAGGTGCGCGACTCGCTGCGGGCGTTCATCACCGGGATCAAGAGCTTCGGCGGCCTGGGCACCTTCTTCTGGGAACCCGAGGGCTACCCGTCCTTCAACAACTACAACAGCTCGGCCTGGGACGAGAACACTCATCGACCCACCGCGGGCATGGACGGGTTCCTCAACGTGTGACGCGCTTGTCGAGGTAACCCGCGGGCTTGGCGGGCGGTCGCCCGCGCAGTGGCCGGATCAGCCACCAGCACGACCTTCGCGACCGTGGACATCGCCGGCCTCGGACGCGATCGCGGCCCACTCGTCCTGCCAGCCGTGTTCTCCGTGCGACTCTGCCGAATGTGCGTGCGTTCGTGTGGCGAACACCGTGCGGATTCTCGCTCCACACGGCGACGGGGCATACGTCTCGCCTGCCGCTGCCGTCCTGGGTGTCTGCGGGCGGGCTGTCGGGCTGGACGACCTCGGCGGGTCGGCTGGGCCGAGGAGATGGCGGGCGTGGTGGCGCGGGCGGGCGCCGGGTCGGGGCGCCCGCCCGCGTCGGGGACGGCGGTGGGTCAGCGGGCTAGGCCAGTGCAACCCCCCATCGGGCCAGTGCCGGGATCAGCGGCTGGAAGAACGTGATCCCGCCGCCACCGCCGGAGACCGTGCCCAGGCCGACCGTCCCGGTGAAGTACGAACCCCCGCTGTCGCCGGGGCCGGCGGCGATGTTGGTCTGGTCCAGGCCGCAGACGGGGCCCTCGACATAGACCACGCAGGCGTTGACGGCCAGCACCGTGCCGCAGGTGACGCCGGTCGTGCTGCCGCTCTTGCACGCGGGCAGGCCGGGGAAGGCAGCGCCGGCGCTGGTGATGGGCTGGACGCCGCCGGTGTTGTAGAGGTACACCCCGCGGGTCAGGCTGATCTGGCCGCTCTGGATCCCGATCAGGCCGGTGTCGACGCCCGGGAACGCGGCAGCGGTGGAGTTGCCGATCGGGGTGCCGTCGAAGTTCAGCCAGAGCCCGCCGAGGATCGTGCAGTGGCCGGCGTCCAGGACGTGGAACACCGAGCCGGCCCGGACGGTGAAGCCGGCCGAGCAGCGGGCGCCGGTGGCTGCGTGGTAGATCGGCAACCCGCCGATCACCGTGCTGACGTCGGTGTGCACCGGCGCCACGTCGCGGACCACCCGGACCGCGTCGCCGTGCCGGGCGGCGGCGGCCAGCAGGCCGCGGGTGGCGCCCGCCGCGGCGCCCTTCGGGATGCCCAGCGTGACCCGGTCGGTGGCCGGGTCGATGGACCAGTAGCTGCCCACGACACGCGGCTGCCGGTGCAGGTCGGCGGAGACCGCCGTCAGCTGGGCCGTGCTGCGCCGGACCATCCGGGCAGTCGCGCCCGCACTGGTCACCGTGGCCACGGCGGACCTCGTCGTCACGTTCACCACCAGCCGGCCGGAGCCGTCGAGGTACGCACCGCCGGAGGCCGAGCCGAGCTGGCGGGTCAGCCGGTCGGCCACGCCGACCAGCCGGCTCTGCGCCCGGACCTGCGCGGTGGCGGCGGCCAGGCTCATGCCGGTGCGGCCGGCCAACCATTTCGCGGTGGTGTCCACGGAGACCGGCCGGGCGGCATTCACCTGCCGGGCGGACACCCCGGCGGCGGTGGTGGCCGGCCCGCCGGCTGGTGCGGCCAGCGCGCTCGGCGTGGCAAGCGCAGTTGCGGTGACGGCAGCAACGGCGGCGGCCGCTATCGCAGTCCGGCGGCCGAGCGTGCGTCGGGTTCCTGACATCAGTCCTCCTTGCGATATGGATAGATGCGCAACACTTGGGCTGGTGCGATGTCCGCCATCGCACCAGCACGGGGACGGCGAGCAGTCCGTGGTGGTGCCGGCCGGTCGGCCGGGTGTGGCCTGCCGGTGCCGTTCCGGCTGGGACCGCACACCGACATGACGCTCACCCCGGCCCTCTTCGCGATGCTGTCTGGGCCTGCCTGTGGTGCCTGCCGGCCTGAACCGCGGGCGCCGCGGGCGGTGGTGTGCTACCCGATGCCGATCACCGGGCCCGGCGCGGGGAACTCGACCGGTTCGAGGATCGCCAGCGCCGTGCGCGAGGCCCGCTGCGCCGCCGTGTGCCACGGCTGCCCGAAGCCCACGACCGCGCCGTAGTAGACCCCCGCCGCCGCCCGGCACGCGGCGAGTTGGATCTGCCCGACGGCCTGCGCGGTGCAGGCGGCCAGCATGCTGTTGTAGAAGGCGAGGTCGCACTCCTGCTGGGTCTTGCCGATCGTTGCGTAGCAGCGGTCGTGGAAGTTGCACGCGTCGGTGAAGTTGAAGCCCAGGGGCGCGTTCGGGACGAGCACCGCGAGCATCCCCGCCCCGCAGCCGTTCGGCTCGACGAACTCCGCGGTGGCCAGCCCGTCGGTCGGGTCCTCCCGGTACGGCCCCGCGGCGCTCGCCGCCGCCGGCACCACGGCCAATGCCAACACCGCCAGCAGGCACACCACCACCGTGCGTGTCACAGTGCGTCCGTACACCCCAGACCCCCTCCGGTCGGCGACCACACCCACACTTCGCCGCCGACCGGCACCGGGATCACTCCACGGCTCCGAAATCACTCCACGGCCTCGGCAACATCGCCAGCGGCTCTCGACCGATCGACCGCCGCGCTGCCCGGCACCGACCTGCGCTCGCACGATCCACCTACGCCGCGTCTAGGTCAGCGCCCCGCTGGCCGCCCGTTCCGCATCACCACCCCACCCACCCCGGCTGCCCCAAGGGCGGATCGCCTACGGCACCGGCGGTTCCTCCTGGTCCCGGGCCCTCGGTCCGCAACGCCCTCTATGCCGCCGAGCGGCACTACCGGATCTGCCGCGTTCCGGGCGCCCGCGCGCCGGCAGCAGGAAACCCGGGTGTCGTAGCTCGCTGCCGCGCCGCCAACTCACCGCGGCTCACCAGGCACCTGCCGCTACCGCGCCGCCTGCCGAAGGCGCCAGCGAGCCGCCTCACGATGGGCCTCGCTGAACAGCTCATTCCACTGCGGATCGAGGACAGCTTGCTCGACTTGTCAGATCCTGACGTCCCATGCCGATCGGCCGCTCAAAGCCGGCCGGGGTGATCAGGCCGGTCGGGTTCACGAGGCAGGGTCGTCGTCGGTCACGATGCCGTCTGATGAGGCAGGCCGGCGTGGAACCGCAGCAGCCGGGCCTTGTGTTCGCCCAGGATCGGGCGAGAGCGCTCGATCAGTTTGTCGAGTTCGGCGGCACGGTCGCCGGACGGCCGGTGATAGGTCGTGGCCGCCTGTCGATCGAGCCACGTGGTGATGTCGGCCCGGGCGCTGAGGCGCAGCCGGTCGTCGGGATCATTGATCACCTGCAGGTTGGTGGCCAGCCGCTGCCACGCGTTTCCCACGGTCAGCAACCGGTAGCCCGCGAGCCGGACATGCGGCGCGTTGTCCGGGCTGAGCAGGGCCGCAAGCATCTCAGGATCAAGGACGCCCGGGTCATGTCTCAGGGTCGCCACCACCTGGCGGGTCACCGCGCCAGACTCGTCGCGCAGCAGCGGCACCAGTTCGGCCGGCTGGGTCGGGCCGAGGCGACGCAACGCCCGGACTGCCTCGACCCGTCCACGCGCACGTGGATGCGCCAGCCAGCGCCGAACCAGGCCGGTATCCTCCGAGCCGCCGGTCTCGCCCAGCCCGGCGATAGCCCCCGGCGCCGGTGGCTCCTGCCCGGCAAGCAGGCGATATGACTCGGCCGGATTCGCGCCGCAGCGGCGCAGCGCCGTCTGAGCGATCGTCCGCACCGACGGATGCCGATCAGGCAGCGCCGCCTCGGCAGCGCCCAGATCACCGGCCGCGGTCACGGCCTGCAGCGCCTCAGCCCGAACCAGCGCACTACGGTTGACCAGCAACCCACGCAACTGGGCCGGGTCCGTTTTGCCCTGAACGGCGGCTCGGGCACACAGGGCCCGGATCGGCAGGTCGTTGTCTTTCATCGCGGCCGTGGCCAACCGGCTCACACTCAACAGACCACCGGTCGTCGCGGCACGGTACGCCGCCCGCCGGGTCCGAGGATCCCGCGCGGCCAGCAGTGGCTCCAAGCTGCCCAACGGCAGGCCCAGCAGGACACCTTCGACGCGCTCGGCCAACCAGGCGCCCTCACCCCGACCGCGCAGGGCGAACGCCATCTCCGCGAGCCGGGTCAACGACCCCGGCGATGAGGACAGCCAACCATCCACCGCCGCCCTGGCCCGCTGGCGCACCTGGGCCACCCAGTCGACGGTCCGAAGAGCCAGCACCGCCTGCACAGTCGGGTGCGCACGATCAGCCAAGTGACTAACCGCTGCCTCGCGGATCCGCCCGTCATGGTGGCAGCCGGCCACAACCAGGCGCAGTAGGTTCACCTCACCGCCAGCCAGCTCCGCCGCAACGCTCCGCGACAAGCGCGGCGCCGACCACCACCGCTCCCGCAGCTCTGCATCCACCGCCATCCACCACTGCGCCTCAGCCGAACCAAGCGCATCCATAGCCGCGACCCGCATATCCGGCTCACCATCGCCGGCGACCGTCAGCAACACAGCAGCGAACCTCGCTGGATGGACACTTCGATCCGTTCCGCCAGCCACAGCCCGCACCCACTCGATCGGCGGCAGCTCAGGCAGCCAGTCAGGTTCACGCGACCCGTTCCAGCCGACAGACCTACCTCGCAGCCACCGCCACAGCACTGTGCCGACCGACATCGCGCCCACCGACGCCCCCGCCCCACCGCGACCACCATGATCGAAGCCATTCTTCGCCCCAAAAGCCGACCGAGCGAGCGCATTTCACGGGCACCGCCACAGTGACGCCGCAACGGCACAACCAGCCATCACTACACGGGTCTGTCTCGTTAACGGTGTTTCGGATCGCGGCTGGTTCACCGGCGGGGCGCTGCGATGACTTGGCAGAGGTCCTCGTAGAGGACCTTGCCTGGCTGGCCGGTCTGGACGAGCTCGCAGGCGATGTTGTGGCTGCGCAGGATGTCGAGATAGCCAGGAATCTTCGCCAGGAACTGGACGGCCGTGGACTTGAACCAGGCTGCCGCCGTCGGGTTGATCGCCCGGTCGTACACGCTCGGCCTGATGATGCCCGGGTCGGGCAGGTTGGCATGGAACCAGTCGTTGGTCGTCCTCCGGAAGTGCTCCTGCGCGGGGCTGAGGAGGCCGTTGAAGGCCAGGCCGTTGACCAACGCGAAGACGCCTGGATGAAAGCCACGCCGATTCGGCTCCGGCGCCTGCCAACGCAGGAACGTCATCGACACCTCGGAAAGCCTACGTCCCGTTACTGGCACCAAGCCCACCCCGCCGCGCCGCGCCTGACGACAGCGACTGACGCTACCAACTCCACCCGGAGAGACGCTCACAGGGAACAAAGATCAACCACACAACAAGAAGTCGCTGGTCGCTCAGCTCGGGCGCCGAAGGGTTCGTCTCATGGCTGTGGCCGTCACGGCTTGGGTGGCCGAAGCCGGTAGCACCGCGTGGGAATGTGTCCGCGGATGAGCGTCACCGAATTGTCCAGCCAGGCGACCTCGGCCAGTGCGGCAGCACCACCGCCGCCACATCAGGCGGGAGGTTCCGGGAACGGCTCGGCCGGTTGCGGCCCCGGCGACCGGAGGACGATCAGGTGCACGCCGCGGTGCGCGTGGCCGCGCGGCCAGCCACCCCGGCGGGGTCGGGGTTCGGGGCCGGGTCAGTTCTCCGAGATGATGGTGCCGCCGGTGGCGGTCAGGTGACTGGGGCCGGCTTGGACGGCGAGGCCGGCGGCGGCGAGGCAGGCGGCCACGGCGGCGGTGATGAGGATCTTCGGCAGCGTGGGCATTTAGTTCTCCACGATGATCGTGCCTCCGGTGGCCAGCGAGTGGCTGGGGGTGGAGGCATGGACGGCGACGGTGGCGGCGATGATCCCGGCGGCCGCCGCGATAGCGATGAGGATCTTCCGCATCTGTTCCCCTCAGGTAAGCCGTTGGCGGGAGGTTCCCTGCGGGGCACGGCAAGGTCGACCATGCCGTGTTCCTGGCACGTGCCGTCAGGCTACTGATCCACCAACCACCGGGGAACCGGCCAGCAGAGCGATTCCGGACCCACTCTCCTGCTTTGCCACTGCGGGCACGATCCGGGCGCCGAGTCGTTCCCGCCGGCCTTGTCTCGACTTCCAGCCGACTGTGGTGAGCCGGGTGCCGGCACGGCTACGGACGACACCCACGGGCAACGGCTACTGCGTCCACGGTGGCACCAGGCTGGTGCCATCGGCCATCGTCGCGGTCAGACCGGCCCGGGCGCAGGCCAGGATGCGGGCCGGACCGTCGAGGGCGCTGAGCGAGAACAGCGTCCCGGCCGGCACGGCAAGGGTGTCGCCAGTGGACAGCTCGATCGTGCCGCCCGCGGTCGTCACGACCAGCCGCCCGGCCAGCACGTGCACGAGCTCCTCGCGATCGACCTGGTGCGGCGCGCCGGCGGTGGCGGCGGGCAGGTCAGTGGTCCACATCGCCAGCTCGGTGCTGCCGGCGCTCGGCGACACGCACGGGGTGAAGCGGACGTCGTGCAGCTCGATGGGGGTGGCGGTGCCACTCTTGACGACGAGCATCGAGACCTCCGAAAGTAGTAAAACTGACTGACCAGATAGTAAGGTAGACTGACCATAGTGAGTGAGGCAAGCCGGCCCGGACCAGACGTCGTGTCGCTGCTGGCGACCACGCTGGGCCAGCTGACGGACGAACTGGAAACCGAACTGCGCGCGGCCGGGTTCACCGACGTCCGCCCGGCGCACGGGTACGCGTTCTCCCGGCTGTCCTTCGGCGGGGCAACCGCCGTCCACCTCGCCGAACACCTGGGGATCACGAAGCAATCGGCCGGACAGATGATCGACGAGCTGGAACGGGCCGGATACCTCCGGCGCGAGCCGCACCCGACCGACCGCCGGGGCAAACTGCTGGTGCTCACCGATCGCGGCTGGGCCTGCGTACGCACCGCCGAGCGGGCACTGGCCGCGATCGAAGCCCGCCTCGCCGAACGGCTCGGCACGCAGGCCTACGCCAACCTGCGCGCGGGCCTGCAGGCCGCCTCCACCGATCCAACCAAGCCCTGGCGGGGGCTGCGGCCGCCATGGTGAGCACCCCGACCGACAGCTTCCACCCAGTCAGTGAAGCCGGTAGCAGCGCCGCCACGCCGGCCGTACTTGCCGCCACATCGCCGGCCTGGCCGACCGCAGAGGGCCAGCCCCCACCCAGCCGACAGTTGGCATGCCACCAACCGCTGCACTTCCGAGTCAGCCGCGGCGGGCCCGCCCGACTCCAGCCGCGTTCCGCCCGGCCGCCCAATCGATACGGCGGTGCGCCCATCGACCACGTATCCTGACGTCGGCTGCGATCCCGGCGCTGCACAGACGGGCGATCGGGCGCCGGACACCGGGAGTTTCCGTCGCTCGCGCCCGTACCAACACCTCCGGTTCCTGCTGCGGCGGACGTCGGCGATCACCCCCGGGTGCGTCGGACGTGACCACATCCGCGCACGGATGACTTCGGTGCGGCCGAAGCGGACACTGAGGTTGAGGTGGGGTCATGGTGGACGAACGGGCGCCGGACGGGCTGACCGCCGGCGACGGCGTCACCGGATGAGCGGAGCTGTTCCGGCGCGGACCGGCGCCGGCTCGCGGCTGGCGCTGATCGTCGCCAACGGTGTCTACGACGACGAGGGCCTGGCCGCTCTGGTGTCGCCTGCCACCGACGCGGCGGATCTGGCCCGGTCGCTGGCCGCTCCGGGCACCTGCGGTTTCACGGTCGACACGGTGCTGGACGCCTCCTCCAGCGAGGTCACCGGCGCGGTCGAAGACTTCCTTGCCGACCGGGATCGCGCCGACCTGCTCCTGCTGTATTTCTCCTGCCACGGGCTGAAGGACGAGCAGGGCCGGCTGTACTTCGCCGCCCGCAACACCCGGCGCAACCGGCTGCGCTCCACCGCGATCCCAGCCGGCCTCGTCAACGACCTGCTGCTGGCGTGCCGGTCCCGGCGCAAGGTGCTGATCCTCGACTGCTGCTACAGCGGTGCGTTCGCCAAGGGGATGCAGGTCAAGGCGGACCCGCAGATGCATACCGTCGATCACTTCGACGCCCGCGGCCTGGTGGTGCTCACCGCCTCGGACTCCGCCCAGTACGCCTTTGAAGGTGACACCGTCCGCGGTTCGGCGGCGCCCTCGGCCTTCACCGCCGCCCTGGTCGGCGGGTTGGACACCGGCGACGCCGATGTCGACCACGACGGCCTGATCTCCGTCGACGACGCGCACGAGTACATCCGAGGCAGACTCGCCGAGCAGCCACACCCGCAGAACCCGCGCAAGTGGGAGTTCGATGTGCAGGGCCGGATCGTCATCGCCCGGACGGCGCGACCCGAGCCCACCGCCGCGCCCACCACCGCCCCGCCGGCCGTCCTCCCGCCCCGTCAACCGCCCACCACACCGCAGCAGCCGGTACCGCCGCCCCTCCGCCAGCCGGCCTGGTGGGCCGCGCTCGCCCTGCTGCTCATCAGCACCCTCATCACCTCCGGCCTGCTCAGCTGGTGGCCGATCGACCTGGCCTACCAGACGATCGCCAGCCAGTACCTGCCCCCGCCGTGGGGACTCGTCGCCGCCACCGCCAGCGCCGTGGCCGCCTGGGCATTCGCCTACGCCGTGGCCGACGCGGTCGCCCGCACCCGGCAGCCGACCTCGACGCGCTGGCCCGAGCTGCAGCTGCGCTGGCTGCGGATCCTCGCCGAACTCGCCGTCCCGAGCAGCCCGCGCCACTTCTTCCGCGCCGTCAGCACCGCGGTCCCGCTCAACGTCCTCATCGCCCTCACCGTCGCGACCACGGTCAGCGCCTTCTACTACAACCCCTCCGGCGCCGACGCCCGCAACCGGGTCTTCATCCTCGTCTTCGTCACACTCACCGTCCTGCCACTGGGCTGGTACCTCCGCCGAACGACCACCACGAGAACCGACACCCAGCCACCGGCCACCAACCGCTGAAGCCGGCGCTCGACGCGCGCCGGGTAGCTCAGATTCCGCGCGAGCCATCGAGCGCCTCGCGGATGATGTCCGCGTGGCCGGCATGGCGCGCAGTCTCTTCGAGCATGTGGAACAGCACGTACCGCAGGTTGCAGTCGATGACGTCGGTACGCGCACACGTACTGTCCAGATCCATGGCGGCCGCGACAGTGCGGGATTGCTCGATCTGCTCCCGGTACTTCTCGACCCAGTCGTCGACCGTGTCGTGCGCACCGACCATGAAGGTCGCCTCGTTCCGCCCTCTGACGGTGGGCCAATCCTCACCGGACTCGCGTCCGCACAAGATCACTTGAAACCAGCGCCGCTCCCAGGTCGTGGCGTGCTTCACGAGTCCCAGAAGCGACAACGAGCTCGCGGTCGGGGCCTGGCGCGCGGTTGAATCGTCCAGCCCCTGGATCTTCCTGATCAGGCCCTCCCGCTGGGCATCAAGGAAGTTTTCCAGGGCGGCACGCTCCGAGGTGAGGGCGAACTGCTCATTCTCGGCACTGGACATGAGCCGAGACTATGGCGTCCCGTGATGTGTGCGGGCGGGCCCGCCGTGCCTACAACGATGCTGGCGTCGTTCACGCCGATGTTGAGGATCTGGTCCGGCCCGAGGTCGAGGGGGTGACCCGGCGCGCCCCGGCCCGAACGCTCGTGACGGACGGTACGAAGGGTCGCTCGACGATGGCGGGTCGTCGGCGGTAGCCGCGACTGGGGTCGGTCTCCGGCCGAAATTGCGTGGCTGGTGGTCGGGTGCTTGTGCGAGTGTCGGGCCGCGCGGCGGGACCGCCGGGCGGACTACCAGGAGGATCGAATGCGCGCAGCTTCCACGCTCCGGACCCTGACCAGTCCTACCGTGGAGTCGCGCAGTGCCGTCGTTGAACCTCGGGGTCGTCGCGCATGTTGACGCCGGCAAGACCAGCCTGACCGAACGGCTGCTGTTCGAGGCCGGCGTCGTCGCCGAGCCGGGCAGCGTCGACGCGGGTACCACCCGGACCGACTCGATGGAGCTGGAGCGGCGCCGGGGCATCACCATCCGGGCCGGGGTGACGTCGTTCGCCCTCGGCGGGCTGACCGTCAACCTGCTCGACACGCCGGGCCATCCGGACTTCATCGCCGAGGTGGAGCGGTCGCTGTCCGTGCTGGACGCCGCGGTGCTGGTGCTGTCCACTGTGGAGGGTGTGCAGCCGCAGACGGTGGTGATCTGGCGGGCGCTGGGCCGCATCGGGGTACCCACGCTGCTCTTCCTGAACAAGATCGACCGGGCCGGTGCCGACGTCCACCGGACGCTGGCACAGGTGCGCGCGCGGCTCAGCCCGCGGGTCACGCTGCTGACCGATGCGACCGGCGTGGGCCGGCACGATGCGGCCGTACACACGGTCCCGCTCGACGCGCCGCAGCTGGTCGAGGCGGTCGCCGACGTGGACGACCGGGTGCTGGATAGTTGGCTGGCGGGCCGGCCGGTACGTCCTCGGCAGGTCCGCCGGGCGCTGCGGGACGGGACGCGGCGGCGCGAGATCACCCCGGTGCTGTGCGGCTCCGCGATCACCGGCGCCGGCGTACCGGAGCTGCGCGGGGCGCTGCGCGACCTGCTGCCGCGGGCGGCCGAGGACGGCGGGCCGTTCGCCGGCACGGTGTTCGCCGTGGAGCGGGACGACCGCGGCCGGCGGGCCTGGCTGCGGGTGTGGTCGGGCGAGCTGCGGGTGCGCGACCGGGTGCTGCTCGGCGGCGTACGGGCCGAGCGGGTCACCGAGATCGCGGTCAGCGAGCCGGGGCGGGTGCTGGTGCGGCCGGCGGCCGGTCCCGGGCAGATCGCGGCGGTGCGCGGCACCTCGGCCCGGATCGGTGACAGCGCCGGCAGCCCGCCAGCTCGGCGCACCCACCGCTTCGCCCCGGCGATCGCGCACACGGTGGTGGAGCCGGTCGACCCGGCGCAGCGGGCTGCGCTGTTCGCCGGGCTGGCCGAGCTGGCCGACGAGGACCCGCTGATCGATCTGCGGATCGACGCGAACGATGGCGAGGCCGTGATCAGCCTGCGCGGCGAGGTGCAGAAGGAGGTGATCGGCGCCCTGCTCGCCGACCGGTTCGGGGTGCCGGCGCGGTTCTCCCCCAGCGCCACCACCTGCATCGAGCGGGTCGTCGGCTGCGGCGCGGCGGCGGAGGCGATCAAGCAGGGCGACAACCCGTACCTGGCCGGCATCGGGCTGCGGATCGAGGCCGCCGCGGTGGGGCACGGGGTGGAGTTCTCGCCCGGGATCGAGCGGGGCCGGCTGTTGCCGGCGTTCATCGCCGCGACCGAGGACGGCGTCCGGGCCGCACTGCGGCAGGGCCGGTACGGCTGGGAGGTGACCGACTGCGTGGTGACGATGACCTCGTCCGGCTACTGGCCGCGGCAGAGCAGGCCGCACCAGAAATTCGACAAGGCGATCTCCAGCGTGGCCGCGGACTTCCGGCACCTGGCCCCCGTCGTGGTCGCAGCCGCGCTGGCCCAGGCAGG
>Ga0307500_10000481_pt1 | contig 13251 bp, 14 predicted proteins | sample 14_S_MG_FD_201362 | JGI IMG/M metagenome (GOLD analysis project Ga0307500, IMG submission 201362) | Soil microbial communities from Populus trichocarpa stands in riparian zone in the Pacific Northwest, United States - 14_S | ecosystem: Environmental > Terrestrial > Soil > Riparian zone > Trees... | reverse complement strand
GGAATGACGATGCCAGAGAGCTTCAACCTCGACCGCCTGCCAACGCCGATCGGGACGGCGCTGTTGGTCACCGATGCGGATGGCCTGCTCCGCGCGCTGGACTGGGAGGATTATGAGCCGCGCATGAAGCAGTTGCTGCGCCTGCATTATGGCGCGGTGGAGCTGAAGATTGCGCGGGCGCCGCGCGAACTGCGCGCCGCATTGACCGGCTATTTCAAGGGCGACCTCGACCGCCTCGCTGCGATCGAATGGCGCGTCGCCGGCACGCCGTTCCAGCAAAAGATCTGGAATGCATTGCCCAAGATTCCGGTCGGCACCACGCTGAGCTACGGCGCGCTCGCCGCAAGACTCAAGATGCCCAAAGCCGTCCGCGCCGTCGGCCACGCCAACGGCTCAAATCCGATCAGCGTCGTCCTGCCCTGTCACCGCCTGATCGGCGCCAACGGTTCGCTGGTGAAGTACGGCGGCGGCCTGGAGCGCAAGCGCTGGCTGTTGCAGCATGAGGGCGCCCCGATTCAGGGAAGGGTGCGGGTCAATCAAGCGGCTGGAAGCTGTGCTTGAGGGTCCGGCATAAGCTAATCGAGGCCTCGTGTGTTTCGCATGTCCCGCATGATGTAGATGAACACAAGCACGGAAGGTGCCCAGGCCAGTATCGCGCCCACCAGCATCGCTTGCACTGTCGTCATGATCGCTCCTTGGGTGTCCGCTCCACCCCGTAGTTGGATCAGTGTCTTTCCGCGACCGACGGTTCAGGGCATTTGTAGAGCCATTTCCAATAGGCCCGGTTGCGCTCCTGCTGCCGCCTGTAGATCTCGCGGCATTTCGCCGAGCAAAATTGTTCGAAGTACCAGCTGCGCCGGACCAGCCCGAAGGGGCGCTTGCACTCGGAATTCCCGCAGCAGTTTGTCATGACGCGGCCTCCGCGTTCGCGCGCCGGATCCAGCGGATGAAGTTCTCCTGGCCGCGATAGAGGCAGAGCCGTCCGCAGTAGTATTCACGCGCAAGAGAAATAATCTTGGGATCTTCACTGTCGCACTGGGAACACCGTGGTTCTGTACGCATGGCGACCTCCTTCTGAGGAATTGCCGGTACCGATCAAATTGTGTGCTGCATTTTCTCGGCCCTCGCTAACTCGAGGGGCGCGACGATACCCCGAGTCTTGCGCCCGTCCCCGGCCGCTATCAACTTGTCTAGATGTTTGGCGGGGTCATCCTTGCGTATAGCCGGCCCGCAGCACATTAACGCAAGCCGCCAACCCGATTGGGTCATTCGCCCGTTGCCGCACCCTTTCCTTCCAGGGCGGTATCGAGGCACGCGATCAAGGCTTCCCCGTCGAAGGGCTTGGTCAGATAGCAGATCGCCCCGGCCTTCAGCGCTCGCGCGCGATCGCTCTCGACGGCGAAAGCGGTAATGAAAATGAACGGCAGGCTGTATCCCCGGGCGAGCAGATCGGCCTGCAATTCAAGCCCGCTCATGGTCGGCATTCTGACATCCGCTATCACACACGAGGTGTCACCCAAGTGGGACGATCGCAGGAATTCCTCGGCCGACGCGAATGTATGGACGGCGTAGCCGAGCGATCTCACGAGGTTGTGGGTCGCGGCGCGAACGGACCCATCATCATCGATGACCGAGATTATCGGTGGGTTGGACACTGCGGTCCTTCCTGGAGACGACCGGAAGGTGTCTCTTGCTGCACAGCCGCGCGGTGGGAGAGTGCGTCCAAAAACAGAACTGGAGAATCATACTTAGGTTTGCTGCCGGCCGGATGCGGGCCCGATCCCGAGCATCTCGGCCATTCTCACCAGATCGGGCAGCGATTTGGCGGCCATTTTTCGCATGATGTGCCCGCGGTGTATCTTCACGGTGATCTCGGCAATGCCGATTTCGGCGGCAATCTGCTTATTCATGAGTCCGGCCGTGACCAGCGCCATCACCTCCCGTTCCCGGGGGGTCAGGGTCGCGAAACGAGCATGCAGGCCCGACAGCACCCTGGCTTCATCGCGGCTAACCCGGTCGCGTTCGATTGCCGTGGTGACGGCATCCAGCATGTCCTGGTCGCGGAAGGGCTTGGTCAGGAAGTCGACGGCTCCGGCCTTCATCGCCCTGACCGTCATCGGGATATCGCCGTGACCCGTCATGAAGATGATCGGAATGCGAATATCGGCCTTCGCCAGCACGGCCTGAAAGTCGAGGCCGCTCTGCCGGGGCAGCCTGATGTCGAGGATCAGGCAGCTGGCAACGTTCGGAAGCGTGCTCTGCAGAAACTCGTGAGCAGAACCGAACACTTCGACCCGCAAGCCCACCGAACGGAAAAGATTGCTCAGGGCTTCACGCATCGACGCGTCGTCGTCGACAACGAAGACGACCGGTTCCTCGGCGCTTGTGAGGGTGTGAGGCGATGCTGGGCGGCCGCTCACGTGCTGTCCTCCCGGTGCAATGGCAGGGTGAATTGAAACGTCGCGCCGGGACCGGCATTGCCGGAGGCCGATAGCCGTCCTCCGTGTGCGCTGACGATCGAGCGGCAAATTGACAGGCCCATGCCCATGCCGCTGGATTTGGTGGTGAAGAAGGCATCGAACAGCCGATCTGCATTCTCGGCGGCCACGCCAATACCACTATCGCTCACCGTGACCAGAACCTGGCTTGCCTCATCCAGTCGCGTCCGGATCACCAGCTCACGCGGCCGATCCTTGACCGGTTGCATCGCTTCAATCCCGTTGATGACGAGGTTGAGGATGACTTGCTGCAGCTGGATCCGGTCGGCGAGGACCGGGGGGAGGGCGGGGGGAAGTTCTAGCCGCAGCGCCACCCGGTGGCTGAACAGCTCATGCTGCACGAGGCTGATGACCTCGTTGACGACTTCATTGATGTGGAGCGGCGCTTTCTGATCGGCAGTCTTGTTTACGAACGCGCGGACGCGCTGGATGACCTCGCCCGCCCGATTGCCGTCATTGATGATCGACTGCAGGGTGCCGCGCGCTTCCTTCAGGTTGGCAGGTTCGCGGTCGAGCCAGCGCAGGCATGCGGCGGCATTGGTGACGACCGCGGCGAGCGGCTGGTTCACTTCATGGGCGATCGACGCGGCAAGCTCGCCCAGCGCAGTCACGCGCGTGACATGCGCGAGGTTCGCCTGCGCTTCGTGCAACTCCGATTCGGCTCGCTTGCGGAAGCTGACGTCCGTCACCGCCCCGACAAATTCGACGTCGCCCGCCGCATCCGTTACCGCATGCGCGGTAGCATGAACATGTTTGACCGAACCGTCGGGCATCAGCAATCGATATCCGTGCGCGAAGTCCTTTCCGTCGCGGGACGCGCGGTCGATAGTCTGTTGTACGCGCACACGATCATCCGGGTGAACGCGCTGCAGGACTGCATCGAGCCTGACCGAAGGGGCCCGCTCGAACTCGAATATTCTGAAGGTTTCTTCCGACCAGACAATTTCACCGCTGGCGGTGCGCAAGCCGTAGCTGCCGGTGCGGCTCAATCGCTGGGCTTCGGCCAAATACATTTCACTTTGCCGCAGCGCATCTTCGGCGAGCTTGCGTTCCGTGACGTCCTCGCATGCGATCAGGACGATCAGTTGATTATCCAGCCGCCGCACGGCCTTGGCGTTTTCACGAACCCAGAGCGACGAACCGTCCTTGCGAACCTTGCAGATCTCCCAACTGTGGGTTTGACCGATATTTTCCAGGCATATGGCAACTTTGCTCTGGGCCACATGCCGTTCTTCGGCAGGAAAGACTTTCAGCACGGATTGCCCGAGCAATTCGCTGACGGAGTAGCCAAGTTGCGCGGCGCCGAATGTGTTGACGGACAGGACGATGCCGGCCGCGTCGACCATGAAATACATCACCGGGTTGTGCTCGAATACCTCCTTCCATTGCGCTTCGCTGTGACGCAGCGCTTCTATCGCGTGTTGTTCGGCTCTCGCGCGGCCGTGCAGCACGGCTTCCATCTGCCTGCGGGTCGTGCCCACCCGGAGCATCATGATCAGGGAGGCGAGCAGCGCGGCGATGAGCAAGACGACGGCGGTCAAATAGGCGGGGGCCGCCGGCGCGGGGCCGAGAACAAGCCAGATGAAAGCCGCCATCGCCAACGCCAGCACCATGCTGCCCAGCAGCCATTGCTCGGCTGAGCGCCAGGACTTCATGGTCTGGTTACGCATCATCTGCAACATCACTCGGCCACGTTGGGCCCGATGCGTCGCTAGGTGATCTCTATCATCAGCGGCGACAACGTCGCCCTCCTAACAGGCTGCATACTAGCAGCTTTTGGACGCCCGGAAGGATAATCCGGAGACGTAAAGATACGGGGCGGTCCTTGCGTGCACCGATGCGCCACGGGAGTGCGACATTCCGATCACTCGCCGCGGCCCGGATAGTAATCCCAAACCTAGGTATGATGCTGCCAACCGAATGTAACGTGTGGATCAACCTCCGTTTAATGGCCCGTTTCGTTTCAATGATGAAGCTTATCGGGTAACCCGGTGGCACCAGAGCTTTCTGGAATTGCCCCGCGGGAAAGGCCGATATGCGAGACCTTCAACCGGACGTCTCGCCGACCGCAAACATCTCGTCGCAGTTGTCAAACCCGTAACCCGCCGATCGCGGAATCGCAAATCTGGGGATGGATATGCCGAAAGCGCGCCTGCACTTGATCGTTTGCTCGGATGACATCGGACCCGAAGCCAGGCGCCGGCGATCCGACCGCAGCTACCGGCCTTCCGTGATCGATGGTGGCAAGCGCGCAATCGCCGTGCCGGCAGCGGACCCATGGCAAGCGTGGCTTGAGCTGTTCGATCTCGGTCTTCTGGTTTCCCGGACAAATTATCTGGCCTTCGTCGCAGCGAGCCTGACAGCTCTCGAACTCCACGGTTGGACTGATCCCAAACAGGCCAACTAGAGTCGCGTCCACGCGACGCGAACTGCTTCGGCAGGGACCACGCTGAACTACGGCGATGGCCGCGAGCTTGCAATGCTGCGCGCCATCGGCCACGCCAACAGCTCGAATCCGATCAACGTCGTGCTGCCCTGTCACCGCCTGATCGGCGGCAGCGGATCGCTGGTGAAGTACGGCGGCGGGCTGGAGCGCAAGCGCTGGCTGCTGCAGCACGAGGGCGTGCGCGTCCAGCCGGCTTCGGCCGGTGCGGGGCGGTTTAAGGTGGAATAGAAGTTGCGGATTCGGATTGCGTATGCGACGCTCTGTAGCATTAAGGTTCGAGATCGCAAGGTAGCACCATGGATGACAGCCTGCCCGAACTGGGCGACCTCGAACGCGAGGTGATGCAACTGGTTTGGGCCAACGGTCCGGTGACGGCCGAGGCGGTCCGCGAGCGGCTCTCCCGTCCGCTCAAGGAATCTACCGTCCGCACCGTGCTGCGGCGGTTGGAAGACAAAGGCTACACCACGCATACCGTGGATGGACGCACCTATGTCTACCAGGCTGCGGAGCCGCGTGCTCGGGTTGCGGCAAAAGCCGTGCAGCGCATTGTCGACTGGTTCTGCAACGGCTCTGTCGAAGAAGTCCTGGTCGGCATGGTGGATACGGCGATGCTCGACCAGCGCCAGCTGCGCACGCTGGCCGATCAGGTTGCCAAGGCCAAGGAGAAGGCCGGGGAGAAGAGCAAGGACAATGTGAAAGATAAGGCGAAGCCAGGGAGGAAATGATGCTGGCGATTCTGGCGGAGTCGGCGCTGCGCGCCCTGCTTCTCGGAGGCGTCGTATGGATTGGCTTGAATCTCATGCGGGTACGCAATCCGCACTTGCACATGACCTGCTGGGCCATGGTGCTGGTGGCGTCATTGTCGATGCCGCTGTTGATGCGTTGGACCACGGTGACCGTCACCGTGAACACGTTGCCGGTGCCGGCAGCGGAACATTTTTGGCCGGCCGGCAGCCCGTGGAGTAGCCCGTCGGCGGAGCCGCTGCAGGATATGCTCGCGACGGGGCAAAGCGTGCCTGCCGCTGCCAGCGTCTCGCATAGCCCGCCGGTGAACTGGCTGGCGCTGGCCACGATCGTCTATGCGCTGGTTGCCGGCCTGCTGTTGTTGAGGCTGGCGGTCGGCCTTTATCTGACCTGGCGCCTGGCCCGCGCCGCCAAGCCGATGCGCGAACCCTGGACCGCCGACTGGAGCGTGCGCGTGAGCGGCGTGATCGCGGGGCCCGTCACCTTCGGCTCGACCATTCTGCTGCCGCCGCAATGCTTCGACTGGGATGTGCGCAAGCGCCAGGCCGTGCTGGCGCATGAGGGCGCCCACGTCGCCAACCGTGATTTCTATCTGCTGCTGCTCGCCGCGCTCAATCGTTCGGTGTTCTGGTTCAGCCCGTTCGCGTGGTGGCACCACACAAGGCTGGCCGAACTGGCCGAAATCATCAGCGATGCAAGAGCGCTCGAAGTGGTCGAGGACCGGTTGTCTTACGCCGAGATTCTGCTCGATCTCGTGCAGCACGTTCGGCGGGCGCCGGCGGGCATCGAAATGGCAAGGGCGTGCACGGTGCGTAGCCGGGTGGAGCGCATTCTCACGGCCACCGCGGCCCCTGCGAAGCTTGGTTGGGGCAAGCGAATTGGAACCGCGGCCATCATCCTGCCGGTCGTCATGGTGTCCGCCGGCTCCATCGCCTACCGCGCCGCGCCGGTGTCAACGCCGCCGATCGACCGCGTGGCGGATGAGGTGCGCAAGCCGCAATCGGTCTCGTTCTATTCATTGGGCCGCGCATCGATCTTCACCGTCTCCCAGGACGGCGACGCGTTGTTCGGCCAGGTCAGCGGGCAGCGCAAGCTCCGCCTGGCCGCGGCGGGCGATGGCACCTATTCCTACCCGGCGCCGGCCGGACCGATCCTCGTGGCCGTCGGCCGTGAGCCGCAACCGGCTGCTCCGGTGCTGAGCCAGAATGGCCGCGACATCAGCGCCATCAGGGTCGCCGAATTGTCGTCGCAGAGCGTCGAGGCCGATGCGGACGCGCTGGATTCATATTGCGGCTCCTACAATCTGGGACTTGGCCGCGTGCTCACCATCACCCGTGAGGGTGAACGGCTCGCTGCGCAGGAAACCGGACGGCCGAAATTCGAGATCGTGGCGCGCGGCGTCGATGCCTTTGCCAGCGGCCATGATGATCTGGTTGTTTTCCTGCGCGACGGTCAGGCCAAGGTGACCCAGGTGCTGTTGCACGAGCCGGTGTATGGCGCCCGGTTGGCGCCGCGGGTCGCGGCGGCCCGGGCGAAGGCGATCGAGGATGACTTCGCGCGTCGGATTGCAGCGGCGCCGGATCGATTCAGGGAACAGACCCCGCGGCCGGGCAGCAAGGAGGCGATCCTGCGCGGGATCGACGATCTGCAACGCGGTGCTCCCAATTACGAGCGGATGAGTGCGCCGCTGGCGGCCAAGATCCGTCGCCAGGCGTCGGAGCTGCAGGCCATGTTCAAGGCGTTCGGCGCGGTGGAATCGATCTTCTTCCGCGGCGTCGGTCCGGGCGGCTTCGACATCTACGGCGTGAAATTCGCCAACGGCGTTGCGGAATTGCGCATCCTGCTGACCGCGGATGACAAGGCCGACGATGTCATCTTCCGGCCGGATGGCAACAACAAGCCTGGGGGAATCCTCGCCTGTTCGGAAGAGGGGAGCCTCAGAGCCACGGCCGAGACTGCGCCGATCAAGGTGCTGATCTACAATGCCAGCGGCAGCGACCTTCAGCTCTTCAAGCTGGATGCCGAGGGGAAACGCGCAGCCTTCGGTACGATCGGCGAGGAAATGACATTTCCGGTCACCACCTATGTCGACAGCCCATGGCTGATCGCCGATGGAGCGGGGAAGTGTCTGGAGATCGTGCTGCCGGGACGGCAAACGCGTTTGCACACGGTCGAGGCGAACGGCGCAGTGCAGCCGCGCACCGTTCCGCTGGCCGGCAGTGAAGCGACGCTGCGCGGCTACATCGAAGCCGTTGGCCGCGGCGCGCCGGACTACGATCGCATGACGTCCGAAGTCGCGGCGCAGACGCGCCAGCAGCTTCCCTTCAACCAGGCCATTCTCTCCAGGCTCGGTGCCCTGCGCGCGATGTCGTTCCGCGGCGTCTCAGGCCTCGGCAGCGACGTCTATTTTGTCCAGTTCGCCAACGGTTCGGCGGAGTGGCGGATCGGCCTGGCCAGGGACGGCACGATCGGGCGGATTGCGCTGGGTCCGCAGTATTAGCCACGGGGCCCATCTTCGATACGCGCTGCGCTCGTGGGCAAAGGAGCGCAAGCGACGTGCCCACCATCTATCACTGAGCCAGCTGCAAAATGGTGGGCACGCTTCGCTCTGCCCACCCTACAGACTGAGCCCGCATTTCGAACGCCGAGCAGGCCGTATTCAATCGCGACTTGCATAGTCGGCTCTTAAGTGTTACAAATGGTAGCACTACAGGTTGTCGCATCTTCGGGTGTTGTCATGAGCCGTTCTGCAAAGGCTGAAGCCGTGCTGGCCCTCCATCGGTTCGGGCTGGGGCCGCGCCCGGGATCGATTGCGGCGATCGAGGGCGACCCGCGCGGCGCGTTGATCGCCGAACTCGATCGTCCCGCGATCGGCGAACTCGCTGCCGCCAATCTGCCGTCGAGCGCCAAGGCCTATCGCGCGGTGACGGACGCGTTTGCCAAGCGGCAAGCCAAGGCGATCGTCGCCAAAAAAGAACAGGACGCGAAACGCCAGCAGACGGCCGAGGCGTCCGCGATGACGGAGGGCGCCGCGCCGGGCGCGGGCGAGATGGCGGCCAAGATGGCCGCCGAAGCCGTTCCTGATCCGGGACGGCCGATCTATCTCGAAGAGGCGCGGATTCGTATTGCGGCCGCGTTCAGCGCTGAAATCGGGTTTGTCGAGCGGCTGGTCTGGTTCTGGTCCAATCATTTCTGCGTCTCGGCCGACAAGATCCGCAGCATGTCCGGCGCCTATGAACGCGAGGCCATCCGACCCCACGTGCTCGGCCGGTTCTCCGATCTGTTGCTGGCCACCGAGGGCCATCCGGCGATGCTGTTCTATCTCGACCAGACGGTCTCGATGGGCGCGAATTCGACCGCCGGCATCAACCGCACCCGCGGGCTGAACGAGAATCTCGCGCGCGAGATTCTGGAGTTGCATACGCTGGGCGTGCGGACCGGCTATACGCAGGATGACGTCATCGGCTTCGCCAACATTCTCACCGGATGGACCCTGGTGCCGCCCGGCGATAATCCCGAGCATGGCGGCGAATTCACCTTCAATCCCCGCCTGCACGAGCCCGGCGCACAGAAGGTGCTGGGAAAATCCTACGACGACGAAACGGTGGAGCAGGGACGCGCCGTGCTGCGCGATCTCGCCGCGAATCCCGCGACCGCGACCCATGTGGCGACCAAGCTGGCCCGCCATTTCGTAGCCGACGCACCGCCGCCAGCACTGGTGGAAAAGATGTCGAGGGCTTTCCTCGATACCGGCGGCGATCTCAAGCAGGTCGCCAGGGTGATGGTCTCGTCCGACGAAGCGTGGACGCAGCCGCCGGCCAAACTCAAGCGGCCCGGCGAGTGGGTCGTTGGCATGGTGCGCGCGACCGGGATCACGCAAGCCGATCCTGCGCGGTACACCGATGGACAGGTTCTGCTTGGCGAACCGTTGTGGCGTCCGCCATCGCCGAAGGGTTTCCCGGACGATGAAGCATCCTGGATCGACGGCATGGGACGGCGGCTCGACGTCGCCAATAATTTCGCCGAACGCATCGCAGGCAGGACCGATCCCCAGGATGTCATCGAGACCGTGCTCGGGTCGCAGGTGTCGCCAGAGGTGAAACAGGCGGTCGGCCGCGCCGAGAGCCGTCAGCAGGCACTGGTGCTGCTGTTCATGTCGGCCGAATTCCAGAGGAGGTGAGCATGACTTTTCTTCACCATCTGCCAACTCGGCGCGAGGCACTGTTCGGCGCGGGCAGCCTGTTCGCCTGGAGCCAGATGCCGCGGCTCGCGCGCGCCGAGGGCCGTGATCCGCGCATGCTTGTCATTGTACTGCGGGGCGCGCTCGACGGCCTCGGCGCGGTCGCGCCCGTTGGCGATCCCGATTGGATCGGGTTGCGCGGAGATCGCGCGCTCGTACTCGACGGCAAGCCGCCGCCGCTGCCGCTCGACGGTTTCTTCGCGCTCAATCCGGCGATGCCGAACCTGCACCGGCTCTACAAGGCGCAGCAGGCGACCATCGTGCACGCCACCGCTACGCCCTACCGCGAGCGCTCGCATTTCGACGGCCAGGACGTTCTCGAAAGCGGCATCGCACGGCCGGGCGCCGTCGACACCGGCTGGCTCAATCGCGCGCTGGTCGAATTGGCGTCGGACGGCCGGGTCGATCCGCGCGGCAGCCGCGTGCTTGGCGTCGGCTCGGTGACCCCGCTGGTTGTCCGCGGCCGCGCGCCGGTGCTGTCATGGGTCCCGCAAAAATTGCTGCCGGCCAACGAAGACACCCAGGCCCGGCTGCTCGATCTCTATAAACATACCGACCCGAAACTGGCAGCAGCGCTCGATGCAAGGATTCGTCTGGCCGCGCTTGGTGCCGCAGGACCATCGGATGCGGCCATGACCGACGGCGCTGCGCTTGGGGCTCCCGGCATCGCGGGCGTGCGCGCCTATTTCGCGGAAGCTGCCGGCACGGCGGCCCGCTTTCTTGCCAAGCCGGACGGCCCGCGTGTCGGCGCGGTCGGCTTTGTCGGGTGGGATACTCACATCAACGAGGGCGCTGCCTCCGGTCAGCTCGCCAACCTCTTGGGCGCGCTCGACGGGGCGCTGGCGGCGATCGAGACCAACATGGGCGATGCCTGGCGCGAGACGGTGGTCGCAATCATCACCGAGTTCGGACGCACCGCGCGGATCAACGGCACCAACGGCACCGACCATGGCACCGGCACCGTGGCGTTTCTCGCTGGCGGAGCCTTGCGGGGCGGGCGCGTGATCGCCGACTGGCCGGGACTGAAGCAGGCCCAACTCCATGAGGAACGCGACCTCAAACCCACCACCGACCTGCGCGCGGTGCTCAAGGGCCTGCTCCGTGATCATTTGAGAGTCGACGAGCGTGCGCTCGCCAGCACCGTATTTCCCGACAGCATCGGCGTCGCGCCGATTGCCGGTCTCGTTGGTTAGTCGATTGAGGAGATAACGCCGTGAAGAGGAGGCCTGCCATGAAGTCGCTCGCCATTGTCCTGTCGCTCGCCGTTTCCACCATCTTGCTGCCGTCGGGATTGACGACGGCGTCAGCCAGCAAGATGAACGGCAAATGCTGCCAGTCGTCCGACGGCGGACGCTCCTATCGCTACCGGATGGCCATGCAGCGGGCCGCGATCCCGCATACCTGCAGCGCGTATGCCGCTTCCTGCCTCCGCAATTCCAGCGCACGGCCGGACCGGTCGCAAATGTGCAGCGACGCGAAATCGCAATGCCTGCAGAGCGGGGTCTATGTCGGTCCCTACAGCGGCAGGCACTTCGCCGGAATGCAGAAGACGTAACGGCCTCGCTCCATCGGTCCGATCTCTCCTGCTTCCGTATCCCGGCGTTTCCGATGTCGATACTCACAGGCCGCGAGCTCGAATTCCTCACCAGCCTGAATGACAGCTGGGCGAGACTCTATCGCGACGAGCTTGCGCGTCTCCTGCATAAGGTTGACGACCAATGCGACGCCCACCACGAAACCCATTCCATCATTCGGATCTCGGCGGCCCGTTCCTGCCATTCGCGCCGAAATTCTGCGATGACGACCAAGACGTAACGCATGGGCCGTTGTCGGACGATCACCTGCCTTACCCGGCGCGCCATCAGCGGTCGTCCATTCTCTCGCTGCTGATCGATGCGCTGCGTTATCGCAGGCATCGTCCGGTAGTGCCGCCGGCCGCCGCCAAGCCGGAAGCGGGCGAGGACCCGTGAGGCCGTCGTGACGCTCGTTTGGTCGATCGTAGGATGGGTAGAGCGAAGCGAAACCCATCACTGCCAACGCATGTTCAGTCGTCATCGCCCGCCTTGTGCGCAACTGCGTCGCTATTTCCCCGTCATTGCGAGCGCAGCGAAGCAATCCATCTATCCCCATGCCGAGGTGTGGATTGCTTCGCTGCGCTCGCAATGACGTGGAGAGAGCATCCTACGAGACGGGCGTTTCACGCCGCCGGCTGCGCGACGTTGTCCTCGGTCGACAGCAGATGAATCAGCGCGCTCTTGATCGCGGCCTGCCGGGTCGGCGCGTTGATCTGGGCGCCGAGCAAATCCGTCACGTAGAACACGTCGCGGGCGCGTTCGCCGAAGGTGGCGACATGGGCGGAGGCAATGTTGAGGTTGAGCTTCGAGATCGCGGTGGTGAGCTGATACAGCAGGCCGGGGCGGTCGAGGCCGGAGACCTCGATCACGGTGTAGCGGTCCGACCACTGGTTATTGATGGTGACCTCCGGCTCGACCACGAAAGCGCGCACCTTGCCGCGGTTGGCCGCTTTGCTGGCTACCACTTCGGGCAGCCGCAGCTTGCCTTCCAGCACCTGCTCGATCATCTCGCCGATCCGGGTCGCGCGCCGCCCCTCGTCCTCGTCGCGGTCGTATTCCCTCGATATCGCGATGGTATCGAGCGCGCGGCCGTCGGTGGTGGTGTAGATCTGCGCGTCGACGATGTTGGCGCCGGCAGACGCACAGGCGCCCGCGATGATCGACAACAGCCACGGATGGTCGGTCGCGAGGATCGTCAGTTCCGTGACGGCGCGTGCCTCGTCGAAGCCGACATTGATCGCAAGCTTGTGGCCGGCCTGCTCGCTGGCGCGGATGAAACGCGCCTGGCGGATCTTGCGCTGCAGGTCGACCTTGAGCCAGTAGGCCGGATAATGACGGCCGATATAGGCGTTGAGTTCGGCGTCCGGCCATTCGGTGAAGGCGGCGCGAAACTCCCGTTGCGCCACGGTGATACGCTGCGCGCGGTTCACTTCCGAGAAGCCGCCGGTCAGCACCGGTTCGGTCTCGTAATAAAGCGTGCGCAGCAACTGCGCCTTCCAGCCGTTCCACACGCCGGGGCCGACGCCCCTGATGTCGGCGGTGGTCAGGATGGTCAACAGCTTCATCTGCTCGACGGATTGCACGACGGCGGCAAAATTCTCGATCGTCTTGCGGTCGGAAAGGTCGCGCGACTGCGCCACCGTCGACATTGTGAGGTGCTCTTCGATCAGCCACGCCACCAGCTCGGTATCGGCGGCGTTGAAGCCGAGCCGCGGGCACAGCCGCCGCGCCACCCTGGCGCCCGCGATC
>Ga0307500_10000480_pt1 | contig 13304 bp, 10 predicted proteins | sample 14_S_MG_FD_201362 | JGI IMG/M metagenome (GOLD analysis project Ga0307500, IMG submission 201362) | Soil microbial communities from Populus trichocarpa stands in riparian zone in the Pacific Northwest, United States - 14_S | ecosystem: Environmental > Terrestrial > Soil > Riparian zone > Trees... | reverse complement strand
GCGCGCAGGGCTTCCATCAGGTCGATCACCTGGCCGCCGCCGGGCTCGGGCGCCTCGGCCAGCGTGATCTCCTGCCCCTCGACCTTCTTCTGGATCGCTGCCTCGATGCGGTCGTGCACCTCGTCCTTGTAGGCGCTCGGGTCGAAGCTCTCGGAGGCCTGCTGCTCGATGAGCTGCTGCGCGAGCTTGAGCTCGGCGTCCTTCACCTCGGTCTTCGGGATGTCGATTTCGTTGATCGAGCGCACTTCCGCGGCGTAGAGAAGCTGCTGCATCACCAGGCCGTCGGAGCCGTCCTTTTCGATCGGCCGGATCATGACGATGTACTGCTTGCCGCGCGCGGCCCAGCGGCCGAGCGCACAGCGGCCCGACTCGCGCAGTGCGCGCGAGAGAAGCGCATAGGGCTTGGCGCCCCCCTTGTCGGGCCCGAGGTAATACGCCTTGTCGAAATAGATCGGGTCGACCGACTCGACCGGCACGAACTCGGTGATGTCGGCGGTATGGGTTCCCGCCTCCTCCATCGCCTTCAGCTCCTCGGGCGTGAACATCACGTACTGGTCCTTGGTGAACTCGTAGCCCTTCACCATTTCCTCGCGCGCGACCGGGATCTCTTCTTTCACGCACAGGTACTGCTGCTTGAGGCGCGAGCCGCAGGTCTTGTGCAGCAGGTTGAAGGAAATCGCCTTGGATGCCTCGGTAGCGGAGAAGAGCTTCACCGGGATGGAGACCAGCCCGAACGAGATAGTCAGAGACGCGATCGATCGTGCAGCCATGTTTTTATCCTTTTTTCAGTCTCGTCACATGCGTCACGCCTTCACCCGCTCCAGCGCCTCTTCCAAACTATGCTTGTCGCTCAGGGCGCCGCTCCAGCGCTCGCCCGTCTTCGCCAGGTGCTCGGCCGCGTTCGTGATCCTGAAATCGAGCGGATGCGCGGCTGCGAGCTCTTCCCAGCTCAGCGGCATCGACACCGGCGCGCCCGGCGCGCCTCTCGGCGAATAGGCGACGTTCAGCGTCTTGCCGCGGACGTTCATATTGTAGTCCATAAAGATTTTTCCCGTTCTCTTGGGCACGCTCCACTCGAGGGTGATGTCCTTGGGGTGGGCGCGCATGAGGTGGCGGCCGACGAGCTCCGACACCTCCCGGGCGGCCTCGAAGTCGATGGTGCGGCGGATCGGCACGAAGACATGCAGCCCGGTCTTGCCCGAAGTCTTCACCACCGGCTCGAGCGACATGCTGTGCAAAAGCTCACGCAGCCAGAACGCAACCTCCTTGCCCTTTTCGAACGCCACGGTGTTGAGCTCGGGCTCCTCGCCGGGCGCCTCCTTCCCCGAATAGATATACGGATCGATGTCGAACACCACGTAGTCCGGGTAGTTCAGCACCGACGCCTCGAGCGAGTCGAGCGAGGAGGCGTAGTCGGTGCCCTGCGAGGCGGCATCCGGGCCGGGCCTGGCGCGTGAGTGCCAGACGTGGAACTCGAGCGTTCCGGACTGCGCGAGCCAGAGCAGGGTCGGCAGGTTGTTGCACAGCAGGTAGTCGTGGCTTTCGTCCTTATGGCCGGAGAACACGGTAATCGTCTCGACGAAGGGCGGCCGCTCCTGCTCCCAGTGCTTCTGGAAAAAGCGCTGACCGTGGATACCCTCGGGCATGCGGATCATGGTGAGAGGACGGTCCGCGAGGTGCGGCAGGATGTACGGCGAGACTTCGGCGAAGTAGCGGATCAGGTCGCGCTTGGTGAGCGCCGCCTGCTTCAGCGCCGCGTCCGCGGGCCAGTACACGCGCTCGAGGTGGGTGAGCCGGATCTGGTGCGCGCCGACCGAGAGGGTGAAGGCGTTCTTGTTGCTCTCGAGCTGTTGCAGGATTTCGTTGACCTCGTCCGACCCGCCGTGGCTCGTCGCCGGACCGCCGTGGCTCGTCTCAGGACTCGAGCTCTGCGTTCTCTTCACCTCCCGCGGTTCGATGTCGTCCCGCAGCCGCAGGAAAACCGGCGCACGCAGGCTCCCGTCGTCGGTCCAGTTCTGGAATTTCACCTCCGCGACGAGCTCCGGCTTGACCCACTGGGTCGGCGCGTTCACCGGCGGCTTCTCGCTGAAAGGACACGTGCTCGTGCGCAGCGCCACCAGCTTTGTTTCTACCAATGGAATTGTTTTGTCGTCGAAGCCGGAGCCGACATGGGAAGCATATCGGAGGCGCCCGGCGTCCCAATAGCCGACCAGAATCGCGCCGAGCGCAGCACGCGCCCCCTTGCCGGTGGTGTAGCCGCCGATCACGAACTCCGCGCTCTGCGTCGCCTTGACCTTGAGCCACGCGCCCGAGCGCTTGCCCGACTCGTAGCGGCTGTCCTTGCGCTTGCCGATCACGCCTTCGAGCCCGCTCGCCATCGCTGCGTCGTGCAGCGCCACGCCGTCGTCGGCGGCGTGTACGAGCTGCACCAGCGGCGACGGCAACAGGCACTGGGCGAGGTAGCGGCGCCGATCGGCGTAGACAAGCTTGCGCAGGTCGATGCCTTCGAAGTTGAGGAGGTCGAAGCAGTAAAAGACGGTCTGCGGCGAACGGTTCTGCAGCGCGTTAAAGGACGGCTTGCCGCTCGGGTCGAATGCCACGATCTCGCCGTCGAGCACCATCGCGTTGACCGACTGTTTTGCAAGCTCGGCTGCGAGCCGCGGAAAATCCTTGGCGAGCTCGAGCCCGCGCCGCGAGCGAAGCTGCACCCCCTTGGCGTCGACGAACGCGAGCGCCCTGTAGCCATCGAGCTTGGGCTCCCACATCCAGTCGGGACGATTGAAAGCCGCCTCGCCCAGCTCGGCCTGCATCGGGGCGAGGTTCGCGGGCAGCGCGCGCGGCTCCCCGGTGGGCACCAGGCGCTCGAGCGGCAGGCGATGCGCGGGCATCGCTTTCATTTCTTCGACTGAAATATTGGTCAGGACCGAACGGTCCTGGGCGGTGAGATCGGCCTTGGCCGCGAAGCGGTCCTTGTGCTTGATGAGAAGCCAGTTCTTCTGCTCCTTGGTGCGGACCAGCGCATAGGACCCCTTCACCTTCTCGCCGCGCAGCAGAAGGCTGAGCTTGCCCTTCTCGAGGCCTTGCCGGACCTGGCGCTCGGCCTCGGCGCGGTCGTGAAACCAGTGCCCACCCTCGTCGGGGGAATACACGCCGCAGTCCCAGACGATGACCTCGCCTGCCCCGTACTGCCCGGGCGGGATGACCCCCTCGAAAGTGGCATAGGCGAGGGGATGGTCCTCGGTCTGCACCGCCAGGCGTTTCTCGGCGGGGTCGGGCGAGGGCCCTTTCGGCACCGCCCAGGACTTGAGCACCCCGTCGCACTCGAGGCGGAAGTCGTAGTGCATGCGGCGCGCGGAATGCTGCTGGATGACGAAGAGGAGCGGCCCCTTGCGCGCCTCGCCGGCCGACGGCGCGGGCTCCGGCGTGGCCTGGAAGCTGCGCTTGGCCGAATATTCGGTTAACTTTTCCTTCGCCATGCCATTCTCATGCTGAATTCTAAAAGGCTCCGGGCCGGGGCCAGCGGCTACTCCTACAAGGAGTGGAAAGGCGTGTTCTATCCGCAGACCATCAAGGCCGAGGCGATGCTCGCCTGGTACGCCGAGCGCCTGCCGACCGTAGAGATCAACAACACCTTCTACCGCATGCCGGCCGCTGCCATGCTCGAGAACTGGGCGCGCGCCACACCCGAGGGCTTTCGCTTCTCGATCAAGGCCTCCCGCCGCATCACGCACATCGCACGCCTGAAGCCGGAAACCGCGGCCGATTCCGTGGATTACCTGTACCGGGCGCTCGCTGCCCTGGGCGAGAAGCGCGGCCCGGTCCTGTTCCAGCTTCCGCCGCAGATGAAGAAGGACCTGCCCCGCCTCGCCGCCTTCCTGCGCCTTCTCCCGGAGAACCATCGCGCCGCCTTCGAGTTCCGCAACCCGAGCTGGTTCGACGACGAGGTCTACGGCGCGCTGCGCGCCGCCGGGGCGGCTCTGTGCCTGTCCGAGCGCGAGGACAATGCGCCGCCACCGATAGTGGAGACGGCGCCCTGGGGCTATGTGCGGCTGCGCCTCGAAACCTACTCGCACGAAGACCTGCAACAATGGGGCCGCAAGCTCGCGCAGTGCGCCTGGAGCGAGACCTTCGTCTACTTCATGCACGAGCCCACCGCCCCTGCCTACGCGCAGACACTCATGCAGGTGGCGGCGTAGAATTTCCGTTTCGCGAGGAGAACGGCTCATGGCGACTGACAGCCTGAAGGTCTATTGGCGTCCCGGATGCTCGAGCTGCGTGCGGATCAAGGAGTTCCTGTCCGGCCTGGGCATCGAGTACGAATCCGTCAACGTGTCCGCTACCCCCGAGGCGATGGAAGACCTGCGCGCCCTCGGCGTGCGCACCGTTCCCGTGGTGGCTCGCGGCCGCGACTACGTGTTCGCCCAGGAGCTCATCGACGTCTCGCGCTTCCTCGGCCGCGACGTGTCGTTCCGGCGCCTTTCGCCCGGCGAGCTGGTCGACAAGTGGCTCACCGTGCTCGAGGCGGCGCAGCGCCACGTGATGCAGATCCCGGCCGGGCGCCTCGCCGAGCGCGCCACGGCCGGGCGCGACCGCAGCATCCGCGATCTCGCCTACCACGTCTACCAGGTGCCGGATTCGTTCCTGCAGGCGGTCGAGGACGGCGTCGAGGACCTCACTTCGGTCTACAACGCGCCCCCGCCGGCCGATGTGAAGACGAGCGAGGACATCCGGGCCTATGGCCGCAGCGTCGCCGCACGCGTTCGGCGCTGGTGGGATGCCGTTCCAGACGAGAGCTGTGAAGTACAAGTGAAGACCTATTACGGCCTGCAGCCGCTGCACCACCTGCTCGAGCGCTGCACCTGGCACTCGGCGCAGCACGCGCGCCAGATCATCTCGGTGCTCGAGCGCTTCGGCATCCAGGCCGACGGGCCGCTGACCGCCCGGGACTATGCGGGCCTGCCGATGCCGGCGGGCCTCTGGGAGTGAAATAACCACCGAGGAAGGAGACCATGCCGAACCCGATAGTGCACTTCGAGATTCCCGCCGACGACGTGGCGCGCGCCCAGACGTTCTATCAGAACGTGTTCGGCTGGAAGATCAAGCAAATGCCCATTCCCGCAGGAGGCCCCGAGTATTACGGGGTCACCACGCGCAAGGAAGGCGAAGCCGGCATCAATGGCGGCCTGATGAAGCGCAACATGCCCGGCCAGCCTTTCGCGAACTACGTGGGGGTGAAGTCGATCGACGACTTCCTCTCCAAGGTCACGGCAAACGGCGGCAGCGTCATCATGCCGCGGCAGGAGATCGCGCCCGGCATGGGCTCCATCGCGGTGTTCAAGGACACCGAGGAAAACATGATGGGCCTGTATCAGCCTTCCGAGCAGGAGATGAAGAAGATGAAGAAGGCGCCGGCGAAAAAGAAAGCAGCGAAGACAAGAACAGCCAAGAAGGCCAAGAAGCGGACGCGCAGATAAAACATAGGACGCGCAGATAAAAAACTGCGCGTTCTAACTCTTCGGTCTTAGCTTCCCTATTTCATCCGATCCGTCGGAAGTTCCGTTGACGCGCGCTCGCGTGTGTCAAAGAATCTTCACCGACCATAACAATCAGAAATCAGAACAAGGGGGATCCGATGGGGGCTCAAAGGTCGGCGATGGCACACGACCCTGACCGAACCGTAGTGGCCGGGGAGCCGTTCGAGCTTTCCGACCGGCAGGTTCGCTGGCTTCACATCCTGGCCGGCCCGGCGATCTTCTTCGTCTCGCTCGCGCTGCCCGCCCTCGGCCCGCTCAACGCTCGCTTCGGCTTCGGCATCCTCTTCTGGATGATCTACTGGTGGGTCACGACCCCGGTCGACATCAAGACCACCTGCTTCGTGCCGGTCGTGGTCGCGGCGGCCTATCCCTTCATGCCGATCGACAAGGTGCTGCAGGCCTACGTCGACAAGGACATGCTGCTCATCGTCGGCATGTCCATGATGACGGCGGCCTGGGCGCGCTGGGGCTTCGCCCGCCGCATCGGGCTGCACTTCCTGAGCCTCGTGGGCAACAACGTCCAGACCCAGACCGTGGCCTGGTTCTGGCTCTGCGGCGTGGTGAGCTTCGTCGTTGCCAACACCCCCGTCGGCGCGATCTTCGCGCCGGTGGCAGTGGCGGCGCTGCTCTACGCCGGCTTCAAGACCTTCGAGCAGCGCTACCAGAGCAAGGCGGCCTCCAACGTCCTCATCGCGGTGAGCTGGGGCGCGGCGGTTGGCGGCATGACCACGCCGCTCGGCGGCGGCCAGGCGGTGGTGACGCTCAGCTTCTTCGAAAAGTACATCAAGCACGAGGTGTACTTCTTCGACTGGATGATCCGCATGCTGCCGCTGTCGCTCCTCGTCATGGCGGCGATGTCGGTCATGATGTACTTCTTCATGCGGGCGGAGATCACCGAGTTCAGCGGCAGCAAGGACTACTACCGGAAAGAGCTCGCGCAAATGGGCCGCATGACCTACGAAGAAAAGGTCATCTCCTTTGCGTTCCTGGCGATGGTCGGCCTGGCCATGCTGAAGCCGCTTTACGCGCAGTACGTCAAGGGCCCCAACTTTGCATGGCTGAATTTTTCGCCGCTCTTCTTCATCGTCGCCGCGCTGCTGTTCTTCTGGCCGGCGCGGTCGAAGAAGGGCGAGAACATCATCTCGATCCCGACGCTGGTGCAGCACTTCCCGATCACGATCCTGTTCATCTGGCCGGCCTCGGTGGCGCTCGGCACCATCCTGAACGACACCGGCGTGAGCGCGGTGTTCGCCCAGTGGCTGCAGCCCTTCATCGCGGCGGGCGACGTGGCCGCCATCAGCGCCGTCACCATCGGCTCCAACGGCCTTTCCCAGGTCACCTCCGACACCGCCACCGCCGGCGTGATGATGCCGCTCGTCATCAAGGCGTTCTCGCACTGGAACGGCCTGGAGCATGGCGCGGTCGCGTTCATCTGGATCGCCGGGGCGTCGCTCAGCTTCAGCTACGCCACCGCCTCCGCCACCGGCGCGCAAGGCATCGTCGCCGGGTACGGCGCCAACCTGCAGCGCATGTTCGTCTACGGCATCATCGGCGGGCTGATCTCGATCGTGGTCACCATCCTGTACTTCTGGATCACGGTCGCGGTGCTGAAGCTCGACTTCTACATCCTGCCGCCGAGCACGGGATGAAAACTTATCCCGGCATCCGGTTCATGAATCGGGCGTGACGAACTGCTTATGGGATTTCGGTTCGACCCGCCAGTATGTTGATGAGAGCGGTTTTTGCAATTGTTGCAAACGTACCAGGGCAAACCGGACGAAAGTCCGGGACGCAAAGCCACGGGCCTAAAGCGAACACGCCAAGGCAGCCGGGCTGCACGGGGGAAACCCACTGCAGTGGGCTGTTGGTTTGCGTCCGGGCCGGCTTGCCGCCCATGAAAAGGGGAGAGAAATGAGCTTCGCCCTCCGACGCAACCTGGCCCGCCGGCTGCTGCTGGTGCTCGCGCTGGCCCTCGCAGCGTGTGCCACGGCGTTCGCCCAGACCCAGCCCGCAGCGCCCACGAGCCTCGTGTTCGCGATCAACGAGGGTGGCGCGGGGAACGCCGACGCCGCCGACATCCTGTTTCGCTACCAGGAGCTCGGCGAGGTGGTCGAAAAGGCGCTGCGCGTGAAAGTCAGCATCGTGAACGCGCGCGGCCGCGACCGGCTGAAGGAAAACCTGAAGAGCCACGCGTACGCGCTGCTCCTCGCGCGGCCGAACGACGTCCCTGCCGAGGCGGTGCGCGACTTCGGCTACCAGCCGGTGGTGTCGGCCAAGGAGCCTTACCAGACGCTGTTCATCGTGGTGAAGAATTCGCCCATCAAGACCATCGCCGACGTCAAGGGCAGGACCATCCTGACGCCGGACCAGTACTCGAACATGTGGCGAGCCGCGAACGCGATGCTGCGCGACAACAAGATCGACATGGGCAAGGAAACCGTGCGTTCGATGCGCGACCAGGCGGCGATCGGCTGGTCGCTCGAGAACGGCTTCTTCGACGTCGGCGTGGTCAACTCCGCCTCCGGGGTCGGCCGCAGTTGGGAAAAGAACGGCGGCCGCGTGGTCGCAAGAAGCCGCGACCAGATCAACATGCCGCTGATCGCCTCGCCCAAGGTTTCCGCCTCGCAGGTCGAGCGGCTGCGGGCCACGATCATGGCCCTCGACTCCACGGAGAGCGGCCAGGCGATCCTCAAGAAGATCGGCATGCCGGCGGGCTTCAAGGAGAGCCCGCGCCAGGCCTACATCGACTTCCTCACCTGGCTGGGCGACCTGGACGTGAAGCAGCCCTGATCGACGCGCGCTCGACGACGGAACGATGCCCATCACGCTGAAGGAACGGCCCGTCTTCATGATCGGGGCGGAGCGCTCCGGCACCACCCTGGTCATGGCGATGCTCGGCTGCCATCCGCGCATCGCGGTGCCGGAGGTGGTGTGGTACTACCCGCGCTTCAGGCCATACCTCTATACGTACGGCGATCTCTCCCGGGACGCCAACTTCCGCACCCTCGCGGAGGAGATGGTGTTCGGGCTGAAGACCCCATTTTGGGGAATGAAGGTCAACCCGCGGACCATCGTCGACGAGGTCCTGGCCGAGCTCAAGGAGCGCAGCTTCGCCGGCATCTACTGCGCCATGCACGAGCGCTACGCGCGCAGCGCGGGCAACAAACCACGCTGGGGCGAGAAGACCCCGCACAACCTCTTCTTCGTGAAGGAGATCCTCGAGGACTTCCCCAACGCGCAGTTCGTCTTCATCACGCGCGATGGCCGCGACGCCAGCGCCGACTACATCGATTCCGCCTTCGGCCCGACCAACATCTTCTGCGCCGCCGAAAGCTGGGCGCTGTGCCAGAACGCGGTACGCCCCTGGCGCAAGCAGCTCGCGACCGGCCAGTGGATGGATCTGTGCTACGAGGACCTGGTCAAGGACCCGGTCGGGGTGCTGAAGGACGTGTGCGCCTTCCTGGGCGAGAAGTTCGCCCCCGAAATGCTCGAGTTCCACAGGACCGAGCTGGCCATAAACCGGGGCGCCACCAAGGACCACAAGCCGCTCGGCCACGAGGCCAGCGACCGCTACATTGGGATCTACAAGCGCCAGCTCAGCCTGCGCGACCAGGAGATCTTCGCCGCGGTGGCAGGCAAGGAGCTCGAGGAAGCCGGCTACAAGCTCGACGTGCGGCCCGCGACCGTCACCGGGGAGCAGGCCGCGCTCTGGCGCGAGCTCGACGGCCGCACGCGCGCGGCCACCATGGACGCCCCCGAAGGCCACATCGTGTACGAGAGCTACAACGACTGGCTGGTCGACCAGCGCGAGGAGCGCAAGCGCGCCGGCCTCTGGCAGGACGCGGACGCGCCGAAGGACCAGTTCCCGCTGGGCCATCGCCACGAGGAAATGATCGCCGGCCAGCGCGCCTGGCGCTACTGGAAGGAATACCTGTGCGTGAAGCGGCGCTACGCCGGCAAGACAGCGCTCTAGCGCGCGAGCTGCTCCTGCAGCAGGCGCCGCTCGCCGGCGGCGCGCTGCTCCTCGGCTATCTCGCGGCGCTGCTGCAGCACGGCTTCGTTCCGGGCGGCGAGGCTGCCTGGCCGCTCGCCGGGGTGCGCGTCGAGGTCTGGCAGGTGGTGTGGATGGGACTGTGGACCGGCTACGCGATGGCGCTGGTCGGCCAGGCGGCCGGCATCTTCGCGCTGCCCTACACCACCTCGGTGCTGCAGTTTTCCAACGCGCACGTCACGCCTTCGACGCTGCTGCTCACGTTCCTGAACCCGCTCGGCGCCCTGCTCGGCTTCCACCGGACCGGGCAATGGAATACCCGCTTCGCCGGCTGGCTGTGCGCCGGCGGCGCTGCGGGCGCGCTGGCCGGGCCTTTTCTGAGATCGGCGCTGCTCGCCGACGCCGCCGCGTTCCGCTTCGCGCTCGGACTGTGCCTGGTCGTGGTCGCGGCCCAGCTGCTGCACAAGGCATGGACCGGTCTCATTTCAAACCAGAAGGCCCCTGGCTGGTCCGCCGCGTGCATCGAAACGCTGGCCGTCTCGGGCGCGCGCCTGACGATCGGCTACCGCGGCGAGCGCTGGACGGTCAACCAGGCGGTGCTTTTCCTGGTCGGCGCCGTTGTCGGCGTGCTGTCTTCGGCCCTCGGCCTGGGCGGCGCCTTCCTCATCGTGCCGTTCCTGGTGGTGTTCTACCGGCTGCCGATGTACGTAGTGCCGGCGGCGACTCTCCCCTACGCCGTCGCACTGTCGGCAGCCGGGCTGTTCTCCTACTGCGTGCTGTTGCCGCTGGCCGGCGCAGCGCCGATCGCGCCGGAATGGGCGTGGGGCTTCTTCGCCGCCGGCGGCGGCATCTTCGGCGCCTGGCTGGCGTCGAAGACGCAGCTCTACTTCCCCGAGCCGGTGCTCAACGCGGCGCTCGGCGCCGTGACCGGCACCGTCGGCGCTCTTTACGCGATCAATTTCTTTTTTCCGCTGCCTTTCAGGATCTGAGGAGGAACCATGTCATCGATCCCGCAATCCGACATAGTGAGAGCCGCGCCTGCCGCCGGCATGGTTGTCGGCTGGCTCGGCCGGTTCCGCGACAACATCGCGGAATCGGGCCGCAACCCAGCCACCGTGCTCGGCGGCTTCGCGCTCGCCTGGGGTCTGTTCTTCCTCATCCTGTTCGTGATGCCCACACCGGCGGGACTGTCCCCCGCGGGCAAGGCCTGCCTCGCCGTGGTGGTGTGGGCGTGCGTCACCTGGGTCTCGGAATCGATGCCGGTCGGCATCTCGGGGATCCTGATCCCGATGCTGCTGGTGATGGGCGGCGCCACCAAGACCTTCAGCCAGGCGGTCGGCGGCTATATCAGCGAGGCGGCGTTCCTCTGCCTGATCGCCTTCATTTTCGCGGCGATCATCCAGGCGGCGGGGCTTGACCGGCGCCTGGCGCTCGGCCTGCTCCACAAGGCGAAGGTGAAGACGGTCAACGGCGTCATCTGGTCGATGGCCGGGGTGAACCTGATCCTGTCTCTGATCGTTCCCGGCGCGAACCCGCGCGCCGCCCTGATGCTGCCGGTGGTGAAAGGCATCGCCGACCTGCTGGGGAACACGCCCGCCGAGCGCGAGGCGAAGAAGGCGATCATCATCCAGTCGCTGGTCTACGCAACGATGATCACCGGCATGTGCATCATGACCGCGCACCTGCCCAACCTGGTGATCGTCGGACTGTTCGAGAAGAACCTCAACCTGCGCATCTCCTACTTCGAATGGTTCCTGCTGCAATGGCCCTACCTCGGCATGTTCGTCGTCACGCAGTGGTGGGTGCAGCACTACTTCAAGACCCGCGCGATGGCGATCGCCGGCAGCGCCAAGGTGATCGAGCGGCAGTCCGCGCAGCTGCCGCAGATGTCGCAGAGCGAATGGCTGATCCTCGCCTGCCTCGGCATCACCGCGCTGCTGTGGATGGCCGAGGACGTGCTGAAGATCAAGTCGCACATCGCGGCGATGATCGGGCTCAGCCTGCTGTTCATTCCCGGGCTGTTCAAGTTCAAGTGGAAAGAGCTGCAGGACCGCACCATCTGGGGCACCTTCCTGATGCTCGGCGGCGCGCTGTCCATGTCCGCGGCCATGGCAAGCAGCGGCCTCGCCCAGTGGCTGGCCGACTATATCCACCCGCTGGTCATCGGCAGGGCCTGGTGGGTGGTGCTGCTCGCGATGATGGTCGGCACGCACATCATCCGTCTCGGCATGCTGTCGAACGTCGCCGCGGTGGCGCTGTTCGCGCCGATCCTGATCGCGCTCGCACCCAAGCTCGGCCTGCACCCGGTCGCCTTCACCATGCTGGTCGCCGACACCGATACCTTCGCCTACATCCTGCCGACGCAGATCACGGTGGCGGTCATCGCGTACTCGAGCGGCACTTTCACCATCGCCGACTACGCGAAGGTGGGATGGGTGTCGGTGCTGCTGGCGATCGCCTACGCCATCCTCATCATGGCGCCGTGGTACGCGTTCCTCGGCATCCCGGTCTGGGATCCGTCGGCGCCCTGGCCGTTCGCCAAGCACTGAGCGGCCGGGCACGCCATGTCCGGCCTCGTTCGCCCGCACGGCAGCGCGGTCCTCTCGCCGCGGCTGCTGGACGGCGAGGAGCGGCAGTGGGAGGCGAAGCGCGCCGCCGGCATGCGGCGCGTCGCGCTGCGCTCGCGCGAGCTGGGCGACCTCCTGATGCTCGGCATCGGCGGCTTCACGCCGCTCGAGGGCTTCATGACGCGCGCCGACTGGAAAAGCGTGTGCGAGGACTATCGGCTCGCCAGCGGCCTTTTCTGGCCGGTCCCGATCACGCTGTCCACCGACGAGGCGACCGCAGCCTCGCTCGCTCCGGGCACCGAGATCGCCCTGGTGGAAGGCGGCGCGGAGCCGCTCGCCACCATGCGCATCGTCGAGAAGTACGCCATCGACAAGGCCCTCGAGTGCAAGACCGTGTTCCGCACGACGGACGCCGGGCATCCGGGCGTGCGCATGGTGATGGAGCAAGGCGCGGTCAACCTGGCGGGACCGGTGAAGGTGCTGTCGCGCGGTGACTTCCCGTGGCTGTTCCCGAAGCTGTTCCTTTCCCCCGCCGAGATCCGCGCCCTGTTCCAGGCGAAGGGCTGGTCGACGATCGCCGCGTTCCAGACGCGCAATCCCATGCACCGCGCGCACGAGCACCTGGTCAAGATCGCGCTGGAATTCTGCGACGGCGTCCTCATCCATTCGCTGCTCGGCACGCTCAAGCCGGGCGACATCCCGCCGGCCATCAGCACGCGGGCCATCTCGGTGCTGATCGAGCACTATTTCAAGCGCAACACCGTGATCCAGGCCGGCTACCCGCTCGACATGCGCTACGCGGGGCCGCGCGAGGCGCTGCTGCACGCGCTATTCAGGCAGAACTACGGCTGCAGCCACCTGATCGTCGGCCGCGACCACGCCGGCGTCGCCGACTACTACGGGCCCTACGATGCGCAGCGCGCCTTCGACGAGCTGCCGCCCGACGCGCTGCAGATCGTGCCCCTCAAGATCGACTGGACGTTCTGGTGCCAGCGTTGCGGCGGCATGGCCTCCGAGCGCACCTGCCCCCATGGCCAGGGCGACCGGTTGCTCCTTTCCGGCACGCGGCTGCGCGAGGCCCTCTACCACGGCGCCGAGGTGCCGCCCGAGTTCAGCCGCCCCGAGGTGCTGCAGGTGCTGCGCAAGTACTACAGCATGGAAGCGGCCGCCGGCGGGAAAAGCGTGCAAAGGAATCCACAATGAACAGGATGA
>Ga0307500_10000479_pt1 | contig 13323 bp, 6 predicted proteins | sample 14_S_MG_FD_201362 | JGI IMG/M metagenome (GOLD analysis project Ga0307500, IMG submission 201362) | Soil microbial communities from Populus trichocarpa stands in riparian zone in the Pacific Northwest, United States - 14_S | ecosystem: Environmental > Terrestrial > Soil > Riparian zone > Trees... | reverse complement strand
CACTACAGCCCAGCCGGTCAACCCGACAGCAGGCCAACGCCTCTGGGCGAGGCACCAGGTTGCTCTGGTAGCACCAGCTCGTTCCCACATCCCTGCGGATTCCTTGGCTTGCAACTTCGCTCTACCAACCCCATGGCCGAGGAATCGGCATGACTTGCGAGTTCGTTCTCGATCAGGTGGCCAGGTCTCTGCTTATGAGGTGAGATCGGCTGGTGTTGTGTCGGCTCGTCGCAGGCGGGCGGCACAGACTCCCCGTTTGGGCGATCTGTCGTGTGTGTCCAACCAGGCGGCGATGGTGGGTCTGGAGGATGGGCTGTTTGGCTGGTCGTCATGGTAGAGGCGGTGGCTGGCCCCAGGCTTGCTGGCAAGGGTCCAGGATCCGGTGTGCGTATGAAGGGTGATCCGGTTCGACGTTTCGCGGATGAACAGGACCGGGCCGGCTTGGGCCGCCTCGCGGAATTGGGTCCAAGACGTGTCAGTAGCTGTGATGTCGACGTCGTCGCCGAGCGGCCATGGGATGTGCCAGGGCGCGTCGAGCTGTCGGTTGAGTTCCTGTTGGCTGGGGTTGATGGCGAGTTGCAGGTCGGCTTGGTCGATCGCGTGTTCGACGTACCGCGCGGTTTCGGCCAAGGTCGAGGTGCCGTCGAGGCGGCAGCCGACTTCGACTCCGCTGGTGAGGCCTCGCTGGGTGTCGAAGTTCGCGGAAAACATGGCGCCGTGTTGGTGGTCGGCGATCGCTACCTTGATGTGGGTGCGCGTGTCGGCGTAGATCTCGGCGCCGGCTTTGGCGAGCGCTTCGGCGTCGGCTAGGTGGTCGCGCATGTGTTGGCGGGGTCGTATCAGCAGGCGCACTCGGACGCCGCGGGCCAGTGTCGCCTGGATCTCGTCGAGGAGGATCTCTGGCCGGTGACGGACTCCGTTGAGGCTGAAGGTGGCGAGTAGCAGGTCGGTCTGGGCGCAGGCCACGATGTCGCGGATGGTGTCGAGGATGTCGTGTTCGGTGTCGTCGGTCCAGATGACGCCCGGCTGTGGGCGGATTGGCCGGCGTGGGACCGGCGTGGTCCAGGTTTCGGGTGTTCGGCCACGCAGTGTGTATGCCTCGCCGGGGTAGGCCTCCCAGCGGCAGTCGGCGTGCCAGAGCCGTGCGTACAGCCGTGCCAGCCGGTCGACTTCCTCCTTGTCGGTGATGACCACGCCACCTTCGCCGGTGTAGTCGAGGGCGTTGGTCATCAGGTTCGCCGTCGTGACGAGGGCGATCTCGTCGTCAATGACGGCGAATTTGGCGTGGCAGTTGGGATGCCCGCGGACGTAGATCCCGTGCCGGGTCATCTCATCGAATCTTTTCTTTTGGGCTTGGACGTCGAGGTGGTCCTCGCCGTCGAGTTCGGCGAGACCCTTGCGTAGCCGGGCTTCGTCGAGCTGGGTGATGACGTAGACGCCGCCTCGTAGTCGGGCAGCGGCCGTGGTCAGCGCGTCGAGCATCTCGGCATCGCCGATGAGGAAGCTGGCGATAAAGATCTTCCGCTGGGCGGCGGACAGCATCGCCAGCAGTTCTCGGCGGATCGTCTGGTCGGAGCCAACATAGGTGAAGCAGTACCGGTATTCGTCGCCGGTGCTGTTGGCGGCGACGAAGGGGGCCGGCGCGCCGCTGGGACGACGACGGAGAAAGTAGGCTCCGTCGATCTTCCGGGTTCCGAGGTCGATCAGGTCAGGCATAGCTGAAGTCCTCCGCGTCGCGGAGCCGATAGATCAGCAGATAGTGGCCGTGCTGCCACAGCCGGTCCCGGACGTCATCCTCGGCGACTGCTTCCGCCGGAAGACCGTGCGACGCACATGCCTTCACAATCGCCGCGCTGACGTCGGCCGAGGTAGGCGCCACGATGTCGAGGAGATCCTGGACGGCCTCCTCGACGACGAAGACGGCCGCCGCGGGCTGGTCGACGGGCTCGAAGTCAACTGTCACCTCGGTCTTGGTAGTGCCGTCCGGGTCGGTGATGCGGACCCCGCCGGGCTGGGCCAACCGGCGTCCACGGCCGACAGCGTCGTGCGCGGCCGCCTCGTCGAGCCGGAACGTCCACCGGGTTGAGCCGGTGCGGACGAGGTCCGGGGGGCTGGCTTGATCAACCGTCGGCGCGTCACCGGCGGTCGCGGTCCAGGCGAGGGAGGCCACTTCTGGTGTGGCAGGTAGGTCAGCCTGGGCCAGCCAGTAGTAGATCAGCCCCTCGGCGCCGCTCAGCGGGATTGGCTCATGCCGGTCATTTCCGTCGCCGTAGACGTCGACTCTGGCGGTGACTCGTCCCGGACGTTGTCGGAGTCGCCCGCGGCAGCGGTAGGTCGGGCAGGTGTCGTCCAACAGCGGATCATCGGGTGGGTCGGCGATATCCACGATGTCATCCGGCAGCCCGGCCACTTGCCGGGCCTGTACGCGGTGTCGTAGCAGCGTCCCGCGTGTTAGGCCGCGCATACCTTCAGGCAATGGGGCGACGCCGACGTTGGTTGGCGGGTTGAGCTTGGGTGGTTGCGGGCGGCCCTGCCGGTGTTCGAAGGCGAGGATGTCGTCTGTCTCGGGCAACACGAGGAAGGACAGCTGGTCGCTGCGGTGTTCGATGATGACTTCTCGGTCGAGTGCGGCGCGTGCGGCGTCTTGGATGGGGAGGTAATGCTCGGGCCGTGCTTCGAGGACGCCGGTGGTGCACAGGTGGCCGGCGATGCGGTGGGTCGCTTCGTCGGGCAGGGCTGTCACCTCGGCCACATCGCGGGCGGAGACCTCGCCGAGGGCGAGGGCCGCCTCAATGAGGAAGCGCTCGATGGCGGAGAGCTTGTGTTCGACGGCCCGGACCACGGGGACGGCGAGCCAGAGGAACATGGGTATCAGTGCTTCGATGACGACGACCAGGGTGTCGTCGCCGACGTGGGTTGGAGCGTCGAGCCACTCGACCCGGTTGGCCCGGCCGGGGCTGGTCATCGGAGGAAGTCCGTCATGAGCAGGTAGTCATCTGACTCGTCGAACAGCTTGTTGAGGTGCCGGTAGAAGTCCGCCGCGGCGGGAGTTGCGCGTAGCCGGCTGAGCATTTGGCGGTGCCCGACCAGTACGAGCGCACGGTGCGCGCGGGTGCAGGCGACGTTGAGCCTGCGTAGGTCCTGCAGCCACCGTCCGAAATGTTGGCCGGGCGTCGGGTTGACCCGGCTGAAGGTGACGAAGACCAGGTCGCTCTCCTGCCCCTGGAGGCGGTCGATGGGCGCGATCTTGTCGAAGGACAGCCGGCGGAACCGTGGGTAAAGCGGCGCCCCGAGCCGGCGGCGTAGCTCCAGGGCCTGTGCCTGGTAGAAGCAGAGGATGTTGACGGTCACCGGCCGGTCGAGATCGGTGCGGTTTCGCAGTTCGGTCTCGTAACGCAGACATGCGCGCTCGACCCAGTCGCACTCCAGATCGTTGACGAAGCCATGGCCGACCTGCCGCTCGGCGACCTTCGGCTGGAGGCTGGTGTCGAGGAACACCACCGGTCGGTCGAAGGTCGGCGTGGTGAGTGGGCGTACGCCGGCCCGGGCCAGTTCCTCATCTGAGGGAGAGCTGTAGGCGCCGGCGTAGATGGGCGTGCGGACGATCTCGGCGATCGGTGCGATCATCCGTCGCTGCACCTCGAGCCGCTGCCGCATGCCGTCGGGGCTGCGTTCGACCGTTCGCTCGAGCAGGCTGCGGATGAGGTGGTCGCGTAAGGTCGCGAGGAAGTCGCGGTCCGGGTCGTTGCCGCGGAAGTGGCTGTGTGCCTCGGTGAAAATTGCCTGGTAGCGGCCCTGCCAGAGGCCGCTGTCGTGCAGCCTGGCCGCGACCTCAAGGACCGAGTTGGCGCGAAAGACGCGTTGCTCGTCGTCTTCGCGCCACAGCGCGGCAAGGTGCGCGACCGACTCTTCCAAGGTGGCGGCGCTTCCACGTTCGTGTCGGTGCAGGGCGGCCAGCGCATGTAGGTGATACTCGTCAGCCTGGTCCACATGCGGCGGGAGTTGATGCTCGTCACCCACGAGCACCCAGCGTCTGGCGCGCACCGCGCCGATGAGGAACTCGCTGTCGATGACGCGGCTAGCCTCGTCGACGATGAGAGTGTCGAAGTCGGTGTTCCCGACGACACGGGCGCTGGGCCCCGCGATACCCGTCGTCGTTGCGCAGACGAGGTTGACCGACCGAACAAGAGCGTCACCAACCTCGGCGATGACCTCGGCCTCGCTCCGGCTCGCCATCAATTCGAACCATCGCTGCTCCAATTCGGCGTAGTGGGGCAGGACCCGCACCTGCCGGGCAAGCACGGTGCGGCGTTCGGTCACCTCGTCGTCCGGGGGCAGGTTCTGGTAGCCCAGCGAGGTCATCGCCGCAGTGAGATCCGCCGTGGCTCGACCCATGGTCGCCTCGGCGGCGCGCCTGTCGGATGAGGCGTTGGACAATTTCTCTACCAAGGCGGCGTGCTCCGCCGCAATGGTCGACCGCAGCACACGCACCGCCTCCTCCGCGGTGTTTTGTTGCTGATCGGCTGCGGCTAACTCAGCCTCGGCGACCAGCCGGTCTTTGCGGGCTCGGCGCAACTGGTCGTGTGCCTCCCAGGCCGCCGACCCGATGAGACTGGCGGGCAACGGATCTGCTTCCGCTGGATGCGACAGAACCGCCTCCAGCCGGACCAGGACGGCATCATGCTGGCGAGGCTCGGGCAGGACGCTCCCGGTCGCCGCCTGCGTCACAGTCCGCCATTGCTCGGAGGCGTGTCGGCGTGTCGTCTCCGCGACCTCGCGCCGAGCCCGAGCAGTGGCGGCGTCCCGAGTCAGCGGTTCGCCGGTGGCCGCCGCTTCGCCGTCTAGCTGCCCCAGCTCGGCTTGAAGCCGGCTGCGCTCCTCCTCCCGGAGGCGCCACTCCCCATCGCGTGAGATCCACGCTTGCCGGGCCTGATCCCAGTCCGTCCGCAGCCGGTAGCCGATGCCGAGACCGACGATGTCGGCGAACCTCCCCCACCGCCCCCGCCGGGCCCGTGTCTCCCGCATGGCCGCCTCGGCGGCCTGAAGCACGCTCCAGGCCGCGGCTGCCGCCTGCGCGGCGGCCTGGTGCGGGCCAGCCAGGGCGCTCAGGCCGCCCTCAAGCCGCCGCCGGCGGGCATTCCACGACGACCGCCAAGCCATCCAGCGCCGCTCGGCATCCCGTTCGTCGTCAGCCGCGACAGCGAGATTGCTGGTCGACGCGGCCAGAAAGCGTACGGCGCTGCAGACGTCGTCGATCGGCGGACGGTAGGACGTGAAGCTCCTCCACGCCGCGTCTTCCCCGTCTCGCGCCTGCGTTGCTCGCTCCCGCGCTGACCGCTGAAGCTCCTGCGCCGCGGCGAGATCCTGGCGTAGCGCCGCCGATTCCCGGCCCTCGCGCCGGCTGAGCTCGCCAAGACCCTGCTGCGCCGTCCGCTGAGCAGACTCGGCCGCCATCGCCCGCGCAGCCGCCTCGTCCCGGGCTTGTCGGGCACTGGCCAGGCGGTCGACGGCGGCGATTTCGGCCCGAAGGCTCCGCAACCGGGCTGCCCACCGGTCGGCGTTGCTGGTACCCGGCCGGCGCAATGCCGAGACGAACTCGCCACCGGCACGATCAGGCATGTAACGACGCAGGTCTTCATCAACCAGGCTCTCGTCCCACGCCAGCCGCAGCGCCCGGATACCGGGCTTGCGTCCGGCCCGCCGGAGGACCTCGTCGACGGCGACGTGAGCGGGCGCGAGCAGCAGCACCCGCTCCCCCCGAGCGGCGAGTTGGCGAACCAGCTCACAGATCACGGTCGTCTTTCCGGTGCCCGGCGGCCCCTGGACGACGAACCCGTGCGGTGTCGCCAGCGCGCCGGCCACCGCCAACCGTTGTCCGGCGTTCAGCGGATGCTCATCGGGGTCCTCGTCGCAGAAGAACCGGGGCGGTAGCGCCTTCGGCGGGTTCCGCAACGTCTGCGGCTGGCAGAGCAATGCCGCGAGGTCGGTCCAGTCGCCCTCCACGTTGGACTGCAGGAACCGCTCGAGCGCGATGTCGTTCTGGCGCATGGAGAACCGCGGGACGGTCCGGATCGTCACGTCCTGCCCCGCATCCCACCTGCCACCGGCCCGCGCTTCCAGCGCCAGCAGGCCGCCAGAGGTCTCGCGCACCCGGCAGCGCAGCGTGCCGCTGTCGCCGCGCACGACCACGTTGGCGTCGTCGAAGGCTGCGCCGTCGCCGTCGACCCGTACGTAGAGGTACGGGCTCGGCGACTCTCCGTTGGCATGGGGAACCTCGACGACCCCGTCCGCGCTGACCGCCGACTCTTCGGCCCGTTCGGCGAGCAGCCTCAGCAGCGCGCGGAGCGCCTGGTACTTCCGGCGTGCGGCGCCATGAAGCTCCGCGCGCCGGGCGAGCTGGCCGTCCCGCCGGCTGGCGGTCAATTCCTCAGTCGCCGCCGCCCGTGCCTGCCGCAGCCGCTTGGGACGATCTAGCTCGGCCTGCAAGGCTCCGAGGTCGCACTCGGTCTCAAGCCAGATCCTCTCGAAGTCGACCGGCCGGAGCAGGTAGCCGGCGCGGCGGGGCAGTGACCCGTCCGGGATCGCGGAGATCCGCATGACGGCGGCAAGCGGGCGGTGGTTCTGCTCGCCGAGCCGGGACAGAAGCTCGACCTCGTACTGGGCTCCGGCGAGGTAGTAGCGGTCACCCTTCGGATGTGGACGGCCAGGCCGCAACCACATCCCCCGCTGCAGATCGAGGCGGACGACCGCGAGGTCAACAGGCCACGACTCCGCCTGCCGCGGCGCATAGCTGAGGACGACCTCCTCCGGCCCTCGTACCTCTTCCATGAGGTCCGGGTGCCGCAGCGTCGAGAGACTGTCCACCCAGCGGTCCGGTGGACCGAGCGTCCTGGAGAATTCCGTCTGGCCGGGTGCGTGCGCCGGCTCGGTCATCACGTCTCGCGGAGGAAGCGCAGCCGCTCGCAGCGGGCGTCGATCTCCTCGTCCGGGTCGTGCAGTGCCCACAGGGCACGCAGCCCTCGCTGCGCGAGGCTGTGCAGTTCGTTGCACTGCTTTGGCGTTACCGATGCCAGCCCGTGCGCGAGCACCGACCTGTTTCGAGCCTCAGTAACCGCGTTGAGATGACCCAGGGCGCGGCGGTCGCCGATGCCAAGCTTGCGCAGCATCGGGTCGTCGAGGGCAGAGAGCAGCACGGCCGAGTCGATGAAGCCGAGACGGTTCGGTAGCGGCTCCCCAGAAAGGTGGATCGCCTGCCGTAGCTCCGCACACGAGTCCCGCAGGTCGGCCTCCGGGACCGGCAGCAGCGTGTAGTCGGCACTGTCGCAGCGGAAGCCGGGGAACAACCGCTGCAGCCGCTCCTGGAAGCAGCCTTCGATGGTGCGGTAGTAGAGCAGCGCCGCGAAGTCAAGCCGATGCAGGTCGGCGTAGTGCAGTCCGAGCAGGTAGAAGTTCAGCAGGAAGCTGCTCGGCGTCGCGTCCGCGGCGAGCTCGTCGAGAAAGGTGAGCTGCTCGGAAAGCCTGGACGCGGTGGCCGACCGCAGCTTTGACTGCGGGTCGGCCAGGCCGGCGCGAACTCGCTCGACCCGAGCCGGCAGGCCGGGAAGGTCGAGGTCACACCACGACCGGTACAAGTCGGACAGATCACGGAGGAACCGAGCTCTGCCCGGTTCGGAGATCGACTCGCTGAGCGCGCCGAACCGTTCCCGTGCCGCCTCGTAGGCCCCATTGCGGAACATCGCTAGCGCGGCCTGCATCTCGTTGTCGCCGAAGATCGCCGTGGGGTTCGGCAGGATAAGCAGCCGCTCCGTGCCCGGCACCGGCTGCCGGAGTTCGGCGTCATAAACGCTGTCCACATAGCAGAGCGGGAGATCCAACTGCCATGCGGCTAGCGCGGCCGTCGCGCTCATCACCTTCTTTCCGCCCGTGATGTCGATGATCGCGCTGCGCCGCTCGCCGTTGTTGCGCCGACCGACGACCCGCCGCTTGACGATCTCGTAGATCCCCATCGGGTCGGTCGGATTGCACGGCTCGTAGTTGAAGTCCGAGGCCCGAAGCCGGCCACTCAGGACAAGATGCTGGTGAATCGCGTCGATACCCTCCGTCGCCTCCTCCGAGTACACCGCCAGCACCCGAACCGGCTGCAGCAGCTCGTACGCCAAGATTGTCGTAGCTGGTGAGAACCCGGCGAGACTGACCAGCAGGTCGACCTTCGGCCGAACCACCTGCCCAGAGTTGGCCAGGGCGCGCTCGACGATCTCCGGCATCATCCGCTCGAACCGAAAGCGCGTCGCTTGCTCGGAAGGAGTACCGGCGCCGTACGGTTCCTCACCACGAAAGATACGCCGCATCTGCTGGGTTTTCACATCAAACGTGCTCAAACAACACACCCCGTCATCAAATAGCCGAACGCACGTTCACCGGATCCATCTACATGCGGGCAAGTACCGGTCAGGTCTCTGCACGCCGGGCGGAAGATAGGCCGTCATGAACCTCGGAGCAACCGTGAGAGCGTTCCCAGCCCTGAGAAGTTCCGATGGTGCACAGATCGGTCCACGCGGGCGCTTCACGAACACGCGGAGTCACATCCGACGGCCGTCCTCCATGCTCGGCAGGATCATGTCCCTCACTACCGGGACGCGACGATCGGACCTGCAACCGCAGGCCTGGAGTCCGCATCTCTGACGAGAGCCGGGGCAGGTGCCGGCGCCTCAATGATGCCGCCCCGGTCAACACCGGGACCGCGACGAATCGGACGCCCAGTGGAGGACGGCATGACCAGCGCGGCAGCAGACCCCGGTGCCGAGTCCGAAGCCGTGGCGGTGCTGCCGTGGCATCAGCCGGCGTCGTCGTCGGCCCTGTGGGCGCCGACGGCCCAGCCGCAGGCACCAGGTGCGCCGGCGGTGGTGCCGGTCGCGTGGGCGGCCCGCACCTCGGACGAGGAAGCCCAGGACCCGACGCTGTCCCTGCCCCGGCAGCTCGCCCGGGCCCGGGCCGCGATGCCACCGGGGTTCGTGATCGTCGCGCACTTCTTCGACATCGAGTCAGGCCGGATGGAACTGGCCCAGCGCGGGCAGGGCGACGCCTACGCACAGTTCGACATCCCGATCCCGCGCGACGGCGGCATCAACGAGCTGATGACCGAGGCCCGCCGCCCGGACCGCCGCTTCGTCGCCGTGGTGTGCGAGTCGATCGACCGGATCTCCCGTATCACCCGGATCGGCACCACGATCGAGTGGGAGCTTGAGCAGGCCGGCGTCGCGCTGCTGGCCGTCGATGAGGGCATCCGCCCGGAACTGGTCGCCGAACTCGGCGGCGGTGACACCGGCCGGCCGAAGAAGGCCACGCCGATCCTGACCCGCCGGGTCAAGCAGGCGATCTCCGAGTGGTACGTGCTGAACATGCTGGAGCTGTCCTGGGAGGGCTTCATCCAGCACACCATCCAGGGCTGGAACGTGGGCAAGCCCCCGTACGGCTACCTGCCGCAGAAGGTGCCGCACCCGGTGCCCGCCCGCCGCGCCGAGGGCCGCACCAAGCACCGGCTGGTTCCAGACCCGGCGCGCGGGCCGGTGATCACCCGCATCTTCCAGCTCCGCGCGGTCGAGCGGCTCGGCTACGACACGATCGCCGACCGGCTCAACGCCGATCCCGACCGCAACCCGCCGCCGGAGCCGGTGGACCCGGCCCGCGCGGTCGGGCGGTGGTCCGGCTCGGCGGTGCGGGAGATCCTGCGCAACCCCAAGTACACCGGCTACATGGTGTGGAACCGCCGCCGCAGCCCACGCCGCGGCCGCCGGGCCGGCAAGGTCAACGCCCCCGAACAGTGGACCTGGTCACCCATCCCGACACACGAGCCGCTGGTCACCCGCGAGCTGTTCGACGCCGCCGCGCCTATCGGCCGGGACCGGCAAGGCTCCCGTACCGGCTCGGCGCCCAACGTCCACCCGCAGACCAAGCGGAACTACGTGCTGCGCTCCTACCTGGTCCACGACCTGTGCCGCCGGCGGATGGAGGGCAAGGGCCGCCGTCGCGGCGGCGCCTACTACGCCTGCGAACTCAACCCCCGCCACCACGCCGACAAGCCCTGGTACGCCGAACATCCCAAGAGCGTCTGGGTCCGCGAAGACGCCCTGACCGCCGCCGTGCACAGGTTCTTCGCCACCCGCATCCTCGGCCCGCACCGCCGCGAGAACCTCGACGCCGAACTCACCGCCGCCCGCAGCGACACCGCCGACGACACCGCCAGCCGCCGCGCCACCATCCGCAAGCAGATCGACGACCTACGCCGCCGCCAGAACAAGATCCTCGACCAGCTCGACGGCGACGAGGACGACGATCTCGACCCCGAGACCCGCCGCGAGTTCCGGCAACGCCTGCGTGGCCGCTTCGCTGAGACGACCACCCAGATCCGCAAGGCCGAAGCCGAGTACGCCACCCTGGCCGCCGCGCCCACCGGCCCACGGGCCGGCAACGCCGACCTGCTCGACCACCTGCCCCAGATCGAGCTCTGCCTGCCGCACGCACCCATCGACCTGCAACGCGGCCTCTACGACGCCTTCAACCTCAAGATCGTCTACAACCGGGAGCGCCACGAAGCCACCCTCGAAGCCACCGTCACCGCGGACACCCTCAACAGCATCACTCACAGCATCCAGCAACTGACAGACAGCCCAACTACCACCCAGGTCAGCACGTCACACGCCACCACTGCCACCGACGAACCGCAACGTCCTGTTTCGCATGCTCTGGGTGCCCCCAACGGGATTCGAACCCGTGCTACCGCCTTGAAAGGGCGGCGTCCTGGGCCACTAGACGATGGGGGCGTGGCGGCGGTCTGGGGGCAATGATCCCACATGGGTGCGGTCAGGCTCGGTGGCGGCCGGCGCGGCCGCGGGCGCGGGCGACGAGGAGGCAGCCCAGCAGGAGGAGGGCGATGCCGAGCCCGATCAGCATGGGCACGCTCCGTGGTCGGGGCCGGACCAATAGTCTACGGAGCGTGAGCTGCATGAGGCCACCCGAGGGAATCGGCGTAGACCGGCAGAATGCATCCCAGCGGCTCACGGAGAGGTGACTTGGGATCGTGACGATGTCTGTGCACCGGCGGATCGCCGACGAGCTCGGCGTACGCGAGGGACAGGTGACCGCGGCGGTCGACCTGCTGGACGGCGGGGCGACGGTGCCGTTCATCGCCCGTTACCGGAAGGAAGCGACCGGGCTGCTGGACGATGCGCAGTTGCGCACGCTCGAGGAGCGGCTGGGATACCTGCGGGAGTTGGAGGACCGGCGGGCCGCGGTGCTGGAGTCCATCCGCACCCAGGGCAAGCTGACCGAGGCGCTGGAAGCGCAGATCGCCGCGGCCGAGTCGAAGGCCCGGTTGGAGGACATCTACCTGCCGTACAAGACGAAGCGGCGGACGAAGGCGCAGATCGCGCGGGAGGCCGGGCTGCAGCCGCTGGCCGACGACCTGCTGGCCGACCCGACCCGCGATCCGCAGCAGGTGGCCAGCGGCTTCGTCGACGAGAGCAAGGGCGTCCCGGACGCGACGGCGGCGCTGGACGGCGCCCGGGCCATCCTGATCGAGCGGTTCGGCGAGGACGCGGACCTGATCGGCGGCCTGCGCGAGCAGTTGTGGGCCCGCGGGCGGCTGGTGTCCAAGGTGCGGGAGGGGCAGGAGGAGGCCGGCGCGAAGTTCGCCGACTACTTCGACTTCGCCGAGCCGTGCCCGAAGCTGCCGTCGCACCGGATCCTGGCGATGTTCCGCGGCGAGAAGGAGGGCGTGCTCGGCGTCGACCTGGAGCCGGAGGAGGCCCCGGAGACCGGCCCGTCCAGCTACGAGGTCCAGATCGCCGGCAGGTTCGGCATCGCCGACCGCGGCCGGCCGGCCGACCGCTGGCTACTCGACTCGGTCCGGATCGCCTGGCGTGGCCGGATCCTCAGCCACCTCGGCGTCGACCTGCGGATGCGGCTGCGGCAGGCGGCTGAGGACGAGGCGGTCCGGGTGTTCGCGATCAACCTGCGTGACCTGCTGCTCGCCGCCCCGGCTGGCACCCGCGCCACGATGGGCCTCGACCCGGGCTTCCGTACCGGAGTGAAGGTCGCCGTGGTGGACGCCACCGGCAAGGTCGTGGCCACCGAGACGATCTACCCGCACGAGCCACGCCGGCGCTGGGACGAGTCGATCGCGACGCTGGCCGGGCTGGCCGCCCAGCACCAGGTGGAGCTGATCGCGATCGGCAACGGCACCGCGTCCCGGGAGACCGACAAGCTGGCCACCGGCCTGATCGCGGCGCACCCGGAGCTGAAGCTGACCAAGGTGATGGTGTCCGAGGCCGGGGCGTCCGTCTATTCCGCGTCGGCGTTCGCCAGCGCGGAGCTGCCCGAGCTGGACGTCTCGCTGCGCGGCGCGGTCTCCATCGCCCGCCGCCTGCAGGACCCGCTGGCCGAGCTGGTCAAGATCGACCCGAAGTCCATCGGCGTCGGCCAGTACCAGCACGACCTGGCCGAGGGGAAGCTCTCCCGTTCGCTGGACGCGGTGGTGGAGGACTGCGTGAACGCGGTCGGGGTCGACCTGAACACCGCGTCCGCGCCGCTGCTCACCCGGGTTTCCGGGATCGGTGAGGGGCTGGCCGAGAACATCGTGTCGCACCGGGAGGCGAACGGGCCGTTCCGGTCCCGGACGGCGCTGAAGAAGGTGCCGCGGCTGGGCCCGAAGGCGTTCGAGCAGTGCGCCGGCTTCCTGCGCATCGCCGGCGGCGACGACCTGCTCGACGGGTCCAGCGTGCACCCGGAGGCGTACCCGGTGGTGCGCCGCATCATGGCCAACACCGGCAGCGACCTGCGCGGGCTGATCGGCAACAGCAGCGTGCTGCGAAAGCTGAAGCCGGCCGAGTTCACCGACGCCACGTTCGGCCTGCCCACCGTCACCGACATCCTGAAGGAGCTGGAGAAGCCGGGACGGGACCCGCGGCCGGCCTTCGCGACCGCCACGTTCGCCGACGGCGTCGAGAAGATCGGCGACCTGCGCCCCGGCATGCTGCTCGAGGGCGTGGTGACCAACGTGGCCGCGTTCGGCGCGTTCGTCGACGTCGGCGTGCACCAGGACGGCCTGGTGCACGTGTCGGCGATGTCGAAAACCTTCGTGAAGGACCCGCGGGACGTGGTCAAGTCCGGCGACATCGTCCGGGTCAAGGTGCTGGACGTGGACGAGCCGCGGAAGCGGATCTCGCTCACCCTCCGGCTGGACGACGAGGCGACACCGGCCGCGGCCGGCGCCCGGCCGGACCGCCGCGGCGGCCAGCACCGACGCGGCCACGACACGTCCGCCGC
>Ga0307500_10000476_pt1 | contig 13347 bp, 11 predicted proteins | sample 14_S_MG_FD_201362 | JGI IMG/M metagenome (GOLD analysis project Ga0307500, IMG submission 201362) | Soil microbial communities from Populus trichocarpa stands in riparian zone in the Pacific Northwest, United States - 14_S | ecosystem: Environmental > Terrestrial > Soil > Riparian zone > Trees... | reverse complement strand
ATCTTACCCGCGACATTCAGGATCTCTACGCCAACCTGCTGGATTTGAAGGCGCGCGGCGGCGGCGACTGGCCGGAAAGCGTCAACGAGGCGCTCGATGTGGCCGTCAACAAGCTGCAATGGACCAGCGGCGGCGACACCAGGCGGATCGTGTTCCTGGTCGGCGACGCGCCGCCGCACATGGATTACGCGCAGGACACCAAATACCCGGTCACGCTGTCGGTGGCGAAGCAGAAGGACATCATCGTCAACGCGGTGCTGGCCGGCGACGCCCGCGATACCGAGCGGGTGTGGCGCGACATCGCCCAGAACGGCAACGGCCGCTTCATCCCGATCCCGCAGGACGGCGGCCAGGTCGTCATCATCGAGACGCCCTATGACGAGGAGATCATCATCCTGCAGCGCGAGATCAACGGCACCGTGATTCCGTACGGACCGAAACAATTGCAGAAGCGCACCGAGAGCAAGACCAAGCAATTGTCGGAAGTCGCCGCCGCTGCCCCCGCGCAGGCCTCGGAGATGGCGAGCTATCTGAACAAGCGTTCGAAGGCGACATCGGAGGCCGTGACCGGCGATGGCGATCTCGTCTCCGACGTGACCGCCGGCCGCAGCAGCCTTTCCCACATCAAGGAGGAAGACCTGCCCGACAATCTGCGCGCGCTGAAGCCCGAGCAGCGTAGCGAGGAAGTCAACAAGCAGATGAGCCAGCGCAAGGCACTCAATGAAAAGCTCTCGACACTGGTCGCCAAACGCGACAAATACGTCGCCGACCAGCGCGCCAAGGCGCCGCCGAAAGCGTCGTCGTTCGACCGTGTCGTCGAGGATACGCTGAAGGCGCAGATCAAGCGGTGAACCACGCCCTCACCACGGGTCGTCCCCGCCTAGTGCGCAATTGCGCACGGGGCGCGGGGACCCATAGCCACCGATGTGTGCTGTTACGCCAGGCTGGAGCTACAGCCTTCGCACAATACACCCCTGTGGTTATGGGTCCCGGCGCGCGCTTCGCTTGGCCGGGACGACGAGAGTTATTGCCGGAATGACGGCTCCGCTCAGGCGTGCCGGCCCACGGCGAGCTGATAGATCGTCATCATCACCTCGAACAGGATCAGCAGCACGATAATCACTTCGAGCCGCAGCGAACGCCGCGTGTCGATGATGTCGGTCAACACCTGCGCACTCTCGGCGATCACGGCGAGCTTGCGGTTCAATGATTCCGCGCGCTCCTTGAGTTCATATTCGTCCTCCAGCCGGGCATACAGCCGCTCCAGATGCGACTTGTCCCAGAGCACGTCGGGCTTCTCTTCCACTTCGACCGGCCCCGACACCCGATGCCGGACCAGCAGCGCATTGCCGATATTTTTCAGGATCGAGCGGCGGCTGCCGCGCATGCGCCCGCTGCGCGCCAGTTCGCGCGCGATCGGTTCGGTCGTATCGAAGACGCTGGCCACCTCGCGTTCGTGCCGGGCCAGAACGACGCTCTTTGCCAGCGCCTCGCCGATCAGGATCAGCCGCTCGGGCGAAAGGCTTTGCAGGCAGATCGGGCCGCCGGGAGGAATCTGGTCCTCCCTTTCCGGAGCCAGCTCGATGATGGCGATTTCCTCGTCGCGCCGCGCAGACTTCCCCGTCATGCGATGGTCCAGGCCGCGAAGGAACTCCTCCTCTTCCAGTGCATTCAGCCCGATCAGAACCACCACGCCGTAGCGGAAAAGTATCGCGATGCCATTCGCATTGACGCGAAACGCGAGCGGTGTCGTGGCAAGGACATCGCCACGCTCGAGACCCGACGTATTGAGGCGCTCGCTGACAAAGAAGGCGCGGGCCGTGGTGCGAATTCCGCCGGGCGGCGATTTGGAGGGCTGGTCCATGAACTGTGCATCCCGGCCGAAATCGCGATCTGACTGATGCGATCTCCGGCTTTCGCCACTAAATATCCGTCTGCGGAACTCTATCACGGACAGAGTCCGACTACATATCGGCTCCCGCGCGTGTTGACCCCTTTTCAAGGTAGAATATGGTGCCATGCATGGATGACAAAACCGAGACCCAGGCCGAGAATCAGGCCGAGAATCAAGCCAAGGCCGGCGCGATGATCGTGCCGGTGACGCTGTTCGAGCAGAACTGCACCATCATCTGGCACGAGCCCTCCAAGAAGGCCGTCGTGATCGACCCCGGCGGGGACGTGCCGAAGATTCTGGAGGCGATCAAGCAGACCGGCGTGACGGTCGAAAAGATCTGGCTCACCCACGGCCACATCGACCATGTCGGCGGCGCCGCCGATTTGCGCGACGCGCTGCAGGTGAAGATCGAAGGCCCGCACATCGCCGACAAATACCTGCTCGACAATGTCGTGAGCAGCGGCGAGCGCTTCGGCATGACCGGTGTGCGCAATTTCGGCCCCGACCGCTGGCTCGACGAGGGCGAGCAGGTCTCGATCGGCGATCTCACCTTCGACATCCTGCACTGCCCCGGCCATTCACCGGGCAGCGTGGTGTTCTTCAACAAGGAATTGCGCTTCGCCCATGTCGGCGACGTGCTGTTCAACGGCTCGGTCGGTCGCACGGATTTGCCCGGCGGCGATCACGCCACGCTGATCAGCTCGATCAAGGAAAAGCTGCTGCCGCTCGGCGACGATGTCGGCTTCATCTGCGGCCATGGCGCCGGCTCCAGCATCGGCCAGGAGCGGATGACCAATCCGTTCATTACCGACGAGATGTGAGCTGACACCATCCGACTGAACGGAATGGTGCGCGGCTATTTCATCAATCCCGCCGCCGTCAGGGCGCGGGTGATGACGCCGCCGACATCGATGCCGCGGCGCTTCGGTTCGCTCGGCGCGGGGCTGTGTTGGCGAACCGGCTTGTGGGACTTCGACCACAGCGTGGCGGCCAGATCGGACGATTGCAGGGATTCGGTGGCCGCGGATCGAACGACGTTCGACGCCGGCACCGGCTTGGCCGCTTCGGCGGCTGGATTGAGCCGGCCGGTAAGGCCGAAAAAATCGGCGATGTGGTAGGACGACGAGATTCCCGCTTCGATCAGGAACGCGCCTTCCGCGCCATAGGGCTCGTCGTTGCCGGCCAGGCCCAGCGGCGTGCCGTGAGCCATGTCGGTGATGGTGTAGGATTCGACGACGGTCTCGCCGTCGGCGTTCCACCAGACCTCGCGCGGATGACCGTCGACGTCGACGGCCGACATCGGCGCCGTCGGCAGGCCGTGGACGTCGAGCCATTGCTTGACGATTTCGTTGGCATTGCCGGGGTTGACGGTGCGATCGGCGCTGCCGTGCCACACCGACACTTTCGGCCATGGCCCTTTGTGCTTGGAGGCCTTGCGGACGAGGTCGCCCAGTATATCGGCGGGGCGCGATGTCGACTGCATCATGCCGCCGAGCGCTTCACGGACATTGCTGGCGATGCCAAAGGGGAGACCGGCGATGATGGCGCCGCCCGCAAACACTTCCGGATAGACGGCCAGCATCACCGACGTCATCGCGCCGCCGGCGGAAAGGCCGGTGATGTAGATGCGGCGGGGATCGATTTTGTGATCGGCGGCCATCCGCGCGACCATCTGCCGGATCGAAGCGGCTTCGCCGCGGCCGCGCGCGACATCGCCCGGATTGAACCAGTTGAAGCAGGTATTGGCGTTGTTGGCGCCCTGCTGTTCGGGCATCAGCAGCGCAAAGCCATAACGCTTGGCGAGCGTCGACCAACCGGTGCCGAAGTCGTAAGCAGCCGCGGTCTGGCCGCAACCATGCAGGACGACGACGAGCGCGGGCGCGCGCGGCAACGGCTCCGGCACATAGGCGAACATTTTGAGCGCACCGGGATTGGTGCCAAATCCTGAGATTTCGACGAGCGGACTCTGCCCCGACGGCGAAGCGGCTCGGCCATAGATTCCAAAGCCATTGAAGCCGTTCAGCTTCGGGAAATGGCTCAAGAATTCGACGTTCTTCGCGAGCGACAAGCTGGCTCCTGGGGCGATTGTTCTTGGATGGTCAACGTTACTCAGAACAGATAGTTGCTGCACTGCAAAATAAAAAGGCCGTGCACTGTCATTCCCCACAATCAAATTTCGGCAATTGACGTTAATTTGTCATCCCGTGACCCGACGCATCCATGTCAGGAATGCGACGCAGGCGAAAATCGACAGCGCAAACAACGCGCACGTGGCAAACAGCGCCGGTCGAGCCGACTGATTCGATTCGATTGCAAAGTATACCGCACCGATCGCCGCAACGCCCGCGGCGTTCGCAATCTGTGCCGTGGTACCGTAGATGCCCGAGGCTGCGCCGGCGCCGTGCTGCCGCGCGTGACCGGTGCGCGCCTTACTGCGGCGGACGCAGCTCGATGCCGTAGCCGGCATAGATCCGCGCGATGGTGCCATCTGCCAACAGGGCCTCGATGGCCGCATCCACGCGCTCTCGCAGCTGGTCGTCGGGGCGAAGCAGGCCCGCCGCAATATTCCAGTTCAGATCCTGGTCGTTGTCGAACGCCGGAATCAGGCGCAACGGCTTGTCGGCATGCTGCAGATTGAACCAGCCGACCGTCATCCGCGTGACCGCGGCGGCCTCGATCTCGCGATTGGCAAGTGCTGCGACAATGTCGTCCTCGAACACGAACGGCGACGTCGTGGTGCCGCCCTTGGCGAGGGTCATCGAGACCAGTGAGCCGACCGGTACCCCGACCCGCTGATCGGAACCGAGATTTGCCAGCGACGACGCCTGCGAATCGCTGCGCACCGCGAGCACCACGCCACTGCGATGGTAGGGGCGCGAGGCACGCACACCGCCCCCGGGCGGCGTATCCTTGCGGGCGATGACGTCGAGCACGAGGTCGCAATCGGCGCGGCGATACTGGATCGCACTGACCACCCACTCCCGCGTAAGCTTGACGCCGAGTTGCTCGGCAATTTTCTCGCCGAGCTCGATCTGAAAGCCCCGGACCGGTCCGTTCTTGCTTGCAAACGGCAGCGCGTTGGGGCTGGCGCAAAGCGTCAGCGTGCCTCGCTCGATGACGGTTTCCAGCGAGCGGGCGTCCGCCGACGCGTTCCAAAACATCAGCAGCGAGAGGCAGGCCACGTATCGGGCTAGGCGATATCGCGGTCTCCACGCCGCGGAAAACGCTCTAGTCATCGAGCCCCCGAATGTAGGCCAGGATCGCGATGATCTGGCCGTCACTGAACACCGAGCCATAGGCGGGCATGGCGCCCACCTTGCCCTTCTTGATACGCTCGACGATGTATTCGTCGCTGCGCTCGGACTTCGACAGTTTTGGACCTCTGCCCGCATGGCGACCGCCATCCTGATGGCAAAAGCCGCAGGTGGTTGCGAACATTTTCCCGCCTTCGATGTCGTCCGGCGAGGCTTCGGCTTGCGGCAGCGGATTTGAAGCGCCCGCCGAGCTGGACTGTTGGGCCAACGAGGCGGTTGGCAGCCCTGACCAGAGAATGGCCAGGGCCGCAACAATTACAAACGGTATCCGCATTCCGGCATCCGCATTCACCGCGACGTATCGACCGCAAGAGCGGCAGCGAGAGATCGATCACTGCCGCCTACGCCATCGTCATTGTCTGAGCGCAAAGACAACCAGTGCACCGGTATTCTTCGACATGCTCTTGAAGGGCTCACCATAGAGCGCGACAAACTCGTCGGCCACCAGGCTGCCCCAGCCCGCCGGCACGGCGACATACTGCTTGCCGCCGGCCATATAGCTGATGATGCCGGCGTTATGCCCCATGCCGTTGTTGCGCGACCAGAGCTCTTCGCCGGTGTCCGCATTGTAGGCGTGCACGATGCCTTCGGCGTCCGGCACGAATACCAGATTGCCCGCGGTGGCGAGAACGCTGGCGAGCGGCGGCTGCTTGTAATTGACCTCCCACTTCTTGGCGCCGGTGACGGGGTCGCGGGCGCTAAGGTGACCGCGGGCCGGTCCGTCCGGAGGCGGGATAAGCTTGAAGGTGGCGCCGATGTTGAGTTGGGCCATCGGCTCCAGGATCGGCGTCGTCTTCTCGACGGTCATCTCCATGCACCACTCCTGCCCGATCCGGTAGAAGAGCCCGTTCTTGGGGCTGTAGGCGCCGGAGTTCCAGCTGATGCCGCCGGCAATGGCCGGGCACAATGGCGGGTCCACCTTGCCTTCCACGAGGTCGCGGCGACCGATCAGTTCGCCGGTCTTCGGATCGATGCTCTTGACGAAGTTGATGTTCTTGACCAGCGGCCAGACGTTCTCGACCTTGGCGTTGGAACGATCATAGACGAAGATGTATCCGCTCTTGTTGGCGTGCACCACGAGCTTCTTGCCGCCACGCTCGATCATGACGAATTCACCCACGGCAGAGTCGAAGTCCCAGGCATCGTGCGGCAGCTCCTGGTGGTGGAATTTGAGCTTGCCGGTATCGGGATCGAGCGCGATGACCGAAGTGGTGTAGAGATTGTCGCCCGGCCGCGGCCCGCTCTTCTTCCAGTCAGCGCCCGACCAGTCGTAGAGCGGCGCCGGGTTGGCGGTGCCCCACCACACTGCATTCGTTTCCGGGTCATAGGCTCCGGGCATCCAGCCGCCGCCGCCGCCGGTTCGCCAGGACTCACCGCCCCACGTCGCCATCGCCTCTTCGGTGCCGGCGACCGTGAAGAACTCCCATTTCTTCTGTCCGGTCTTGCCGTCGACGCCGAAAATCGGTCCGCGACCGGTCCATTCGCCGCCCTGGGCGCCAATGATCACCTTGTCTTTCACCACCAGCGGCGCACCGGTGAAGCCGACCGTCACCTTCTTGGAATCCAGCAGCTTGGTGTCCCACACCGGCTTGCCGCTCTTCAGATCGAGCGCGATCAGGCGCCCATCAACCGTGCCGACATAGAGATTGCCGTGTCCGATAGCGATGCCGCGGTTGTATGGCGAGTGCGTCTGCTTGGCGACCAGTTCCTCGTCGAGCTCCGGCGCATAGGCCCAGATGGTCCTGCCGGTCGCTCCGTCCAGCGCGTAGACGCGGCTGTAGGAGCCCGAATAGTACAGCACGCCGTCGATCGCGAGCGGCGTCGACTGAATGCCGCGGGTGGCGCGCTCCGGAAAATGCATCCAGGCGACTTCGAGATTCTTGACGTTGCCGGTATTGATCTGGTCGAGGCCGCTATAATGGTAGGACTTATAGGTGCCGTGATAGGTCGGCCAGTCCTTCTGGGTTGCCTCGGCATTCAGCGCCGCCGCGTCCTGGGCGTGCGTCGGCGAGGCAGTGAACAAGGCAGCCACGGCAAGCGCGGCGCAGCCGCCGAGATATCGCTCGTAAAAAGCCATCTGTATCCTCCCTGTGCTGATTTTTTGTTTGACCGAATTGTCGTGGCGACCCTTGCCGGGTCGGGTGTCATTACCTCATGGGGTCAAGGGTTTCGGATCTACCGGAACTGCCATTATGACGGGCCGGCTGCAGGTCCTGTCGCCGAAGCAAGGAGCAGGCGGAGGTTCGGTCGAAGGATTGTTTTCGAGGAGGGACGCTGTTCGCTGTACGACGGCGCATGCGATGATCGGGCCATGTCTGCCCTATGCTGCCCCCAGCGATGCCGGCGCGGTGCGCCATGACATGTTCCTCGATGCGCGCGCTATTAGGCATACCGGATTGTTGTTTTTTTGTGGAGCGCCGATCGGCCGTCGCAACCTCGGGCTGTCGCACGGGAGTGCCAAGCGATCGCGCTGTACGAGCGCTTCGAGCACGGCATCACTCGATCGACCAGCCATCCGAGGCCGCATTCCGCGACCTCCAGGACGGTTCCTCTGGATGGCGAGCCCACTGAAACTTATAAGAGATTTCCGGGCACGGCCCGGCCGTGCTGCCAATTCCAGCTGAAATCGCCGCCGGCGACCCAGCCTTGGAAGGTCAGCCCGTAGCCGAAGAAATCACGCGGTCGACGGCTCCAGCGATCCCGTCAGCGAGGCCCGCTGCGACAGCTCGATCCAGTTGCCGTCGGGATCGCGCACCATCGAGATCCTTGCCGTGCTGCCGAGCGTGACCGGCGCGCGCGCCTCGCGGCCGCCATGCGCCAGCACGTAAGCGTGCTCGCGGTCGACCTCAAAGACCTGGAACGTGATGTAGCGCCAGCCCTTGCCTTCGAAGGCGGCATCCTCGGGCGCATCGGCCGCCTGCTCGACGATCAGCACCGTGTCGCCCGCCAGGAAGGTCATCGCGCCATCGGCCGCCTTTCCCTGCGGCAATCCAAGCGCCTCGCTGTAGAAGCGGCGATGCGCCTCGACGTCGCGAACGCCAAGACGGATGCCGATGCGTTGGATTCCGAACAGGCCCTTCGGCACCAGCGAGACGCGGTTGCCTTCCGGATCAGTCATCGGATGCGGTGTCACGATGCCGTCGCGCGCAATCAACAGCTCACGGTAGCCGGATGGCGGATTGTCCGGCAGCGGCTCATAGACCTGGTTGATCTTCAGGATCGAGCCGCAGAGATCGTGGCGGTGCTGCTTGTAGCCGCGGCGGATCGGCTGCGTGTGATCGAACGGCAGGCCGATCTCGTTCTGCCAGAATGCCAGCGCCGCCGGTGCGTTGTTGGTGGCAAAGCCGATGTCGATACGGGGTTTGGCGAGTTTCATGATGGCCTTCTGCCGCCGAAGCAAGGCGGTATTCCGGACGACGGTAAGTCAGCCCACTTTGCGTGACAACCATGCGCTGACGGCGGGCTTCGAGCATTGCCTTGCCCTGCCCCACCCCGTACCTTGGTGGCGAGCAATTCCAAAAGAACAATATTTCTCGGAGAGAATCACCCATGGCGCGTCTCAAGTTCGGAGCCTTTCTCGCCCCGCATCACCCGATCGGCGAGAATCCGCTGCTCCAGTTCCGCCGCGACCTCGACTTCGTCGAGCAGATCGACACGCTCGGCTATGACGAGTTCTGGTGCGGCGAGCATCACTCTTCAGGATGGGAAATGATCGCTTCGCCGGAAATGTTCCTGGCGGCAGCGGGCGAACGCACCAAGCGCATCAAGCTCGGCACCGGCGTGGTTTCGCTGCCCTATCACCATCCCTACAACGTCGCGCAGCGCATGGTTCAGCTCGACTGGATGACCGGCGGCCGCGCGATCTTCGGCTCCGGTCCGGGCGCGCTGGCCTCCGACGCGCACACGCTCGGCATCGACCCGATGACGCAGCGCGACCGCCAGGACGAGGCGATCGCGATCATCCGCCGCCTGTTCAAGGGCGAGCGCGTCACTGCCAAGAGCGACTGGTTCACCATGCAGGACGCCGCGCTGCAGCTGCTGCCGCTGCAGGAGGACATGCCGTTCGTGGTGGCCTCGCAGATCTCACCGTCAGGCATGACGCTCGCCGGCAAATACGGCATCGGCATCATCTCGCTCGGCTCGATGTCGACGCAGGGCCTGATGGCGCTGCCGACGCAATGGGGCTTTGCCGAGGATGCGGCCAAAAAGGCCGGCGTCACCGTGAGCCGTTCCGACTGGCGCGTGCTGTTGAGCTGGCACATCGCCGAAACCCGCGAACAGGCGCAGCGCGAGGCCGGCGCGGGCCTGATGCGCTGGCACAATGAATATACGGTCCGCACGCTGCAGCGGCCGGGGGTGGAGCCGTTCAAGTCGCCCGAGGACGCCGTGGAGAAAACCGCGGGCGGCGAGAACGCCGCCTCGACCATCGGCACCCCCGATGATCTGGTGAAGACCATCAAGAACCTGATCAATGTCTCGGGCGGTGTCGGCGCCATCATCGGCTTCGTGCACGACTGGGCCAACCCGGAAAACACCCGCCGGAGTTGGGACATGGTGGCGCGCTACGTGATTCCGGAAATCAACGGCTATGTCACCAAGCTGCGCGAATCGCAAAAATTCCTGATCGAGAATCGCGCAGTGTTCGAGCGGGCGGGCCAGGCCGTGATGGCGAAGATCATGGAAAACGAAAAGGCCGCCGCTGCGCTGCCGCTCACCGGCCCGGGCCGGGTGGCGATCCCGACCATCAACGCACCGGACCTGCAGAAGGAAGCGGCCAAGCGCAAGGCGTGAGAGCGTCTCTGACGCTGGATGACGACGAGCTCTATCGTCGTCATTGCGAGCGAAGCGAAGCAATCCATACCTCAACGCGCGGATAAATGGATTGCTTCGTCGCTATCGCTCCTCGCAATGACGGGGTTGGCAGTTTTGCAGAACGCTAACCCGTCGAAGCCTACTTCGCGTAATATTCCCGCACGGTGTCCCAAGCGACGTTCTGCAGGAACGTCGCGGTCGGCGCGTCGATCCCCGCGAGATAAGCGCTGCCGACCGGCGAGCGTCCGGTCAGCGCCGCAAACACCACACAGGTCGCCAGATAGGTTCCGGCGAGCGAGGGATGGCGCTTGTCGGGCGCATAGAGATTGAGTTCGGGTTGCTTGCTGATGGCCTTCGCGAAAGCAAGGCCCGCGGGGATCACCAGCGCGTTGTTGGCGTTGCCTGCGACCGTATAGGCCTCGGCCAACGGCGCCGTCATTTCGGGCTTGTCGGCATAGGCCCATGACATGAAGAACACCGGCCTGGCGCCCTTGGCGCGCACAATGTCGCTGTTCTTTTTGGCGTAGTCGGTGAATACGGAATTGAGCTTGGGATGGATCGGGCACTGGCTGCAATCCATCATGACCGCAACGTCGAACAGTTTGTCGAGCTTGTTGAAGACGACATTGTTGTTGTCGTCGAAGGAATAATTGCCGATGGCGTTGGGCCGGAAATAACTTTCGACATCATGCCAATCGAAGCCGGAGCCGCCGATCGTGACCATGGTGTTGCGATAGGCCAGCTTGTTGGCGGGGTCGGCGGCCTTTTCCATCAGCGACAGATGCCCCGGCAGGCCGTTGTTGTAGTAGAAGAAGCTATTGCCAATGAAGATTCCGGTCTTGGGAAAATCCGGCCCCAAGGTCGTGACGACAGGCTTGGTCTGGGCATTGGCCATGCTCGCAACGGCAGAGATTCCGCCCAGTGCCATGAAGACGGCCGCAAGAACGCGAAACAATTTCGGCATGTTTTCCCCCTGATACGCTTGATTTTGGGGCACGATAGCACGACTTCGGACGCCGTGGTCACGAATCGAACCGCCCCGGGGCATCGCGCCACACGTTCGTGCTATAGGCTGCGGCGAAACAAGGCCTTATCTATGGGCAAGCGTTTGCCGTGTAACGCTATTCGGTCCGCGATAAAGCCGCGATACAATGGATAATATCCGCGATTCCGAGATCCACCGGAGCAAGTGCCATGTCGATGCAAAGTGTTGCTTCTCCCGCCTACAGCTTTACCCCGCCTCGGCGCAATTCGCTGACGCACATCCCGGGGGACGAGGGCTGGCCCTTGATCGGCAAGACGCTGGAAGTGCTCGCCGACCCCAAGGGGCAGGTCGAACGGCAATCCAAAAAATACGGCCTGGTCTATCGCAGCCATCTGTTCGGCGAGACCAGCCTTGTGCTGCTCGGACCCGAGGCCAACGAGCTCGTGCTGTTCGACCAGGCCAAACAGTTCTCCTCGACGCTCGGCTGGGGACGGATTCTCGGGCTGTTGTTTCCGCGCGGGCTGATGCTGCTGGATTTCGAGGAGCATCGCCTGCACCGCCGCGCGCTGTCGGTGGCGTTCAAGTCCGGGCCGATGAAATCCTATCTGGCCGACCTCGACACCGGCATCGCGGCACGGGTGGCGCAGTGGAAAGCGCAGCCGGGACCAATGCTGTTCTATCCCGCGATGAAGCAGCTGACGCTCGACCTCGCGGCGACGTCGTTTCTCGGCGCCGGCATCGGTCCCGAGGTCGACGAAATCACGCGCGCCTTCGTCGACATGGTGGCGGCCTCCGTCGCCGTGATCCGAAAGCCGCTGCCCGGCACGCCGATGGCGCGCGGCGTCAAGGGACGCAAGCGCATCGTCGCCTATTTTTCCGAACAGATCCCGCTGCGCCGCGCCAAAGGCGGCGGCGACGACCTGTTCTCGCAACTATGCCATGCAACGCACGAGGACGGCGCGCTGCTCTCGACGCAGGACATCGTCGATCACATGAGTTTCCTGATGATGGCGGCGCACGACACGCTGACCTCGTCGCTGACGTCGTTCGTGGGTGAACTGGCCGCGCATCCGGAGTGGCAACAGAAGCTGCGCGACGAAGTTACAGGCCTCGGCCTTGCCGCGGACGCGCCCACGACGTTCGACAATCTCGAAGCCATGCGGCTCTCCGAAATGGCCTTCAAGGAAGCGCTGCGGCTGAAGCCGCCGGTGCCCTCGATGCCGCGCCGCTCCATCAAGGACTTCACCTTCAAGGGCTATGCGATCCCAGCCGGCAGCATGGTCGGCATCAATCCGCTGTTCACGCATCACATGCCCGACATCTGGCCCGAGCCTGAAAAATTCGATCCCATGCGCTTCACCGACGAGGCGCAGCGCAACCGCCATCGTTTTGCCTGGGTGCCGTATGGCGGCGGCGCGCATATGTGCCTCGGCCTGCATTTTGCCTACATGCAGGCGAAATGTTTTGCGCGGCACTTCCTGCAAAATCTCGAAGTGTCGCTGGAGCCCGGTTACAAGCCGGACTGGCAGATATGGCCGATCCCGAAACCGCGGGATGGGTTACGGGTGGTGGTGAAGGCGATTTAGATTCAGTGCGTAGGGTGGGCAAAGCGTAGCGTGCGATCTCCGATCCTCGCCGACCTCATCCTGAGGAGCCGCGAAGCGGCGTCTCGAAGGATGGGCCACGGGCTCTCATGGTTCGAGACGGCGCTTACGCGCCTCCTCACCATGAGGATTCGAGAGCGGAAGCGCGAACTACTTCACCAGCGTCGTCAGTTGTGCGCCTTCATCGGCCACGAACACCGCGATCAATTCGGCGGGCTCGGTCATGCTGGCATTGGCCGAGACCAGATGTACAGCGCCGGGCGGCTCGAAGAAGGATTGCCCGACCCCGAACGTCTCGACCGGACCGCCCGCCAATTGCGAGCGGATTTCGCCCTTGGTGATGTAGGCCGTGACCGAGCCGGCATGCCGGTGCGCAGGCGTAAACCCGCCGGGGCCGTAGAACACGCGTACGATGGTCACGCGCTTGCCCGGCACGTTCGGCAGCGCGTGGGAGGAGATCGGCTCGACGACGTCCTGCGTCGAACCCGCCGAATCGCTGTTCATGCACAGCGGCTCGATCACCGCCGAGATCGCGGCCATGGTCGATGGCAGCATCCTGCCGATGACGAAAGCGCAGGCGAGGCCGGCGATGATGGCGAGGTAAAACGAGCGAAAGTCGCCCTGCTGCGATGATCTGGATGCCACGGACATTTGCGTCTCCCCTTGTGTCGCCCAAAAGTTTCACCGTCATTGCCTGCGACAAACGCAGTTGGATGCAATATTCCCGGCCGCCGGGAA
>Ga0307500_10000474_pt1 | contig 13382 bp, 9 predicted proteins | sample 14_S_MG_FD_201362 | JGI IMG/M metagenome (GOLD analysis project Ga0307500, IMG submission 201362) | Soil microbial communities from Populus trichocarpa stands in riparian zone in the Pacific Northwest, United States - 14_S | ecosystem: Environmental > Terrestrial > Soil > Riparian zone > Trees... | reverse complement strand
ACCCTGCGACAACTGGGGATGAGTGAGATCGATTGGCTATGACGATCGCCGCCGAGGCCGACGAGTTGCCGAGGCGGCCGGCCGGCCGGCGGCTGCTCGGGTCGCTGCGCGCCGCGCACGACGCCGAGACCGGACTGGCCGCGGTCACCGCGGTCAGCCGCGCCGGCGGGATCCACGCTGTGCGTCCAGCGGTGCGCACGTTGCTCGATACGTTGCGGGCCGCCCATCGGGTCGACGCGGGTCTGGTCGCGGTCGGGCTGCCGCCGGGTCGGAACCCGGGCCGTCCCGACCCCGGCCGGCACCGGGACTGGCGGTCCGCGCCGGTCCGGCTGGTGCCCGATCGGCGCCGACCCGGTCGGCCGGTCCGGGTGTTCCTCTCCTACTGCCACGCGCCCGCCGATCATGCGGCGGCGGTGAACCAGCTGGCGGCGCTGCTGCGCCGGCACGGCATCGACTCGAGGATCGACACCCGGGACGCGGTCCGGCCCCGCGACTGGACACTGTGGACACTCGAACAGGACCGCGAGGCCGACTACGTCCTGGTGGTCGCGTCAGCGGAGTACCGCCGCCGGGCGGAAGGCCTGGCCGGGCCGGGCGAGGGGCGCGGCGTCGCATTCGAGGCCGGCCTCATCCGCGAGGCCATCTACGCCAACCCGATCGCCGCGAAGCTGAAGTACCTGTCGGTCCTGTTGCCCGGTACCGACCTGCGGGACATCCCGGCCTTCCTCGGCCCGACCTCCGGCACCCGCTACCTGATCCCGGAGCTCAGCTCGGCCGGGATAGCGCCGCTGCTGCGGGTGTTGAACCCACCGCGAGGATCCGCCCGATCCGCCGGCGCCGGGGCCGCTGACCAGGGCGGCGGCCGGCCCGGTTGGCCGGCCGGTGTTCTTGACGTCTACTCGGAGGATGGTGACTGATCTGCAAGCCGTGCTGGACGATCTGGACGGCCGGCACGCCACCCATCTTGACGAGCTGGCCCGGTACGTGGCGATCCCGTCGGTCAGCGCGGAGAACCGGGGCGTCCGGGAGGCCGCGGCCCACATCCGTGGCCGGGCCGAGGCGTGGGGGTTCTCGTCCGCCCTGCTGGAGACCGCCGGCCAGCCGGCCGTGCTGCTGCGCGGGCCGGACGCCGGGGCCGGCGCGCCGCGGCTGCTCATCTACGGCCACTACGACGTGCAGCCCACCGGCGCGGCCGACGCCTGGCGGTTCGAGCCGTTCCAGGCAACCGTGCACGAGGGCCGCATCTACGGCCGGGGGACCGGTGACAACAAGGGCCAGCACCTGTCCCACCTGCTGGCGATGGAGTCCTGGATCCGGCTGCACGGGTCGCTGCCGTGCAACGTCACCGTGCTGCTGGACGGCGAGGAGGAGGTCGGCAGCCCGCACCTGGCCGACCTGGCCCGGCGCCACCGCGACCTGCTGGCCTGCGATCTGGTGGTGTGGAGCGACGGCCCGCTGCACGAGAGCGGGCGGGCCACGGTGAACTTCGGGGTCCGCGGCATCGTCCAGTTCGAGCTGATCGCCCGTGGCGCGAACACCGACCTGCACTCCGGGAACTGGGGCGGCGTCGCCCGCAACCCGGCCTGGGAGCTGGTGCACCTGCTCGCCTCGATGAAGGACGACCGCGGCCAGATCACCATCGACGGGCTCACCGAGGGCCTGGTGCCGCCCGGCGCCGCCGAGCGGCGCGCGCTGGACGCGCTGCCGGTCGACCCGGCACAGCTCGCCGCGCTGGGCATCGACGCCCTGGACGAGCCGGCCGAGCGGCCGTTCTACGACCGGCTCACCGCGTACCCCACGCTGACCATCAGCCGGTTCGAGACCGGTGCGAGCGGTGCCGACCGGACCGTGATCCCGGCGCTGGCCCGCGCGGTGTGCGACGTGCGCCTGGTCGACCCGATGACCGTGCAGGGCACCTTCGCGCGGATCGCCGAGCATGTCCGCCGGCACGCCCCGCGGGTCGCCTGCAACCAGCGCGCGTCGATGGAGCCGTCCCGGACCAGCCTCGACTCGGTGTACGTCGAGCCGATCCGGCGGGCGCTGCGGCTGGTGCACGGCGAGGACCCGTACCTGATGCCGGCGCTGGGCGGCAGCCTGCCCGACTACGTGTTCACGAAGATCCTCGGCGTGCCGTCCATCGGTGTCCCGTTCGCCAACGCGGACGAGGCGAACCACGCCCCGAACGAGAACCTCGCGGTGGACTGCTACCGCAGCGCGCCGAAGGTCGCCGCGGCCCTGCTGGCCGAGCTGGCCGCGGCCCGGGCGGGGTGACTGCGGGCGGGCCGCCGGCGGGCCCCGGGGGCCCGCCGGCGGGGGCTAGATGGTGCCGTTCTCCCACCACCAGGCGCGGCCGAGGTCGGCCCGGCTGTCGACGTGCTGGTGGTCGGTGTTGAACGTCTCCAGGCCGGAGAACCCGCAGGTCTCGGCCTTCTGGTAGACGGTGCGGTTGGCGACCCCGGGGACGTCCAGGTCGGCCGCGGTGCCGTACATGTGCATGCTGTCGCTGGCGCCGCCGATGTCGGCGTTGTGGGCGATGCTGCGGAACCCGGAGTTGACCGTGATCGGCTTGTTGCCCAGCTTCAGCCGCAGCGCCTCCAGCTTGTACATGCAGCGGCGGGCGTTCTCCTTGGCGCTGGCCGCGCTCACCTTCCCGCCGTTGAACGTGCCGCTGACCCGGTCGGTGAACTCGCTCCAGTTGAAGTGCAGGGTGGAGCCGTCGGACGACTCCAGCGCGTTCAGCTTGGCCTGCGTCGCCGGGCCGACCACGGCGTCCTGGGAGAGCCCGTAGGCGGCCTGGAAGCGGCGCACCGCTCCGGCGGTCGCCGGCCCGAAGTCACCGTCCAGGGCGATGCGGGTGTGGCTCGCGCTGGCCGCCGCGTAGCCGGCCACCCGGATCTGCAACTCGACCACGTCGGCGCCGTTGGCACCCTGGCTCAGGGTCCGCGACCAGGAGTAGGCCTGGGCGGTTCCGGCGAACAGCAGCGGTGCGCCGACGACCCCCGCGCCGACGGCCAGCCCTCCGCGCAGCACCTGGCGGCGGCTCACGTGCGGGCTCGGTGACATGGCACTCCTCTGTGAGTTGGAACGGCCAGAACGCGTCGGTGTAGTAATCCTGCTATAGCGCCTGATGTCGAACTCGTCCTGACCTGGCCTGAGTCAGGCAGAGTAGTCACTTTCCCGCAAAAGGAGTAATGCCTGCCCGGCCGGCTGCGCGGGTCATAGCCCGCACCCGGCGTGTTGCCTAACCGGCTGACCGTGGTTGCCGGCCCGGCGCGGGGCGCATACTCGGCGGGTGACCGCGGCTTCCGCTGCCGAGCTGCACGATCGGGCGGTGGCAGCGACCGCGCACGGGCGGTTCGCGACGGCGCAGCGGCTGCTCGGCGCCGCCCTGCGCCGCCAGCCCGACGCGGCGCGGCGCGCGCACATCCTGGTCAGCCTCGCGTTCCATCAGGCCGAGCGCCGGAACATGGCCGCCGGCCTGGCGATGCTGGACGAGGCGGCCGGCATCGCCGACCTGCCCCGCCGGATCCGCGCGCTGATCCACAGCCAGCGCGGCCTGCTCTACATGCGGGCCGCCCGCACCGGCGAGGCGCTGGCCGAGCTCGACGCCGCGCTGCGGCTGCTGGACGAGTCGGTCCCGGCGGACCTGTGCCGGGCGCTGCTCAACCGCGAGATGGTGCACGAGCGGTTGCGGAACCTGAGCCAGGGACGGGCCGACCTGACCCGCGCGCTGGACATCGCCACCCGGCACGGGCTGGACGTGCTCGCCGCCAAGGCGCTGAACAACCTCGGCTGCATGGCGCTGATCGCCGGGGACCTGCCGGCCGCGCTGCGCCAGCTCGACGCGGCGGCGCCGACGCTGCGCCCGCTGTCGCCGACGATCGCCGCGACCTGCCACCTGGACCGGGCCCAGGTGCTGCTGGCGGCCGGCCTCACCCGGGACGCCGACGTCGACCTGGCCACCGCCGGCGAGCTGTTCGGGCGCAGCCGGATCCCGCAGAGCCGGGCCGAGACCGAACTCGTCCGGGCGCAGGTCGCCCTGCTGGAGGAGCGCTGGTCGGACGCCCGCCGGCTGGCCGGCCAGGCGCGGGCCCGGTTCCGCCGCCGCGGCGTGGACGTCTGGGTGCAGCTGGCCGAACTCGTGCTGGTGGCCGCGGCCGCGGCCGGCGGCCGCGGCCTGGACCGGACCGCGGCCACCGCGGCCGGGCTGTCCGACCGGCTGGCCGCGGCCGGCCTGGACGACGAGGCCCGGCGGGCCGCGCTGATCAGCGCGAACGCCCGGCTGTGCCTGGGTGATCCGGCCGGCGCCCGGGTCGCCGCCGGCGGCGCGCTGCGGCTGCGCCGGGACGAGCCGATGGCCACCCGGCTGCAGGTCCGGGCGGTGCGGGCCGGGCTCGCGGCGGCGGCCGGGGAGCCGCGGCGGGCGGCCGCCGAGCGCCGCGCCGGGCTGGCCGACCTGCACCGCTACCAGGCGTCGTTCGGCAGCCTGGACCTGCGCACGGCGGCCAGCGGGTACGGGCGGCAGTTGGCCGAGACCGGCCTGGCCGACGCGCTCGCGAACGGCGGTCCGGCCACCGTGTTCGGCTGGGCCGAGCAGGCCCGGGCGCTGTCCAGCCGGCTGCCCGCGGTGGTGCCGCCGGCCGACCCGGAGGCCGCCCGGCTGCTGCAGGAGCTGCGCCAGGCCCGGACCGAACTGCGCGAGCAGGCGCTGGCCGGGCGGCCGAACGTGGCCCTGCGCAGCCGGTGCGGCGAGCTGGAGCGGCTGGTCCGGCAGCGGTCCTGGCAGCTGGCCGGGCACGGGTCCACCGCCCGGCCGCCCAGCCTCGGCCAGCTGCAGCGGGAGCTCGAACCGGCCGGCGGCACGCTGGTCGTGCACCTGCTGTCCGCCGGCCGGCTGTACTGCCTGGTCGCCACCGCCGGCCGGCGGGCGGTGCGCGAGCTCGGCCCGGCCGGGCCGGCGCTCGAACTGCGGCGGCGGCTGCGGACCGACTTCGACGTGCTCGCCGCCGACAACATCCCGGCGCCGATCCGGACCGCCGTGCGGGCCGCCAGCCGGGACTCGCTGGCCCGCCTGGACGAGCTGATGTTCGGCCCGATCCGCCCGCTGCTGGCGGACGGGCCGCTGCTGCTGGTGCCGCCGGCCGAGCTGGCGACGATCCCGTGGCCACTGCTGCCGGCCGCGCGGAACCGGCCGACGACCGTGGTGCCGTCGGTGACCTCGTGGCTGGCGTCGCGGGGCCGGGCCACGCTGCCGGCCGAGCCGCGGGTCGCGTTCGCGGCCGGCCCGCGGGTCAGCCGGGCCCGCGACGACCTGCGGCTGGCCGCCAGCCGGTGGCCCGACCGGCTGGTCGTCCGGCACGACGTGGCGTCGGCGGCGACCGTCCGGATCCTGGCCGGCCACGTCGACGTCCTGCACATCGTCGCGCACGGCGTGCACGAGCCGGAGAACCCGCTGTTCTCCTACCTGGAGATGGCCGACGGTCCGCTGTTCGGCCACGAGCTCGACCTGCTGCCCCGGCTGCCCGCGCACGTCGTGCTGTCCGCGTGCGAGCTCGGGCTGGCCGAGGCGCGGCCGGGCAGCGAGCCGCTGGGGATGACCGCCGCGCTGCTGCACGGGGGCGCGGGCAGCGTCGTCGCCGGAGTCGCGTTGGTGTCCGACGACGCCGCCTGCGCGGTCGGGGCCGCCCACCACGCCGGGCTGCGCCGGGGGATGACCCCGGCCGCGGCCCTCTGCGCGGCGATGGCGGCCGGCGATCCCGTGGACCCGGTGCCGCTGGTCTGTTTCGGTGCCGGCTGGTAGGCCGCCGGCTGCGGCCGCGGCTCCGGCCTACTGCAGGTTCGGTACGCAGTGCTGGACGGCGGCCTGCGCGCGGGCGACGGCGGCGGCCCGGTCCCGGGTGCCCAGCGCGCCGGCCGGCCGCCGGGCCGTCGCCCGCTCGGAGGCCTGCAGCAGCTTGCCGGCGATCCGGCCGGCCAGCACCGGGGCCGCGAACGAGGTACCGCACCAGCTGGCGTAGGCCGGGTAGTTGTCCGGATCCAGCGACCGCCGGGGCCGGCCGCTGGGGTCCGGCGAGTCGGCCGCCGCGTTCACCCCGCCGTTCCAGCTCGGCATCGAGCTGACCAGCACGACGCCCGGCTCCCAGTGCCGCACCCAGTCGCCGCCGTTGCTGAACAGCGCGATGGACCCGTCCGGGTTCTCGGCGCCGACGCTCACCAGCGGTGCCGAGTCCGCCTCCAGCTTGGGCGCCGCCCAGGCGGCCGGGTACAGCTCCCGCTGGGTCGCGTCGTTGCCGACCGAGGCGACCACGACCACGCCCAACCTGCCGAGGCCGGCCAGCACGGACGCCAGCGCCGTCCCGGTGGCCGGGTCCTTGAGCTCCTCCGGGTAGTAGCCCAGCGACAGCGAGACCACGTCCACCGGCCGGCCGCCGTCCGCGCCGTCGAGCCAGCGCCGGACCAGCTCGTAGATGTCCGCCAGCGCGCTGACGAGCGCGTGCTCGTCCAGCAGGCCGTCCGGTGGGACGACCTTGGCCGAGATCAGGTTCGCGTCCGGGCAGACCTGCCGGACCAGCCCGCAGACGTACGTGCCGTGGCCGGCCAGCCCGTACAGCCGGCCGTCCATCGGGCCGCCGGCGAACGGGACCTCGTCGCCGGTCTCGTCCAGCCCGATCGACCGCCCGTCCAGCCGTGGCGCCCGGTCGACGATCTCGCCGGTGCCCGGCAGCCAGGGGTGCTCGGCGCAGCCCATGTCCAGGATCGCCACCACCGGCCGGCGGCCGTGCACGCTCCGGCGCGCCGGCAGGCTGCCCAGGAAGCGCACCGGGGTACGGCCGCCGAGCCCGGGCAGGCTGTACTGGGAGATCGTGGAGCCGGCGTAGTAGGCGTTGGTGCCGGCGCCGCCGTTCGGCTCGTACTGGCCGATCACCCCGCCCGGCATCACGGACAGCAGGTGGTTCAGGCCGACTCCGGCCAGGTCCGCGGTCTCGGCCGGCTGCCCGGTCCCAGCCGGCGGCTTGGTCCCGGCCCCGGTCGGTTCCGGCTGCGGCTGGGCCAGTGCCCGGGCCCGCTGCAGCACCGCCCAGGCGTCCGGCTTGGCGGCCGCGCCCGGTTTCGGTCTCAGCGTGATCCGGCTGGCGCGCACACCACCGAGCGCGTGCGGGCGCGCGTCGGCGAGCTCCAGGTCCAGCTGGTCCGCGGCCGCGGCCAGCGCCCCGGCCGGGGAGTTCATGTTGTAGTGCGGGGCGATCAGCAGTTCGTCGGCGACATAGGTGGTCGGGCGTACCTGCTGGCCGGCCAGCAGGACCGTGTTGGTCGGGTCGAGGACCCGGCCGCGGTGCGGTCGCAACAGGTCGGCGGTCGCCAGCGGCGGGTCCACGTCGCGGAGCGCCGCGACGCGCGATGCGGATGGGACGGGTTCAGACACGACAACGCCTCCAGGAGGATGTGGACGTCGGCAGGCGACAGCCCGCGACGGGTGGAGCAGAAGGGGGATCGGCCGGCGCGCTAGAGCTGGACGGGCGGCGTCAGGAACGGCCGGTCGAGGTCGACGGCGGCTCCGGCGGTCGGGTGGAAGACGAGCTGCAGCAGCCCGGTGGGTACGTCCGAGAAGGCGAAGCGGCCGGTGGGCGAGGCGGTCGCGTGTCGTGGTTCGCAGGCGCTGCACAGCTCGACCCGCAGCGCGGCGGCCGGGACGATGTAGCCGTCGAGCCGGCGCTGCCCGGGGGCCGGCTCGGACATCGTGACCAGCACGCTGAGGCTGCTGTTGCTGAACGTCACGGTCCGGGCCACGTCGGCGCCGCGGACGCCGGCCAGCCGGACCGTCTCGCCCAGCCGCAGCAGTTCGACGTCGGCGTCCTCGAGCTGCAGGGCGAACAGGATCCGGTCGGCGAGGTCGGCCCGCTCCGGGTCGGCGGTCTGCCACATCTGCCGCAGCCGGCGGATCAGGCCGCGGTCGGCGTCATCGGTCATCGGGCCCCCACTCGACGTCCTCGGCGAGCAGCTCGCGCAGCCGGACCAGGCACCGCCTGCGGGTGGGCCCGATGCTGCCGCCGGCCATCTGCAGGTCGGCCGAGAGTGCCCGGTAGTTCGGCCGCTCCTCGAAGGCGATCGCCCGCAGGATGCGCTGGCAGCGCGGCGGCAGCCGGGCGACCTGCCGCCAGAGCGCCCGCGCGTCGGCGTCGGTGATGGCCTCTTCCTCGGCGGACCGGGCGGACCGCTCGGTGGTGGCGAGCAGTTCCGGCTCGACCGCGTCCTCGCGCCGCAGCACCCGGCCGACCCGCCACGCCTCCCGGCGGGTGGTCACCGTCAGCCAGTGCAGCACCGCCATCTCGTCCCGGACGGCGCCGGCGTTGCGGACCATGGCCAGCCAGGTGGCCTGGACGACGTCCTCGGCGGTGGTCCGATCCAGCTGGTATCCGCGGGCGACGTGCCACAGCGTCGGCGTGACCCGCCGCACCAGGCGTTCCAGGGCCTGCGCCTCGCCCAGCCGCCACGCCGCGAAGTCCCGGCCGGCCAGCGCCCAGAGCGGCGCCGCGTCCGGTGCCGGCACGCCGGACAGCACCGGCGGCTGGGTGCGCTCCGGCCACCGGGCGGACTCGACCGGCACGCCGTCGGAGACTCCTGAGGGGGTCATCGCCTCTCCCATGGCCCGGACCTGGGTGCTCGGATCAGGAGGCAGTGATCCCACGTTTGATACATCCCCCATGGACTGCATTGTGCGCCGCGCACCGGCCGCGGACCGTGGGGTTTTCCTGTGCAGTTATGCGGTAAGGCCGGCCGCGGGCACGGTATGACCGCGCCGCGACCGACCCCGTCCGCTGGCCGCGCTGGGCCGGCGACCCGGCAGCGCCGGGGAGTCCACGATCGTGCGCTGGTCCGACGCCCTCCGCCAGATGCGCGACACCGGCCCTGCCACCTATGGCGCCGACTACGCCCTGCTGACCGAGATCCGGATCACCATCACCGCCCAGCACGTCACCGACGAGTGGTCGGACCTGCCCCTGCTGTACCCGCTGGACGACGCCGCCTCCGACGACGACATCGGCGCCCGCTACTCCCTCGCGCTCGACGACCAGCTACCGGGCATGGCCATGGACCCGCAGCTGCGCGACCGGTACGCAGCCGCCGCCACCCGCTTCGCCCAAGCCGCCAACCACCCTGCCGCCCGCTACACCCACCCCTTGCGCCCCGGACAGGTCATCCTGCTCGACAACAACCGCTTCGGACACGGCCGCCTCCCGTTCCCCCAGACCCGACCCACCGACAACGGCACCGCCATCAACCCCCGCACCCTGTGGTCCGCCGTCCCGGCCGGCGCCCATCGACGCCAGCGCCCGTAGCGCCGCCGTCATCGATTCCGGGTTCGCGTTGTACGCGTCGTCGATCACGGTCACGCCGTCCGGCCGCTCGTGCAGTTGCATCCGGCTCCCCGAGATCGGCACCGCGGCGCAGAGCGCCTCCGCAGTCTGCACCGCCGTCATGCCCAGCGTGTGTGCGACCGCGGCAGCGGCCAGGGAGTTGGCGACCTGGTGTTCCCCGAGCAGCCGCAACGCCACCGGGGCTTGGCCATCCGGGGTGTGCAACTGATAACTCGGCCGACCGCACCCATCCAGTCGCACGTCCTCAGCCCGCACGTCCGCCGCCGCGTTACGGCCGAAGTAGGTCACGGGCGCCCTGCTCCGCGAAGCCATGCCTGCCACCAGCGCATCGTCGGCGTTCAGAACTGCCGCGCCGTCCGGACGCAGCGCCTCGACCAGTTCGCCCTTCGCCCGCGCGGTCGCCTCCCGGCTGCCGAACTCGCCCACGTGGGCCGCCCCCACATTCAGCACCAGCGCCACATCCAGCGGCACCAACCCGGTCAGATGGGCCAAGTGCCCGAGCCCTCGTGCTCCCATCTCCAGCACGAGGTACTCGGTGCCCGGCGCCGCACCCAGGACCGTCAGCGGAACACCGATCTCGTTGTTCTGCGATCCCTCCGTTACCACCGTGCTGCCCAGCCGGCTCAACACCTGCCCCAGAAGGTCCTTCGTACTCGTCTTACCGCTCGACCCGGTCACGCCGATGCACGTCGTCGTAGTCGTGCTCCGCGCCGTCCACGAGGTGAGCGTGCCCAGCGCAGCCAGCACATCGGGAACCACTATCGCGGGAGCCTCCACCGGCCGCGAGGCCAATACACCAACCACCCCGGCCGCCACCGCGGCACCCGCGAAGTCGTGCCCGTCCACCCGCTCCCCGACGAACGCCACGAACAGGCCCCCCGCAGTGGCACGCCGGGAATCGACGACCACCGGCCCCGTCACCACGGAGCCGGGGTCCGACACCTGATGCAAACGGCCCGCCACGACCTCAGCGATCCCGGCCAAGCTCATCGACAGCACGAGAGACACTCCATCCACGAGACACTTACTCCGCCGTGAACCTATCGCGGTTGCGATCGAGCCGGAGTATGCGGTCAAGGCGGACGGCGGTCTGGCGTGCCGCGCCGCCGACACTCGCGCTGCGGGACGTGCCGGCGCGTTCGAGGTTGCGATCGGCGGCCGCCGCCGATTTGCGATATGGGCCGCAACGACGGGCGGCGATGCGTAGCATGCATGACACATCGTTTTGCGCTGTTAGTTACGGGGGGCCGACGGTGGCAGCGATCGTGCTGGATCGCTGACGCGCGCCTCCCGGGTAGTTATCGCATGCACGCCGAGGGGGCTTCCGTGGTGCCTGAACGCAGTGAGACTGCTTTCTTCAATGATGACACGATCAAGCGTGCAATCGTCAGGCTGGCCTCATCGGATTCGCTGGTGATTTATTGCGGTGCTGGCGTAACGATCGACCGTACGGGACTCGGGTGGGGTGATCTCATCGCCCGATTATTCGACTCCAGCGACGAACGGAAAACCGCTCGTGACCCGACTGAGCAGGACGTCGTCGCGCTCCGCGAAGCGCTGCCGCCGCCGGCGTTGGCGTCGATCCTTATGGACCGAATGGTCGCTCATCACGGAAGTGAGCAGGCCGCTTGGCAGGCTCTGACGCCGAAGCTTCAGCAAGCGCTCTACAAGGGCAGCGGATGGCAACAGGGTGCGCTGGTCACGAACATCATCCGGCTCGCGTTCGCCTTTATCCAACTGAGTAAGCCGGTTACGATCGTGACTTCCAACTACGACACCTACCTGGAAGAAGAATACGCTAGTCATCGCCGTCGGCTGGAGAGCGCAGACGGCGAGACCGAGCTGGCTGGCCTGGTAGCAAGTGCCGCTGGCCGATCCAGGCCCTTCAAGGTCGTCCGTCCTGGGGGCGGAGCCGGTAGCCTGAAGATCGTCTACCTACACGGCCGAGTACCGCGGGCCGGGCGTGCCGGCGGGCCGCTAATCCTCAGTGAGAATGACTATGCGAAGCATTCCGTGCGGGTCATCGGAGTTCTTGAGGACCTGTTCCGGCGAACCGGAAGTGGCGTGCTCATCCTCGGCACGAGCCTTACCGATGCCCCCCTACTGACAGCGTTGGCGACGACTCGAAACAAGACGCCGACTGATTCCGAACGCACGTTGCCGGCGCGGAATAGAACCGCTTACCGGGCTGCTCTCTTGCCTGCCAATTCTACGGGTCTCACCCACCACGAGGACAAGTTCGGCAAGCTCTGCCAGCACTTGAAGACGCGTACGCACTGCTTCGGTGTAGATCTCCTGATAGCGGACTTCCATTACCAAATCGCGCAGCTATGTCAGGAAGTCTTGACTAGCGTCGGTCTGCCAGACGGAGCCGCCGCGTATGCGTCCAGCGATGCCGCCGGCTACGGGCGGCGTTTGGCGCACTGGTGGGAAACTTGGGAAGCAAAGGATCTCGCTCGCGGCACCGAGCAGACCTCGATCCTGCTTCGGGAGCGACTGAACCACATTCGCGACTACCTAGGGGCGCAAGACGGTGCCCACGATGCTGCGAACGAGCCGCTGAAGATCGAGTTGTGGGTGCGCTACCGGCCCGGCAGCACCAGTCGCCGGCTCGCCTTGTGGGCCACTTCGGCAGGGGTGCTCTGGGATCGGACCGTCGTCCGCACGGAAGAACTCGGCTGGCGACCGTCCATCGCTTCGGTCAAGGCGTTCATCGAGGGGCGACCTCAGTACGCCGGCCTCACCGACCTAACCAGGCGGGGTGGACCGGGCGAACTACGTGGACGGTGGCATTCCTTCTTCTCCGTGCCGATCCGGATCGACTTGCCGGAGGGGCTACTGCCCGTAGGTGTGATTACCCTGGCCAGCAAATATGAACCCGCCAAGTCCAACATCCCCGACGGCACCGTGCGCGCCATGGATCACATCGTGCAACAGTTGACCGCCACGGGTCAGGAACTACTCAAGATCTAGGACGGACCTTAAGTCGCTGAACACGCTGGTAGTCGTTCACCGCTCGGCGCAGCTCCGTTTCTTCCACAGCCATGACCGCCTCTTTCACGATGCCGGCGACCTCGGCCGGCACGCCCTTCGTCGCTGCGGTCCCCATTGCTTCAAGAAAGTCGATCTCGGTCACAAGATCACTGGCCCTTCGGTCGACAACATCAGTAGCGTGCACCGCCGCGTCGGATAAGTACACCAAGTACACCTGCGGATCGCCGGCAGATCGACGATTTCACGGCGTGTCGCGGCTGATGACTTTCCGGGCGGCGTTGGCCGTCCCGGCGCGCGGTTCTCGACCAAGCGGGAAACACGGCGCCACCCTCGTCGTCCGCAACGACGCGTCGCCGCCGGCCGGGTGGTGGTCGGTCAGCGGGGTGAGGGGCGGCTGTGCAGCCAGCGGGTGAAGTGGGCGAGGGCGGGTTCGGGGTTGCGGCGGCCGACGCCGATGCGGAAGTGGTCGGTCGGGGTGGCGGTGAGGTCCGAGCGGTAGATGCTGGCCGGCAGCAGCAGGACGCTTTCCGCGGCGAGCAGGCCGGCGCACATCGCCTCGACGCCGTCGGCCCCGTGGTACCGCGGGTAGCAGACGCAGCCGCCCTGCGGCGGCGCCCAGCTGAACAGGTCGGGGAACTCGGCGAAGAACGCGTCGAAGATCGGGACGTTGCCGGCGACGATGTCGCGGTTGCGGCGCAGGATCTCGGTCCGCGCGTGCAGGGCGATGAGCGCGAGGATCTCGCTCGGCCCGGAGTTGCAGATCGTCGTGTAGTGCTTGGCCCGCTCCAGCCGGCCGAGCAGGCCGCGGTCGCGGCAGGCGATCCAGCCGATCCGCAGCCCCGGCAGGCCGTACGCCTTCGACATCACGTTCAGCGACAGCGCGTTCTCCGACAGGTCGGCGGCCTGCTCGAGGGTCCGGGCCGGGTCCAGTTCGATGCCCCGGTAGACCTCGTCGCTGAACAGCCGGATGCCGCGCTCGTCGCACAGCCGCGCAAGCCCGGCCCAGGTGGC
>Ga0307500_10000472_pt1 | contig 13402 bp, 9 predicted proteins | sample 14_S_MG_FD_201362 | JGI IMG/M metagenome (GOLD analysis project Ga0307500, IMG submission 201362) | Soil microbial communities from Populus trichocarpa stands in riparian zone in the Pacific Northwest, United States - 14_S | ecosystem: Environmental > Terrestrial > Soil > Riparian zone > Trees... | reverse complement strand
AGGGACCAGACACGCGTCCGGGAAAGATGTGAGCGGCCGTCGTGCCGTCTCCCAGTTGTCCGTAGGTGTTGTAGACGCCCCAGCATCGCGCCGCCCCGCCGGTCATCACGGCGCAGTAGTGACCCCCGTTTTCGCCACCGACCGTGATGTCGATGAAGTTCTGCGCCCTGGTCGGCACGGGGACCAGAGAAGTTTCGGTCCAGCCGCACCACATCCTGCCACCGGCGACGGTGCATACGTCCTCGTCCGTGCCCGCTATGAATCCCAATTCGAGATCCGAGGCGACGGCGCTCGAGACCGGATGGTCGCCCGCGATGCTGTTGCCCCAGCACACCACTCCACTTCCGTCCGCGGACGCACAGGTCCGCAGCTCACCTGCCGCGACCAGGCTCACCCGGCCGGCCAGGCCCGGGTGAAGAGCACTAACATCCTTCGGAGTGCTGAAGTCCCCCTGGCTCGGAAGGCCGGAATGAATCTGCGAGTCCTGATTGTCGCCCCAGCAGTCGAGAGTGCCCGCGGTCGTCACTGCGCAGGTGTGGCGATTGCCCGCGGACACCTGTTTATACTTGTTCGGGCTTCCCGCGAAACGCGGTTCCGAGAGGCCGGGACTGCCGAGCTGAGAGGCGGCATTCGAGCCCCAGCAATACACATTGCCTTTTTCGCTCACCGCGCAGCTATGCCAGTGGCCGGCCGACACCTGTACGAAACGCGGCGACCTGTCGTCGGGCGCGCCAGGAATGCTTACCCGGCGCGGCGTCGCGGTCGCCCCGCAATTCGGATCCCGATCTTCAGCCGTACACTGGAAACCGAGCTGACTCGACGAATTGGCGCCCCAGCACCACACCGCGCCGGCAGTATCGATGGCGCAGGTGTGACTGAACCCCGCGTCCAGCGCCGTGTAGCGGCATGAAGACCCCCGCGGACAGATGATTTCCTGCGGCGATGTGCCGCAGGGCACTAATCCGCCGGGATACGACGGGATACCACAGGTCTCGCCGCTGACTCGAGCCAGCTGTTTGCCGGTATTGATGCCCCAGCAGAGCACACGCTGGTCGTGGGTCAATGCGCAGGTGAAATTGACGCCCGCGGAAATTGCCTTGTAGCCGTTGACGGGCTGGCCCGGCGGCGGCTGCGTGTTGACCAGGCAGATGATGTCGTTTATGCAGGCATTCAACTGCGGTTCCGTGATCAATTTTTCCTGCATCGGCACCCTGAATTCGACGCAGGCCCCGAGGCCAGGACCGCCGGCTGGGCATGACTTGAACTCGGTGAGATCGGGATACTGGATATTCCAGGACACTTCGTCCGGCGCGAGCTCCACTTCGCGACCTTCGGCTTCGAAGGCACGCAATTCGTAACGCAGCAGGCCGGTTTCGTTGGTCTCAACGGCATCGAGACGCAGGCCGAGAGGGCTGATCACCACCGCTCCCAGCGGCAATCTGTTGCCTGACTCGAGCGTGACAATGTTCGAACCATGGCGTGAATCGTTGAATCGAACCACGGCCTTGGCCTCGGCGAGTACCTGGCCCTCTCGGCCCAGCGCCTTCAGTTGAATCGCCGCTTCGACGCCTAGCGGCAGCGGCAAGACACCTTCCAGAATTCCCTCTTTCAAATCGTAGAGCGCGCCGTCGAGCGGTTCACCGCGGGTATCGAGCACCAGCACATCGAGCTGCGTGGCGCCCGCGATCTCGCCGTGAATGACGAACCCGCGAAATTCAGCTTCACGCGCGCTGGGTGGCTTCGCGGGACCCGCGATCGTGGTCTGTGCGGTGCACAAGGCGCCGCACAACAGAACCATGTGCAGGTGCCTCTGAATGAAACGGAACATGACGTCCTCCTCGTTGGATGGTGGCTCAAGGAGGAAACGCGAGAAATCGCGGGAAACCGGCTCAAAAGAGTTTGTCAGCGCTGCGTCCGGAGCTCATCGATGACGCGCGCGAGCTTCGTGACTCCGGCGCGCAGCGCCGCCGGCGGCATGGACCCGAAGCCCAGCAGCAATGCATTCGGCCGCTGGCTCGCACCCGAATAGTAGGCAGACAACGGCATCGTCTCGATGCCCTGCGCCGCCGCTGCGCCGTGCACCAGTTCTGCGCTGATTCCTTCCACGTCGACCACCGCGTGCATGCCCGCCTGCACCGGCCGCAGCTTCAATGGCGCGCCCGAGCGCTCGATGGCGCGCGATAGCGCATCGAGCCGTTCCGTGTAGGCAGCCTGCATCCGGCGCAGGTGGCGCTCGAAATGGCCGCGGACGATGAAACGGGCCAGCACCAGCTGCTCCAGCAAGGGAGGATGCAGGTCGGTCTCGAGACGCGCCGTGATGAATCCGGATTGCAGATCCCGCGGCACGATGAGAAAGCCGAGTCGCAACGCGGGAAAAAGTGTCTTGCTGAAGGTGCCCACATAGATGACGCGTCCGTCGGGATCCAGCGCGTGCAGACACGGCACCGGCTCACCCCTGTGGCGCAGATCGCAGTCGTAGTCATCCTCGACGATCCAGGCGCGGGAGGTTCGCGCCCATTCCAGCAGCGCGCGCCGCCGCTCCATGCTCAGGGCGATGCCGAGAGGAAACTGGCAGGACGGTGTCACGTACGCGAGGCGCGCGTTGAGTGCACGGTTTCCTTCGATCACGATGCCCTGTCCATCCACGGGCGCCGGCAGCACCGTGGCGCCGGCGGCCTCGAGCGCGCCGCGCGCGCCCGTGTAGCCCGGTTCTTCCATCCACGCCGCGTCGCCCGGATCGAGCAGCATGCGCGCGATCAGGTCGAGACCGCGTTGCGCGCCCGTCACGACCTGGACCTGGTCGGCATCGCAGCGCGTGCCGCGCGATTGCATCTGTACCGCGATGGCCTCGCGAAGCTCACGCAATCCCGCGAGCTGACCGTAGTCGAGTTGCGAGGGTTTCAGCGCCCGCAGGCATTCACGCGTGATGCTCGACCATTGTTGCCAGGGGAACAGATCCAGCGCAGGGGTACCCAGGCGAAACGCGCACGGACCGGATGAGGCCAGTCGGCGGTCGGGCGCGGACATCTTCGCCAGCAGGCGGCCGCGCTGCGAGAAAGGCGGATGGGCGACGGCGTTCGCGAGTGGTTTGACCTCGGGCTTGCGGCGCTCGGGCAGCAGCGAGGCAACAAAGGTTCCGGAGCCCTGGCGGGCAACGAGATAACCTTCCGCGCGCAATTGCTCGAGCGCCAGCAATACGGTGGTGCGCGACACCCGCAGGTCGGCCGCCAGCGCACGGGTGGACGGCAGACAGTGCCCGCCGACGATCAAGCCGTCGCGGATGCAGCCACGGACACAGCGATAGATCTGCGCTTGCAAACCGCGACCACGTCTATCGATGAATATCGGCAGCCTTGCCGTCCTGCGCATCTCATTCCCGGAGGTGCACGGGCGCTGTCCCGATCAAGGAACAGCGCCCGACTTGAGACGGCTCAGCCTATCAGAAGAACATCGACAGATTGATCGCGTTGGCCATGGCCTCGTTGCCCGCGTCATTGGGATGAACGCCGTCGGCGTCGTACGCGGGCAACAAGCGCGCCGGATTGGCGGGATCACGCACGGCAGCGTCGAAGTCGATCACGCCGTCGAAGGCGCCGCTGGTGCGGATCCAGCGATTCACCGCCAGCCGCTTGGCCTCGATCTCCGGCGTGTGCGCACCCGGCACCGTGCTCGAGCCATTCGGCGTGATGGTCGCGCCGTAGATCTGCAGGTCCTGCGCGCGGGCGCGCTGGATGAGTTGTTGCAGGCCCGTGATGATGTCGGCCGCGCTCACGGTCTCCGCGGCAAACTCGGGCAGTCCGAAGATCGGCAGGATGGAGGGAATCATGAGGTCGTTGAGACCCAGCGCGACGATCACCTGCGTGGCGCCCGTCACCGTCAGCACATCGCGATCGAAACGCGCGGCGCCGCCGGGTCCGCAGAAGTCGTACAGCAGGCGGCCACAACCCACGCCCTGGTTGATCACCGACAGTCGCGGCCGCGAGTGATTGAGCCGCAGCGACAGCAACTCCGGCCAGGCCTGGTTGGCGTTGACCGTCGAGCCGGCGCCCAGGGTGATGGAATCGCCCAGCGCCACCAGGGTGTCGATGGACTCCGTGGGCAACACCTCGACCACCGTCAGGTAGAAAGTCGAGCGCGTCGCTGCGGCCTCGGGCAGATCAGCGGTGTTCACGAAATTTCCGCTGCCGGTGACGTAGGACTCCTGCATGGTCAATTCATGGTAGGTCGCGGGCTCGGTCAGCGTGGGTAGATAGAGACTGACGGCCAGGTTCGCCGCGGCCGGCACGGTCAGGTCGGCCGGGTCGCTGACCGCCACCGCGCCCGCGGGAATCACCATGGAACCCTGCCCACCGAAGGTCAGCCGGCGATTGGTGGCCAGGTTGATCGCCGCTCCACCGCGGCTGAGCGCGACACTCACGGCGCCGACGCGCAGCGGCATCACGCCAAAGGCGTTCGACAGGCGCACGCGCACCCGTTTTCCGCCGACGCTGGTGTGGGCGATGTGACGGATGGTCTGGTTCTCGAACGAGCGACTGCGGTCGTTGCCGAAGATGGCATCGATCGTGGTGGGGCCCGGCGCGATCGGCGCGGCACTCCAGGTCGCCGCCCATTGGTTGCCATGAAACTGGGATTGCGCGGTTTGCGCCTGCGCCGCGCCCGACATCCCCAGGACCGCGAGCGCCGCGGCACAGATTCCATGTGCTCTCTGCATGCGTGTCGAACTACTCATCGCGAACTCCTCCGTGTGCGTTGAAACGTGGAGTCTGCGAATCGGGAGGGCGCGCCGGTAGAACCACTTCGCGGCAATCGGATGAAACCACTGGGCGCGAACCCGGAAGCGGGACGCGCCCCGACGCGAGCGCGTCAGTTCTTGACGGACAGCGAGGAAGGCAGCACGCCGGTCGCCTGCGGATCGAAATCCCCGCCGATGAAGCCGATGTGACGCGCGATGTTGCGCGCGTGATCGCCGATGCGCTCGAGCGAGCGCATGACGAACGCCGCTTCGATCGCCGAATGCAACTGGCGCACGTCTTCCATGGCGCGCGTCAGCAGGCGCCGCAGCGCCGCGGCGTATTCGGAATCCATTTCCTGATCCTGCTGGAGAACCACGGCGGCGGCCGCGGGATCGAGCCGGTCGAAGGCCTCGAGCGCGGTGCGAATCATCAGCGCCGCGAGGCGTCCGAGCAGACGCGTCTCGCGCGCGGTCGCGGGGCCCGGGCGAAAGCCGTGAGAGTCCGAGTCGGCGAGCACCGCCAGCGCCAGTTTCTTGGCCTCATCCGCCGCACGCTCGAGCTCGGTGACCACCTTGTCGATGGCGAACACCGCGCGCAGGTCCTGCGCCACGGGTTGGCGCCGCGCGATGACCTGCAGCGCGGCCTCCTCGATCTCGGCGTCGTAGAGATTGATCTTGCGCTCGCGCTCCAGCACCAGGGTCGCAGTCGCCCGATCCCAGTTCGAATACGCATTGACCGCGAGCTGCACCTGCTCGATGACCAGCGCGCCCATGGCAACCGCCTGGATGTGCAACGACGACAGATCGCCGTCGAATGAGCGAACGGTGTGGCCTTCGAGACTCAGCGACATGTGAACAGGCTCAGCCGAAACGTCCGGTGATGTAGTCCTCGGTCAGTTTATGACGCGGATTGGTGAAAATGCGATCCGTTTCTCCCACCTCGATGAGATCGCCGAGATGGAAATACGCCGTGCGCTGCGACACGCGCGCCGCCTGCTGCATGGAGTGCGTCACGATCACGATGGCGTAGCTCTGTCGCAGCTCCTCCATCAGGTCCTCGATACGCGCCGTGGCAATGGGGTCGAGCGCCGAACAGGGCTCGTCCATCAGGATCACTTCCGGGTTCACGGCAATGGTTCGTGCGATGCACAAGCGCTGCTGTTGACCGCCGCTGAGCGAAGTTCCGGGATGTACGAGGCGGTCCTTCACCTCTTCCCAAAGGCCCGCACGCTGCAGCGAGCCGTGCACGATTTCATCGAGCTCGACCCGATCGCCGGCCAGACCGTGAATGCGCGGCCCGTAGGCGACGTTCTCGTAGATGGATTTCGGAAACGGATTCGGCTTCTGGAACACCATGCCGACGCGGGCACGCAACTGCACCACGTCCTGCTTCTTGTCGTGGATGTCCTTGCCGTCGAGCAGGATCGAACCTTCGACCCGGGCGGCGGGAATCGTGTCGTTCATGCGATTCAGGCAGCGCAGGAAGGTCGACTTGCCGCATCCCGAAGGGCCGATCATGGCCAGCACCTGGTTCTTCGCAATGTCGATGCCCACCTTCTTGATGGCGTGCTTTTCGCCGTAGTACACGTCGACGTCGCGGCAGCTGAAGATCGGGTCCGGGACCGTGATGATCCCCACGGTTTTCCCTGGCTCGATCTGCATATCCAGTTCCGGAGGCCTGTCGTCGGACACCCGTGCGCTCGGCTTCAGATTCACGCCAGCTCGATCCGCTTGTGCCGCTTCCATGTTTTCACCACCGTCTTTCGAATCGTTTGCGAAGGATCACTGCCGTCGTGTTCATGACCACCAGGAAGGCCAGGAGCACGATGATGGCGCCCGAAGTCTTTTCCACGAACCCGCGTTCCGGACTGTCGGACCAGAGAAAGACCTGCACGGGCAACACCGTCGCCGAGTCGGTGATGCCCTTCGGAATATCGACGATGAAGGCGACCATGCCGATCATCAGCAGCGGCGCGGACTCACCCAGCGCGCGCGCCATGCCGATGATGGTGCCCGTCAGCATGCCGGGCATGGCGAGGGGCAACACATGATGCGTGACGGTCTGAATCTTCGACGCACCCATGCCGAGGGCGGCCTCGCGGATCGACGGCGGCACGGCCTTGAGCGCGGCGCGCGACGCGATGATGATGGTCGGCAACGTCAACAGCGTGAGCACCATGGCGCCGACCAGTGGCGCCGAACGCGGTAACCCAAAGAATGCGATGAATACCGCGAGGCCCAGCAGTCCGAACACGATGGACGGCACCGCGGCCAGGTTGTTGATGTTGACCTCGATGAGGTCGGTCCAGCGATTGCGCCGCGCGAACTCCTCCAGGTAGACCGCCGCGGCCACACCGATCGGAAACGACAGCAGCAAGGTCAGCAACAGGGTCAGGAATGAGCCGACCACGGCGCCCCAGATGCCCGCCCTCTCCGGTTCGCGTGAGTCGCCGGTGGTCAGGAAGGTCTTGTTGAACTTGAGCGCGACGGCTTGTTCCGCGCGCAGCTCGTCGATCCAGGCGAACTGGCTGTCGCTCAGGGGGCGCTGATTTTCCGGCAAGGCGCGTTCGACATGGCCCTTCATGAAGAGGTCCACGGCATCGGACGCCAGCAGCCACTGCGATTCCCGCCTGCCGATCAGGTCCGGATCGCTCACCACGCGGCGTTGCAGATCGAACGAGGCGCTGCCGCTCACCAGTCGCGTGAGCTCGCGCGTCGCGGCGCGGCCTTCGACGTCGGGAAATCTTGCCTTCATGGCCGCGCGAATCACCGCCTGGTAGTCGGCGGCCTGCAGGTCTTCGACCTTGCGTGTCCCGAGCGGATCGATGATGGCGGGGTCGTAGTACACATCGAGCAGGATCTGCGTCTGCCGGAACGCGCCGATTCCATTCGAGAAGATCACGAAGAATAGATAGACGAGGAAGGCCATGCCCGCGACCACCGCGCTCAATCCATAGGCGCGGAAGCGACGCTCCGCCCAATAGCGGCGCCTGATGCTGCGCCCGACGAGAGCCTGGGTTTCCTTCGCCGTGAGGCGCGGCTTATTCGTATTGCTCACGATATTTCCTGACGATGTGCAGCGCGAGCACGTTGAGTGCCAGCGTCACGAGGAACAACACCAGTCCCAGTGCGAACGCGGCCAGGGTCTTCGGGCTGTCGAATTCCTGGTCGCCCACCAGCAGGGTCACGATCTGCACCGTCACGGTGGTGACCGCCTCGATCGGGTTGATGGTGAGATTCGCCGCAAGACCTGCGGCCATCACCACGATCATTGTCTCGCCGATTGCTCTCGATACGGCCAGCAGCACGCCGCCGACGATTCCTGGCAACGCCGCGCGCAGCACCACCTGCTTGATGGTTTCGGAACGCGTGGCGCCGAGCGCGTAGGCGCCGTCGCGCAGACTCTGCGGCACCGCGCTGATCATGTCGTCGGCCAGCGAAGAGACGAAGGGAATGATCATGATTCCCATGACGAGGCCGGCGGCGAGCGCGCTCTCCGAGGCCACGTCCAGTCCTATCGATTCGCCCCAGCCGCGCAGCGCCGGGCCGATGGTCAGCGCCGCGAAGAAGCCGTACACCACGGTCGGAACACCCGCCAGCACCTCGAGCAAGGGCTTGGCCCAGGTGCGGAAATGAGGATGCGCGTATTCGGCCAGGTAGATGGCCGAATACAACCCGATCGGAACGGAGATGAACATCGCGATCAGCGATATGAGCGCAGTGCCGGCGAACAGCGGCACCGCGCCAAAGGATCCGGACGACCCGATCTGGTCGGCGCGGATGGCCATCTGCGGGCTCCAGCTCGTGCCGAACACGAAATCGAGCGGGTTGATGATCGCGAAGAACCGCATCGCCTCGAAGGCCACCGACAGAACGATGCCGATGGTGGTGAAGACCGCGATGGTCGAACAGGCGAGCAGCATCCACTCGACCACCTGCTCGACACGGTTGCGGGCACGGAGGTCGGGGGTTATGCGGCTTCGGACGAAGAGCACCGTGGCGATCGCCATCACCATCACCAGCACGGTGAGCGCCATGTGGCTGATGCCGCGCAACCGTGTGTACTCGGTCGCGGCGGCGCGTACCGACTCGTCGACGACCTCGGCCGTGACGTTGCCCGCCACGAGGTTGCGCACGTCGTTGAGTACCAGCGACAACTCATCGGCCGGCAGGCTGCGCACACCTTCCGGCAATTGCGCGGTGATCAATTTGAGGATGATCGCGTCCTGAAAAATCAACCACAGCGCGATCACGCCCAACGCGGGCAATGCGCACCACATCGCCGTCATGACGCCGTAGTGGCTGGGAAGGGAGTGAAGCTGACGAATGCCACCGGTTCCGCCCACCAGCGCGAGCGAACGCGCACGACCGATCCAGAACGCGCCGACTGATAGCAGTACCAGAGCGAGTAGTAGGGCCGCCGGTGTCATGTGGTTTTTTGGTTCCTGGGGCCTGGTCGCGCGGTGCGGCCACTGTGCTCAACGTTTGTTACAGCTTTGTGAAATGGCCGGGCAGCATCCCTGCCGCCCGGCCCGGAACTTAGAACCTGAAGTTCAGATCCAGCTGTAAGCGTTTGTATTCACGATCAAAAACATTTGTGATGTTTCTGGTGTCCAGCGGGGTCGGCGTGGTCTCGTTGAACACCGTCACCGTCTGCGGAACGTCGTTGGACAACTCGTTGAGGAACAACGTGGCGTTGAGCGTCCAGTTGCGAGCCACCGTCCAGCCGCCGCGCAGGACGAAGCCATTCGCGTCGGTGTTGCCGTCGCCAAAGTCGGAGTCGACCAGCTGACCGAACAGCGCATCCTTCTGGATCTCCTGGTACAGCAGACCCAGCTCCCAGGTGCCCTTGTTGGCAGACGCCGCTCCATAAGTGACGCCCGCCGCGATGGCGGTGTCCAGCTCGTCCTGCGCCGTCGGGTTCACTTCGGCCTCGAGATTCTGCGCGTACTCGAGGAAGAACCGCAGGGGCTTGCCCCCCATCGAGGCCGTCAGATCCGCCATCGCGCTCGCGATGTTGTAGTCCATGAGCAGACAGGCCGTGCCGGCCGCCAACGTCCGGCTGCAGCCGTTGTTCGTGCCGACGACCGTGGTATTGCCGAAGGACGCACCACCGAAGAACGGGTTGTAGCCTTCCACGCTGTCGAAATCCATGTACATGGCGCCGAGCGTCAGCCGTACCGAGTCGGAGAACGGAATGCGGTAGCCGACCTGGCCGCCGAACATGATCGAGTCGGTGTTGGTCCCGGTGGTCACGTTGCCGAACGCCAACGCGCGCTCGGCCAGCCAGTCATAGAACACGCCGGCGAAGAAATTTCCCGTGGCGAAATTCGCCGAGAAGCCTTCCAGGTTGATGTCGCCGTCGTAGAACAGACTGCCGGTGCGCGTAAAGGCATAGGGCTGCTTGCCGCCGGTGATCTTCCACTTCGCGTTCGGTGCCCAGGTGACATACGCCGTGTCGAGGTCGAAGTCCTTGCGGGAATTCTGATCGGTGAACGTCTGGTTGCTGGAACGCGGATCGGGTCCGCCGGTGGTGATACCCACGCGGCCGTTGATCGTGTCATTGACACGGAAGTTGGCGTTGAAGCGCGCACGGATGCGATCGCGCTCGCGGTCACGGTCGACGTATTGCACGTCGAACATTTCATAGCGGTAACGCAGGTCACCCGCGAACGACAATGCCGCGCGGCTCTGCGCCACGACATCCGCCGTGCGATCCGCCTGGGCCTGCGTTTCATCGACCGTCTTCTTCGTCTGCGTCTGCGACTTTTCGAGCGTTTCGATCTTGGCCGCGAGCGCGGCGAGTTGCGCCTTGAGCGCCTCGATTTCCGCGTTCTGCGCGAATGCCGGCGCCGGCGCGAGACCTGCGGCCGCGGCCAGCGCGCTGGCCACCGCGACGGAAAGTAGTTTGCGTGTCATGTTTGTTCTCTGGTTTCTTGGGAATGACATGTGTGTTGCAAAGGCTGCATCAGAGCTTGAGTGGCTTGAGCGCCTTGGCGTCCGTGCGGATCTTGTTGATCTCGGCCTTGTCGGGCGGGATCAGTCCCTTGTCCGCGAGATAACCGTCCTCGCCCAGCGCCTTCTCACTGGTGTACTCGGCGATGAATTCCGGAATGCCGCGGATCAGGCTCACGTGCTGCTTCTTCACGTAGATGAACAGCGGCCGCGAAGCCGGGTACTTGCCCGAAGCGATCGTATCGAAGGTGGGTGAGACTCCGTCGACCACGGCGCCCTGGAGCTTGTCCTTGTTTTCCGCCAGGAAGCTGTAGCCGAAGATGCCGACCGCGGTCGGGTTGGTCGACAGCTTCTGCACGATGAGGTTGTCGTTCTCGCCGGCTTCGATGTAGTGGCCGTCTTCACGGATGGTGTCGCACTTGCGCTTGAAACTCGGCTCGTCGAGCGTGCGCGCCTCATCCAGCCACTTGTACGTGCGGCAGCCGGCTTCCATGTACATCTCGACGAACGAATCGCGCGTTCCCGAGGTCGGCGGCGGTCCGAGCACTTCGATCTTCGTGGCCGGCAGCGACTTGTTGACTTCCTTCCACGTGTTGTTCGGAATCATCGACATCGGGTTGGCCGGGTCCGGAATGTTCTTGGCCAGCGCCAGGTACACATCCTTGCGGGTGAGATTGAGCGAGGCGCCGCTCTTGTTCTCGGCGATCACGATTCCGTCGTAGCCCACCTTGATTTCGACCACATCCTTGACGCCGTTCTGCGCGCAGGTCTGCAACTCGGCCGGGCGAATGCGCCGCGACGCATTGGCGATGTCCGGAAATTGCGGACCCACGCCGTTACAGAATAGTTTGATGCCGCCGCCGGTACCGGTGCTCTCGACCTTGGGAGTCTTGAACTGGCCCTGCCGGCCGAATTGCTCGGCCACGGTGGTGGTGAATGGATAGACCGTCGACGAGCCGACGATGGTGATGGAGTCGCGCGCCGCCTGGGCGTTGGAGTCCGGGCTCGCTACCAGGATGACCGTGGCAGCGAGTGAAGAGATTGGGAGTTTGCGAGTCACTTGATTGGCCTCCGGTTGTGACGCGCGGCACTTTATGACTGGAAGATTGCGAAATTATTTCAGTGCCCGTTATCCGGGGGCATTCCCTACGCAGCGTCTGGCCGCCGACAGCGCGGTCCGATTTCATCAAGTCGTCACAAAACTTGTTGCCGCCCCCCGGTGAGTTCCGTATAACGCGCAGCGATGTCAGTCACCGTCGATCTCACCCTCGATCTCATTTCACGCAATTCCGTGACTCCAGCCGACCAGGGCTGCCAGGAAGTCATGACGCGAAGGCTCGGGGAAGCCGGCTTTCAGATCGAAAACCTGAGGTACGGCAACGTCGACAATTTCTGGGCCACGCGCGGGAGCGGAAGCCCGGTGTTGTGCTTCGCCGGACACACGGACGTGGTGCCCACCGGCCCGCTGGAAGAGTGGCACAGCGATCCGTTCAAACCCGCGGTGCGTGACGGACTGCTCTATGGTCGGGGCGCCGCGGACATGAAGAGCGCCCTCGCCGCCATGGTGACGGCAACCGAACAGTTCGTGCGCGAGCATCCGGCGCACAAGGGAACCATCGCCTACCTGATCACCAGCGACGAGGAAGGCCCGTCGGTCGACGGTACGAAAAAGGTCGTCGAGACGCTGCGCGAGCGCGGCCAGAAGATCGACTGGTGCATCGTCGGCGAGCCTTCGAGCGAGAAGGAACTGGGCGACACCATCAAGATCGGCCGCCGCGGGTCGCTATCCGGGCGATTGACGGTGCACGGCGTGCAGGGCCATATCGCCTATCCGCAGTTCGCGGAGAACCCGGTGCATACCTTCGCCCCGGCCCTGGCCGAGCTCACCGCCCGTGTCTGGGACAAGGGAAACGAACACTTCCAGCCGACCAGTTTCCAGATCTCGAACTTCAATGCCGGCACCGGCGCGCCGAATGTCATTCCCGGCGAGCTCAAGGCGCGCTTCAACCTGCGCTACTCGCCCGTGCAGACCATCGACGGCCTCAAGACCATTGTCGAAGGCATCCTCAAGAAACACGGCGTCCGCTACACGCTGGAATGGTACGTCTCGGGTGAGCCCTTCTATACGTCGCCCGGCGCCCTGTCCGCCGGTGTAACACGGGCGATTCAGGCGGAGACCGGCCTCAAACCGAAGTTCTCCACGGGCGGAGGCACCTCGGATGGCCGCTTCATCGCACCGCTCGGGGCCCAGGTGGTCGAGCTCGGGGTCATCAACGCTTCGATCCATAAGGTCAATGAAAGCGTCAACGTGACCGACATCGACCGGTTGCACCGCATCTATTTGAATGCCTTGAAGGAAATGCTGGCCTGACAGACAGGGGCGTCGGTGACGTTACTGTGACAGCGCCGCCCTGACCCACTACACTCCGCGTCCAAAATCTGGGGTCGACGGAAAACAATGAACTTCATCGCGCGTCTCATGCCTCGCGAGGGGCGATTCTTCAGCCTGTTTGACGGCCACGCGAAGCTGATCGTGGACGGCGCCATCGCCCTGGCCGATGTGCTGCGACACTACGACATCCAGAAGGATCGCGAAGTCGGCATCAAGACCATCGAGGACGCCGAACACGCCGCCGACCGCATCACGCACGAAACCGTGCAGCTGCTGCATACCACCTTCATTACGCCCTTCGACCGTGACGACATCCATCGACT
>Ga0307500_10000468_pt1 | contig 13443 bp, 10 predicted proteins | sample 14_S_MG_FD_201362 | JGI IMG/M metagenome (GOLD analysis project Ga0307500, IMG submission 201362) | Soil microbial communities from Populus trichocarpa stands in riparian zone in the Pacific Northwest, United States - 14_S | ecosystem: Environmental > Terrestrial > Soil > Riparian zone > Trees... | reverse complement strand
CCGGCGGATCCCACGCGACGACTGGCTCTTCACCGTCCCGACCGAGCAGCCGAGCACCCGGGCGGTCTCCGCCTCGGTGAGGTCCTCCCAGTACCGCAGCACCAGCACCGCCCGGACCCGGGCCGGCAGGTGTTGCAGCGCCCGCCACATCTCGTCCCGCTCGGCCAGGCCGGCGGCGGCGTCCGGGACGGGCTGATCGGGCAGCGCGCCGGTGACCGACTCGCTCACCCGGCGGCGGCGCCACCACGAGATCCGCTGGTTGGCCAGCGCCCGCCGGACGTAGGACTCCGGGTCGCCGCCGACCACGATCCGGCTCCAGTGCCGGTACACCTGCAGCAGCGTGGCCTGCAGCAGGTCCTCGGCCAGGCCGCGGTCGCCGGTCAGCAGGTAGGCGGTGCCGAGCAGCGCAGGTGAGCGTGCGGTGACGAACTCGCGGTAGTCGTCCTCCGCGTCCCGATCCATCCCAGCCCCTGACCCGATCGACGAGGTGCCCCGCAGTTGAGCTGGAACACGTCCGCGGCAGGAGGTCAGGTTGTCAGCGAGGCGACGCGAATGGCCAGACATGGCACTGCCACCCGCCGGGCGGTGCCGGCGGGTGGCAGTGGCGACAGGCGGCGGGTCAGTGCGGCAGCTCGACGAACGGCCCCGGGCTGGGTAGCGCCGAGCCCAGCTGCTGACCGTCCCTGTCGAAGAAGCTGACCCGGACCAGGGTGCCCGGGTGCGCCAGCAGACCGCCGCCCCCGGTGAGCCGGACCGGAACCGGTGCGCCGGTGCTGAAGGACACCCTGGCCGAGGCCGCGCCCGGCGGCCCGATCATGATCACCGGCTGGGTCGGGTCGCCGAACAGCCGCTGCCCAAGCAGCAGTGTGTTGGGCTGTCCGGCCGGCAGGCATTCGTTGACCGACCAGCCGGTGTAGCCCTGGCCGTTCTCCGCCGAGATCAAGCCGTTGAGGGCGATCGCGCCGCTCGCGTACTGGGCTCCCATCAGCGCCGCGATCCCCGGCCGACCGGGTAGCCGGCCGGCCCAGATGCCGACGTACCGGATCGGCCGCTCCGCCACCGGCACCTGCTCGCTGTCGACCCGGGCGAACCCGGCCACACCCGCCACCTGGTCGGCCGGGGCGTCGCCGCGCATGCTCGCCACCACCTGTGCGGCCGCCTGCTCCTCGGTCAGGTCGGCCGGCCCGCCGCCAACAGCGCCAGCCGGCCGCGCCAGCAACGGCCGACCCCGCCCGTCGGTGACTCTGACCTGCGGGTTGCCACCCGGAGCGACCGGGAACATCGCTGCGCCGTCGGTCAGCGGGAGCGGGACCGCCTGGCCGGCCGCTACCGTGCAGTTGGCCTGCAACGTCGTGGTGCGGCTGACGGTGGCCCGGCTGCCGGCCGGGAAGATCGCCACGCCGAAGCCGCGGTCGCCGATGGTGACCACCGACAGCACCTGCACCGGGTCCAGGAAGCCCCGGCCGTCAGCCCGGCCGGCCGCGGTGGTCTGGCCGGAGTAGAACGACGTGCCGCCGGCAACGGTCAGCGCCCGCTCTCCCGGGGCCCGGCCGAGGAAGACCGCGGCGTAGTCCTCGTGCAGGCCGCGGCCGACGACCAGGACCACGGTGTACCCGTCCACCTGCTCCGCATACGGCACCCGCAGCGACTGCGGGTCGACCGCGTCCCGGCCGGTGAGCTTGGTGGCCAGCGCCACCCGCCCCGCCTCGAGCAGCAGGGCCCGGTCACCGGCCAACGAGCCGCGGGTGTCGCCGACCACGGTCAGCGCCGGCGCGGTGGACCGGACGCCGTCCGGCCGCAGCGCCAACCCGGCCCCGATCGCGCCGGCAATGACCAGCACGACCGCGAGCGCGGACCCCAGCACCGCCCGGTGCTGGCGCCGCCGCTCCCGCCGGCGCAGCTCCTGGTACGGCTCGATCGGTGCTGGTATGACGGCCGCCCGGGACCGGAACACGTCCCGCAGTTCGTGCTCCACGTCAGGCTCGATCATCGAGTCGCCCTCCTGAGGCCGGCGCGGTCGCGCCATCTGATTCGGTCTCGGCCAGCACCGCGCGCAGCCGGCGCAACCCCCGGGACCCCTGGCTCTTCACCGAGCCGACCGAACATCCGAGAATCTCGGCGGTCTCCGCCTCGGACACGTCCTCCCAGTAGCGCAGCACCAGCACCGCCCGGGTTCGCGGCGGCAGCTGGCGCAGCGCCCGCCACAGCTCGTCCCGCAGCTCGACCCGCCCGCTGTCGTCACCGGCCGGGATGTCCGGCAGCGGCGCGTCCGACTCGGCCACCCGGCGGCGGCGCCACCAGGAGATCCGCTGGTTGGCCAGCGCCCGCCGGACGTACGCCTCCGGGTTGCCGCTGGACCGGACCCGCGCCCAGTGCCGGTGCGCCTTCATCAGCGTGACCTGCAGCAGGTCCTCGGCCAGGCCGTGGTCGCCGGTCAGCAGGTACGCGGTCACCAGCAGCGCGGGCGACCGGCCCACGACGAACTCGCGGAAGTCGTCCTCAGCTGCGGAGTCCATCAGCTCTCCTGCCCCTTGGCCACGGACAGGAACACGCCGCCGTGGTGGGGCAGGTTGAGCGGCCTACTTGAGCAGTTTCGACAACCGCCGGTCGGCCAGCGGCTGGCCGCCGGTCTGGCAGGTCGGGCAGTACTGCAGCGACCGGCTGGCGAACGACACCTCGCGCACCGTGTCGCCGCAGACCGGGCAGGGCAGCCCGGTGCGCGCGTGCACCTGCAGGCCGGACCGTTTCTCCGCCTTCAGCGTCGCCGCCTTCTGCCCGATCGACCGGTCCACCGCGTCCCGCAGCGTGGTGATCATCGCCGGGTACAGCCGGGCCAGCTCGCCGTCGGACAGCTTGCCGGTCAGCTTGAACGGGGACAGCTTGGCCGCGTGCAGGATCTCGTCCGAGTACGCGTTGCCGATCCCGGCGATCAGCGTCTGGTCGATCAGCGCGCCCTTGACCTGCGAGTTCTGGCTGCGCAGCAGCTCGGCGAAGCGGTCGGCGGTGAGCGCCGGGTCGAGCGCGTCCGGGCCGAGCCGGGCCACCCCGGGCACCTCGGTGACGTTGCGCACCACGTACGCGGCCAGCCGCTTCTGGGTGCCCTGCTCGGTGAGGTCGAAGCCGGCGCCGTCGTCCAGGTGCACCCGCAGCGCGAGCGGCCCGCGGCCGGGCTTCGGCAGGGCCGGCGGCAGCGCGTCCCGCCAGTGCAGCCAGCCGGCCCGGGACAGGTGCACGACCAGGTGGATGCCGCTCACGTCCAGGTCGAGGAACTTGCCCCACCGGCCGGCGCCGGTCAGCTCCAGCCCGGCCAGCCCGCCGATCGGCGGGTCGAACGTCTTCAACGCGCTGATCGCGGGCGTGTCGACCCGGGCGACGACATGGCCGACCGCGCGCTCGGTCAGGAACGCGGCGAGGGCCTCGACTTCAGGCAGCTCAGGCACGGCGTCCAGTGTGCCTCAGCCGGCCCGGGTCACCACGTCTCACCGACGTAGATCGCACTCCAGAACTGCAACTCGAACCGGACCACCCGATCGAACGAGAGGCACATCGCCGGGCTCGGGCCACCCGGCGAGGCCGCGTCGACCAGCTGGCAGAGCCCGCCGATCCAGTCGCTGAAGATCGCCGAGGACCAGGTGTCCACGAACGGCCAGTACGGCGTGGACCAGTTCGTCCGGTCCCGGATCGAGCCCCAGGCGTCGAAGTAGACCTGCTGGGTGGCGTACAGCGCGGCCAGCGCCACGTCGTAGCCGCGCTGCAGCTGCGACTGGAGGTAGCCGGCGAACCCGATCGTGCTCGGCCCCGGCTCCACGTCCAGGTCGGTGCCGTGCCGCAGCGCGGCCCGGCTCACCATGTCGATGTCGCACTTGTTCGGCGCCAGCCCGGCGGCGATCACCTCGGCGTCCCAGCCGGTGGGCGAGATCGTCACCATGCCGGCGATGAACCGGCGGAACTCGGTGCCGAACGCGTGCTCGGCCAGGATCCAGCGGTCGAACGCGTCCGGATCCAGGTTGCCGGCGGCCACCGCGTTCACCAGCGGATGGCCCAGCACCCGCGGCCAGAGCGGCGCCGAATGCAATACCAACTGCTCAGCCGTGCTTACCGCGCCCCCGTGCTGCCCCACCGTGAACGGCTCCTCTCGTCAGGCCGTCGGTGAAGCAGACTATCGCATCGCTGTCACCACGTTTCGCCATTGTGCACGGCGTCCCAGAAGCGCAGTTCCAGCCTGACCACGCGGTCGAACGCGGTGCACATGGCCGGGGTCGGGCCGTTCGGCGCGGCCGCGTCCAGCAGCCGGGCCACCGCGGCCACCCAGCCGGCGAACGCGTCCGAGGACCAGTTGTCGATGAACGGCCAGTACGGCGACGCGCCCCGGGCCACCGCGCGGACCGCCGCCCAGGCGTCGTAGTACGCCTTCTCCGCGCCGTACAGCACGGCCACCGCGGCCGGCCAGCCGTCCGCCAGCGACGCCTGCAGGTACGAGGTGTAGCCCAGCGTGGTCGGGGCCGGCTCGCCGGTCAGGTCGAGCCGGCGGCTGGCCGCCTCGCGCCGGAACAGGTCCAGCTCGGCCTGCAGCGGGGCGAGCCCGGCGGCCAGCACGTCCGCCGAGCGGGCGTCCGGCGCCAGCGCCACCAGGCCGGCCAGGAACCGGCGGAACCCCACCACGAACCAGTGGTCCTCGACCAGCCAGCGCTCGAACGCCGGCTCACCCAGCGTGCCGGCACCGGCCTGCTGGACGAACGGGTGCTCGGTGAGCCGCTGCCAGAGCGGCGCGGACCGGGCCAGCAACGCCCGGGCCGAACCGACCGCACGGCCGGTACCCGGCGCCACCGCGGTCAACCGTCCACCCGGACGTCCCAGAACGCCATCTCATGTTTCAGCGCCTCGTCGAACGCGGCCGTCGCGCTGGCCTCGTCGACCAGCCCGGACCGGTACGCGTCATCCAGCATCTCGGCGCAGCGCAGCCCGAGCAGGGCGAAATCCGGGTCGGCGTAGGCGGCCACCCAGCGGGCGTACCGCGGCTCGCTGGGCTCCCGCTCGGCCAGCAACCGCCCCAGCATCGAGTACCCCCACATGCACGGCAGCAGCGCGGCCAGCCCGCGCCCGTACTCCTCCGCGGCGGTCAGCAGGAACTCGGTGTACGCGGTGCACTCCGGACCCTTCACCGCACCGACCAGGTCGGCCCCGAACTCCGCGGCCATCCCCCGGTGCAACGACAGCTCGTCGTGCCAGGTCACGTAGGCCAGGTCGACCAGCTCGCCCAGATGCTGGTCCGGCGCCTGCCAGGCCAGCCGGGTGAACACCCGTACGTAGTCGAGCAGGAACAGATAGTCCTGCTCGAGCCATACCCGGAACACGCCCGGGTCGAGGTCACCCCGGGCGATCCCCTGCACGGTCGGATGCGCCAACTGCGCCCGCACCGCCGGCTCGCCCCGATCAACGAGCCTCTGCGACAGCGTCGGCATTCCGGCATCCTCCCCCACCAGCGGCGCCCGTTCAGCCGAATTCCGCGTACCGCACCCGACCGGGCGCGCCGCCGGCGAGCCGGATCGGCTCCGGCGGCGCGCCCCGACCGGCATCTGGCCTAGCGGAGCCCTCGGCCGGGACCGCGCGGCCCTTCGGGCCGGGACCGCGCGGCCGGTCGGCCGGACCGCGCGGCCCTCCGGCTCGGACCGCGCGGCCCCCGGCTCAGACCGCGCGGGCGAGGGTGAGAGCGAACCGGGTGGCCTGGTCGGTCCACCATTGTTCGACGGTGAATCCGGCGGCGGCCAGCTCGGACCGGACCCGGTCCGGAACTTGGCCGAGACCTCGGTGCGCATCTCCTCGCCGGCCCCGAACGTGACGCTGAGGTCCAGGTCGGCGATCGTCACCTGCTGGGCCCGGGTCGAGCGCAGCCGCATCTCGATCCACTCCTGCGCGGTGTCCCAGCGGGCCACATGCTCGAACGCGTCGACGTCGAAGTCCGCCCGCAGCTCCCGGTTGATCACCCGCAGCACGTTCCGGTTGAACTCGGCGGTGACCCCGGCCGCGTCGTCGTACGCCGGCACCAGCACGGCCGGGTCCTTGACCAGATCGGTGCCGAGCAGCAGCCAGTCGCCGGGGTCGGTGGCCGCCCGCAGCTCGGCCAGGAACTCCGCCCGCGGGGCCGGCTCCAGGTTGCCGATCGTGCCGCCGAGGAACGCGGTCAGCCGTGGCCCGTCGGGCGGCAGCAGGTCGGGCAGCACGCCGAGCTGGTGGGTGAAGTCGGCCAGCACCGGCCGCACCACCAGCCCCGGGTACTCCTGGACCAGCGCCGTCCCGGACTCCAGCAGCGCCGACTCGCTCACGTCCACCGGCAGGTACCGGCGCAGGGTGGCCGGCCGGCCGCCGCGACCCGGCCCGGTCAGCGCCGTGAGCAGCAGCCGGGTCTTCTCGGCCGAGCCGGAACCGAGCTCGACCAGGGTGGCCGCGCCGGTCCGGGCGGCCACCTCGGTGGCCCGGGCCCGCAGGATCTCCCGCTCGGCCCGGGTCGGGTAGTACTCCGGCAGCCGGGTGATCTCCTCGAACAGGACGCTGCCGCGCTCGTCGTAGAACCACTTCGGCGGCAGTTCCTTCGGGCTGGCGGTCAGCCCGCGGACGACGTCGGCGCGCAACGCCTCGGCCAGGTAGTCGGCGGGCAGGAACGAGTCGACCTGCAGCGGGCGGGTCACAGAACCTCCGGGGGTACGTCAAGGGGCAGGGCGGTGGCCGTCACGCCGTCCGGCGTGGCCACCAGCAGGGAGCGGTCGGGCACGGTCACCCAGCCGGGTTCGTCGTCGTAGGGCTCGGAGGCGACCACCAGGCCGCGTTCGTCAGCGCGCCAGCACAGCGTGTCGCCGAACGCGGTGGCCACGATCTGGTCGCCGTCGGTGAGCAGCAGGTTCAGCCGGCCACCGGCGGTGGACGCGGCCAGCCGGACCACCGCGGCCAGCGCCTGCGCCGCGCTGGCGCCGCCGTCCAGGTGCCGCTGGGCCAGCGCCCAGAGCAGCGCCGAGTCGGTGGCCGCCTCCATGCTCATCACCCGGGCCAGGTCGGCCAGGGTCAGCCCGCCGGCGATCATGGCGACCTGCTGCGGCCAGCCCGGCACCACGCCGTTGTGGCTGAACAGGTAGCGACCGGCCGCGAACGGGGCCGCCGCGCCCACCGTGTACGGCATCCCCGGGGTGGCCGACCGGACCGCCCCGAGCAGCGCCCGGGTGCGCACCACCCGGGCCACATCGGTGAACGAGGTGTCCGACCACATCGGCCGGTCGCTGCGGTAGCGGGCCGGGACCGGGTCGCCGTCGGCGTACCAACCGACGCCGAACCCGTCCGCGTTCACCGTGCCGTGCTGCTGCCGCCGCGGCGCCCAGGACTGGCGCAGCAGCGAGTGCGGCGGGTCCAGCAGCAGCGTCCGGATCGGGACCGGCGGGCCGAGGTAGGCCAGGTGCCGGCACACCGGGTCAGCCCTCGTCCGGGCGCGCGTCCCGGGCGCACCGGAAGCCGGCGAAGATCTGCCGGCGGATCGGGTAGTCCCAGTTCCGGAAGGTGGCCCGGCAGGCGGCCGGGTCGGTGGCCCAGGAGCCGCCACGCAGCACCCGGTACTCGCTGGTGCCGAAGAACACCTCCGAATACTCGCGATACGGATACGCCTGGAACCCCGGGTAGCCGGTGAAGTCGCTGCCGGTCCACTCCCAGACGTCGCCGATCAACTGCTGCACGCCGTACGCCGAGGCGCCGTTCGGGTAGGCGCCGACCGGCGCGGGCCGCAGGTGGTCGCCGCCCAGGTTGGCCTGGCCGGCCGGCTCGCCGTCGCCCCAGGGGTAGCGCCGGGCCCGACCGGTGGCCGGATCGTGCCGGGCCGCCTTCTCCCACTCCGCCTCGGTCGGCAGCCGCTTGCCGGCCCAGCGGGCGTACGCGTCCGCCTCGTACCAGCAGACGTGCTGCACCGGCTCGTCCGCCGGCACCGGCTCGGTGCGGCCGAACCGGGTGCGCCACCAGTCCGGACCGATCCGCTGCCAGGACTGCGGTGCGACCAGCCCGGCCCGCTGCCGGTGCGCCCAGCCCTGGGCCGTCCAGCACCGCGGGTCGTCGTAGCCGCCGGCCTCGATGAACGCGATGTACGCCGCGTTGGTCACCGGCACGGTGTCGATCCAGTACGCCGGCAGGTCGACCGGGTAGGCCGGCCGCTCGTTGTCCAGCGCCCACGGCTCGACCGAGGTGCCCATGGTGAAGGTGCCCGCCGGGATCAGGGTCTCGGGCCCGAACGTGAACCCGGGCGGGCGCTGCGGGGTCGGCCTACCGGCCAGCACCGGCTCGCCGGCCCGCAGCTGATGGGTGGCCAGCATGGTCTCGTCGTGCTGCTGCTCGTGCTGGACGATCATGCCGAAGACGAAGCCGTCCTCGGTCAGCCGGCGGCCTTCGAACGGCAGTGAGTCGAGCAGGTCGAGCACCTTGGTCCGGACCGTGCCGAGATACCGGCGCGACTCGGCCGGGTCGAGCAGCGGCAGCGTCGGCCGATCCTTGCGCGGGTGCTTGAACGCGTCGTAGAGGTCGTCGATGTCGCAGCGCACCGGCGCCAGCCCGCCCGCATCCCGGACCAGCCAGAGCTCCTCCTGGTTGCCGACGTGGGCCAGGTCCCAGACCAGCGGAGACATGATCGGCGAGTGCTGCGCGGTCAGCTCCGGGGTGTCCAGTACGTCGGTGGTCAGCGCGAGCGACCGGCGGCGGGCCCGCTCCAGCCCGTCCGCGATCCGCTGCCGCAGGTCGGCCGCCGGCCCGGCGGCGGTCAGCCCGGCCGCGGTCGGCGAAGTCGTCGGCCCGGTCGTCGTAGGCCCGGTCGTCGTTGTCGTGGGCCCGGTCGTCGTGGGCCCGGTCGTCGTTGGCTGGGTCATCACAGGCTCCCTCCCCACGCCGCCTCGGCGATCGGCCGGCGACGCAGTACCTGACGTGCGTTGGGTGCGGCCGTCCCGGTCGGGCCGGCTGGTGTGGCCGGGTCGGCCGGGTCGGCCGCCCGCAGCGGGTGGTCCGCCCAGTTGGCGAGCAGGTCGTCGGCCGGGGTACGGCCGCGGGCGGTGAACCGCTCGGCGAACCGCTCGGTCGCGTCGGCCAGGTCGGCCGGCAGCCCGGCCCGGCGGATGCCGGCCAGCGCGGCGGTCAGCACCCCCAGCGCGGCGCGAGCCAGCGGCCGGTTGGCCAGCCCCAGCCGGGCCGCCACCGGCAGCGTGCCGGCCACCGGCTCGACCGCGGCCAGCGCCTCGTCCCGGGCGACCGGATCGTCCAGCAGCGTCGCGACCACGGCGGCGACCAGCTGCCAGCGGTCGTCCGGCTGCGCGTCGAGCACCCGCAGCTCCAGGTGCCCGCGCGGCCGTACCGGCGGGAACAGGGTGCTGAGGTGGTATTCCAGATCATCTAGCCGGGGGCGGGCCAGCTCGGCCGGGCTCTCCCCGCGCAGCCAGCCGCGGAAGGTCAGCCCGGCGGGCGCGTCCCACGGCCGGTCCGGCCGGCGGACCGCGAGCACCTCCGCGTCCAGCGCGTACCGGGCGTAGGCCGCCCGCGGATCGCTGGTCTTCGGCTGGAGCGGCTCGACATCGGCAGGCGGTCGGGTCCTGGTCGGATCGATCCGGGACCAGACCGCCTGCCGACTACATCGCCACCCCGTAGGGCGGCCCTCCAGTAGGGGAGAGTTCGCGAACAGCGCCACCAGCACGGGCGCCAGTGCGTACATCGACTGCCACCGGGCGGCGATCTCGGCGTCGTCCGCGCCGGCGTCCAGGCAGACCTGGACGGACGCGGTCGAGCACATCATCAGCCGGCCGGCGCTGCCACGGCGGTCGAAATGCCGCTCCATCGCGGCGTACCGCGGCTCGCCGGTCTGCCGCACCGGCGGCCGGACCGGGTCGAGGCCGTACCCGACGAGGGAGAGCCGGTCGGTGGCCAGCCGCTGCCGGAGCACCGCCAGATCGGCGGCGGTGTCGCGCAGGCATTGGGCCAGCGGGGCGGGCGGCGAGCTGAGCTCGAGCTGCCCGCCCGGCTCGGAGGTGAGCCGGCCGCCGAGACCGGGTGGGTCGGCGGGGCGGGTGCCGGTGTCGGCGGTGCCGGTTTCGGTGTCACAGGCTGGGTCGAGATCGCCCAGCGCGGCCTGCACACGCTGGGCGGGAACGGGCGTCGTCGGGGAGTCGTCGTCGTACACGAGCCATTCGAGCTCCACCCCGACCCGGCTCGGCGGCCCCGTCTTGAACGCGGTGCGACCGACGTAGAACTCGGCCGCCGACTCACTCAGCGGTGCCTCCAGATCCAGATCGTCCGGGTAGATATCGGCTGTGGTGTCCAGCATCGAGCGCTCCTTCCAACGGGGCCGGCACCGGCACGGCGCCGACCAGGCCTTTCCCCAAGGCCCGGCCACGGTAACTCCGCCCACTGACGATTTCCCACCGTCGTTGGAAGGCCCCCGGCGCCCGCCCCGGGTGCTCTACCCGTCCGGGCGCTTCGCATGCGGCCGGGCCGGCCCGGAGCGGTCAGGCCCCGGGCCGGCCCGGCATCAGGCGTCAGCTGCCGCCAGCGCGGCAGTCCTCGTCGCGGCACGTGGCGTAGGTCATCGCGGGTCACCACCAGCCCAGCCGGCTGACCCGCGCCTGGCGGCCGGCCCCCGACGCCCGGCCGGCCCGCGGCCGGGCTGGCCGCCGCGGACCCCCGGCCCACGGCGACCAGCGTCGCGCTCTGGAGAGCTCAGACGACCAGCCGCAGGTGCAGCGTCGAGGCGTCGCCCGAGGTGCTGGCGGTCAGCCCGAACGCCCGGAGCTCGGTCCCCGGCCCGGACAGGTCACCACCGCCGAGCTGGCCCGACTTGCGCACGTCCACGTACATCGCGAACTGGGAGCCGGCCAGCTCCGGCATCGCCGCCTTGAACAGATCGCTGTTGCCGAGCCCACCAGCCGCGGCGAGCTTGCCGGCATAGTCCGCCGAGGACGCGAACACCGTGCTGTCGCCGGTCGTGCGAACGGTCAGCCCATCGCTGTTGCCGATCTTGTTGGACAGCTTCTCGGCCGCCGTCTTCGCCCGGTCCACGTCGGTGGTCCTGGTGATGGCGCCGAACGCCGGCTCATCGGACGAGCCACCGACGGCCACCACCGTGGTCGTGCCGACCAGCGCGATCAGGTCGTCCGGGAAGGTCATGTCCAGGTCGGACGCCACCGAGTCCATCTGGTCGCCGAGACCCGCGTCCTTGAGCGCCTGGTAGGCCTGCTTGACCAGCTTGTCGCCGCCGCCGAGCGCGACCGCGGCCACGGTGTCGTCCGGCAGCGTGCCCAGCTTCGGCCCGATCGCCTCGCCGGCCGACACCGGCTGGGTGCCGAACGAGCGGATCACCACGTCAGCGGCGCTGTCGGTGAACTTCAGCGTGCCGACAACCCGGCCCTTCGCGTCGCCCACGTCCACCTGGGACCCGCCGCCGCTGGGGAGCCCGCCGATCTCATTGAAGTCGTTGACGTGGGCGAGGTCGGCCCAGAGCGTGATGGTGCCGTCGGTGCCGACCGACTTCAGGTCGCCCTGGAACGTGCCGTTGTCGTGCAGCGAGCCCTTGCCCGCGTCGGACACCGCCGCCTGCGCGATCGACTCGGTCCGGGCCAGCACGACGATCTTGTCCTTGATCACGTAGCCGAAGCCGCCGTCCGCCGTGCGGCGCAGCGCGTCCAGGCCGGTGCGGGCCTTGCCGGCGTCGGTGGCCTCGATCACCACGATCGCCTCGGCCTTGGCGCCCTGCGGGTCGACCGCGGCCGCGGCGTGCTTGCCCACCCACGGCTTGATGTTCTGCTCGTACTGCCGCTTCACGTCGGCGCTGCCGAGCAGCGGCTCGAGCAGGCCCTCCAGCAGGTTCGGCGCGTCCTCACGCACCTTCAGGTCGGAGAAGTGGTGGAAGAAGCGCAGCGCGGCCACCTTCTGCCCGGCCGGCGGGTCGAGGTTCAGCTCGGCGTAGGCGACCGAGTCGCGCGGCAGCTGGGTATCCAGCGTGACGCCGCTGCCAGCCAGCAGCGTGTACGCGGTGACCCCACCCGCGGTCAGTGCCACCGCGGTGGCACTGGCGACGATCGCCCACAACGCCCGCCTGCGCTTGCGCGGTGGCGGGCCGGCCGGCGCGTAGCCGGCACCGAGGTAGTCGGGCTGACCCGGGTAGCCGCCCGGCTGCTGGTACCCGCCCTGCTGATAGCCGCCCTGCTGGTACCCGCCCTGCGGGTCACCGGCGTAGTACTGCCCACCCGGCTGGCTGGGCGGCTGGCCCAGCCCGTACGACCCGGTCTGGTAGCCACCACCCGGCTGCTGACCGGACGGATAGCCGGCCGGCTGGCCGTACGGTGCCGGCGGCTGACCGGACGGGTAGCCGGCCGCCGGCTGCTGACCCGTCCCGTAGGACGGCTGCTGACCGGACGGATAACCCGCCGCCGGCTGCTGACCGGACGGGTAGCCGGCCGCCGGCTGCTGACCGGACGGGTAGCCGCTCGCCGGCTGCTGGCCTGATGGGTAGCCCGCCGTCGGTTGCTGACCGGAGGGGTAACCAGCCGGCGGCTGGCCACCGGACGGGTAGCCGGGCTGCTGACCGGAGGGGTAGCCACCGGACGGCACCGGGCCCGTCCCGTACGACGGCTGCTGGCCCGAGGGGTAACCGCCGGACGGCACCGGGCCGGTCCCGTACGACGGCTGCTGACCGGAGGGGTAACCGCCGGACGGCACCGGGCCGGTCCCGGAGGACGGCTGCTGGCCCGAGGGGTAACCGCCGGACGGCACCGGGCCGGTCCCGGAGGGCGGCTGCTGACCGGCCGGGTAGCCAGCCGACGGCGGGCCGGACGGACCGACCACCTGGCCGTACGGGGAGCCCGGCACCGGGCCGGATGGCTGTCCCGGCGGGCCGAAGGCGGGCTGCGCGCCGGGTGCGGCGGGCGGTGGATTCGTCGGCAGCGGTCCCGATGCCGGAGACGTCGAAGGCACCGGAGGCCCGGCGGGCTGCGCCGGTGGCTCGGTGCCGTCAGGCTGCGGTTGCGTCGAAGAGCTGTCAGCGGGCCGGTCGTCGCCGGTCATGATTCTTCCCCCATATCCGTTCGCTGCCGGAACGGGAACGTAGCAGCAGCCTGTGGCTATTCGGTCTGCGGTGCCCAGCCGCGGCGGGCGCTGCTGAGATGCCGCCTGGGCACCGGTGGTTCCGTCCCTTCTGGCCGGTTGGTCAGGCTGCCGGCCCGGACGGGTTCACGGCGGCAACACCGTCCCGGCCGGCCCACTTGACCGAGTACAGCGACCGGTCAGCCTCGTTGTACAGCCCGTCCACGGTCACCGCGTCGGCCGGGTACGAGCCGATGCCGATGCTCAACCGGACGGCCACCGGCACCGACAGTGTCCGGTCGGCCACCTCGACCTGGATGTTCCGACCGATGTCGTGCGCGGCCTGCGGGGCGGCCCCGG
>Ga0307500_10000466_pt1 | contig 13446 bp, 12 predicted proteins | sample 14_S_MG_FD_201362 | JGI IMG/M metagenome (GOLD analysis project Ga0307500, IMG submission 201362) | Soil microbial communities from Populus trichocarpa stands in riparian zone in the Pacific Northwest, United States - 14_S | ecosystem: Environmental > Terrestrial > Soil > Riparian zone > Trees... | reverse complement strand
CTCGATCAGGTTCAGCGCCGCCGGTCCATTGGCGGCGCCGACAGGGTGGTAGCCGAGGCTCTGCAATTGCGCGGTGACGAAATTGCGCACCAGCGCGTCGTCTTCGACCACCATGATGGTTTCGTTGCCAAGCGACAGCGATGATGCCGCCGCTGGTGCGGCCTCGACCTGGCCGCGGGCCGGCGGCAGATAGAGCTTGATCGTGGTGCCGTGGCCGACCTCGCTGTAGATCCGGATGTGTCCGCCCGACTGCTTGACGAAGCCATAGACCATGCTCAGCCCAAGGCCTGTGCCCTTGCCGACTTCCTTGGTGGTGAAGAACGGCTCGAACACCTTGTCCAGCACGTCCGGCGACATGCCGGTGCCGGTGTCGCTGACCGAGAGCATCACATAGGGGCCGGGCTTCGCGTCGGGGTTGGCTTGCGCATAGGCTTCGTCGAGCACGACGTTGCGCGTCTCCAGCAGCAGCTTGCCGCCGTTCGGCATCGCGTCGCGGGCGTTGATCGCCATGTTGAGCAGGGAATTGGCGAGCTGCGAGGCGTCGATATGGGCGGTCGCCGTTTCCTGCTCGAGGATCGAGTTGACTTCGACCTGCTCGCCAAGCGTCGGGCGAAGCAGTTTTGCGATGTCGAGCACGGTGGCGTTGACGTCGACATCGCGCGGCTGCAGCGGCTGGCGGCGGGCGAAGGCGAGCAGATGCTGGATCAACTCGCTGCAGCGTTCCGCCGCCTGGTCGATCAATTCGGCCGTCTTCTGCAGCGCCGGCTGATGCGCAAGACCAGCGACCAGCGTCTCGGTGGTGCCGGTGATCACCGTCAGCATGTTGTTGAAGTCGTGCGCGACACCGCCGGTGAGTTTGCCGATGGCGTCGAGCTTCTGCGATTGCAACAGCTTGTGCTCGGTTTCGCGCGAGGCGGTAGCGTCGTGATAGACCAGCGCCGCGCCGCTGATCGCGCCCGCAGCATCGCGCAGCGGCCGGCCGCTGACGATAAGATGAACCGGTGGCTCGCCGCTGACGCGGTGAACCACGATTTCCTCGGCGTCGAACGCTTCGCCGCGCAGCGCCCGCGCTGAGGGCATGTCCCGGATCGGTAGCGGCGTGACGCCGTCGGCGTGAAAGGCCGTGCTGAGCGAGCGTACCTGCTCCACCGTCATTCCCACCCGATAACGCAGCATCTTCTCGGCGGCGGGGTTGGAGAGCAAAATATCTCCCTTGGCGTCGATGACGAGCACCGCCTCCGCCATGCTGTGAAAGGTGCTGCGGAGCACGGCGGCAGAAAGCCTGAGTTCGTCATGGGCGGCGACCAGATGCTCGGTCCGCTCGGCGACCGCGGCCTCCAGCGCCTCGTTGGTGGCCCGGGTGGCGCTGAGCGAATCCTGCAGTTCCCGGCGCGAGCGGCGGGTCGTCACCGTCAGGACGGTGGCGAGGATCAGAATCAACACGACGCCGGCAAGATCGATCGCCAGCAGCAACATCGCGTTGGTTTCGGATTCGGCGCGCCGCGCGATGAGCAGCCTGCGCTCTTCAGTCACCGCCTTTTCGAGGTTTCCGGCGATCGCAGCCATCGCCGCGCGGTCCTCCTGGCCGACGAGTGCCGCGGCGGCGGCGTTGTCTCCCGCGTTGCGGAGCCGGATCAATTCGCCATTGACGGCAAGCTGGTGCTCCACCAGCGCCCTGGTGTCTTCGATCAATTGCTTTTCAGTAGGATTGGCCTTGACGGCTTCGATCAGTGCCGCGAGCGCCGGCAGGATCGGGTCGCTGGCTTCGCGGTATTCCCTGGCGAATTCCTGATTGCCTGACAGCGCGAAGGCCAGCGCCGCGCTCTCCGCCCGGCGCAGCAGTGGGCGCATATCGGAGATTTTTGCGAGTATTCCGAGCGCGCGGTCGACGGAAGCGTTATCGGACCGCGACGTGAGGTCCAAACCGATCGAGGCAGCGCTGATAATCAGGAGGATAGCGAGGCCAATTGCAAGGATGATGCGCTGCGAGGGCATTGCCGGTTGCTTACTTCACGAATTCGAGTGACGCACGGAAGCTTTCGGTGTGGTGATGCACTGATTGACCGACGTCAACAGCGCGTCCGGCGTGAAGGGCTTGCGCAGGCAGCATGCCGCGCCGAGCTCGAGGGTCATCCGCAAAAAGTCCGGTGCGCGTTCGGCGTTGGCGAAGGCGTAGCCCGACATTGCGATGATCGGTATCTCCGGCCTGCGCTCATGGAACATCCGGATCGCTTCGAAACCGCGCATATGCGGCATGAACACGTCGATCAGCATGGCATCGAAATCGGCGGCTTCGAGTGCGCGCATTCCCGCTTCACCGCCGTCGGCAACGGCGACCTCGAAACCCTTGCGAGTCAGACAGACCTCGATGGCCGCACAAACCAACGGGTCGTCATCGACCACGAGAATCCGCGGCACGATGATTCCTTCTTCCTCGGGCGACGCCCAGATGGCCGCACATCCCATGTGACGATTCGGTCGAAAGCCGACAGGTCGCCTGTGTGCTAGAGTGCACACAAAAGTTGTTGAGAGCAATTCCGTTTCGCTGTGTCACAACAAGAACAAATTCATTTCCGGTTCCGGATCTAAATCTGCCATGCCTTCGATCACTCGCGCGGGGCGGCTGTCGCCGCTCGGGCTCGTCCTGCTTGCCGTTACATCGGTCGGGTGGGGCCTCAACTTTCCGATCATGAAGCATTTGCTGTCGGAATGGCCGCCATTGTCCTCGCGCGGCTTGTGCGGCATCGTCGGCGCTGCGGCATTGGCGCTGTTTGCGCTGGCAAGGCGACAAGAATTGAGCGTGCCGCGGCCGATGTGGCTGCGGCTGCTGCTGGTTTCGATGCTGACGATCGGCGGCTGGGTCGCATTCATGGGGTTGGCGCTGTTGTGGCTCAATGCCAGCGAGGCCGCGGTGCTCGGCATATCGATCCCGGTCTGGGTGGCGTTTCTGGCACGGCCGATTCTGGGCGAACGGTTGTCGCCGTTGCGCGCCGTCGCGCTCACGGTGGCGCTCGCCGGTATCGCCGTGCTGATCGGTGGCAACGGCATCGAGGCCAGTGTCGAGAAGTTGCCGGGCATCGCCTTCGCGCTGGCCGGCGCGGTGTGCGTCGCCCTTGGCACCGTGCTGACCAAGCATTTCCCGCTGGCGATGCCGCCGCTGTCGTTGGCGGCGTGGCAGATCGGGCTCGGCTGCGTGCCAATTGCGATTGTCGGGCTTGCGGTCGAGCAGCCGCATTTGGCCGCGCTGTCATATGTTGGCTGGCTATCGCTGCTCTATATGACGCTGATCCAGTTCTGCCTTTGCTATGTGTGCTGGTTTGCCGCGCTGGAGCGGCTGCCGGCGGCGACGGCTTCGATTGGAACCTTGCTGGTTCCGGTCATCGGGGTGCTTGCGGCGGGGGCGATGCTGCATGAGCCGCTCGGGCTGCGCGAGATCGCGGCGCTGGTGTTCACGCTGGGCGGCGTTGCCGTCGCGCTGCGCGCATAATTCGCAACGAAAAGGGCGACGCACCGGAAGTGCGCCGCCCTTCGATACTCACGTTAGCGTGCTATTGCGCCGGGCAGGGATGCCGTTGGCCGTCGTTGCCGAGATAGGTTCCCGACGCCGGATCATAGGAGCGGTACCTCTGCGTGCAATACGCAACGGCATCATCGTCGGACGGGGGCGCCGCAGCGACCGCGCTGTCGTCGTAATACCCATACGAGTCATCGTAGTAGGATGGGCTGCCGTAGTAGCCGTAGGTTGACCCTACGCCAACGCCAACCGCGACACCCGGCCAGAAGCCGCCGCCACCACGGTAATGATGGCGATATCCGCCTCCGTTGTAGCCGCCGCCGGGGTAGCCGCCGCGGCCGGCAAAACGATTTCTATCGCCTCCGCCGCTCACGACAGGCGCTCCGCCGCCGCCTGGCATGGGGCGGGATCCCATTGTCGGGCCCGGCCGCATTCCAGCAGGTGCGCCGCCCATCGAAGGTCCGCCGACGGCACCGGCTCTAAAGCCACCGCCTCCACCGCCGCCGCCGGCCCTGAAGCCGCCGCCACCGCCACCACCCCTGAAGCCGCCGCCACCGCCGCCGCTGATAGCGGCACCACCACCGCCAGCCCTGGCACCGCCGCCGCTAGGGCCTCTGTCCTGCGCCTGCACGGCGCCGACCATCGGCAACACAAGCGCGATCGCCGCCGCTGTACTCAACACTTTAAGATTGATCATTATTGACTCCATATGCCCGATATAGGTCCTAACCCGTTCAAGAGGCGGACGTTCCCGAGGCCGGGGATTGATTGCGCGCGGGTTGAGCCTGTCAGGTTGGAACTGTACGCGGAATGAACGGATTGCGCCTATTCGGCGACCATTCACGCGCGATCGGGCCGTGCAACGTGCCGGCACCGCAGGGCTGCAATATCAGCCTTGTCTGGACAATCCGGCGCGCCGGTGGCATCACAGCCGCACGACATCTCGAACCGGCCGAGCCCTCATGAAGCTGTTTCTGCTGAAATTTTTCACCTGGTGGAGTGGCCAGACGTTCGGCACGCAATTGTGGACGTGGCGATTCGGCGAACTGGTCGGCCAGGACGAGCAGGGCAACCGTTACTATCGCACCAAGGGCCGCAAGATCGATCCGACGCTCGGCTTCGAGCGGCGCTGGGTGGTCTATAACGGCTATGCCGAAGCGAGCCGGGTACCGCCGTCATGGCATGGCTGGCTGCATCACACCGTCGATGTCGCCCCGACCGAAGAGAACTACACGCCGCGCGAATGGGAAAAGCCGCATGTTCCAAACATGACCGGCACGCCCGCGGCCTACCGTCCCTCGGGCTCGACGCTGGCCAGCGGCCGCCGCCCCAAGGCGACCGGCGACTACCAGGCCTGGACGCCGGGAAGCTGAACGGATCGTCATTGCCGCGCGTCTGCGACCGCATTGCGGTTGCACGCGCCTCGGACCACAGCCAGCAACCCTGTGAATAACGGGATCAGCGGGGACATCCGCTGGCGCCGTCTTGCGCCGTCCGCGTTGCTGCGGCTCAATAGGGTCATCTTACGGAGATGGGAAACCATCGCGTCGGTGTCGGGCTCCAGTTCGCGACTGCCCCGACGAGCAGCGGCACCCGATCAGAATACGGCTGGGAGATAGGCCCCCGGTGCAGAGTTTCTGAAATCGCCCGTCAATGTGGTGCTGTCGTGAGACAGGAAAGGTCGTCTGGGAAACCAGGCGGCCTTTTTCTTTGTCGCGGCGATACTGTGTGTTGGTTTTTGGTCATCGTCCGCGAAGGCGGACGATCCAGTACGCCGTGATCTCTCGGCTTCAGTTGACACCAGCGTTTACTGGATGCCCGCCTTCGCGGGCATGACGGCGGAGGGAGGTCACCCCAGCCGCGCGGCGGCGCGGTCGATCATCTCGCCGCGGCGGATTTGCGCCGGCGCAATCCTGTCTTTCATGAAGGCGAGGACTTCCGGCGGCGCGGTGTCGGGCGAGCCGGAATTGAACGGGGGCGCGGGATTGTATTCGAGCCGGAGTTGGATCGTCTCCGCGGTCTTTTGGTCGTGCAGCAGCGACACCAGCGTCAGCGCGAAATCAATCCCTGCGGTGACGCCGCCGCCGGTGACGCGGTTGCGGTCGACGCAGACGCGCGTCCTGGTCGGGATCGCACCGAACGCCGAGAGGAAATCCATCGCCGTCCAGTGCGTCGCCGCCCGATAACCCTTGAGCAGTCCGGCGGCGCCGAGCACCAGTGAACCCGTGCAGACCGAGGTGATGTATTTCGCGCCGGGCGCCTGCTGGCGCAGGAAGGCCAGCATCTCCTCGTCATTGATCATGTCGTCGGTGCCGAACCCGCCGGGCACGCAGATGACGTCGAGTTGCGGGCAGTCCGCAAAGGTCGTGGTCGGCGTCAGCACCAGCACGGAATCGCTGGTGACCGGTTCGATCCGCTTCCAGATCAGATGAATTTTTGCGCCGGGCAGGCTGGAGAACACCTGCAAGGGTCCGGTGAAGTCGAGTTGGGTAACCTTGGGGAACAGCACGAGACCGATCTGAAGCGGCGTGGTCGTGGGAGATGGCGCGGACATCGTGACCTCCGAAAATTTGGCTTGACGCAAAATTGGCTTGACGCAAGGCATCCTGACATGGTCGCCTCTTGTCCGAAATGGCATTTTTCCCTCATTTCAGGACATCAGTCAAAAAGCGAGCTGCATGATGATCGGCGTTCTCGTGTTTCCGGATTTCCAGTTGCTCGACGCCGCCGGCCCGATTTCGGTGTTCGAGATCGGCGCACGCTTCGCCGAGAATGCACCCTCGATCAGGGTTGTGGCGGTGACGCCGGGACCGGTGCGCTCTTCCTCGGGCGTCGAGATGATGGCGCGCGGGCTGAAGCCGTCGGGCGCGATCACCACGCTGATCGTCGCGGGAGGCGAGGGCGTGCGGCAGGCGGCGACCTGCGAGAAGACGCTCGGCTTTGTGCGCACGCTTGCCAGGCGCGGCGTCCGCATCGCCAGCGTATGTTCCGGCGCCTATATCCTCGCCGAGGCCGGCCTGCTCGACGGCCGCCGCGCCACCACCCATTGGCAGCGCACGCGACATTTTGTGAAAGCCTATCCGCAGGTGAAGCTGGAGCCCGACCGCATCTTCGTGCGCGACGGCGACGTCTGGACCTCGGCCGGGATATCGGCCGGCATCGATCTGTCGCTGGCGATGATCGCGGAAGATTACGGCGACGAGATCGCGCAGAAGGCTGCCAAGCAACTGGTGCTCTATCACCGCCGCAGCGGCGGCCAGTCGCAATTCTCTTCGCTGCTGGAATTGAAGGCGCCGAACGGCCGCTTCGGACCGCTGCTGGCCTGGGCGCGCGAGCCTCTCGATGCGCCGCTCACCGTCGAGGATCTCGCCGAGCAGGCCGGCATGAGTTCGCGTCACTTCACCCGCGCCTTCATGGCGGAGACTGGTACCACGCCGTCAAAGGCGGTGGAGCGGCTGCGCATCGAGGTGGCGCGGCAGCGCGTGCAGTCGTCCAGCGAGGCGATCGAGCGCGTCGCGCAAACCACCGGTTTTCGCGACCCGGAGCGAATGCGCCGCGCCTTCATCCGTGCCTTCGGCCAACCGCCGCAATCGCTGCGCCGCGCGGCGCGGGCGGGGTAGGGGCGGTTGATATACCTGCCGACTAGCCGGTGCGAACCTCGCCGGCTATGTCGAAACTTTCCGGAGATATCACGCGCCGTTCGCCGGGCTCACGCAACGTCGGCTTGCGGGCTCGGCGTCTCCTCCGCGAGCAGGGCGTCGAGATCGATGAGTTGCGGATCGTCAGCCTCGGGTTCGCCGAGCCCTGCGCTGCCGTGAAGATGCATCAGGGTCTGCACGCGGCGGGCGTTGAGATGGTCCACGTGCTGATGTTGCAGGGCTACCGGCAGCAACGCCTTGGGCAGCCCGACCAGCGCAAAGGCCGGCACCCGGCGCACCTCGTCGCCCTCGCGCCAAGCTAAGGGATGGAGGGTGTAGATCAACTGCAGCTCGAACTCCGGCGATGACGGCTGTTCCGAAACGGATGGCGCGAGGTTGGCGAGATTGGCGTTGCCCGCGCGTGTGCGCACGGCCGCGGATCGCAGCTCCCAGCATATCAAGTCGGCGGCTGCGAGAACCTCGCGGCGCACGGCGTCCACGTTGCTCGAGAACCTGGTCGCCTCCGGTATCGACATGGCGGCTTTGGTGACGGCTTCGACCAGCGCGGTGGCGCCGCCATCGAATCCCGGCGCTCCCCGCTCGATCGCCGCAGCCATCGCCTCGATCTGGTCCGCCATGGTGTCGCGGTCGCGCTGCGCCTTGGCATCGGTCAGGGCGCGCTCGGCCGAGGCGACCTGCTCGTCGAAATCAGCCAATTCGGCGCGCCATGTCTTGGCGCGGTCTTCGACGGCGCGCATGGCGGCTTCGGCGCGATCGAGCCGGGCATTGGCGGCGCCTGCCACCGCCAGCCGTTCGGCGGCGGTGCGTTTTTCCGCAAGTTCCGTTTCGGCGATGCTCAGCCGGTCGGCCAGCTTCTGCCGTGCCGTCTGCTTCTCCTTCAGCGCGTTCTCAAAGCGCTCGATCGGGCCGAGCTCGCGCTTAAAAAATGCCATGGCAATACCCCCGCGCGTCAAAATCATCCGCCGAATCATCGGGCCGATTCGCTACATGCGAAAACTAGCCTGAAACTTGGATGACATTGCGGCTTAAGTCTGTTGGACGAAACAGGCCGGTGGATGACGGCCGGCGAGGGGCCGGTATGGGTGCGGGCGCATCCAAACGGCGTGCCCACGCCGTTTGCCTTGCCTGATTCTCCGGGTTCTGCCGCGCGATCGGAATATCAGAATTGCAAGCGGCTAGTGCGGCGTATCGGGATGCCAGCCGAGCACCGCCAGCATCACGAAAAATCCGACGACATAGGCCACAGCCACCGGCCAACCCAGGCTGACCCAGCGGCCGACGGATTTGGCTTCCGGATACATGTTCGACAGCGCAACACCCGCCGACGAGCCGAACCAGATCATCGATCCGCCGAAGCCGACCGCGTAGGCCAGATAGCCCCAGTCGTAGCCGCCCTGCTTCAAGGCCAGCGCGGTGAGGGGAATGTTGTCGAACACGGCGGAGACGAAGCCCAGGCCCAGCGCAGTCGGCCACGAGGCGGTGGGTAGTTTCTCGACCGGCATCAGCGAGGCCGCGGTGACCAGCGCGAGCAGGAAGACGGTGCCCTTGAAGGTTTCGGGCATCACCTTCCAATCCGGTGCGCGCAGTCCCGCCGTCAAGAGGATCACCACCCAGACGGCGAGGCCGAGGACGGGAACGGTGTGAAGAAGCGCCGGAAATCTTACGTTGGCGGTGATGTTCGCCGCCAGCGCGGCGATCAGAATGGCGGCGACGATGAAGACCCGCGTTGGATCTATCTTCAGGCCTTTTGACGGATCCTTCTGGATCGGCGAGTAGCGCTGCTGCTGAATCGACGCCGGCACGGCAAAGATCAGCATCGCGGCGACGGCGGCGACATAGGCCTCCACGACCGCCAGCGGACTGACGCCTGCAATCCACATCATGGTAGTGGTGGTGTCGCCGACGACGCTGCCTGAGCCGCCGGCGTTCGAGGCGGCGACGATCGCCGCGAGATAGCCGATGTGAACCTTGCCCTGGAAGACATGCCGGGCGACGGTCCCGCCGATCAGCGCCGCAGCGATGTTGTCGAGGAAACTCGAGAGCACGAACACCAGGACGAGCAGCACAACGCCGCCCTTCCAGTCGTCCGGCAGCAGTGCCGGCATCTCGTCCGGAATCCGGCTTTCCTCGAAATGGCGCGATAGCAGCGCGAAGCCCATCAGAAGAAGGAACAGATTGCTCAATCCGACCCACTCATGCCCCAAGTGGTCGCCGAGACCGCCGAGGCCGGGTCCGTCTTTGAATCCGGTGAAGGTCAGCTTGTAAAGCACGATGGCGCCGAGACCGGTCAGGGCAACGGGCAATGTGTGATGATGGAATAGTGCGACACCCAGCAGCGTCAGTGCGAACAGGATGAAGTCGACGGGTATTCCAAACACCGACATGCCTTTCGTCCGGCGTTAGACTTCGCTGATGCGAGTAGCGTAAGAGCGAGTTTCCTTCGATGCGGCCCTGCGCCGCAAACTCGGCCACAGGGTCAGCGAATGCCTGCCGTGACCTAAACCAATTCGAGCCGCAAAGACCGGCCTACCATCTTGGCCGCGCGCTGCAGCGTCGAGAGTGTCACATTTCCATCCTTGGGGTCTAGCAGGCGGCTGATCTGGCTGCGGCTGGTCTTCATCCGTTCGGCAAGGCCCTTGCGGGAGATGTTCTTTGCCTTCATCGCCTCAAGGATCTGCCATGCCAGCACTTCCTTGATCGCCGTCGCCTCAAACTCCTCAAGCTTGCCTTGATCCTTGAGAAATCCATCGAGCGTGCTGAAGCCGGCCGTCGAACGAACGGCTTTCCTTTTCCGGACTTTTGTCGCGCGTTTTGCCATCAGTGTCCGAATTCTTTCATTCGTTTGCGAGCCAGGGCCAGCTCATCGTCGGGGGTCTTCTGAGTCTTCTTGATGAAGCCGTGCAGTACAACGATGCGTTCCGCCACGACGCAAAACAATACCCGTGCGATTCGGTTGCTCGGAAGGCTCGTGCGGACCTCCCACAGCCCTTCGCCCATCGGCCGGCAGAGCGGCATTCCCGCCGGCCAGCGGAACTGGACACGCATTAGGTCCAAACCAATTGCGTTTCGATCCCGCTCGTCAAGAACACGAAGCCAATCCCGTACGATCTCGCTTCCACCGCGCGTTCGATAAAACACCACCGGTATCTTGCGTGGAGCGCTACCGGCCATGTCGATCTATATATGGGGCATGTACCATATAATGTCCAGATAATTGATCTTTATTTCAGCACCTTCAGCCAGCCGGCGATTTCGCTGACCGCGACATTGGCCTGCTGCAAGAGCTTGCCCATGGTGAAGAAGCCGTGGAATTGACCCGGGAAGTGCCGATAGGTCATGGGCACGCCGGCTTCCTTGAGGCGCGCGGCATATTCGGCGCCCTCGTCGCGCAAGGGATCCGCGCCCGCGGTCAGCACATAGGCCGGCGGCAAGCCTGCGAGCGTTTTCGCGCGCGCGGGCGAAGCCTTCCAGTGATCGATGTCGGCCGCGCCGTTCAGATAGTGATTGCAGAACCATTTGATCACGGAGTGCGTCAGCAGGATGCTGGTCTCGGGCTCGCTATGCGAGGGATGCTTCATCGCAAAATCGGTGGCGGGATAAACCAGTACCTGACCGGCGAGCTTTGGGCCGTCGCCGTCTCGCGCGGCCAGCGCCACCACGGCGGCAAGATTGCCGCCGGCGCTGTCGCCGCCGACCAGCAGGTGGGCAGCATCGATGCCGAGTTGTTTGGCGTTGGCGGCAACCCATTTCGTGGCGATGATGGCGTCGTCGGCCGCGGCGGGGAATTTGTGCTCCGGCGCCAGCCGGTAATCGACGGAGATCACGATCAACTCGCCCTCATGGGCCAGCTTCTGACAGACCACTTCATGGGTATCGAGATCGCCGATCACCCAGCCGCCGCCGTGAAAGAACACCAGGCATGGTGCAAGGCTGTTATTCTTGCGCAGCGTCTTCGGGGTGTAGATGCGCGCCGGGATCGCGCCGTGCGGTGCGGGGATCGACAGCGGCTTGTTCGACTCGAGCGCGGGGGGCTCGGGGTTCATAACGCCGCGGGCGTTCCGATAATACTCGCGCGCTTCCGTGGCGGCCAGCGTTTCATAGGCAGGACGACCGGCCTCCTGGAAAAGCTGGTAGATGGCAGCGGCATCGGGATCGAGAGTTACGGGCATGGGTGAAACCTTTTGCTTTGGGTTGTCATTCCGGGGCGCGCAGCGCACTATGATGTGCAATTGCACATCTGAGAATCTCGAGATTCCGGGTCTGGTCCTTCGGACCATCCCGGAATGACGGCGGCTAATCAGGCGGCGGTCCGGCCGCCGTCGACGGTATAGGCGGAGCCGGAGACGTAGCTCGCCTCGTCGGAGGCGAGGAACGCCACGATGGAGGCGACTTCGGACGCCTGTCCGAGCCGTCGCGCCGGAATCCGGTCGACGATCTTGTCGTTCGGCGGCGGCTCATTGCCGGGATTGCGGCCCTGCAGGATCGTGCTCAGCATCCGGCTGTCGATCAGGCCGGGGCAGACGCAATTGACCCGCACGCCGGTGCCGGTGCATTCCCAGGCGGCGCTCTTGGTCAGCCCGATCACCGCGTGCTTGCTGGCGCTGTAGACCGCGATCATCGGCGATCCCATCAGGCCGGCGATGGAGGCGGTGTTGATGATGCTGCCCTTGTTTTGTTTCAGCATCACCGGCAGCACATGCTTCATGCCGAGGAAGACGCCGACGACATTGACGTCGAGCACGCGCCGAAAACTCTCCAGCGAATATTCCGGGATCGGCTTGATGTCGCCCTCGATGCCGGCGTTGTTGTAGAACGCGTCGATCGTGCCGAATTTGTCCACGGTCGCGCGGACGTATTCGGCGACTTCGTCCTCCCTCGTAACGTCCGCCGTGATGGCGAGCGCTTCGGCGGAGGCGGGCAGGCCCTTGATCGCGGCCTGGAGGTCGTCCTCCTTGCGGTCGACGGCGACGATACGGGCGCCGCGTTCAGCCAACAGGCGGATGGTCGCGGTTCCAATGACGCCGGCCGCGCCGGTCACGACGGCCACCCGGCCATCGAGACGAATTCGATCGGGCATGTCTGGGGTTTCCTCTCGCTTCTCCGGTTATCCCGGATTTTGATGGTTTCGCGCCAGGTACCCCCGCGCGAACGGAAGCGACTATTTCATCTGGAGCGGGGCGTGACTAGGTCATGGCGCAGCTGTCGAAGGCTGGTTTCCGACTTCCCGGGCAACGATCGAGATCACGGGCTATCCGAAAACCGGCTTCCCCCCGGATCGAGTGCGGCGGGAAGGGGGCAAGCCGCCCTTTCCGCGCCGTATTCCGCGTGTTAACCGGGTGGGACGCGAGCGGCGGATAAGTCTGTACTATGTCGCGAGCCCGATTCGCCTGTAAAAGCCGCGAGATGCTTCGAACCATTGCCCTGACCGGTCTTGCGGCCCTGATCGCCGCCACCCTGACGTCGCTTGTGCCTCCGGCGCAGGCGCAGATCGGCAATATCTTTTCCGATCCGCCGCTGCGGCCGCCGGGCGCCATTCCGCGCGGCAATCAGCAGCAGCAACCATTCCCCGACGACGACGAGGAAGTGCCGGAATTGCCGCGCGGTCGCCTGTTGCCGACCCCGAACCGTCCGCCGCCGGGGCAGGGTGCGCCGCCGCCAGGAAACTTCCAGTCGCAGCCGCTGGCGCCGCCGCCGGGCACGACCGTCGCGCCCCAAGGCACGCAGCCGGGCGTTGCCGTTCAGCCGCCGCAGCCGGGCCAGCCGGGCGTCGCCAACGCGCCGCCGGGCAATGCGCTGCCGGGAATGCCGCCGGGCCAGCGCCAGCCCAAGGGCGTCCCGCAATCGCCGGCGACGCTGCAGCCGGGCGACGAGGTCGTGTCCGAGCCGCCGGCCACCAAGATCACCAACAAGAAGGCGAGCTTCTCCGGCCTCGACAAGATCACCGGCCGCATCATCAATTTCGACGAGGATATCGGCGAGACCGTGCAGTTCGGCGCGCTGCGCGTGAAGACCAGTGCCTGCTACACGCGGCCGTCGACGGAAGCCGCCAACACCGACGCCTTTGTCGAGGTCGACGAGATCACGCTGCAGGGCGAGGTGAAGCGGATTTTCTCGGGCTGGATGTACGCCGCAAGCCCCGGCCTGCATGGCGTCGAGCACCCGGTCTACGACATATGGCTGACCGACTGCAAAGGTCCCGACCAGACCATCGTCAGCGTACAGCCCGATCCGCCGAAGGCAGCCACTCCGCCGCCGGCCGCAAAGCGTCCGCCG
>Ga0307500_10000463_pt1 | contig 13504 bp, 7 predicted proteins | sample 14_S_MG_FD_201362 | JGI IMG/M metagenome (GOLD analysis project Ga0307500, IMG submission 201362) | Soil microbial communities from Populus trichocarpa stands in riparian zone in the Pacific Northwest, United States - 14_S | ecosystem: Environmental > Terrestrial > Soil > Riparian zone > Trees... | reverse complement strand
GCGTACCTGGGTGATCCGGCGGTCGCGGCCCTGGTGGTCGAGTCGGTCAAGTTCGGCGACCAGGGGATGAACGGCGTGCAGGTGCGCACGGTCGACCCGGGTGCGGCCGGCCAGCCGCTGGCCGCGCGGTTCCGCGACCGGGTGCTCACCGTCAGCCTCGGCACCGACGCCACCGGCGCGGTCAGCAGCACCACCGACGACGTGGCGGCGTTCATCCCGGCGCGGTTCCCCCAGCAGTTCCGGGCCTACGTGGAGTCCGGGTCGGCCGGGCTGGCGATGCCGGTCGCCGGCCCGACCGCGCTCAGCGACGGGTTGAAGGCGCCGGCCGGTGTACCGCACGGCCCGTGGACGGTGCAGGCGCTGCGGATCGGCGCGCACCGGGACGGCTCCCGGATCGGCGTGCTGGCCTACTCGCAGGAGCACGCCCGGGAGTGGGCAACGCCGATGGTGACGCTGGAGTTCGCCGAGCGGCTGCTGGCCAACTACCGCACCGACCCGGCCACCCGCGACCTGCTGAACAACGTCGAGGTCTTCGTCATCCCGACGGTGAACCCGGACGGCGCCAACTACTCCTTCTACGACGCCAACTTCCAGCGCAAGAACATGGACGCGTTCTGCACCGGCGCCGCCCGCGATCCGCGGTTCCGCAACAACTGGGGCGTGGACGTGAACCGCAACTACGCGGTCGGCTCGCTCACCGATGGCTACGTCGGCGCCAGTACCGACTGTCTGAGCGGGACCGCCGCCGGGCCCGGCGAGCTGTCCGAGTCGGAGAGCCGCAACGTGATCGCGCTGGCCGACGCGCACCCGAACATCCAGTTCGGGATGAACGTGCACAGCTACGGCGGGTACTTCATGTGGCCGCCCGGCGCGTACCGGGTGCCTGGCCGGATCACCCTGCCCCGGCCGACCATCGATGAGTCCACGCTGTTCCTGGCCAGCGCCCGGCGGATCGTCGGCGCGATCAGCGGCGAGCGCGGCACGGTGACCTGGCCGTCGCGGACCGGCCCGGTCGCCGACGTGCTCTACTCCGCGGCCGGCAACTCCGCCGACCAGCTCTACTACGACAACGGCATCTTCGCCTGGGACTTCGAGATCGGTAACGATCTCTGGGATCCGGCCGCCCAGGAATGGGACGCCGTCGGCTTCCAGCCGCCGTTCAACGAGGGGCACGCCGAGGCGATGGAGTACGCCGGTGGCCTGCTCGAGCTGGTCCGGGTCGCCCGCGACTACGCCGCTGCCGCCGCCGGCCGGACAGCCACCGGCCGGGTGCCGGCGCACGTAGTCAGCACCCCGATCCGCCGCGCCGGCTAAGCGGCTGCCCGCCGGGTCGCCACGGGCCGGGTCCACCCGAACCTCGGAGGGCCCGGCCCGGCCGAGCCGGGCCAGCCGGCCGGGCCAGCCGGCCGGGCCAGCCGGCCGGGCCAGCCGGCCGGGCCAGCCGGCCGGGCCAGCCGGCCGGGCCAGCCGGCCGGCCGGGCCAAGCCGGGGTCGGCCGAGCCGGGGAGGGCCCGGCCCGGCCCAGCCGAGTCCGGGCCAGCCGGCCGAGCCGAGCCGGGGTCGGCCGAGCCGGGGTGAGCCGAGCCCGGGCCGGCCGGCCGGGTCAAGCCAGGCCGGGCCTGGCCAGGCCGGGGCCGGGGCTGGGGCTGGGTTGGACGCGGGTCGCTTAGCGAACCCGGGGGTCAGGAGCGGGTGGCCGGTCAGGTGTGGCGGTCGGGTCAGGCGCGGGGCGGCAGGGTGGGTGGGACCCGGGACGGGCGGGTGGACGGGTCGGGTGGCGTGCTGGCCGGACGGGTGGCGAGCGCCTCCAGGGCCAGCCCGACGGCGGTGTCGAGTTGCGGGTCGGTGCCGGCGGCCCAGTCCTGCGGGCGGTGCTGGACCTCGATGTCCGGCTGTACGCCGTAGTTCTCCACCGTCCAGCCGAGGTCGTCGAACCAGAACGAGTAGCGCGGCTGGGTGACCGAGGTGCCGTCGATCAGGCGATACCGCATGTCGATACCGATCACGCCGCCCCAGGTCCGGGTGCCGATGACCGGGCCGAGCCGCAGCTGCTTGATCATCGCTACCACGATGTCGCCGTCCGAGCCGGCGTGCTCGTTCGCGACGGCGACCAGCGGTCCGCGCGGGCAGCTGCGCGGGTACGGCTCGGGCAACCCGTGCCGGACCGTGTCCCAGCCCTGCACGGTCCGCGACAGCCGCTCCAGCACCAGTTCGGACACGTGCCCGCCGCCGTTGTTCCGGACGTCCACCAACAGCGCCTCGCGGGCCACCTCGAGGTGCAGGTCGCGGTGCAGCTGGGCCCAGCCCTCGGCGGTCATGTCCGGGATGTGCAGGTAGCCGACCCGGCCCTGGCTGGCCGCGTGCACCGCGGCCCGGCGGTCGGCCACCCAGGCGTGGTAGCGCAGCGGCCGCTCGTCCAGCAGCGGTTCGACCACCACCTGCCGGGTCTCGGTCGCGCCGGCCGGCCGCACGGTCAGCTCGACCGGTACCCCGGCGGTGCCGACCAGCAGCGGCGCCGGGCCGGTGGTCGGGTCCACCGGCCGGCCGTCCACCGCGAGCACCTCGTCGCCGGCCCGGATCGCCACCCCGGGCGCGGCCAGCGGCGAGCGGGCCGCCGGTGCCGACGATTCGCCGGGCAGCACCCGCTCGACCAGCCAGCGGCCGCCGGCGTCCCGGGACAGGTCGGCGCCGAGGTGGCCGAGCCGGCGGGTGGCGTCGACCGGCCGCTCCGGTGGGTTCTCGTACGCGTGCGAGGTGCCCAGCTCGCCGAGCACCTCCCAGATCAGCTCGGACAGGTCGTCCCGGGAGCCGACCCGGTCCAGCACCGGGCGGTACCGGTCCAGCACGGCGGCCCAGTCGACGCCGGCCATGTCGGCGACCCAGAAGTGGTCGCGCATCAGCCGGCCGGTCTCGTCGTACATCTGCCGCCACTGGGCGGCCGGTTCCACCCGCACCCGCAGCCGGTCCAGCTCGATGTCCACAGTGGACTCGCTGGCCTCCTCGTCGGATCCGTCCACCCGGCGGTCAGCCGGCACCAGCCGTAGGTCCGCGCCGTCCCGCTGCACGATCCAGCGGCCGTCGCCGGTGACCGCGGTGCCGTCCACGCCCTCGGCCAGCCCGATGATGCGGCGCTTGCGGAAGTCGTAGCGCTGCAGCCGGGTGCGCCGGCTGTGCTCGTCCGGGTCGGCGTGGCCGTCGCCGAGCACGCCGACCACCGGCCACTGCAGCCAGATCAGCCCGTTCTGCACCGCCTGCAGGCCGCCGTACCGACCGGCCGGCACCGGCAGCGGCACCGCGCGCTGGTCCAGCCCTTCCTCGTCGACCACCACCTCCGGTGGCCCGGATTCGCCGCCGGGATCCGCCGGCTCGGCCGCCGGGACCGGCCGGCCGCCGGGCTGCGGGTCGAACGGGGACGGCGTGGTCGCCGCCAACGGCAGCAGGTGCGGCCGGACCGCCACCGGGAACGACATGTCGAACACGTGCTCGTCGTAGACCGGGTCGAACGTCCGCGCGGACAGGAACGCCAGGTGCTTCCCGTCCAGCGTGAACACCGGCTCGGTGTCGGAGAACCGCAGCGCGGTCACGTTGATCACCGCCAGCCCGGCCCCGTCTGCCACCGAGCCGGCCTCCCCGGCCTCGCCCGCCTCCCCGGCCCCGCCGGCCTCGCCGGCCCCGCCGGCCTCGCCGGCCTCGCCCGCCTCCCCGGCCTCGCCCCAGGCGGCCTCGCCCGGCTCGTCCCCGGCGGCCTCGTCCCCGGCCGCCTCGTTCCCAGCCGGCTCGTTCCCAGCCGGCTCGTCCCCGGCTGCGGCGGTGACGCCGTCGGCCTCGGCGGTGTCACCGGCCCCGGTCGCCTCGCTCCCGCCCGCCTCGCTCCCGGCGTCCCCGGCATCGCTGTCGGTGGCATCGCTGTCGGTGGCATCGGCGTCGGCGGTGCTGCCGTCCGGGCCGGGCAGGTGGGCGATTCTGATCTGGCGGAGTGGGGACGGGCCGGGGTGCGACCAGGCCAGCCAGCGGGAGTCGGGGGAGAAGGCGAGGCCGCTCACGTCCCCGCGCTCGGACTCGGTCACCGTCCGGATCTCGCCGGTGGCCACGTCGACCAGCAGCAGCCGCCCGTCGTGGCTGGCCACGGCCAGGGTGGCCCCGTCCGGCGCGGCGGCCAGCTCCAGCACCCGGCCCAGCCGGCCGGAGCCGAGGCGGCGCCCCGGCTCGCCGCCGACCGTCCGGATCTCGATCGCGTCGTCGCCCTCGGCGTCGGTCACCCAGGCGATCCGGGTGGCGGTGTCGGGCGCGCCGCCGAGCACCCGGGGCAGCCGGCAGCGCACCCCGGGCTGGTCGGCCAGCACCTGCGCCGGGCCGTCCCGGTGGGTGAGCCAGTGCACCGTGCCGCGCACCTCGACCGCGCTGGCCCGGCCGGTCTGGTCGGGGGCCACGTCGCCGAGCGCGCCGCGGGCGTCGATCGGGTACGGCACCCGGGCCCAGCGCGGCCCGCCCAGGGCGATCTCCAGCCGCCGCGGCGTTGCGGCCGGGCCCAGGTCGTCGACCAGCCAGAGCTCGCCCAGGCACTGGTAGACCAGCCGCTGCCCGTCGGTGCTGGCGGCCCGGGCGTACGCGTCGCCGTGGTCGGAGTGCCGGCGCAGGTCGGTGCCGTCCGGCTGGCAGGAGTAGACGTTGCCCCAGCCCTCGTGGTCGGACAGCAGCACGATCCGGTCGCCCAGCCAGCCCGGGTTCTCCAGCTGCCCGGCCAGGTCGGCGAGCAGCGGGTCGAACTCGCCGGAACCGGTCCGGTCGATCCAGAGCCGGCCGGCCTGGCCACCGCGGTAGCGCTTCCATGCCGCCGCGCTGCGCCGGTTTCCGGCGATGCCGAGCACGGTCGCCCCGTCCGGCCCGGCGGCGATCGCGGTGACCGGGCCGTACGGCAGCCGCTCCGGCCGGCCGCCGTCCAACGGCAGCGCGTACGCCCAGGTGCGGCTGCGGAACGGGGTGCCGACCGAGGACGTGGCGAGCACCCGACCGTCACCGGTCCAGCCGAGCACCTTGACCAGGTCGTCGGCCCAGTAGCTGAGCCGGCGCACCTGGCCGCCGTCCACCGCGGCGACGTGCACCTCGGCCGTGCCCTCGCGGCGGCTGGTGAACGCGACCTGGGTGCCGTCCGGGGACAGCTGGGTGAACGCCGCGGGCGCCCGATCAGCGGTCAGCCGCCAGGCCCGGCCGCCGGCGATCGGGGCCAGCCAGACGTCGTCCTCGGCGACAAAGGCCACGAGGTCACCCCGAACGCTCGGGAACCGTAGGTACGCACCGTCAGTCACGCGCCGTACGCTAGCTTGCCCACTGAACGGCGGGAGGAGAGACCTGGCTGGCCAGCCTCCCGCGCCGGCCGGTTGTGCCCGGTTGGACAGCCGGTCAGGTGATTTCGTCGGTCGGCGGCCAGGGCGCCCCGATCGGGTTCGGCGCCGGCATGCCGCCGGCCGCCAGGACGATGTCGCCGAGCCGGCGCAGCGCCCCGAAAAGCTCGTCCACCCGGTCCGGACCGAGCGCCGTGTACGGCTGCAGCGCGAGCCGGTCGGTGGCCAGTTCGATCTCGCGCCGGGCGGCCCGGCCGGCGTCGGTGATCGTGCCGTCGGCGGTGACCCAACCGCGGCCGGCCAGCTGTTCGGTGGCGGCGGCCCACTCCGGCTCGCCCCACTTGCGGGCGGCGCGCAGCAACTCGGCCGGGGCCCGGCCACCGGCGGCGGTCAGCACCAGCGCCTGCACCGGGCCGACCTCGGCCTCGACCAGGGCCGCGATGTGCCCGTCGCCGCGGTGCTCGCGCAGCACGGTCAGCGCTTGCCACATGGCCAGGTGCGGCGGGTCCGGCAGTGGCAGGTCCGCGTTGCCGGCGGCCAGCGGGCGGCCGGCGGTCTGCGCGCCGGCCGCCGCCACCGCGGCCAGCCGGGCCGCGGTGGTCACATCCGGACCGCCGAGCGCCTCGCCGAGCACCCGGCCGAGGGACTGGTCCATCGCGACCAGCCGGGTTTCCAGCAGCTGCGCCGGGGTCGCGTACGTCCAGGCGTCCGGGATGGCCCGGGCCACCATCGTCGGGTTGAAGTTGTAGAAGGTGGCGGTGACGACCGCCGCCGGCACCATTCCCAGCGGCGCGGCCCGGGTGGCGAAGTAGCTCATCCAGCCGCCGCGCAGCCCGAGCGCGTCGGTGGCGGCGCGGAGCTCCGGGGTGAAGTAGGCGATCGCGTGCAACGGCTCGACGAGCTGCCAGCCGCGGCGGGCGACGACGGTTTCCATGCGGCACTCCTACCACGCCGGTCGGCGGCCGGGCCGCCGGGTGGGGTCGGTTACGTGCCGGGCCACCGGGTGGTTGGCCGGCGCCGGCCCGAGTAGATTCCACTCGGAACTAGATGTAGATCGCAACCAAGCTCCTGATGGCCCGATCCTGGCGGGCGACGCGCTCGCCTGGCTGATGAGCGGCCCGGCAGGCGCGGAACAGGGAGTGGCGCATGTCGACCCGCGCGGGCGGACAGAGCCGGCAGGTCGCGGCGATGAAGGCGGGGGAGGCGCTCACCCACCGGCAGATCCTGACGATCTTCACCGGGTTGATGCTGGGCATGTTCCTGGCCGCGCTGGACCAGACGATCGTGGCCACCGCGATCCGGACGGTCGCCGACGACCTGAAGGGCCTCAGCCTGCAGGCGTGGGTCACGACCGCGTATCTCATCACCGCGACGGTGTCCACCCCGCTCTACGGCAAGCTGTCGGACCTCTACGGCCGGCGGAAGCTGTTCCTGCTGTCGATCTCGCTGTTCATCCTCGGTTCGGCGCTGTGCGGCACCGCCACCTCGATGTACCAGCTGGCCGGCTTCCGCGCGTTCCAGGGCCTCGGCGCCGGCGGCCTGTTCTCGCTGGCGCTGGCGATCATCGGCGACATCGTGTCGCCCCGCGAGCGGGCCCGGTACCAGGGCTACTTCCTGGCCGTGTTCGGCACGTCCAGCGTGCTCGGGCCGGTGGTCGGCGGCACCCTGGCCGGGCAGGAGTCGATCCTGGGCGTGGTCGGCTGGCGCTGGATCTTCTACGTGAACGTGCCGATCGGCGTCGTCGCGCTGCTCGTGGTGGCGCGGGTGCTGCACCTGCCGCACACCCGGCGCGAGCACCGGATCGACTACCCCGGCGCGGGCGCGCTGATCCTCGGCGTGGTGCCGCTGCTGATCATCGCCGAGCAGGGCCGGGAATGGGGCTGGGGCTCCGGCGGGGCGCTGCTGTGCTACCTGCTCGGCGCGGTCGGGCTCGCCCTGTTCGTCCTGGCCGAACGCCGGATCGGGGACGACGCGCTGCTGCCGCTGCGGTTCTTCCGGGTCCGGACGTTCAGCGTGGGCTCGGTCGCCGGCGTGGTCACCGGCATGGGCATGTTCGGCTGCATCGTGGTGCTGCCGCTCTACCTGCAGATCGTCAAGGGCGCCACCCCGGTGCACGCCGGCCTGCTGCTGCTGCCGACCACCCTCGGGATCATGGTCGGCTCGCTGATCTCCGGCCAGGTCATCTCCCGCACCGGCCGGTACAAGATCTTCCCGGTGATCGGCACCTCGTTGACCGTCGTCGCCCTGGTGATGCTGCACTTCGTGACCGTCGACACCCCGCTGATCCAGGTGGACGTGGCGATGGCGCTGTTCGGCCTGGGGTTGGGCGGCAACCTGCAGCCGCTGACGCTGGCCGTGCAGAACGCGATGCGGCCGCAGGACATCGGGGTGGCCACCTCCTCGGTCACCTTCTTCCGGCAGATGGGCGGCACGTTCGGCACCGCGGTCGTGCTGTCGATCCTGTTCACCACGGTGACCGGCAACATCGCCAGCGCGTTCCGGGCCATCGTGCCGACGCCGGCGTTCCAGGCCGCGCTGCACGACCCGGTGGTGCTGGCCAACCCGGCCAACCGGGCGGTGATCGACACGATCCAGGCCGGCAACGTCGGCGCGGCCGGCAGCGGCGTGTTCACCGACTCGTCGTTCATCCAGCAGCTCGACCCGCGGCTGGCCCGGCCCTTCCTGGTCGGGTTCGCCGACTCGATGCAACTGATCTTCCTGGTGGTCGCGGTGGTGATGGTGGTCGGGCTGGCGCTGAACATCGCCCTGCCGGAGCTGCCGCTGTCCATGCAGTCCGGCCTGCAGCGGATGGCGGCGGAGCACGCCGAGGCGCAGGCCGAGGCGGCCGCCGCCAACGGCGCCGGTGCGACCACCGCACCGTCCGCCGCCGGGCTGGCGCCGACCGCCCCGCCGGACGGTCCGGCCGCCGGTCCAGCGGCCGGTCCGGCCGGTCCGGCGGCTGGTCCGGTGCCCACCGGCGAACCGCGGCCGGGCCGGTCGGCAGACTAGGGCCGTGCGACTAGCGACCTGGAACGTGAACTCGGTGGCGGCCCGGCTGCCCCGGCTGCTCGACTGGCTGGAGCAGACCGGCCCGGACGTGCTCTGCCTGCAGGAGACGAAGTGCGCCGCGGACGCCTTCCCGGCCGCCGAGGTGGAGCGGCTGGGCTACGCGACCGCGGCGTACGGCACCGGGCGGTGGAACGGGGTGGCGTTGCTGTCCCGGGTGGGCCTCGCCGACGTGGCGCGCGGCTTCCCCGGTGAGCCGGGGCTGCCCGACCCGGAGCCGCGCTCGATCTCGGCCAACTGCGGTGGCCTGCGGGTCTGGTCGGTGTACGTGCCGAACGGGCGCTCGCCGGACTCGCCGCAGTACGGCTACAAGCTGGCCTGGTTCACCGCGCTGCGGGCCGCGCTCGAGCCCGAGGTGCGGCCGGACGTGCCGTTCGCGATCTGCGGCGACTTCAACGTGGCGCCCACCGACGCGGACGTCTGGGACCCGGCCGCCTTCGTCGGCGACACCCACGTCACCCCGCCGGAGCGGGCCGCCCTGGCCGAACTGCGCGGGCTCGGCCTGGACGACGTGGTGCCGCGGCCGATGAAGGGCCCCAACCCGTTCACCTACTGGGACTACCGGGCCGGCATGTTCCACCAGGACAAGGGCATGCGGATCGACCTGGTGTACGCCACGCCGGCCGCCGCGAAGCGGGTCACCGGCGCGTACATCGACCGCGAGGCCCGCAAGGGCAAGGGCCCGTCCGACCACGCTCCGATCGTGGTCGACCTGGATCTACCCACCGGCTGACCCAGCTACCGGCTGACCTACCCGCCGGCTGGCCCGGCCTGGGCCGGGGCCAGCCGGGGACGGTCTGGGCCGGGTCAGCCGGGCCCGGCCTGGGCCGGCCAGCCGGGGGACGGCCGGGGACAGCCTGGGCCGGGCCAGCCGGGGACGTCAGTCCGGGGCGGTGGCGGGGAAGTGCGGGGCGCGGCTGGCGATGCCGTGCTGGCGGGCCGGACGGCCACCCGGGCGGGCGACATGCGGGGCGGACCGGCCGCTGGACACGGCCGCCTGCGGGGCGCCGACCGCCACCACGCTGCGTTTGGACAGCCCGGCCAGGTAGAACGCCTCCGGCCGGCTGATCCGCCCGACGATCACCACCACGTCGAACGCGGCCCGGGGCAGCCGGCGGACGAACGCCTCGCCGGTGGTGGTCGCGGCCAACCGGCAGCGGCGGCGCAGCGCCTCGTCGATGTTCGCCCGGGCCAGCAGGATCTCCTCGCGGGAGTCGCTGATCATGCGCAGCCGGCCGCTGAACGAGGTCATCGTGGTCTCCGCGATCCGGGCCGGGATCGCCGGGCGGGTCTCCGCCTCGGCGAGCTTGGCCAGGTCCGCCTCGATCTTGTCGCGCTGCGCCTTGACGGCGGCCTGCCGGGGCCGCAGCTTGTGCAGTTCCACGATCATCTCGTCGGCCTTGGGGTTGCGCAGCCGCACCCGGCGGGCCCGCGCCTTGTTCAGCCGCTCGGTCAGATCCTGGTGCAGTTCCTCGGTCTCGTTGTACCGCAGCACCGCCTCCTCGTACCGGATCCGCAGCTCGGCCTCGTCCAGCGCCTGGTTCTGCTTGTCCAGTTCGGCGTTCAGGTCGGCGGAGATGAGCTCCGGGTCGACCAGCGGGCCGTACCGGTTCTCCAGTTGCGGCACCGCGATCGCGCCCAGCCGCTGGAACATGCCGGACCGGATGTCACCGTCCGGGCGGAGCCGGTCGCACAGCGCGTGCAGCGACCAGTCGACCGCGACCGCGTGCGGCGAGACCAGCAGCACGCTCGCGTCCTGGTCGAGCAGCCGCTCCAGCAGTTGCACCAGCAGCGCGGTGGCGTTCCCGTCCGGCGGCGGCTGGACGAACGCCCAGCGGTGCCGCAGCGCGGTGCCGACCACGTTGGCCTGCCGGTCGTCCAGACTCCAGTTGTCGGTGGAGTCGGCCGCCTGCGCGATCTGGTCCCGCAGCCGGCCCCCGGGGGCGCCGAGCACCAGCGCCGCCTGCTCGAACTGGAACTGCCGGATCGGCCCGGTGGCCCGCGGTTCCGGCGCGAGCTCGATCAACTTGGCACGTAGTGAGCGCAATGGCTTGGCCGTGTCGACGTCCACCCAGCCGGTGGCGCGCGGGCCGAGATTCGCCGGCAACGCGATGGTGCACAGCCCATCGGCCGCCTCGGCCACCCAGCCGGACACCTGTTTGCCGTCGCTCTGCACCTCGACCGGTGCGTCCGAGACGGCGGCCCGGCGCGGGATCGCAAACTGGTACAACCAGCGCGGGCCGGCCTGGCCGACCAACCTCCCGTCCAGCGGGTAAGGTCCATCCCGGTCTGCCCGGGACGCCACCGCAATCTCGGCGTCCACTTCGGCAACCATCTCGCGGACGAGGGCAATCTGATCAGACGCTCGCACGGCGGCCTCCCAACGTCCCCCGCCCTACCAACTGTAACTGAATCAATACGGGACGCGACAGAGGTCAATCCTAAGTCAGTCAGTGGGGCAGTAACCGGTCACGGTCTTGCCCTTCTTGACCCATCGGGCCCTCGTCTCGACCCATCGGCGCCTCGGCTGCGGCCGCCACGGCCGGCGCGGTCGGCCGGCCCGTCGATCCGGTCCAGCAGCCAGCGCGGACCGACCCGGCCGACCCCGAGCGTGGCCAATCGCTCGATCAGGCCCCGGTCGGCGGTGACCGCCAGCACCCGCCGCCCGGCCGCGACCGCCGCCGCGGCGGCCGCCACGATCGCGTCGTCCCCACCGCCGTCGGCAGCCAGTACGTCCGGCCCGCCGGCCCCGGTCGGGTCGGTCGCCACCACCCGGGCGGCGCCCTCGACCACCAGCAGCACCCGCGGCAGTTCCAGGTCCACCGCCCCGGTCGGGTCGGGGAGGTCGGCCGCCGGCAGGCCGGCGAGCAGCGGGCCGAGCGCGTCGCGCAGCCGGCGGGTGGCACCGGCCCGGTCCCGCCACCAGCCGTCCCCGCCGCCGCGGGCGCCGACCACGTTCGCCGCGTCGATCAGCACGGTCAGCGGCGGCGGGGCGGACCGCAGCCGGGGCCAGGTGCTGGCGAAGCCGGGGTGCAGCGGCAGCGCGGCCACCTCGGGCTCCAGCACCCAGCGCACCTGGGTGCTCTCCTCGGCGGTCGGCCGCGGCGCCAGCGGACCGACCGGCTCGGCCAGCACGCTGGTGTACGACCAGCCGCCGTGATCGTCCAGCAGCAGGCCGTACGGCCGGACGTCGGCCGGGGCCACGCCGGCCTCCTCGCCGGCCTCGCGCACCGCGGCCTGCACCGGCGACTCGTCGCTGTCCCGGGCGCCGCCGGGCAGCCCCCAGGTGTCGCCCTCGTGGCTCCAGGACGCCCGGTGCTGCAGCACGACCCGGCCGGGCGGCTCGGCGCGGTCCAGGATCAGCAGCCCGGCGGCCCCGAACCTGCCCCAGTGCCGGTGACCCTGACCACACTCCACCCACCCGTCACCGTCAGCCCGCACACCTACTACTAGTACCTGGTCCGGCTCGTGGCCGGATGTGGGCGCGCTCAACGGGCAGCCAATCGCCGACCGGCCGGCGAGCGGACTCCGCGCTGCGACCACGGCGGCCTACCATGTATCGGGTCGCCGGCCGGACGGGTCGGGGCCGGCGGCAGCCGGCGGGGCACCAGCCCTCGACCGTTCACGCCGCCACTGGGGTCGCTCGCTGGGGCACCCCTGCGCGGCACCGGCGGTCGGTTACGGCACCGGCGCCGGGACCGACCCGCGAAGGCAGGAAGGAGACGCAGTGCCCGACCGACGCGCTCAGCGACCGGTGCTCACCGGTGACGTCGAGGCCCTGGCCAGCGCTGTCGCCGACGGCGAACCGTCCGCCCGGCTGGAACTGGCGCACGCCACCGCCTGCGCGCTGATCGACGCCGGCCGGGCCGAGGACGGCGCCGACCCTGACCTGCTGGTGCGCCTCGCCGAGACCGTCGGCCTGGACACGCTGTCCGCGCTCTGGCGGGACGCCGCCGCCGACTCGCTGCCCGGCGCGATGTGGGCGCTCTACCTGCTACGCACCTGGTGCCAGCAGCAGGGCCCGGCGGTGGCCCGGCTCTACCGGGCCGGTCGCGGCCTGGCGCCGGTGGACGAGGTGGTCGCCGGGGTGTCCGACGACGCCGACCCGGACGCGGTCGCCGCGACCGCCGACGCGGTGCTGTCCGGGGCGTACCGGGGCGACTTCGCGGTCGCGCTGGAGCGGGCCGCCGCGTTCTTCCGGATCGTCGGGGTGGGCCGCCGCGAGCTGGCCGCCGACGGCGCCGAGGGCACGCTGGACCAGGAGATGGCCGAGCGCAACCGCCGCACCGCCGACGCGCTGGAGCGGGCGGCCGCCTCCTGGCGGGCCGGCACGCTGAACTAGCTCCGCTGGAGCGGGCGGCCGGGTCCCGGCGGGCCGGCACGGTGAACTAGTTCCCCTGATCGGGTGGCGATCGGGCCGCGCAGCGGGTAGGCACGGGTGGTGGCAGACATCCGGGTGGGCACCGCCTCGTGGACGGACAAGACCCTGCTGGCCTCCGGCTGGTACCCCGACGACGTCAAGTCCGCCGCGGAGCGGCTGGGCTACTACGCGAAGCAGTTCCCGCTGGTCGAGGTCGACTCGACCTACTACACGCCGCCGAACGAGCGGAACAGCGACCTCTGGGTGGCCCGGACGCCGGCCGGTTTCACCTTCAACATCAAAGCCTTCTCGCTGCTCACCCAGCATCCGACCAAGCCGTCCGCGCTGTACAAGGATCTGCGGCCCGAGGGCGTGACGAAGAACCTCTACCTGAAGGACGTGGAGGAATCCACTGTGGACGCGGTCTGGGAGCGGTTCCGGTCCGCGCTGGAGCCGCTGCAGGCCGCCGGGAAACTCGGCGCGATACTGTTCCAGTTCCCGCAATGGTTCCCGATCGGCCGGCACAACAAGCACTACATCCTGGAATGCAAGCGCCGCTGCGAGCCGTACCGGATCTGCGTGGAGTTCCGCAACAAGACCTGGCTCAGCGACGACAACCAGGCCGAGACGCTCGACTTCCTCACCTCGTACGGCCTGCCGTACGTCTGCGTGGACATGCCGCAGGGGCACCCGAGTTCGGTTCCGCCGGTGGTCGCCGCCACCGCTGACCTGGCCG
>Ga0307500_10000460_pt1 | contig 13573 bp, 9 predicted proteins | sample 14_S_MG_FD_201362 | JGI IMG/M metagenome (GOLD analysis project Ga0307500, IMG submission 201362) | Soil microbial communities from Populus trichocarpa stands in riparian zone in the Pacific Northwest, United States - 14_S | ecosystem: Environmental > Terrestrial > Soil > Riparian zone > Trees... | reverse complement strand
CCAGGCCCTCCAGGGCACGGAACCCGGACTCCCGGGCGATCGCCAGCGCCTGGGCTGCCGCCGTCTCGGCAGCGCCGGTCAGGTGGGGTCCCGCGCCGTTGCCGCGGCGGGCCGGCTCGGCTGGGCCGATGCGGCTGGCCGGATCGGCCGGGCGGCCGTCGCCGTTCGGATCGGGCGCGACGGTGGCCGGGCCGGGCCCGGCGGCTGCCGCTGTCGTCTCGGCCGCCGCTGTCAGCAGGGCTGCCGCTGTCAGCTGGGCTGCGGCCAGGCCGAGCAGTGCGGTGGTCTCGCTCCACCGGCTGCCGGTCTGCCGGGCCAGCGCCAGTTCCTGCCGGTGGTAGCCGGCCGGGTCGTCCGGATGCAGCGTGCCGAGGACGTTCAGCACGTCGGTCTCGATCCGGCGGTCGCCGATCTCCCGGGCCAGTCCGATCGCCGCCTCGGCGGTGGCCAGCGCGCGGACCGGCTCGCCGCGATCGCGGTGCAGCGCGGCCAACTCCTGCAGCGTCTCCGCCTCGCCATAGCGGTTCCCGATAGCGCGGTGCAGGGTCAGCGCGGCGTCCAGGTGGGTCTGCGCCTGGTCGAGCAGCCCGAGGTCGCGCTCGACCACGCCGAGGTTGCCCAGCGCGTGCGCCTCGCCGGACGGCGAGCCGGCCTGCCGGTGCCGGGCCAGCGCCTCCGCGGTGTAGCCGGCCGCCTGCCGGAGCCGGCCCAGCTGCCAGTGCAACCAGCCGAGGTTGCTCAGGCTGACCGCCTCGGCGGCCGGCCGCTTCGTCTGCCGGTGCAGCGCGAGCGCCTGGTGATGGCAGTCGGCCGCCCGCCGCAGGTCGCCCCGGTCGGCGTGCACGTTGCCGAGATTGCCCAGCACCGCCGCCTGGCCGTCCAGCCAGCCGGCCTGCCCGGCCAGCTCGGCCGCGGCCGTGTAGTGGGTGACGGCGTCGGTGAACCGGTCCAGGCTGTGGTACGCGGTGGCCAGGCTGAGCTGCAGCGCCGCCTGCGCCCGCTGGTCGCCGTCGGTGGTCGCCGCGGCCAGCCCGGCCTGTGCCGCCCGCAGCCAGCCCACCGCGTGCCGGGACTGCCAGAAGTAGCCGCGCAGCGTGTCCGCCAGCCGCCAGGCGGCCGGCCGGGGGCCGTGCTCGGCCGCGTCGATGATCGCCGCGATCAGGTTCGGCAGCTCGCCGTCCAGCCAGCCGACCGCGCTGCCGTGGCCGTCGATGCCGGCCGCGGGCAGCCCGACCGGCGCCGGCGGCAGCGCTAGCCGCAGCATCTCCGGGTACAGCTGGTCGGCTGCGGCCCCGGCGGTGTGCAGGTACCAGTCGAGCAGCCGGAACCGGGCGGCGCCGCCGTCGGCCACCCCGTCCTCGACCCCGGCCCGCTCGGCGGCGTACGCGCGGAGCAGGTCGTGCAGCGCGTACCGGCCCGGGGCCGGCTGGTCGACCAGGTGCGCGGCCGCCAACCGGTCCAGCAGCCCGGCCGCCGCCGGGACGGTGCTGCCGGCCAGCGCGGCCGCCGCGGTCGGCGTCACGTCCGGGCCCGGGACCAGGCCGAGCAGCCGGAACAGCCGGCGCGCGTCCGCCGGCAGGGTCGCGTACGACAGGTCGAACGCGGCCCGGACAGCGGTCTCCGGGTCGCCGTCCACCGCCAGCGCGGCCAGCCGATCGGCCCCGGCCAGCGCGGCGGCCTGCGCCGCCAGCGGGCGTCCCGGGTTGTCGTCGAGGTGCGCGCCGACGATCCGCAACGCCAGCGGCAGGTGCCCGCAGGCGCGGGCCAGCTCGGCCGCCGCGTCCGGCTCCCGCCCAACCCGGCCCGCGCCGAGCACGGCCGCCAGCAGCGCGACCGACTCGGCCGGAGCCAGCACGTCGAGGGTGAGCCGGTGCGCGCCGTCCCGGGCGGCCAGGCCGGACAGCCGGTCCCGGCTGGTCACCAGCACCAGGCAGCCCGGCTCACCGGGCAGCAGCGGCCGCACCTGCTCCGCCGTCGCCGCGTTGTCCAGCAGCACCAGCGTGCGGCTGCCGGCCAGCGCCGACCGGTACAGCGCCGCCGCCTCGTCCAGCTCGACCGGCACCCGCTCGGCCGGCACGCCGAGCGCGCGCAGGAACCGGGCCAGCGCCTCCACCGGCCGCATCGGCGGCGTCGCCGCGTGCCCGTTCAGGTTCACGTACAGCTGCCCGCCCGGGAACCGGTCCTGCACCCGGTGCGCCCAGTACACCGCCAACGCGGTCTTCCCGATCCCGGCACTGCCCCCGATCGCCGTCACCACAACCGCCGCCGGCGGCGCGGACGCCGTCGGCGGCGCGGACGCCGTCGGCGGCGCGGACGCCGCCCCGGGCCGGGCCACGGGACTATCCGCCAGCCCCGGTCCGTCCGTCGGCTCCGGTCCGTCCGTCGGCTCGGGTCCGTCTGTCGGCTCGGGTCCGTCTGTCGGCTCGGGTCCGTCTGTCGGCTCGGGTCCGTCTGTCGGCTCGGGTCCGTCTGTCGGCTCGGGTCCGTCTGTCGGCTCGGGTCCGTCTGTCGGCTCGGGTCGATTGGTTGGCTCGGGTGGTTCTGCCCCGTTCGCGTGGCTGGTTGGGCCTGAGGGCCTGGCGCGATCCGTCGGCTCGGAGGGTTCGGCTGCCGGCGGGGCAGGGCGGCCGGCGGCCAGTTCGTCCAGCCGGGCCAGGTAGCTGTCCCGGCCGACGAACCCGGCCACCGCCGCCGGTAGCTGCGCCGGTACCGGCCGGTGCGGCCGTTCCGGTTCCGCGGCGGCGCGCTCCGGGCGGGCCGCGGGTTCCGGGGCGGCGAGGGTGGGGTCGGCGCGGAGGATCGCGACTTCCAGCTGCCGGAGTTCGGGGCCGGGGTCGAGGCCGTCGGTGTCCGCGAGCCGTTGCCGCAGCTGCCGGTACGCGGTGAGCGCCTCGGCGGCCCGGCCCTCCCGGTACAGCGCGAGCATGAGCTGGCCGACCAATCGTTCCCGGTCCGGGTGGGTCCGGACCAGGCCGGTCAGCTCGTCCAGCAGCAGCCGGTGCTGGCCGAGCCGGAGCCGGGCGTCCAGCCGGTCCTCGACGGCGAGCAGCCGGGCCTCGTCCAGCGGGTGGCAGAGCTGCTCGCGCGACTCGGCCGGCACCGCACCGGACAGGGCCGGGCCGCGCCAGAGCCCGAGCGCCTCGTCCAGCAGCATGACCCGCCCCGGGTCGTCCCGACCGGCCCGGGCCTGCTCGACCAGCGCCCGGAACCGGTGCGCGTCGACCGCCGCCGGCTCGACCCGCAGCGCGTATCCGCTGCCCTCGGTGTTGATCTCCGCGTCGGTCCCGGTCAGCGCGGCGCGCAGCCCGGAGACGCAGACCCGGATGGCGTGCGCCGCCTGCCGCGGCGGGTCCACCGGCCAGGTCAGGTCGATCAGCCGGTCCAGCGGCACCAGCCGGTTGACCTCCAGCGCGAGCACCGCCAGCACGAACCGCTGCTTGCGCGGCCCGAGCTCCACCGGCTCGCCCCGCCAGCGCGCCGCCACCGGCCCGAGCACCCCGATCGCTAGCCCGGCCGGCCCCGCCCCACCACGCGTCGGAACTGGCGTCCACCTCTCAAACCAGGCCAGGAGCGGCCAACCCGCACCGAAGCCCCGCCGACGCTACCCGAACACGCCAGGTCAGGACGTATCCGCGGACCGTCCGCGGCGGACCTGGCCTCAGCCCCGGGCAGCGAGATCAGCCGGCCGGGTGGGCCCCTGCGAGGCTGCGGCCATCGGTGCTGTCGCCACGGTGACGGTTTGGCTCCGCCGGTGCGGGTGTTCCTCCGCCAGTGATGACTTGGCTGGTCGCGGTGATGTCGTAGGCCCATCACCCGGGACCACAACCCGTCACCGCCGCCCCGAGCTCGTCACTGCCGCTGCGAGTACATCACCGGTGCCCCGAGTACGTTGCCGCCGTCGCGAGATCGTCACCGCCGCCGCTGCCGCGGTGACGGTTTGGGTCCGGCGGTGCGGGTGTTCCTGCGCCGGTGACGAGTTGGCTGGTGGCGGTGATGTCGTAGGGCCATCACCCGGGAGCGCAACCCGTCACCGCCGCCGCGAGTACGTCACCGCCGTCGCGAGATCGTCACCGCCGCCGCGGATCCGTCACCCGTGGGTGACGGTCGGGGTCACCGCCGCCGGCCGCCCGGCGTGGGCGGCCGGCGGTGGGCGGTTACCAGCCGATCGCGATCAGCAGGTACTGCGGGTTGCCGTGGGAGATGAAGGAGGACTGGCCGGCGAAGTCGTCGTACGGGAAGCCGTAGGCGAGGCGGCCGATGGCGTGGTCGTGCCAGAACTTCGCGTAGTAGTTCGCCGGCGCGGCCTGGTAGTAGAGGCTCGGCGTGGACCACTGCGACTGCGGCAGTTGCGCGACGTGCCGGTTCAGCGCGGCGCACATTCCGGGGTTGTTCGCCAGCACGCCGGCGCACCCGGTGACGTCGGAGGTGATCGTGTTGACGCCGACCGAGGCCGCGTAGCCGGTGAAGTAGTTCGCGTACTGCCCGCCGACCCGGAACGCCGCGTCGCTGCCCGGGGCCGGGATCCGGAACGGGGCCTGCACGGTGGCCAGGTGCTTGAACTCGGTCGGCACCTCGTTCATGAACTTCTGGAAGGTGACCGCGCGGTCCTCGGTGAACGTGGTCAGGTCCTCGCCGACGGACGTGTCGAAGCCGTCGTGCGCGTGCAGCCGCATCGCGATCTTCAGGCCGAACGCGTCCACCCGGGTGGTGTTGCCGTTGAAGACGCCCGGCCCGACGGTGAACTCGATGAAGTCGAAGTACTGGCTGGTCGGCGAGCCGAGGTAGAAGTACATCCGGCCGGCCGAGTTCACCGGCATGTCGAAGTACTGCTGCTCGGCGATCGAGTGGGTCTGCCCGTTGAAGCTCCAGTAGACCTGGCTGTCCGGGTAGTGGCCGTTGGTGCGGTTCAGGATCTTGAGCATGACCACGTTCCGCGCCGCCGGGATGGTGCTGGTGTCGCCCCAGAACGCGTCCGACGTGGGCGGGTCGGTCGGCGGGGTGGTCCCGCCGGTGGTCCGGACGGCGAACTCCCAGAGCGAGTAGCCGTACGGGGTGCCGCGGGTGGTGCCGTTCATCCGGATGTACCGGCCGGTGCCGGAGACGGTGAGCGTCTGCGTGCCGCCGGTGCCGGCCGTGGTGCTGAAGATGTTCGTCCAGGCCGACCCGTCCGGGGAGACCTGCAGCTGGAACGCCGAGGCGTACGCGGCCTCCCAGGTGAGCGTCACGCCGCAGATCGTCGCCGGGCCGCCGAGGTCGATGCGCAGCCACTGCGGGTCGCTGAACGCGGACGACCAGCGGGTGCCGGCGTTCCCGTCCACCGCGTTGGCCGCCGCGCTCGCCGCGTTCTCGGTGGACGAGGCCAGCGCGGGCCGGCCGAGCGCCGCGTTGCCGGCGCCGCAGGCGGCCGCTCCGATCGTGCCGAACACCTGGAACTCCCAGAGCGAGTAGCCGAACGCGGTACCCCGGGCGGTGCCGTTCATCCGGACGTACCGGCCGGTGCCGGAGACGGCGAGGGTCTGGGTGCCGCCGGTGCCGGTGGTGGTGCTGTAGATGTTGGTCCAGGCGTTGCCGTCGGGGGAGACCTGGAGCTGGAACGCCGACGCGTACGCGGCTTCCCAGGTCAGCGTGACCTGGTCGATGGTCGCGCTGCTGCCGAGGTCGACGCGCAGCCACTGCGGGTCGCTGAACGCGGACGACCAGCGGGTGCCGGCGTTCCCGTCCACCGCGTTGCCGGCCGCGCCGGCCGCGTTCTCGGTGGACGAGGCGAGCGTGGCCCGGCCCTGCGAGAGCAGCGCCCCGGCCGCCCGGGCCGGGGCCGCGGTCACCGTGAGGTAGCTGGCCAGCACGGTCGTGACGGCGAGCGCGATCAGGCCGGCGGTCCGGCGGCGACCGGTAGGGCGGGTCATCAGACGCATGGCGGCACTCCTGACGTAGCAGAAGACGTCGGTGCCCGATGCGCGACGAGGAACCTGGGAACGTTCCCACCGGATAGTTTCGTCCGCCTATGTCATGCCGTCAACGCCCAGGACCGGCTCAGCCACCGGTCCGGGCGTTGCCGCCGCCGATCAGGTGGGGGTCGGCCGCGGAACCGGCGCGCTACGGTCAGAGCCCGCCGCCGCCGCCCGGCGGGATGCCGCCCGGCGTGCTGCCGCCGTACCTGCCCTGGTTGTCCCACTTGGCGCGGCGGACGTCGTCCTGACTGACCCGCAGCCGGCGGTGCCGCCGCCGGGCCTTGACGTCGATCACGATCGCGGCGATCAGCAACGCACCGAGCGCACCCAGCCAGATCTCCATGACGCCTCCCACGGCCGACCGCGGCAGCGCCGCTGTCGCCAGCTCAGACTAGGTGGCGCCCGGATCGGTTGCGTGCCGGCGCGGCGTTCAGCGGGAAGCGCCGGCCGGGTCGGGTCGGCCGGCGAGCAGCAGCGCGGCGAGGGTGGCGCCGGCGCAGCCGAGGGCCTCGTCGCCGAGCGTGTCGGTGTAGGCGGTGGCCAGCTCGGTGCCGTGCCGGATGAACGTGTACCACTCGGCCAGCTCCCAGCCGATCGCGAGCAGCGCGCCGAGGCCGGCGACGAGCAGGCCCAGCGCCCAGCGCGGGCCGATCCAGCCGGCGGCCAGCAGCAGCCCGGCGCCGAGACAGAGCAGGAACCAGTTGACCAGGTGGTTGGCGTCGTCCCACCAGCCGACCGTGTCGTAGAGGTCCAGCGTGTTGCCGCTGACGTCGATCGTGAACGGCGCCATCAGCAGCGCGAACGCGGTCCACGGGGCGGCCGCCGGGGAGTGCCGGTGGGCCAGCCACCACAGCGCCGGCACCAGCAGCATCAGCACCGGGTAGGCCAGCAGCCGGCCGGCGAACGCCTTGCCCTGGAACTGCGGCAGATCCGGCGCGATCGTCGCGACCAGCAACTGCGCCACGGTCGCGATGAACAGCACCGCCGCGGCCCACCAGGCGCGCCCCGGATGCCGGGACACCCCCCTAGGCTCCGCCGTCGGGCGCCGCGGTGGAGCCGCGGACGATCAGTTCCGGGGCCGGTTCAGCCACCATGCTGTCGTACGGGGTGCCGCCGCTGAGCCGCTCGTGCAGCAGCCGGACGCTTTCCCGGCCCAGCTCGAACAGCGGCATCTTCACCGTGGTCATCGGCGGCTGGGTGTAGCTGGCCACCCAGGTCTCGTGCACCGCGACCACGGACAGCTGCTCGGGCACCTTGATGCCGAGCTCGCCGGCCGCCCGCACCGCGCCGATCGCGGCGTTGATGTTGCCCACCACCACGCCGCTGGGCCGCCGGGTCGCGGCCGGCGCGAACAGCTGCAGGATGCCCTGCCGGCCGTCCTCGGGGAAGTAGCCGCAGCGCAGCGTCCAGGCGGTGCGGCGGCGGATCCCGGCCTCGGCGAGCGTCTGGATGAAACCGCGCTCCCGCTGCTTGCCGGTGTAGCTGTTCTGGTCGCCGCCGATCAGCGCGATGTCCCGGTGGCCGAGGTCGATCAGGTGCCGGGTGGCGGTCCGGGCGCCGCCGATGTCGTCCAGCACCGCGCAGCTGCGCCGCGAGCTGCGCGAGTTGATCAGGACGATCGGCGAGGTCCGCTCCAGGATCTCCTCGAACGCCTGCCCGCCGACCTCGTCCCGGCGCTGGATGATGAAGCCGTCCACCCGGCCCTCGCCGATCAGCCGGCGCAGCACGTCACTGCCCGGCTGCAGCCGCTCCGACCGTCCAAGTAGGACGATCACGTTCAGCTCGTCGGCGGCGGCCTCGGCGCCCCGGGTCAGCTCGTCGAAGATGGCGTTGGTCATGTCCGGGACGATCAGCCCGATCGCGCCGGACTGGGACATCCGCAGCGCCCGGCCGGCGAAGTTGGGCGTGTAGTCCAGCTGCTTCGCGATCCGGCGGACCCGGTCCCGGGTGGCCGGGCGGATGCGCAGCGCGGGGTCGTCGTTGAGCACCCGGGACACCACGGACACCGAGACGCCGGCCCGTTTGGCGACGTCGCTCAGGGTGGTCACGGCGAGGCTCCGTCCTTTCGTAGCGCCCGGACCTCGGCCACGGCGCGGTCGAGCAGCTCCGGCCGGCTGGCGCGCCGGTTGACGACATCGTCGACCATGCGGTTCAGCACTTCGACAACGGCCGGCAGTGCGGTCGTCTGCGGCATCGCCCGCACCTGCCGGTGCACCTCCTCGATCACCTCGTACGCCGGCGAGCTGGCCCGCACCCGCGGGTCGCGCCAGGTGGACAGCCGGGTGCCGTTGGCGCCGGCCAGCGAGGTGATCCGGTCCATCGCGGCCGAGCCGGCGTGCCGCAGGAAGCTCCAGGCCAGCTCGGGGCGCCGGCAGCCGGCCGGGACAGCCAGCGCCCAGAACACGTTCAGCGAGACCGACGGCTGCCCGGGGCCGGCGGCCGGCACCGGGGCCACCCCGACCCGGCCGTGCGTGGGGGAGTCCGGCGGCGCGCTGAGCGCCAGGTAGCCGGCCCAGTTCACGGTTACCGCGGCCTGCCCGGCGGCGAACGCCAGGCCGGCGCCGACGCTGTCCAGCGACCGGGCCGCCGGGTCGATCACGCCGGCCTCGTTCCAGAGCAGGCCGAGGTAGTCCAGCGCGGCCAGCCCGGCCCGGGATCCGAACAGCGGCTCGTCGGCCGGGCCGAGCAGCTCGCCGCCGCGGGACCAGAGCTGGATCAGGAAGTCGTAGACGTTGTTGTGCCCGTCCGGGTGGCCGCCGAGCACGGTGCCCCACAGCCCGCGGTCGGGCCGGGTGAACCAGCGGGCCTGGTCGAGCAGCTCGGCCCAGGTGCGCGGCGGGGCCAGCGGGTAGCCGTACGCCGCGCCGAACCCGCGCTGCTCGGCCGGGTCGCCGAACAGGTCGGTGCGGTAGAGCAGCACCTCCGGGCCGTCGTGGTAGGCCATGCCCCAGCGCTGTCCACTCACGACGGTCAGGCCGCGCATGGACGGGCTCCACCCGTCCGGCCAGCCGTCCGGCGGGGCGGCGGCCAGCAGGCCGTCCAGCGGCAGCAGCCGGCCGGAGTCGACCAGCTGGGGTAACCAGTCCGTCACGGCCAGCACGATATCTGCCGAACCGTCCAGGCAGGCGGCACCGCGCAGCAACCGGTCCTCCAGTTCCGGCAGATCGAGCCATTCGGTGTCGAGGGTGCCGTCCGGCCAGGCATCGGCCTGCTGACCGATGGCCGCCTGGAACCCCTCGAACGCCCGGCCGAGGAACCGCAGCTCGTTGCCCGTAGCCATGATTGACACTCCATAGCGTCCTGTTTACCTTTGGAGAAACGTTTTTCAGGATGCCATCTCGAACCCCTGGCGGCTACGGTGCTTGTGGTCGACGCTCATCAGCACTTCTGGGATCCGGCCCGCGCGGCGTACGACTGGCTCGGCCCGGCGCTCGCCCCGATCAACCGGCGGATCGGCTTCGATGAGCTGGCGCCCATCCTCGCGGCCACCGGGGTGGACGCGACCGTGCTGGTCCAGTCGGCCGACAACGCCGACGACAGCGACTGCATGTTCGAGATGGCCGCGGCGCACCCGGAGATCGCCGGCGTGGTGGCCTGGGTGCCGCTCGATCAGCCGGCGCTGGCGGCGGCGCGGTTGGCCGTGCTGCGCCGCCGGCCCGAGTTCGTCGGCGTCCGCAACCTCATCCACGAGCAGCCCGACCCCGACTGGCTGCTGCGCCCCGAGGTGGCCGAGGGGCTCGGCCTGCTGGCGGCGGCCGGCGTCCCGTTCGACCTGGTGGCCGTGCTGCCCCGGCATCTGGAGCACGTACCGACACTGTCCGAGCGGCACCCTGAGCTGCGGATGGTCATCGACCACCTGGCCAAGCCGCCGATCGGCCTGGCCAGCTGGGAGCCGTGGCGCACGCTGATCGCGCGGGCCGCCGAGAACCCCCGGGTGTACGCGAAGGTGTCCGGGCTCTACCCGGCCGCCGGCGACCCGCTGGCCTGGGATGCCGGCACGCTGCGCCCGTTCGTCGACTACGCGCTCGACCTCTTCGGCCCGGATCGGCTGATGTACGGCGGTGACTGGCCGATCTCCGTCCTCTTCGGCGACTACCAGAAGGTATGGACGGAGCTGTCCGCGGTGTTCGCCGACCTCGGCCCGGCCGAGCGGGCGGCGTTGCTCGGCGGTACCGCGACCGCGTTCTACCGGCTGCCGGCCGACCGGCTCGCGGCGCTGTCGCGATGATCGGGCTGTTCGAGCCGATCGCGGCTGCCTGCGCGATCGAGGTGCCGGCCGGGCACCGGCTTCCGGTGGCGATCGTCGGCGCCGGCGCGATCGTCGACCTGGCGCACCTGCCCGCCTACACCGCCGGCGGCATCGAGGTCGTCGGCATCCACGACATCGACCCGAAGCGCGCGGCCGAGGTGGCCGAGCGGCACGGCATCGCCCGCATCTATTCCACTGTGGACGATCTGCTCGCCGACGACTCGGTCGCGGTGGTGGACGTGGCCGTCCCGGCCGCGGCCCAGCCGGAGATCGCCCGCCGGGTGCTGGCCGCCGGCCGGCACATGCTCGGGCAGAAGCCGTTCGCCCCGTCCGCGGCGGTCGGCGCGGAGCTGGCCGGGCTGGCCGACGCGCACGGCGTGGTGCTCGCGGTGAACCAGCAGTTGCGGTTCGACGAGGGGATGGCCGCCGCGCACGCCATGGTCGAGGCCGGCTGGCTCGGTGAGCTGACCGCGATGTCCATCACCGTCAACATCTGGACCGAGTGGCGGGACTGGCCCTGGATGCTGGCCACGCCGCGGCTGGAGATCAGCAACCACTCCATCCACTACCACGACGTCGTGCGCTGGTTCCTCGGCGAGCCGGAGACCGTGTTCTGCGCCGGCGGCCGCACCCCGGGGCAGGCGCCGACCGGCGAGACCCGCACGATCAGCACCGCGACCTACCCGTCCGGCGCACTGTCCATTGTGCACGCGAACCACGAGAACGACCGTGCTGACAACGCCGCCGAGTTCCGCATCGACGGCAGCCAGGGCTCGATCCGGGGCACCCTCGGCCTGCTCTACGACTACCCGCACGGCCGACCGGACACAGTGGACGTCAGCAGCGCGGTGGTGCCGACCGATGGCTGGGTGCCCTACCCGGTGACCACCCGGTGGATCCCGGACGCGTTCCTCGGGCCGATGGCCTCGCTGCTGAACGCGGTCGCGACGGGGCAGCCGCCGCGCTCGTCCGGCCGGGAGAATGTCGGCACGCTGCGGGTGGTGGACGCGCTGTACGCCTCGATCCGCACCGGCGCCGCGCAGCGGCTGGCCGGCTGAGCGCGGCGGCTGGCTGAGCGCATCGGTCAGACCGCGCTCAGGCCGCCGTCCATCACCAGCGCGGCGCCGTTCATGAACCGGCCCCGGTCGTGTACCAGGAACGCCACGCCCTCGGCCACCTCCTCCGGGCTGCCCATCCGGCCGTCGAGTTGCCGGGCGGCCATCGCGGCCCGGGTCGCCGCCGGGTCGGGCGCGTTCGCGACGATCTTGCCGATCCACTCGGTCTCGACCGTACCGGGGCAGATCGCGTTCACCCGGATCCCCTGGCCGGCATAGTCGGCGGCGATCGACTTGGTCAGCCCGACCAGCGCGAACTTGCTCGCGGTGTAGGCGGCCCGGTCGCGGATCGCCACCACCCCGGCCACCGAGGCGATGTTCACGATGATGCCGCCGCCGCGTGCCAGCATCCCGGGCAGCACCGCCTTGCAGGAATGGAACGCCGCCCGCACGTTCACCGCGAAGATCCGGTCCCAGTCCACAGTGGACGTCGTCAGCAGCGGCTCGGCCACGCCGACGCCGGCCACGTTGCAGAGCACGTCGATCGGGCCCAGCGCGGCCTGGACGGCCGGCACGACGCGGTCGAACGCGTCGGCCGGCACGACGTCCGCGACGATCGCCGTGGCCGGCGTGCCGGCGGCGGTCAGCTCCTCGACCGTGGCGGCCAGGCCGGCCGGGTCGATGTCGACGCCGGCGATCGCGTGCCCGTCGGCGGCCAGCCGGCGGGCGATGCTGCGGCCGATGCCGGATGCGGCGCCGGTGACGACGACGACCTTGCCCATGGCAGCCTCCTCGGCGGTCAGCGCGGGCGCTTCTCGACCAGGTACAGGTGCACCAGCGCGATCACCGTATCGCCGTCCTGGTTGGTCGCGGTCACCTGTTCCTCCAGGTACCCGAACTCGGCCGGCCTGCTGCGGTGGTCGCGCTTGCCGGTTGTCTCGGCCCGGACGGTGATCGTGTCGCCGATGTGGACCGGCCGGATGAAGCGCACCCTGTCGTAGCCGTAGCTGATCGAGCGCGGGTTGATGTCGCCGGCGGTCATTCCGACCGCGACCGACATGACCAGCGTGCCGTGGGCGATCCGGCGGCCGAACGGCTGGCTGGCGCACCAGTGCGCGTCCATGTGGTGCGGGAACAGGTCGCCGGTCTGGCCGGCGTGCAGCACCACGTCCGCCTCGGTGATCGTCCGGCCGGTGCTGGTGCGGACCAGGCCGATCTCGATGTCCTCGAAGAACCGTTCGTCCACCTTCACCGATGTGCCTCTTTCACCGGGGTGCCTCCGCTCGGCCGGTCAGCGAGCCGGCGTACGCGGCTTCCGCGCCGCGCAGGCAGGCCTCGATCGTCAGTTCGCCGGCCAGCACGGCGTTCACCAGCGTGCCGACGCGGTCCTGCACGTCCAGCCAGCCGGGGTAGGGGGGCCGCAGCCAGGCGCCGTCCAGCGTCCGGCGGGTGTTGCGGAAGAAGTCGAGGCTGTCCAGGTTGAGCGCGTCGTCCCGCCAGGCGGCGTCGTGCCCGGGTTGCCCGCCGCAGGCGTAGTACGGCCCGCGCTGCACTGTCTCGCTGGCCAGCCAGAACGCGTGCTCGACGGCCGCCCCGGCCTGCGCGGTGCGGGCCGGGACGGCGATTCCGGCACCACCGAGGCAGGAGCCGGCCACCCCGGCCGCACCGGCCGGAATGTCCACATAGGCCAGACGATGTGGACGGAACCCGGCCCGGCTGTAGTTCGTGTAGCCGAACGCCAGCGGGGCGTACCACCAGTCGTCGCGGGTGGACAGCCGCTCGGCGGTCTGGATCGGGTTCTCGGTCAGGCACCCGGCCGGGACGAGGGTGGCCAGCCGGCACATCAGGTCCAGCGCGGCGGCGCCGGCGTCCGGGTCGGCGAAGCCGCCACCGGCGGTGACCGGGGCGCCGGAGTTCGCGCACAGGGTGAGGAAGCTGGAGATCGCGTCCACCGGTTTCGCCGGCCAGAGCACCCGACCGGCCCGGGCCAGCTCGAGCACTTCGCCCCAGCCGGACGGTGGCTCGGCCAGCAGGTCGGGCCGGTACACGGCCACCTGCGCGGCGGTGTCGATGGCCAGCCCGTACTGGTGGCCGCCGTGCTGGTAGCTGCGGTGCGACAGCCCGACCGAGTTGGCCGCGAGGTCGGCCAGCTCGGCGTCGTGGCCGGTGCCGTCCAGCGGCAGCAGCAGGCCCTCGGCGTGTGCCACCGGGATGTGCGGGTGATCCAGTACCACCAGGTCGTACCCGGCGACCAGCGACTCCAGCGGCTGGTCGGCGAACCCCTGCAGGCTGCGCACGTCCCACTCCACCCGGCTGTC
>Ga0307500_10000456_pt1 | contig 13675 bp, 11 predicted proteins | sample 14_S_MG_FD_201362 | JGI IMG/M metagenome (GOLD analysis project Ga0307500, IMG submission 201362) | Soil microbial communities from Populus trichocarpa stands in riparian zone in the Pacific Northwest, United States - 14_S | ecosystem: Environmental > Terrestrial > Soil > Riparian zone > Trees... | reverse complement strand
CTTGATGCGTTCGGCGGATTCGCGGTTTTCCTCTTCCAGCGAGGTGATGAAGCGGGTTTCGGTCTGGCGGTCGAAATTGTTGAAGATTTCGGCCATCACCTCGTGGGCATCGCGGCGGCGGGTCTGCGACAGATTGGACATGAATTCGGTGCGCAGCGTCTGCTCGACGCGCTCGATGACTTCCTTCTGCACCGCTTCCATCTTCAGCATGCGGCCGACCACGTCGAGCGCAAGATCCTCGGGCAGGATCGCCAGCACGCGCGCGGCATGCTCGGGCTTGAGCTTCGACAGCACCACCGCAATGGTCTGCGGGTATTCGTTCTTGAGGTAGTTGGCGAGCACCTCTTCCTGCACGTTGGAGAGCTTCTCCCACATGTTGCGGCCGGCGGGGCCGCGAATTTCATCCATGATGCCGGTAACGCGATCGGACGGCAGGTATTGCTGCAGCAGCCGCTCGGTGGCGTCGAAGGTGCCCATCAGCGCACCGGATGCCGACATGCGCGACACGAATTCGAGCATCAAGTCTTCCACCACGTCGGCCTCGACGGTACCGAGCGTCGACATGTGGATCGACAGTTCGCGGACCTCGTCGTCGTCGAGCTGTGCCCACACCTTGCCGCCATATTGCTCGCCCAGCGCCAGCATCAGGATGGCGGCGCGCTTCGGGCCGCTCAGCGGCTTGGCCTTGGCGCGGCCGGCCTGACGGCTCGCCAACGCCGAGATGACGGTGGTGATATCGTTGGCGTTGCTGTTTTGCTGCGGGGCGGCCATGTCAGCTCTCGGCGGGTTCGCTCAGCCATTGGCGAACAATGGAGGCGGTCTCGTTTGGATTGCGTTCGGCCAGTTCGCCGACCCGGTGCACGGCCTGGGCATGCACCTGTCCTTGAACCTGGGCGACGTCGATCAATTGGGCGGTGCCGCTGGTGCCGGCGATCAAGGCCTGATTGGGCCCGAGTTCTCCGTTCGGCCCGTTGCCCTCGATCAGGATGGGCGCCGGTTCGGCCAGTGCGGGAACGACTTCGGCAGCCAGGATGCGCTTGACCAGCGGGCGGATCACCATGAACAGCACCACGAGGCCGAGCAGCATCATGACGCCGAGTTCGATGACATACATGACGTCATCCTTGGTGAACTGCAGCATGCCGAGCAGGCCGGTCGGCTCCACGACCGGGGGAACGGTCGGGGCCTCGGCAAAGCGGAGGTTGACCACCTCGACCTGGTCGCCGCGCTTCTGGTCGAAGCCGATCGCCGAGCGCACCAGGGTGGCGATGCGGTCGAGCTGCTCCTTGTTGCGGTCCTGATAGACCATCTCGCCTTTTTCGTTCTTGGTATAGGCGCCGTCGACCAGCACCGCGACCGAGATCCGGTTGACCCGTCCGGCCTCGGTGACCTCGGTCTTGGTGGTGCGCGAAATCTCGTAATTGTTGGTCTCTTCGCTCTTCTTGCTCTGGTCGCGGGCCGCAGGTCCGGTGGTGTTGGCCTGGTTGCCGGGCAGTTCGTTGTTGACGGTGACCTGGCCGTTGTTATCGGCGGTCAGCGACGATTCCTCGCGGGTCTGGCTGGAGCGCAGCACGCGGCCCTCGGGATCGAACTTGTCCGAGGTCTGGGTGACCTTGTTGTAGTCGAAGTCGGCGGTGAGCTGGACGCGGGCGCGGCCCTGGCCGACCACCGAGGAGACGATCGCCTCGACTTCGTTGCGCATACGCTTCTCGAAGGCCGCGCGGCGCTCTTCACCGACCGCGATATCGGCTTCCTTGCCGGCGCCGTCGGCCAGCAGCCGGCCGGCTTCGTCGACGATCGACACTCGCTGCGGCTTCAATCCGTTGACGGCGGAGGCGACGACATGGCGGATGGCGCGGATCTGCTGCGGTTCGAGGCTGCCGCGCACCCGCACCACGATCGAGGCCGACGGCTCCGGCGCTTCGCGTGCGAACAGCGGCCGTTCCGGCAGCACCAGATGGACGCGGGCGGCCTGGATGCGGTCGATGGCGCGGATGGTGCGGGCCAATTCACCCTCCAGCGCGCGCAGATGGTTGATGTTCTGTACGAAGCTCGTGGTGCCGAGCGCGTCGGACTTGTCGAAAATCTCGTAGCCGACGCCGCCGCCCTTGGGCAGGTTGCTTTCGGCCAGCTTCATCCGCAGCCGCGTGACCTTGTCCTTCGGCACCATGATGACCGCGCCTTCATTGCGCAGCTCGAAGGGAATCGCCTGGCGCTCCAGATCCTTGATGATGCTGGACGAATCTTCGGTGGTGAGATCGGTGAACAGCGTGGTCATCTGCGGCGTCGTGACGCGCATGATGACAAAGGCGAAGAAGCCAAGCAGCGCGGTCGTCACCGCAACCATGGCCATCAGCCTCGACGCACCCAGGCCTCTCAGGAAAGCAACGAGACTTTGCACCAACCGCCCCCAGGGATTCGGCCCCAGGGACCGACTGGGCAATTATTGCCTAGGGGATGGTTTCCATATGGTTAACAACCGTTAAAGCCGCCGCGAATAGTTCGGCATGAAAAAAACCGCCTTCGCAAAACGAAGCCGGTTTTCATCAAATCTTTCGGTTCGGGAGAGTTTACTGCCGATATTGCTGGATCCGGGTGGTCCGCAAGCCGGCCAGACCATGCTGATCGATGGAAAACTGCCACGACAGGAACTCGTCGACCGTCAGCGTATAGCGGCTGCAGGCTTCCTCAAGGGAGAGCAGGCCGCCACGGACCGCTGCAACGACTTCGGCCTTGCGGCGGATAACCCACCGTTTGGTGCCGGGCGCAGGCAGGTCGGCAATTGTTAACGGGCTACCGTCAGGCCCGATGACGTATTTTACCCTCGGGCGATGGGGTTCTGTCATGGCGTACTCACAAACTCTCAACCACTGAACTCACGGTAGTAAATCTACGCCCCTCGGCTTAAAATTTGCCTAAGCCTACGGCTCGAATACGAATCTCCTTGAAAATGATCAAAAAAAGCGGCGGCCCGGGTTCCCCGCGACGCTTTTTGCGTACAAGCAGGGATTGCCGGGCCGGAAGTACCGATCAAACGACGCGAGTGACCGGAGCGCTAGCTCGAGGTCTGGCGCACCACCCGCTTGATCTTGTCGGTGGTGTAGTTCTGGCCGCCGATCGACAGCAGTGGCGGGGAAGCCGTGAGATCGACTGAATCGACGATCCCCTGGACTTCGGTGGAAATGGCGACGTTGTTGCCCGAGCTGTCCTTGCCCGTGGCGGTCAGGGTATAGGTACCGGCCGGCCACTGTACGCCGTCATTGCCCTTGCCATCCCAGACGAAACTGGAATTGCCCTGCTTCAGCGAGTAGCTGCCGGTATAGGCGGTCTGTCCGGCCGAATTCGTGATCGTGATCGTCGCGCTGGTATCTTTTTCCGATTGAAAATTCCAGGTCGCCGATTTGTCGAACACCGCTTTGCTGCCGTCGACCGCGACGTTGCTGCCGACATAGACCAGCGCCTGCGTCGCCTGCGCGCTCTTTTCGATTTCCACCAGCGACTTCAACTGTTCGTTCGACTTGAGCTGCTGCTCGATGCCGGCGAACTGCACGAGCTGCTGGGTGAACTGGTTGGTGTCGAGCGGATCCATCGGATTCTGGTGCTGAAGCTGCGTGGTCAGCAGCGTCAGGAAGGTCTGGAAATTATCCGCGATTCCGGTCGTCGCCGTCGAAGCGGTGTTGTTGCTCGTGGCGGTGCCGGTCCCGGGCGCCGAGACGATCGTCGTCGGCATTGTTGCATCAACTGCCATGGCGCTCTCCTTTAAATCCTGATGTCGACGCCGCTGCTCGAACCGAGCATGCGGCCGTAGCCGCGGCCGGCGACGACGGGCGGAACGTTGTCTTCCTCGCTGACGACGAGGCGATGGGCGTTGGGATTGGACTGGTTGCCGTCGTTCTGGCCCTGCGAAGACTGGTCGCGCAGGCTGAACTGCAGGCCGCCATTGCCGGTCGAGAGCCCGGCATTGTCGAGCGCGCGCTGCAGCTGGTTGGCGTCCTGACGCAGCATCGACAGCGTTTCCGGCCGCTCGACCGTCAAATGCGACGTCACCTGGCCATGGCGGTCGACATCGATGCGGACATCGATGCGGCCGAGCTCGGCAGGATCGAGCCGGATTTCGAAGCGGGACTTGCCGCTCTTGGCAGAGGCGGCGATTTCCATCGCAAGTCCGCTCACGGGTACCGGCGCGCTTGTGGCGGCTGAGGCGGTGAGCTGGGCGGCAGCCGGCGTCGTGGCGGCAGCACCCGGTTGCTGCGCCTGGATTGCGCCGGCAGCCTGCAGGCCGTTGCCGGAGGAGTTGACCGGCGTCTGACCGATATCAGCGGCGGCAAGATGCGCGTGGGTTTGGGCGTTAGCCGCCGCCGGCGCGATGGAATTGCCTGACACGTCGGCCTTCACGGCATCGGCGATGCCATTGTCGGACTTCGGTTTACCTGCGGCTTCGGTCGGCGCCGTGACGGCGGGCACAATCGTATCCGAGGCAGGTGTTGTTGCGGGCGCGGCGGTGTCGCTGGTGCCGGCCTGCTCGACCGCCGTCGTGGCGCTCTTCCTGGCGAGATCGGGGTTCTTGAGCTGCGCGGTGGCTTTGGTGACGGTGGGCGTCGCCGCGGCCACTGAAGCGGCCTCAACGAGGCCGCTCGCGATGGAGGCGTCGGTGGATGTGGTCTGGGCATTGATGGCTTGGGCAGCGCCGCCCTGCGCACCGGTCTTGACGGCGCCTTCGGCCTGCGCGGTGTTCGCGGCGTCGGGCTGGGTTGCGCTAGCGCCGGTCTCGGCGGGGGAAGCAGCCGGCGCCGTCTCGGCGGCGAGCGACGCGGAGGCTGCGATCGCCGCTGCGGCGATCGCAAGCGGTGCAGTCGCCTTGTCGGTTGCTTGCGTGGCGGAAGGTGTCGTTGCCGGCGTTGCGGCCGCAGGGATGACAACCGCGATGGCGTCGGCCGTCACCACGGCCGCTGCATCCTGTGCTGTTTCGGTCTGATCGGTTACCGGGGAAGCGTCGCCGGACGATGACTGCGTTGTCTCGTCGGATTTTGCGCCATCGGACTTCGCCGCATCAGTCTTCGATTTGGCGCGGCGGGTTGTTCCGGTCTTGGTGTCGGGATCGGTTTTGGTATCGGTATCGGCCTTGTTGTCGTCGCGTGCCTTGTCGTTGCGCGCGTTGGCCGCGGCGTTGCGATCATTCGAATCGTTGCGTGCGGCCTTGTCGGCCCTGTCAGATGCGGGGGCATTGTCGCGCGAGCGGTTGTCGGACGTGGCTTGCGCATCGTCGGAGCGGCGCGGGGCGGGTGCGTTGTCCTGAGGGCGATTGTCGTTGTTGCTGGCGGCCGTATTGCTGTCGACCAGCGTCGCAAAGCTGTCGTTTCGGGCGGATGGTTCGGAATCCGATCGGGCGGACCTTGCCGCCGCGGTCTGGAAAGATGTGTTTGCCGATACGTCTGACGTGACACTGACCACGGGCGATCCTCGCGCTGAGCTCTCGGCACCTATTGAGCAAGGACCGGGCCACCCGCCGCGGCAAGAAATATCACGATATTTCAATGGCTTGTGGAGGTGCCCGTTAAATTACGGAGCCTGTTTGCAACTCCCTTTTCTGCCCGGCGGCAAGTTTTGCCGTCCTGGATACGCTCCAAAATAGGGATCGGCTGATTGCCTCGCGGGAATACGGCCTATATTAAAGAGCGGCGTCCGATCCGGCCCGCTATGGCCGAATGATGTCATAAGGCCTTATAATAAAAGGCGTTTTAACCCTGGCCGTGAGCCGCGTGGCGCGCTTGCGATTGAAGTCGATGACCCCTGGCATGCGAAACAGTCTGGATCTCGAAGGCCGTCCGCAGGACACGCGGATCGTGGTCGCCATGTCGGGCGGCGTCGATTCCTCGGTGACGGCTGCCTTGCTGAAGTCCGAAGGCTACGACGTGGTCGGGATCACGCTGCAGCTTTACGACCATGGTGCGGCCACCCACCGCAAGGGCGCCTGTTGCGCCGGCCGCGACATCCACGACGCCCGCAACGTCGCCGAACGGATCGGCATTCCGCATTACGTGCTCGACTATGAAAGCCGCTTCCGCGAATCCGTAATCGACAATTTTGCCGACAGCTACGCGCTCGGCGAAACGCCGGTGCCCTGCATCGAGTGCAACCGCTCGATCAAGTTCCGCGATCTGCTGGCGACTGCGCGCGAACTCGGCGCGAGTGCGCTCGCGACCGGGCATTATGTCGCATCGCGCCGCCTCGCCGATGGATCGCGCGCACTGGTGTGCGCTGCGGACGCCGATCGCGACCAGAGCTATTTCCTGTTCGCGACCACGCGCGAGCAGCTCGATTATCTGCGCTTTCCGCTCGGCGACATGACCAAGCCGCAGGCGCGCGAACTGGCGCGGCGCTTCGGCCTCGAAGTCGCCGACAAGCAGGACAGCCAGGACATCTGCTTCGTGCCGACCGGGCGCTACACCGACATCATCGGCCGTCTGAAGCCCGGCGCGATCGAGCCCGGCGACATCGTCGACCTTGAAGGCCGTACCATCGGCCGGCATCAGGGCATCGTTCATTTCACGGTCGGCCAGCGCAAGGGGCTCGGCATCGCCGCCGGCGCGCCGCTCTATGTCGTCAAGCTCGATGCGGCCAGCCGCCGCGTCGTGGTGGGGCCGCGCGAGGCGTTGCGGATGGATCGCATCCGGCTTCGTGACGTCAACTGGATCGGCGATGGTGCACTCGACCGCGTGATCGGCGGTGGCATCGAGATGTTCGTGCGCGTGCGTTCGACACGGGCGCCGCAGCCGGCCTGGCTGCGTGCGGTCGACGGCGGCTATGAGATCGAACTCGTTGCCGGCGAAGAGGGCGTCTCGCCCGGCCAGGCCTGCGTGTTCTACGATGCGCCCGCGGGACAGGCGCGCGTGCTCGGTGGCGGATTCATCAAGAGCGCGACCGCGACGATCGCGGCGGCGCGGGGAGGGGCGCGGCAGGTTTCCGCACCGCTCGCCGAGGTGATGCGCAGCTAGAGCATGATCCGGAAAAGTGGAAACCGGTTTTCCGAAAAGATCATGCTCAAACAAAGAGATGAGATCATGATGCGATTTGATGAAATCGCATCATGATCTGAGAAAAAATCGGGGCAGAGGGAATGGCTGGGGACATCGACCGCGAGGGGGTCGAAAAGGCTTATGGACGCTGGGCGCCGGTCTACGATCTGGTTTTCGGCAAGGTGTTCGACGAGGGCCGCCGGTCGACCATCGCGGAGGCCGACAAGATCGGCGGACGCGTTCTCGACGTCGGCGTCGGCACCGGGCTGTCGCTGTCCGAATATTCGCGCAATACGAAATTATGCGGCGTCGACATTTCCGAGCCGATGCTGCGCCGCGCGCTCAAGCGCGTGCGCGAGTTCGGCCTGACCAATGTCGAAACGCTTGCGGTGATGGACGCCAAGAACCTCGCGTTCAAGGACTCATATTTCGACGCGGTGGTGGCGCAATATGTCATCACGGCGGTGCCGGATCCGGAACGCACGCTGGATGATTTCATCCGCGTGCTGAAACCCGGCGGCGAGCTCATTCTGGTCAATCACATCGGTGCCGAAAGCGGCCCGCGCCGCGTGTTCGAACTGGCGTTCGCGCCGCTGGCGCGCAGGCTCGGCTGGCGGCCGGAATTCCCCTGGGAACGGCTGACCAACTGGGCCGCCAAACATGGCGGCGTCACTTTGACCGAACGGCGGCCGATGCCGCCGATGGGGCATTTTTCACTGATTCGTTTTCGGAAATCGTGATGCTCGTGGCGTTTTTGAGCGAAGCGGACGCCGGTTCGCATCAAGAAAACGCGTAAGGCAAGAAGCGGCAGTTTGACCGCGGAACATCCGCGCGTGCAGGCCGTTTCCTTGCTATGGCAATGAAACACGCCCTTCTGATCTCATGTGTGCTGATGGCGGCCACCGACGTGGCGACCGCTCAGGCGCCGCCCGCTCCTGCAACGCCCCCGGCCGAGACTTCGCCACCCGCGCCGGAACGTGCGGCCAATTGCGCCCCGATGCAGCCAAAGCCGAATTCCGGCACGGCGGTTCCGGACGGCACCACCACCGGTCAGCGGGCCGAGCCGCTCGGCGACAAGCTGGCGCGCTCGGACGGCGTATTGTGCCCGCCGCCGGGCGTCGATCCCGAAATGCACGCGCCTGCGCCGGACACCGGCAAGACGCCCGTGATTCCGCCACCCGGCAGCCCCGGCGGCGACCCGACAATCCGGCCGAAATAGCGCTATTTTGCAGACGCTTGGCTGAACCGCCGGCTTTGCTTGACAGGTCCGCGACCCACTCCTTATATGCCGCGCGTTCGCGAATGCGGCATGGTGTGCCGAAGGTGAACCGTGGCGAGGTAGCTCAGCTGGTTAGAGCACGGGAATCATAATCCTGGGGTCGGGGGTTCGAGTCCCTCTCTCGCTACCACTCTACCCCACACTCCTCTGACCCGATTGGGGTAAGCGGAGTTCCCTAGCAAAGCATTCAGCCGTCCTGCTATTTCGACAGATACGCCGCCCGAACGCTCTGGATCGCGGAACACGGTGACCGTTTCGACCAGGTCTCTGATGGCTTCGGCGGCCTCTCCATCGCCGGCTTTGGCACCTTGAGCTAAAGCCTCCTCGAGTCGTTCCAATTGCTCTTCGTATCGTTTGAGGATGGCCGGGTGCAGCGCGACATCTTTCGGCGCGGGCGGTTCGTGCTTTAGCTCTTCAGAGATACGATTTCGCTCGGCGGCCAATACTGAAGATTGCGGGCCGAGTATGGCCGGATCGCCATGCCCTTTTGCGATCGCATTTACCAGCCGGTCGATTTCCCGGGTCAATTGGTCTTGCTGCTGCTCAAGGCGTCGCCTTTTTGCGTTTGATGCGGCTGCGAGGCGCTTACGCTCCTCAAGATACATTCGCACGTACTCAGAAATAACCTTTGGCGCGCGCAATTCAGCCTTTAGCCCGCCGAGAACGGCGCCTTCGACGGTATGTAAATAGAAAGTCTTGGGGTCGGGGCATGTGCCGCTTTCTGTCGCTGCCGAGCAGCGAATGCGGACCCGTCCCGATTTGTCTCGTCCATTCGTTGCCATGCCCGAGCCGCATGAGCCGCAGCGAAGAAGACCAGAAAGCATCCGACGAGGTCGGCGTAGGTGACTCGGATGAACGCGATTACGCTCTTCCTTGCGAGTCCTGGCTGCTGCAAACAGCTCTGGCGTGACGATTGAAAGATGTGGCACCTCGGCAATCTGCCAATCACTTTTCAGATTTGGCCTTGAGAGCCGCTTTCCAGTTTCGGGATCCTTGACCATCCGAACCTTGTTCCAGACTAGGCGCCCCACATAGAGCTCGTTCTGGAGGATGCCTGCTCCACGCTCGCGGTTGCCGTTGATTGTGGAGGCATTCCAGGCGCGTCCTCGGGGAGGCGCTATTTTGTCACTATTGAGATCATGCGCGATTTCACGGGGCGTTCGACCATCTACATATTCTTGAAAGATGCGCGTGACCACCTGCGCCTCCGTTTCCACGATGGTGCGTTCGCCGCTTTTGCCGGGAGCGGGGGTGTATCCGTACGTTAGTCCTCCTGCGGACAGACCTTGCTTGACGCGTCCTGCCAGGCCTCGACGTACTTTATGAGCGTTATCCTCTCGATAGAGCTGTCCAACCAGGCCGCGAAGGCCGATCAGCACGGTGTTAACGACGCCTTCATGAACCGCCCGAATCTCAATGCCAAGAAAAGACAGTCGTTTATGAATGCCTGCGAGATCCTCCATGTCGCGCGAAAGACGATCGAGTGCTTCGACGATAATGACGTCGAAACATTTTTCTCTCGCATCATCCAATAACCTCAGCAGGCCATCGCGCCCCATCAACGACCCACCGGAGCGGGCCCGATCATCATAGCTGCCGACTACATTTAACGCTTCACGGTGCGCATACGTCTGACAAAGCGAAAGCTGATCCTCAATAGATCGTTCATTCTGAAGGTCCGTCGAGAACCGGGCATAGATCACCGCTCTCTTCTTTACTTCTTTGATCGGCAAGTTCTTGTTCATGATCTTCCCTTGCAGTCAGACGGGCAAGCACGCGCGCTAGGCGCAGAATCGCCTCGTCCGGATCACTCTGCAAGGATGATTTTCGACCAGCGTCCCGCACGATCGAACCTCGAGATTGCCGTACAATTTGCCAGCTGCAGGTCTCTGCGCCGCGCTGCTACGAAACACAGCGATCATCATTCGATCAACGCCAGGCCAAACAAGGCCGCCGCATCGTGCGCCAAGGTCGGGATACCTGCATCATCTCGGTACGGCCGGCTGCTGTTAGGTCAAGCCGATCATATTTGTGTTATTGCGACTGCTCGCAAAAGTTGTTGAGAAGAACTGTACTATCAAAACGTAGTCGTGATTGATGAGGTGGGATCTAATGGGCCGCGCTACGGTAGAAGAACAGCAAAGCGTTTCCCGACACTTCAGTACGAAGCTTGTAGGCCCACGTTTGCGAGGCGCTCACAGATTGCCTCGTCGTGGCTTCCCGGTTTTACGTTTGGACGCGTGCGGCTTCGCCGCACCGGGCTCTCGTGAGTCGAGCCACTTCGCGTCTCGGCCGTTCCGGCTCCGATCCCTCGCGCAGAGACTGCGGAACTCCTCGCCGGGGGCACTCGGGAAAGGGGCTTGCCTTCGGCGATCGTTATCACTGCGCCTCCCGGGTTGCCGCTGTTAACCGGTCTCGTCGCTGCACTCGGATCCGCGTGTCCCGGGCGCGGCCTCCGACAGGGAAGCAGTATGAACCCACCCCGCGCGGCGTTCGCTGCTCTTTGAATCTCAAATCTCACACATCAACCAAAACTCTACGGAGACCAACATGACCAAGAAGAACAACACGATCACCATCCCCGCCAGCGGCACCGTCCTCGACAGTCCGCTGGACAAGCTCGAGAAGTCCCCGCGCAATGAGCGCAAAACGCGCACCTGGAAGCGGATATCGCGGCGCTTGCCGCCAGCATCGCCGCAAACGGCATGCTGCAAAGTCCGGTGGTCGAACCCGAGATGAAGGGAAAAAGCCCACTGGGTATTTCCTTGTCACCATTGGCGAGGGTAGGCGGCTTGCGCATCTCCTTCGCGCCAAGCGCAACCGGCCGTCAGGTCGTCGCCGTTCGCAAAAGCCCCTTCCATTCCCGATCGAGCCGTCGGAGCGCGTCGACAAGCGGCACCGCCGTGAGGCCGCTATCGGTCTCGATGACGAGATCAAACTGTCTCAGCCGCGACAGAGCGTGATCGACGTCGAAATCGGCGGAGACTCCGATCACTCGCGCCAGAAGCTCTTCGATCCGCACATCGAGTACGTCACGTGTGACTGGCCCCGCTTCGATCAACAGGCCGTAATAGGCAAGCAGCACTTCCTTCCAGTCCTGATCCTCCGCCTCGCCGATCAGGTAAGTGAAGATGCCGGCATTATTGTTGACGTTGCGGTAATAGACGTTGTCGGTGACCTGCTTCTGGTGGATCAGCGACTGGCGGTGGAAATTTCCCCACTGCCGCAGCAGGAAGGCGCCCAGCGCCAGTATTCCGCTGAGCGCGGCCAGCGCCTGCTCCATGTCCCGGTCCTGCATCGTGCCGGAAAGGCCGAGATAGAACCCGGCGACCAAAAACAGCACTGTGAGGGTCGATGCCAGCTTGATAAGGATCGGAACGCCGCCGAGAATTGCCGGCACGCCCAGCATGAGATGGTCAAGCAGGCTTCTGACCACTCGCACATTGGGAAACAGTGCTTTGAGATCGGCGCGCGCAATGTGCCGGAAATACTTGAACAGCACCGCGCCGCTGCGGACTTTTTGTCCGCCGCGCCGTGCGCTCGACAATGCCCTGCGCGTTTCGTCCGAGCTCATGTCGTCGGGCTTGGTCGCAACCATCAGCACGACGTCGTCGTAGACCTTGACCTCGAGTGGACGCTTGCGCAGGCCGAACCAGGCCGGAATCTCGATCGTCTCCATGTGGCTGCCGCGGCGAAACATGCGGACATCGCGATAATCCTCGATCGGCGCCTTGATCTTCACCCGTACCCGGGCGCGCTCGGCAAAGGCCTTTGTGATGTCCTCATGCGAGACCTCGACGAAGTTGGCATCGGTCAATATGCGGATGAATTCCTCGCTCAATTGCCGGTAGGGCTCGCTCAGATCCTTGGCGAAGCCGAACTCACGCGGGTCGACCTCGGGATCGAAGTAAAAATAGGTCTCGCGCAGCTGATCGAGCTCTGCGGAGTATTCATAGTGCAGGATGGCACCGAGCATGCGGGCCAGCTGAGTGAATTTTCCCTGGTCGGCCTCATCAAGACGGCCCTCGGCAACCAGCCCGTCGATGATGTCAGACTTGCGCAGCGGAATGACGCGGTCGCGCTGCTGGCGCGGGGCGACCACGGGGCCGGACTCGACGGGCGCATCCATCACAAACAGCCCGCCGGCCTCGGAAGCGCTTCCGCGACCCGGATCCGGAACTTGATTGCAACCCGCACCTTCATCGGCCCCGACAGCTTATCAATGCCATTGCGGGGATCGATAGGTCATGGATGGAATGCCGCGTCAAGCCCGGGTCTGACGGTGGATCATGCCGCGGCGTGCCCGTGGTTCTTCTACCAAAACGCCAGCGCGACAAAGCTGATGCCGAACGCGATCGAATAGGCGGCGATCACCCCAGCCCGAGCGCTCAAGCACCCGGCGCGATCAGCGCGATCAGGCCGAACAGTACCAAGGCGACGCCGGCCCGGAACCTGAGAATCCCTGCTGCGTGCTTCGATGTCACAACAGGAGGGACCGATGGCGGTAGCGAAGAAGACGAAGACGACGCGTGGCCAAAAACAGGACCGGGCGCGGGTGGCTGGCGGACAGAACTACGAAGTACAGCATGAGGAAAAGAAGACCGGAAGGTCGACGCCAGCGGTAAAAAAGGTCGGCAATGCGCGCAAGAGCGTGGAGAAAAAGCTGGGCCGCTGAAATAGGTGGGCCGGGCGGCGTTAAGGCTCGGTACCAGCCCTTCTAGACTGCGGGCATTCCGGGTAGGTATAGCCGATCGAGTTCAGCACGTCGCGAACCTCGGCCGCCGCTGCATCAGGGGAGACGCCTGCTGGCGGGTCTCCGCGGTCGATATCAAGCTGCCGTGCGTGGGGATCGGCGCGATCTTGCATCCAGCCGTGTTCTTCGCACTGGCGGATGGCGCCCGCTTACTGAAGCACCTAGATCGCCCATCCACGCAGCGTCCGAATCGCTGGCCTTCGTTCACCCGTCATCAGTCTGAAATAGCTCCCGATACGACGAATCGCTCTGTGCGTCATTCTTTCCCCGTCAGCACAGGGCTGGGATTCGTGATGACGGGAGAGCAAGGTTGGGGTGCAATGCGACCCCGAACTACCCGCTTCTAGTTGCGCTTGAGGTGAACAGCCGACCGAAGTCCGCATGCGATCCTGCGCGGCGCCACGGGCGCGGAGAACTGTAAAGCTATTCATGATGAGATTTCCCTTCCAGCTGCTACGCGAATGGCTTTCATAGTATGACGATTAGATTCATCGCTCGGCAAACCGCACTGGCAATTTGAGCAAAGCCAAGCTAGCGCACTGAGTAAGCGTCCGGAGCTTGCACCTGACCTCATCCCTTGACAGGATTTTCGGCTTTCCAGGCCCATGGCAGTAGCTCATCGATGCG
>Ga0307500_10000455_pt1 | contig 13680 bp, 10 predicted proteins | sample 14_S_MG_FD_201362 | JGI IMG/M metagenome (GOLD analysis project Ga0307500, IMG submission 201362) | Soil microbial communities from Populus trichocarpa stands in riparian zone in the Pacific Northwest, United States - 14_S | ecosystem: Environmental > Terrestrial > Soil > Riparian zone > Trees... | reverse complement strand
AACCTCTAGACAGGGGCAGTACGTCGTCGACTCCAGTGCGGCGACGACGTCCGCGAAGATCGTCATCGCCGGTGGGTTCGGCGTGGGCAAGACGACCCTCGTCGGTGCGGTCTCGGAGATCGAGCCGCTGACCACCGAGGCCGTCATGACCGAGGCGAGCTCCGGGGTCGACGACCTGTCACATACTCCGCTGAAAACCACGACCACGGTCGCCATGGACTTCGGCCGGGTGTCGCTGGACAGCGACCTGATCCTGTACCTGTTCGGCACGCCCGGTCAGCACCGCTTCTGGTTCATGTGGGATGACCTGGTGCGCGGCGCGATCGGCGCGGTCGTCCTGGTCGACACCAGGCGGCTGACCGACTGCTTCGCCGCGGTGGACTTCTTCGAGGCCCGCCGGCTGCCGTTCATCGTCGCGGTCAACCGGTTCAACGGCGTGCTCACGCATTCGGTGGACGATGTCCGGGAGGCGCTCGCGGTCGGCCCGACCACGCCGGTGATCACCACCGACGCGCGCAGCCGGGAGTCGACCAAGCAGACGCTGATCGTGCTGGTCGAGCACGCGATGCGGCGTACCCAGGAGGAACTGACCGGCGGCGCACTGCGGTGACGGGCGGCCGGCTCGACCGCCGGCCGCCGCTACTTGTCGATGTCGCCGACCACGAAGAACATCGAGCCCAGGATCGCCACCAGGTCAGGTAGCAGGGTCCCGGGCAGCAGCACCTGCAAGGCCTGGATGTTGTTGAACGAGGCCGACCGGAGCTTCAGCCGCCACGGCGTCTTCTCGGCCCGCGACACCAGGTAGTAGCCGTTCACCCCGAGCGGGTTCTCCGTCCAGCAGTACGTGTGCCCCTCCGGCGCCTTCACCGTCTTCGGCAGCCGGACGTTGACCGGCCCGCGCATCTGGGCCAGCCGGTCCAGGCAGGCGTCGGCCAGGTCGAGTGAGGCGTAGACCTCGTCCAGCAGGCAGCTGAACCGGGCATGGCAGTCACCCGCGGTCGCGGTGACCACCCGCAGCGCGTCGCCGAGCTCGGCGTAGGCCAGGTACGGATCGTCCCGGCGCAGGTCGAACGGCACCCCGGAGGCGCGCGCGATCGGCCCGCTGATCCCGTACCCGGCGATGTCGGCCGGGCTGAGCACACCGACCCCGCGGGTGCGGGCCAGGAAGATCTCGTTGTCGCGGATCAACCGGTCGAGGTCCGGCATCCTGATCCGGACCGCCTGGACGGCGTCCCGGACCCGGTCGGCCCAGCCGGCCGGGACCTCCTCCTTCAGCCCGCCGACCCGGTTGAACATGAAGTGCATCCGGCCGCCGGCGGCTTCCTCGAGCACCGCCTGGATCGTCTCCCGCTCCCGGAACGCGTAGAAGACCGGCGTGATCGCGCCGATCTCCAGCGGGTAGCTGCCCAGGAACATCAGGTGGTTCAGCACCCGGTTCAGCTCGGCCAGCAGCATCCGCAGCCAGACCGCGCGTTCGGGTACCTCCATCCCGAGCATCCGCTCGACCGCCATCACCACGCCGAGCTCGTTGCAGAACGCCGACAGCCAGTCGTGCCGGTTCGCCAGCACGGTGATCTGCCGGTAGTCGCGCACCTCGAACAGCTTCTCGGCACCGCGGTGCATGTAGCCGACCACCGGCTCGGCGGCCACCACCTGCTCGCCGTCCAGGGTCAGCCGCAGCCGCAGCACCCCGTGCGTGGACGGGTGCTGCGGGCCGATGTTGAGCACCATCTCGGCGGTGGGCAGGCTGGTCACGGCATCGCCGCCGAGCCCGGGCGGCGGGCCGCCCACCTCGGCTGCGCCGGCGCCCACGCCGACTGTCATGCTGCGCCGCCCGGCCAACTCGCTGCCGACGCCTACCGGCTCCCGATCGACCACGGTGTGCAGTCTGCCAGCATTCGGCCACCGCGACCGGATCGACTTCGCCGGTGGTTAGGACTGCCGTGGCGGCCGCGGCTCTGGCCGTCGGCCGGCGGTACCCGCCGGCCCGGAGCCGGGCCCGTCAGGTCCGGGAGCCGAGGCCGTCAGCTCCCGGAGGCGGGCCGTCAGGTCCCGGAGTCGGGGCCGTCAGGTGGAGAAGGGCCAGGCCTCGGAGCCGGACTGGGCGGACCGCTGCTGCTGGGCCAGCCCGGCCCGGTACAGCTGGTCGGTCGCGATCCGGATGGCCCGGTCGAGGTCGACGCCGGTCTGGTCGGCCAGGTTCAGCAGCGCGAACCCGATGTCGCCGAGCAGCCGCTCCCAGTCGGGCGAGCCGCGGAACGGCCGGCGACCCAGTTCGGTGGCGTGCTCGATCTCGGTGGCCAGCGCGCCGAGCCGGGCCTGCAGCCCGAGCACCAGGATCGGCGCGGTGGCGTGCAGCCCGAGATGGTCCGCGGTGGACGAGACGGCTCGTTGCAGCTCCTGCACGGTCTGGACGCTAGCGCAACCGGCCGCACCGCCGTGCTGCCGGTCGGCCCGGGTCACCCGTCCTTGGGACATCCGCCGGACTCCGGGCCCAGCGGCAGTGGCATCCCGACCGCGTGCAGTAGCCAACCGAACCCGCCGAGACCGGCCGGGTCGGTCAGCTCCGCCGCCGCCCCGGCCGCCGCCAACGCCCGCAGGTACCCGGCCGGGTCGGCCGTGGCCTGGGCCAGCGGCGGCCGGGCACCGCTGACGCCGAGTGCCCGCAGCGCGACCCGCTGGGTGGTGAGCAGCGTTCCCCCCGGCGGATGACCGTCCCCGCCCGCCGGGTGACCGTCCTCGCCCGCCGGCGCCTCGGCCGCCGGGTGACCGGCCTCGCCTGCCGGGTGACCGGCCTCGCCCGGCGAGCCGCCGGCGGCGGCGCGCTGGCCGGCGCGGGCGCAGGCGTCCAGGGCCACATGGGCGGTCAGGTCGCGGGAGCCGTCCGGGACCGGCGGCACCTGGTGGCCGGCGCGGTAGCCGGTGAGCGTGCCGCCCGGCGGCCGGGCGTTCCGGTGGTGCGCGTAGTCGATCGCGACGGCCACGCCGCGGAACACCCGACCGGCCGCGCCCGCCCACGCCTCGTCCCGCGGGCGGCCGACCTCCGCCCGCTCGCCGATCCGCAGCGGCCACCAGGTGCGCAGCCACTCGGCGTCGGCCGCGGCCGGTGCGCCGCCGAGCGATTCGGCGCCGGTCGGCTCGACCAGCACCAGCCGGGGCCCGGCGGCGGTCTGCTCGACCACATCCACCGGGACGTTGTCGAGCCACTCGTTGGCGATCATCAGGCCGGTGAGCCCGGGTATCCCGGCCGTCCAGCCGATGGCTGCGGGCAGCCCGGCCGGCCGGGGCGCCCGCTCGACCGCGGTCAGCCGCAGCCGGGCCGCGAGCGCCGGGTCGGCCGCCGCGGCGACGGCGAGCAGCAGTTCGGCCCGGCCGGCACCGACGTCCACCAGGTCCAGCGGGTCGGGGTGGCCGAGCGCGGCGTCCACCCGGCGGAGCAGCTCCAGGATCGCGCCGGCGAACAGCGGTGACGCGTGCACCGAGGTGCGGAAGTGCCGGCCCGGAGCGGCGCCGCCGGAATAGAACCCGGCCGGCCCGTACAGCGCGTCCGCCATCGCCGCCCGCCACGGCCGTGCCACCCCACCGTCCACGGCCGTCACGCTAGGACATCCGGGCCACCGGAGGCGGTTGTGAGCTCGGGCATAGGGACCTGCCAGGGCCGGTTGCCGGGACGTAACCTGATCACGACCGGTACCCCCCTCGAGGACTGGATCGCGCATGAGCGAGCTTGCGAGCGCAGCGACGCCCGGTGGCCTCGGCGGCACGCCGCCACCGCACCCGCGGGAGCGCGGGAACTCAGCAGCCCGGCCGGCGCGGCCGCGGTTGACCGTCGGCGTGATCGGCACCGGCCGGGTCGGCAGCGTGCTCGGGGCCGCGCTGGCCCGGGCCGGGCACCCGGTGGTCGCGGCCAGCGGGGTGTCGCAGGAGTCGGTCCGCCGGGCCGGGTCGCTGCTGCCCGGGGTGCCGCTGCTGCCCGCCGACGAGGTGGTCGCCGCGGCCGCGCTGGTGCTGCTCGCGGTGCCGGACGACGTGCTCGCCCCGCTGGTGGCCGGGCTGGCCGAGACCGGCGCCTGGCGGGCCGGGCAGCTGGTCGCGCACACGTCCGGGGCGCACGGGATCGACGTGCTGGCGCCGGCCGCGCGGGCCGGCGCGCTGCCGCTGGCGCTGCATCCGGCGATGACGTTCGCCGGCCGCCCGGAGGATCTCGCCCGGCTGGCCGACATCACCTTCGGGGTGACCGCGCCGGAGCCGCTGCGCCCGGTCGCCGAGGCGCTGGTGCTGGAGATGGGCGCCAACCCGGTCTGGGTCGACGAAGCGGCCCGCCCGCTGTACCACGCTGCCCTGGTCGTCGGCGCGAATCACCTGGTCACGCTAGTGAACGACGCGGCCGACCTGCTCCGCCGGGCCGGCGTGCAGCAGCCGGCGGCGGTGCTCGGCCCGCTGCTGGGCGCCGCGCTGGACAATGCCCTGCGGGTCGGCGACGCCGCGCTCACCGGCCCGGTTTCCCGCGGTGACGCCGGGACGCTGGCCAAGCACCTGCGCACGCTGTCCGCGCAGGCGCCCGAGTCGGTGTCCGCGTACGTGGCGATGGCCCGGTTGACCGCCGACCGCGCGCTGGCGTCCGGCCGGCTCAAGGCCGACCAGGCCGGCCCGCTGCTGGGTGTGCTGGCCGCCCGGACGCACGGAGCCCCGGCATGACCGCGCTCCTGTCCGCCCCGGCAGCCCCGGCGGGCGGGCCGGCGGCGCCGGCGGTGGCCAGCGACCGGGCGGAGCTGGCCGGCGAGCTGGCCCGGCTGCGGGCCGCCGGCCGCACCGTGGTGCTGGTGCCGACGATGGGCGCGCTGCACGAGGGGCACCGGGCGCTGCTGCGCGAGGCGCACCGGCACGGCGACGCGGTGGTCGTGTCGATCTTCGTCAACCCGCTGCAGTTCGGCCCGGCCGAGGATCTGGACCGCTACCCCCGGACGTTCGCGGCCGACCTGCGGGCCTGCGCCGAGGAGGGCGCGTCGCTGGTCTTCGCCCCCAGCTCAGGCGTGATGTACGGTGCCGGTGCGCAGGTCACCGTCCATCCCGGGCCGATCGGCGAGGAGTTGGAGGGGGCCAGCCGGCCCGGTCATTTCAGCGGTGTGCTGACCGTGGTGGCCAAGCTCTTCGGGCTGATCCGGCCGGACGTCGCGGTGTTCGGCGAGAAGGACTACCAGCAGCTGACGCTGATCCGCCGGATGGTGTCCGATCTCGACCTGGGGGTGCGGGTGGTGGGAGCGCCGACCGTACGCGAGCCGGACGGTCTGGCCCGGTCCAGCCGCAACCGCTACCTGTCCACGGCGGAGCGCGCGGTGGCCGCGCGGCTCTCGGCCGCGCTGCGGGCCGGTGCGGCCGCGGGCGTGGACGGGCCGGCCGCGGTGCTGGCCGCCGGCAATTCGGTGCTCGCCGCGGAGCCCGGCATCGGCCTGGACTACCTCGCGCTGCGCGCGCCCGACCTCGGCCCGGTGCCGGCGTCCGGCCCGGCCCGGCTGCTGGTCGCGGCCCGGGTCGGCAGCACCCGCCTGATCGACAACCTGCCGGTCCAGCTGGCCACGCCGGCGGGGCCGGTCGGTGATCCGGTGCGCGGGTGACGGCGGAGCCCCTCGTCCCGCGCCGGCTGCGTGCGGCCGAGCCGGGTTGGGTGATCGGGACCGACGTGGTGGTGGTGGGTTCCGGCATCGCCGGGCTGTCCGCCGCGCTGCATGCCCGGGCGGCCGGGTACGGCGTGGTCGTGGTGACGAAGGTGAACATCACCGACGGTTCCACCCGCTGGGCGCAGGGCGGCATCGCCGCGGTGCTCGACCCGGCGGATACGCCGGCAGAGCACCTGAGCGACACGATGGCCGCCGGCGTCGGGCTGTGTGCCGAGCCGGCGGTGCGGGTGCTGGTCAACGAGGGCCCGGCCCGGGTGCACGAGCTGGTCTCGCTGGGCGCGGAGTTCGACCGGGACGCGGCCGGCCGGTTCCAGCTGACCCGGGAGGGCGGGCACCGGCGGAACCGGATCGTGCACGCCGGCGGTGACGCGACCGGGGCCGAGGTGCAGCGGGCGCTGGAGGCGGCGATCGGCCGCGACCCGGGCATCACCGTGCTGGAACACGCGCTGGTGTTGGACCTGCTGACCGCGGCCAACGGCCGGACCGCCGGCGTCACCCTGCACGTGCTCGGCGAGGGCAGCCCGGACGGGGTGGGCGCGGTGCTGGCCCGCGCGGTGGTGCTGGCCACCGGCGGGATGGGTCAGGTCTTCGCGGCCACCACCAACCCGGCAGTGTCCACAGGCGACGGTGTGGCGGTGGCGCTGCGGGCCGGCGCGGTCGTCACCGACCTGGAGTTCGTCCAGTTCCACCCGACGGCGCTGTATCTCGGGCCGGCCGCGCGCGGGCAGCAGCCGCTGATCAGCGAGGCGGTCCGGGGCGAGGGCGCGGTGCTGGTGGACGGTGACGGCAAGCGGTTCATGCCGGTGCTGCACGAGCTGGCCGACCTGGCGCCGCGGGACGTGGTGGCCAAGGCGATCCTGCGGGTGATGCAGTCGCAGGGTCTGGACCATGTCTGGCTGGATGCCCGCGGGCTGGGCGCCGAGCTGCTGGAGCGCCGCTTCCCGTCGATCATGGCGCGCTGCCGGCAGGCCGGTGTCGACCCGGTGACCGAGCCGATCCCGGTGCTGCCGGCGGCGCACTACGCCAGCGGCGGCGTCCGTACCGACCTGGACGGCCGGACCAGCGTGCCCGGCCTGTACGCGTGCGGTGAGGTGGCCTGCACCGGGGTGCACGGAGCGAACCGGCTGGCCTCCAACAGCCTGCTCGAAGGGTTGGTGTTCGCCGGCCGGATCGGCGCCGACCTGGCCCGCGAGCTGCCGCCGCGGGCGGAGCCGGCGGTGGACGGCACGGTGCCGGCCGGGTTGGTCGACCCGGTGGTCCGGCCCGACCTGGCGGCCGCGATGTCGGCCGGCGCCGGAGTGATCCGCACCGACCGGAGCCTGGCCGACACGGCCATCGCGCTGGCGACGCTGGGCGGCCGGGGGGGTGCGGCGCCCGGGCCGGCCGCCTGGGACGTGACGAACCTGCACACCGTCGGCAGCGCACTGGTGGCCGCGGCCGCCCGGCGCGAGGAGACCCGCGGCTGCCACTGGCGGGAGGACTTCCCGGATCGCGACGACGCCCGCTGGCTGGGCCACCTGGTCGCCGCGATCGGCCCGGCCGGGGTGCTCACCGAGACCTTCCAGGCGCTGCCCCGATGATCGGGCTGCGATCGTCCACAGTGGACGCGTTGGTCGCCGCCGGCCTCGACCCGGAACACGTCGCCGACCTGGTGGCCCGCGCGCTGGCCGAGGACCTGGCCGGTGGGGTGGACGTGACCAGTGCCGCGACGATCCCGGCCGACCGCACCGATACCGGCGACCTGGTGTCCCGAATGGACGGTGTGGTGGCCGGATTGCCGGTGGCAGCGGCAGTTTTCGACCTGGCGGCACTCGGTCCACTTGGTACGTCCATTGGTGACAGTCCAATCAAGACAGAGTTGAGGGTGTCGGACGGCTCGCCGGTGCGGCCCGGTGAGGTGCTGGCCACGGTGTGCGGCCCGACCCGGGCGCTGCTGACCGCCGAGCGCACCGCGCTGAACCTGCTCTGCCACCTGTCCGGGGTGGCCACGTTGACCCGGCGCTGGGTGGACGCGGTGGCCGGCACCGGCGCGGCGATCCGGGACACCCGCAAGACCACGCCCGGCCTGCGGCTGCTGGAGAAGTACGCGGTGCGCTGCGGTGGCGGGGTGAACCACCGGATGTCGCTGTCCGACGCCGGTCTGGTCAAGGACAACCACGTGCTGGCCGCCGGCGGCGTGGCGGCCGCGTTCGCCGCGTTCCGGCGCGAGTTCCCCGGCCTGGCCGTGGAGGTCGAGTGCGACTCGCTGGCCGACGTCGAGGCCGCCCTGGCGGCCGGCGCCGACCTGCTGCTGCTGGACAACATGTCCACTGTGGATATGGCCGTGGCGGTCAAGCTGGCGGCCGGCGGCGCGGTGCGGCTGGAGGCCAGCGGCGGCCTGTCGCTGGCCGGTGCCCGCGAGGTGGCCGGCACCGGCGTGGACTACCTGGCCGTCGGCGCGCTCACCCATTCCGCCCCGGTGCTGGACATCGGCCTGGATCTGAGACCGGCCGGGACAGCCGGCCCGCGACCCGCCCTGGAAGACTGACCGGCCATGTTGCTGACCATCGACGTAGGTAATACCAATACGGTCTTCGGCCTGTTCGACGGCGAGGAGCTGGTCGAGTCCTGGCGGGTGAAGACCGATACGCGGGCCACCGCCGACGAGATGTGGCTGATCTACCACGGGCTGCTCGGCGACCGGCCGATCACCGGGCTGGCCGCCTGCTCGACGGTGCCGGCGGTGCTGAGCGAGTTGCGCTCGATGCTGGTCCGGTACTTCCCGAAGATGCCGGCGGTGGTGGTGGAGCCCGGCGTACGCACCGGTGTCCCGCTGCTCTACGACAACCCGAAAGAGGTCGGCGCGGACCGGATCGTCAACACGCTGGCCGCGTACCACTTGTACGGCGGGCCGGCGATCGTCGTCGATTTCGGCACCTCGACGAACTTCGACGTGGTCAGCGCCCGGGGCGAGTTCCTCGGCGGCGCGCTCGCTCCGGGAATCGAGATCAGCATCGACGCGCTGGCGTCCCGGGCCGCCCGGCTGCTGAAGGTGGAACTGGTCCGGCCGCGGTCGGTCATCGGCAAGACCACGGTGGAGGCGCTGCAATCCGGCATCCTCTATGGCTTCGCCGGCCAGATCGACGGGCTGGTCCGGCGGATCACCGCGGAACTCGGCGGGACCGCCACGGTCGTCGCGACCGGTGGTCTGGCGTCGTTGGTGATCGCGGAGAGTGAGACCATCCAGCATCACCAGCCCGACCTGACGCTGCTCGGGCTGCGCCTGGTGTTCGCCCGCAACCAGCCGTCCGGCTAGCAACGCCCGGCCACGCCGGGCCGACTCCGGGCCGGCCGGATCGGCGCGTCCGGGGCTAACCACCCCGGAAATCGGTTACGGCCGGTAGGTAGGGTCTGAGCGTGACAGAACAGTCGACCGTGCCGGTTCAGGGGGCGGTAGCCGACGTGGACGAGTTGCCCGAACAGCTCCGAGTCCGGCGGGAGAAGCTCGACCGGCTGCGTGCGGCCGGCGTCGACCCGTACCCGGTGAGCGTTCCCCGGACGCATTCGCTGGCCGAGGTCCGGGCCGCATATCCCGATCTGGAGCCGGATACCGCGACCGGTGACCGGGTCGGCGTGACCGGCCGGGTCATCTTCATCCGCAACACCGGCAAGCTCTGCTTTGCCACCCTGCGGGAGGGCGGCCCGGACGGTGGCACAGAATTACAGGCAATGCTCTCGGCCGACCGGGTCGGCGTGGAGTCACTCGCCGCCTGGAAGGCCGACGTCGATCTGGGTGACCATGTCTTCGTCAGCGGTGAAGTGATCACTTCACGGCGCGGCGAGCTGTCGGTACTGGCCGAACGGTGGCAGCTGGCGAGTAAGGCGTTGCGGCCACTGCCGGTCGCGCACAAGCCGATGAACGAAGAGACCCGGGTCCGGCAACGGTACGTCGACCTCATCGTCCGGCCGGAAGCCCAGCAGATGGTGCAGACTCGATACGCGGTGCAGCGGGCGCTGCGTGAGTCACTGCACCGGCGCGGGTACGTCGAGGTAGAGACACCCATCTTGCAGGCCGTCTACGGCGGTGCCACCGCCCGTCCGTTCACTACCCATATGAACGCGTTCGACCTGGATCTCTACCTGCGGATTGCGCCGGAGCTGTTCCTCAAGCGCGCCGTGGTCGGCGGCATCGAGCGGGTGTTCGAGCTGAACCGGGTCTTCCGCAACGAGGGCGTCGACTCAACCCACAACCCCGAGTTCACGATGCTTGAGGCCTACCAGGCCCATGCCGACTACGACGTGATGGCGACGCTCACCCGGGAGTTGATCCAGGAGAGCGCGGTCGCGGTGTTCGGCTCGACCGTGGTCACGCATTTTGACGGCACCGAGATGGACCTCGGCGGCGAATGGCGGTCGATCTCGCTCTACCACACCGTATCCGAGGCGGTCGGCGAACCGATTACGCCGCAGACGTCGCTGGCCCGGCTGACCGGGCTGGCCACCCGCCTGGACCTGCAGGTCAACCCGGCCTGGCCGGCGGGCAAGCTGGTCGAGGAGCTGTTCGAGGCGACCGCCGCGGCCGGCCTGCAGGCGCCGACGTTCGTCCGGGACTTCCCGGAGGAGACCAGCCCGCTGACCCGGCAGCATCGCAGCGAACCGGGGGTCACCGAGAAGTGGGATCTGTACATCCTCGGCGTGGAACGGGCCACCGCTTACTCTGAGCTGGTCGACCCGGTGGTTCAGCGGGAGCGGTTGGTGGCTCAGTCGCTGGCCGCGGCTAACGGTGATCCGGAGGCCATGCAGCTGGACGAGGACTTCCTCCGGGCCCTGGAGTACGGCATGCCGCCGGCCGGTGGAATGGGAATGGGGATAGACCGCCTGCTGCAGGTCCTCACCGGTGCCCGCGGCGTGCGGGAGACCGTGCTGTTCCCGTTGACACGACCCGAGTAACGCCCGTAGCCGCGTCGACTCGCAACTTTACGTTTGGTGCGGCATTATGTTCCTGGACAACGCAGTGAAAGGGGACGGGCGTGGCCCAGAAAGTACAAGTTCTTCTCGTGGACGACCTCGACGGTGGCGAAGCTGCCGAGACGGTCAGTTTCGGGCTCGACGGCACGTCGTACGAGATCGACCTCTCCAAGACCAATGCCGATGCGCTGCGCGACTCGCTGGCGAAGTATGTCGGTGGCGCGCGGAAGATCGGTCGGGCTGCGGCCCGGGCGACGGCTGGTCGTTCTCGGGCCTCCGGTAGCGCAGCGATCGACCGCGATCAGGCTGCGGCGATCCGTGCTTGGGCGAAGAAGCAGGGGCTCAAGGTGAGCGACCGGGGGCGCATTCCGGCGAACATCATCGAGCAGTACAACGCAGCGGTTTAGCCGCCGCGGCAAGGCAGCGGTGGTTACGAATCGTGAGCTATTCGTGTTCACGGAACCACAGCAGGTACACGAATAATTCAAGGTTGCGACGAGGTGCCGGGACGTTACCGTTCCGGCACCTCGCTGTGCGTGCGGCCGTCGCTGGTTGGTGAATGCGCCAGCTAGTGCCGTCGATTTCCCGCTGGCGCAGCGCTGATCCACTTGAACTGGCTGGGGTTTCTGACCGGTTCCGGCCACTGCGCCGGCTGGTCCACTCATACCTTCCGGATCTGTTCCGGCATCCGCTTGACCACTCGGCGTGTTTACCCGGTGTGCACGGCCACCCGGTTGGTTGACGCCGTCCCGTGCGGTTCGGTTCTGGTTCGACCGTGGGCTCGCGGTCCGGTTCGCCCTGGGCGTAGCCGGCGGTCGGAACGGATCGGCCGGGGACCGAGTTGGTACCGGACGGTTGCCTCGTGACGATCCGGCCCGCAAGGGCCGGGCGGGTGCTGACGGAGGCCCAGCCGACCGGCGCAAAGATCGGCCGGCAGCGGGTACGAGGTGACCAACAGGAGCGGCAACAGGCTGCCCCGAACGACCGTAGGTCGCCCATCCATGGGGGGTCCGTCCCTCGTACGTCTGAGTGAGGCCGTCACTGGCCAGGACTAGAGTGGACACGGACAGGCGACGACTGGCGACGGATCCGATACAGGCATCCTCGGCCGCCAGCGGTCAGTCCGGGGCAGCCGGGCACGTGAGGAGAGTCTGATGTTCGAGAGGTTCACCGACCGGGCGCGGCGGGTTGTGGTTCTGGCGCAAGAAGAGGCCCGGATGCTCAACCACAACTACATCGGCACTGAGCACATCCTGCTGGGCCTGATCCACGAGGGTGAGGGCGTGGCGGCCAAGGCGCTGGAGTCCCTGGGCATCTCGCTGGAGGGTGTGCGCCAGCAGGTCGAGGAGATCATCGGTCAGGGTCAGCAGGCGCCGTCGGGGCATATCCCGTTCACGCCGCGGGCGAAGAAGGTGCTGGAGCTGTCGCTGCGTGAGGCGCTGCAGCTGGGGCACAACTACATCGGTACTGAGCACATCCTGCTCGGGTTGATCCGCGAGGGTGAGGGTGTCGCCGCGCAGGTGCTGGTGAAGCTGGGTGCTGACCTGAACCGGGTGCGGCAGCAGGTGATCCAGCTGCTGTCCGGTTACCAGGGCAAGGAGCCGGCCGGTACGGCGACCGAGGGCACGCCGTCCACGTCGTTGGTGCTCGACCAGTTCGGCCGCAACCTCACCCAGGCGGCGCGGGAGTCGAAGCTCGACCCGGTGATCGGCCGGGAGAAGGAGATCGAGCGCCTGATGCAGGTGCTGTCGCGCCGGACGAAGAACAACCCGGTGCTGATCGGCGAGCCGGGCGTCGGCAAGACCGCGGTGGTCGAAGGGCTGGCGCAGGCGATCGTCAAGGGCGAGGTGCCGGAGACGCTGAAGGACAAGCAGCTCTACACCCTCGACCTGGGTGCGCTGGTGGCTGGTAGCCGGTACCGGGGTGACTTCGAGGAGCGGTTGAAGAAGGTCCTCAAGGAGATCCGTACCCGCGGTGACATCGTGCTGTTCATCGACGAGATCCACACCCTGGTCGGGGCCGGCGCGGCGGAGGGCGCGATCGACGCCGCGTCGATACTGAAGCCGATGCTGGCCCGCGGCGAGCTGCAGACGATCGGTGCGACGACGCTGGACGAGTACCGCAAGCACCTGGAGAAGGACGCCGCGCTGGAGCGGCGGTTCCAGCCGATCCAGGTCGGTGAGCCGACCGTGGCGCACACCATCGAGATCCTGAAGGGCCTGCGCGACCGGTACGAGGCGCACCACCGGGTGTCGATCACCGACGCGGCCCTGGTCGCCGCCGCCGGCCTGGCGGACCGGTACATCTCGGACCGGTTCCTGCCGGACAAGGCGATCGACCTGATCGACGAGGCCGGCTCGCGGATGCGGATCCGGCGGATGACCGCCCCGCCGGACCTGCGGGAGTTCGATGAGCGGATCGCGGAGGTGCGGCGGGAGAAGGAGTCCGCGATCGACGCGCAGGACTTCGAGAAGGCCGCGTCGCTGCGCGACCGGGAGAAGCAGCTGCTGGCGCAGAAGGCGACCCGGGAGAAGGAGTGGAAGGCCGGCGACATGGATGTCGTCGCCGAGGTGGACGACGAGCAGATCGCCGAGGTGTTGGCGACCTGGACCGGGATCCCGGTGTTCAAGCTGACCGAGGAGGAGACCTCCCGGCTGCTGAATATGGAGGATGAGCTGCACCGGCGGGTCGTCGGGCAGCAGCAGGCGATCAAGGCGGTCTCGCAGGCGATCCGGCGGACGCGGGCGGGGTTGAAGGACCCGAAGCGTCCGGGTGGGTCGTTCATCTTCGCTGGGCCGTCGGGGGTGGGGAAGACCGAGTTGTCCAAGGCGTTGGCGGAGTTCCTGTTCGGTGACGACGACGCGTTGATCCAGCTGGACATGTCGGAGTTCCACGACCGGTACACCGTCTCCCGCCTGGTCGGCGCACCGCCCGGGTACGTCGGCTACGACGAGGGCGGGCAGCTGACCGAGAAGGTCCGCCGCAAGCCGTTCTCCGTCGTCCTGTTCGACGAGGTCGAAAAGGCCCACCCGGACGTGTTCAACACCCTGCTGCA
>Ga0307500_10000454_pt1 | contig 13688 bp, 10 predicted proteins | sample 14_S_MG_FD_201362 | JGI IMG/M metagenome (GOLD analysis project Ga0307500, IMG submission 201362) | Soil microbial communities from Populus trichocarpa stands in riparian zone in the Pacific Northwest, United States - 14_S | ecosystem: Environmental > Terrestrial > Soil > Riparian zone > Trees... | reverse complement strand
GGTGAGTCCACGTCGTCCCCGTCGCCCAGGCCGAAGCCGTCCTCGTGCAGACCCGGCCCCCAGTCGTCGCGGCACGCCAGGAAGGCGGTGTGCAGGTAGGTGGTCGGCAGGACCAGCTCCGGCATGCGGCGACAGTAGTCGAAGCCGACCGCACGACCTGTTCGTTGGCCGTTGCCTTCCACAGGTCCCTTCCGAGTCGCCCGGATGTGCCGCGGGGCGCGCGACTCCAGCCGCGAATCCCGGGCGACCACCATCTCGCCTGGTTCGCTCAAGTCACCAACAGCATGGACGTCAGTGCCTGTCGGGCCGGTCGGCTGCCGGTAGCGCTCTACAGTGGCGGGCCGCCGCCGGGCGTGCGCGGCGGGCCGGTGGGGTGGTTCAGCAGCTGATGAATACTTCGGGGCCGGCGAACCAGCCCCAGGCCTCGATCGGGTTGCCGGCGAGGAAGACGACGTCGACGAAGACGATGCCGACGTGCCACTGCGGGAGGCAGACCGGGCGACCGGCCTTGCCACCAACGTCGGGCACCCGCACACGCCGGTCACCGCAGCGCTCGCCCTGGGCGCCGACCACCGCTGGCGCGTCACCGACGCCCACTATCTCCCCGGCGACTGCGAGTGAGCCCAGGCACCATCAGTACATGGATCGCTGCCAAGGTCCTTAGCCATGGCAGCGGCTCCGCCGTCCGGCAATGCTCCATCGCGAACAGGCCACCGGGTGATCCCCGCTGACCACCCGCCACGCACAACGACTACGGCCAGCACGCCCGGTGTCGGTACGCTCGACGAAGCCCGATCACGCCTGCCGGGCCAGGCCGTCCCTGCGGAGGGAGCCGCACGCGGTGCCGATCTACGGCCCTCAGCCGCTCAGGCTGCCCGATGGCGCATGGCGCCTCGATGGACCGCTCGTCGCCGCCTGCCGCGACCATGACGCCAACACCCTGTTCCGGCTCGTCAACACGCGCTACGGCATAGCCCAGGAGCGGATCGCGGTCCTCGTCGGCCTGGAGGCCGGCGAGATCAGCAAGCGCATACGCGGCCTCAAGGGCCAGATCCATCACGTCGGTCGCTGGATCAAGATCGCCGAAGGCCTGGGCATGCCCGAGCATGCCCGCCGCGTCTTGTTCTGCCTTCCCACCGCACCAGCGGTCGCCGATCCCCACGGCCCCGGGAACCTTCCGGCCGTCCACGACAAGGACCCGAACCGGACGGAGGCAACGCCAGCCGACGGCGCCCCGAACGACTGGCAGCATCCTCAGCCACAGGAGGTAACGGTGAACCGGCGCGAACTGCTCCACCTCAGCGGCGCGACCCTCACCGGCGCCTACCTCGACGTCCTGCTCCACGAACCCAGCCGCCTGCGCGCCGCCCTCGACACCGGCACCGTCAGCCACGCAACCCTCACCGAGCTCGAACAGGCCGCAGCAGACCTCGGCATCCGCGTCGCCCGGGTCGACCCCGACCAACTGCTCCCAGAGGCACTCAGCGGCTTCCACCAGGTGCGGCAGCTCGTCAACACCAAGCAGACCCTGCGCGCACAACGCGAACTGACCCGGCTCGCAGCCATGTTCGGCACCGTCATCGCCGAGATCCTCTTCAACCAAGCCCAACTCCCACTCGCTCGCCAGTGGTACGCGACCGCTCGCCGCGCAGCCATCGAAGCCAGCGATACCTACCTCGCCGACATCGCCCTCGGCGGCTCCGCCTATCTACCCACCTACACCGCGGACCCCCGCGGCGTGCTCGACCACGTCGACCCCCGACTCGGCGAACACGCCGCACCCTCGCCAGCGGTCGCCTGGCTGTGGGCGTTCAAGGCCAAGGCTCACGCCGCGCTCGGCGACCGCAAACCCTTCCAATCCGCGATCGACAACGCGCGGCAGGCACTGGACGGCTCGGAACCCGACCGCATCCACCCCGGCACCTTCTCCTTCATGCCGGAGAAACTGCACCTCTACGAAGCCCACGGCTGGATAGACCTCCACGACGCCGACCCTGCCATCCGAGCATCCGACGCGGCCCTGGCGCTCTACGACCCCCAGGAGACAACCAGCCCGGCACTGGCCCGCTTCGAACGCGCCAGCGCCCTCGTTCACGCTTCGGAAGTCGACGAAGCCTGCCAGATCACGATCGACGCCGTGCTCGACCCGCACACCTACCACGGCATCACGATCCTCACCCGCGCCCGCCAGTTCGACCAACTGCTCGGCTCCCAGAACAGCCGGTCGGTCCGCGTCCGCGAATGGCGCGACGTACTCGCGACACTGCAGCCCCCGCAGCCCGCCCTCGTCGCCGCACCCGCGCCCGCACTCGCCGACACCTGACCGACGGCACGGCGACAAGCCGCTCCGCCCGTTCCAGAGATCCGCACTGCTGGTCTGTCCATTGTGGAGCAATCATGTCTACCAACCCTGCCGACACTACCTCCGTCATAGGCCACCGGAGGATGTCGACGCTATGCACGTCGACATCTCCCAGCTCATCAGCGACGTGCCGCCGCTCAAGTGGCTGACATGAGCGGACGGCCACGTGATCGCTCCCACAAAGGCCGAGTCCCGCGTGGCTGGAAGCGGCAGGTTTTGGTTCGCTGCGTCTGGAAAGTGGCCCATCCCAGCCGGGCCGGTGCCGCCGCCGCCATGAACAGGGTCGGCGCCAGACCCGACCAGCGGCCCTACCGTTGCGAGTTGTGCGACCACTGGCACTGGGGCGGCCCGTCGAAGTGGCCGGCCTTCCCACCAGAGATCGTGGCCGAGTGGCGCCCCAAGGTAGGCGCGATGCGGGAGGCTGCAGAGGCAGAGCGCCGCAGTTGCAAGCAGCCCCCGGGATACCGACGCCGCCCGCAGTACCAAGAGACTCGATACACCCCCCGACTAACTCACCGGCTCGGCGACGGACCCGACCGCACCGGTCAGCGACGTGGCGGCGAAGTCGTGCGCCGCCCAGACGAAGCGTAGGAATGAACGAACGCCGATACGGGCAAGTCGCACAGGTTCGCTGACGAGCGGCCCGACGAGGAGGACACCGACGCGACGCGCGAAGCGCAGCACCGACGCGAGCGCCTGGCACAGCGCCGCCGGGCTGGTGCGGTGCCGGTCGCTGCCCGCGGTCTGATCTCGCGGCGAATAGCGAGAAACTCCCCGAAGACGGGTTCGGCCGGTAGCCCGCCGCGTTCGGGTCCACCATCCGTAGCAGCGGACATGCGGCGGGCGAGTTCTGGGCGACCGGGTCGGCAGCCGGTGACGGTCACCGGGTACGCCGGGATCTTGATCAACTCCGCGGGCCTGACGAGTGAAGACCGGCCACTACTGGCACGCCACCGACGGCGGCGGATGGACGTGGGGTCTGATTGAGAGTGCCGAGTTTGGAGCGGACGGTCACGGTGTCGGGGTGGTCGAGGTCAGTGAGGATATTTAGGGCGTCGGTCCAGGCGGTGCGGGCGGCGTCGGGTTGGCCGGCGGTGTGGTGGGTGTCGCCGAGGTTGGTCAGGGTGGTGGCCTGCTCGTAGGGGTCGTCGAGGTCGCGGAAGAGGGCAAGGGCGTGCCGGTAGCAGTCGGTGGCCTGGGTGTGGTGGCCGAGGTGATGGTGGGTGTAGCCGAGGCTGTCCCAGGAGGCGGCCTCCCCGTAGCGATCACGGGCCTGCTGGAACAGCGTGCGGGCCTGTTCGCAGTGGCTGATTGCCTGGGTCTGGTCGCCCAGTAGGGCGTGGCACCAACCGACCGCGTTGAGCGCGTAGGCCTGCCCGCGGCGGTGGCCGGCGGCCCGGTAGAGGGTGAGGGCCTGCTGCGCATGATCGAGCGCCCGGTCGGACCTGTCGTTCCGGGCCCACAGCCGGCCGAGGTCCAGGTGGGTGTGGGCGGCTTGGCCGGCCTGATCGCCGGCCCGGGTGAACAGGTTGAGGGCGTGCCGAAGGTGGGCGTGGGCTTGGTCGTAATCCTCCAGCCGGATGCGGGCCTGGGCGAGGTGGCGGTGGGCGTGCGCGGCGGCCGTGGGATCACCGAGGTGGTCGGCGGCGGTCAGGGCGGTCTGCCAGGCGCCGGCCAGGTCGTGCCAGTGCCCCCGCCGGTACAGGAACGTTTCCAGGGTCCAGGCCAGCTGCCAGGTGTGGGTGTCGAACCCGGTCCCGGCGGCGAGTCGCTGCGTGGCCAGCAGGATCGGGTGCTCGGCGGTCAGCCAGGCCAGCGCCGCGGGCAGGTCCGCCGGCTGGTCGGGGGCGGCGCCGATAGCAGGTGGGGCGAGGGGGATTCGGATCCGGTCCCGGGCCGGGTCCAGGAGCCGGGCGGCGGTGTGTGCGGCGTGGGTGTAGTGGTCCAGCAGCCGCATCGTGGCAGCCGCGCGTTCACCGTCGGAGTCAACCATCTGCGCAAGGTCGGCGGCGAAGGCACGGAGTAGGTCGTGGAAGCCGTAGCGGCCGGGGGCCTGTTCGGTGAGCAGGCCGGCGCGGGTCAGCTCGGCCAGCGATGCGCGTGTGTCGGCCAGGGGTGCGGCGGTGAGGCTGGCCGCGGCACCGGCTGAGGTGTCGGGGCCGGGGTGCAGGCCGAGGTGCCGGAACAGGCGGGCGGCGGCTGGGGTGAGGGTGGTGTAGGACCAGGAGAACACCGCCCGCACCTGGGCCAGGACGTCGCCGGCGTCCAGCCGGCCCGTCCGGCCGCCGGCTTGGGCGAGTTCGGTGGCCAGCGCGGTGAGGGGGAAGGTGGGGTGGGTGGCGGCGCGGGCGGCGACGATGGCCAGTGCGAGCGGCAGCCGCGCGCAGGCGGTGATGATCTCCTCCACCGCCTGCGGTTCGGCCGCGACCCGGCCGGGGTGGATGCGGCGGGCCAGCAGCTCACGGGCCTCCTCCATGGGCAGGACGTCGAGGGTCAGTGGATGGGCGCCGTCAGCGGCGATCAGACCGGTGAGCTGGTCGCGGCTGGTGACGACGGCCAGCGCGGTCGCGGTGCCCGGTAGCAGTGGGCGGGCATGCTCGGCGTCGCGAGCGTTGTCCAGCACCACCAGCACTCGCTTGCCACTGACGAGGCTGCGGTAGAGGGCAGCCTGAGCGTCCAGGCCGGCGGGGATCCGCTCGGCAGGGACGCCGAGGGCGTCGAGGAACCCGCGGACCACGGTCGCCGGTTGCATGATTTGCCCGCCGGGGTCAAACCCGCGCAGGTTCGCATACAGCTGCCCGTCGGGGAACCGGTCAGCGACGCGGTGCGCCCAGCGCAGCGCCAGCGCGGTCTTGCCGACCCCGGCGGTGCCGGACACGGCGGTGATCACCACCGCGGTAGGTGCTGCGGTGGCGGCGGTCGTGAGCACCGAGTCGAGGCGGGCCAGGTGAGCGGGCCGGCCGGCGAAGCCGGGCACGTCGGCGGGAAGCTGCGCCGGGACAGCCTGCGGGGTCGCTGCCGGCGCCGACGGCGGTGCAACAGCAGGCAACGGCCGGCCGCTGAGCACCGCCTGCTGCAGGTCCCGCAGCGCCGAGCCAGGGTCGGTGCCCAGCTCGGCCCGTAGCCGGTGGCAGATGCCCGCACAGTGTTCGGCCGCCTCGTCACGGCGGCCGTCAGCAGCCAGCGCCCACCCCAACAGCACCGCCAGCGCCTCGTTGAGCGGGTACTCCTCGCCCAGATCCCGCGCCACCGGAATCACCTGCGCGTGCTGACCCAGCCGCAACGCCGCCCGACCCCACTCCAGCACCGCCTCCAGCCGTTCCAGCCGCCAACTGTCGCGCCGCCGCGCCACCCACTCCCCGCCCAACCCGGCCAGCGGCACTCCCCGCCACAACCCCAGCGCCTCGGCCAACAACCCGACCCGCTCGGCGTCCGACCGCTCGCCGCGGCGGGCATCGGTGGCCAGGCGGCGGAACCGCAGCAGGTCCACCCGGTCGGCATCGATGTCCAGCGCGTACCCGTCAGCCCGGCGCACCACCTGCGCCTGCTGGCCCTCGACGACGCCAATCTGCTCGACCACTCGCCGAACCCGGGCGATGTGGGTCTGCAAGGTCCGCCGAACCCGCTGCGGCGGATCGGTCCCCCATACCCGGTCCACCAGCACGTCCACCGCCACAACCCGGCCGGCGTCGACAGCCAGCGCCGCCAGCACCGCCCGCTGCCGCGGCGGCCCCACCTCCACCCGGGTCAACCCGGCCCACACCTCGACCGGACCCAACAACCGAAAGCCCACAGCGCACAGGACCGACGACGAGGCACTTCTGATACATCGATGGTCGGACGTGTCGTCGACAAACCCACAACACCTCCGCCCACAGCGCGACGCAACCTTCAGGCAGCGGGCCACCACGGCACGCAGACCACAGGAGAAGAACCATGGGAAAGTTGACCCTGACCGCCGCCGCCTCGACGCTCGCGTTGTCACCACTGACACTGGCAATGCCAGCGACCGCAAGCTCACAATCCCACCCCAGCTCGGTCACGCCCCTGCACGCGAACTGCGGCACGGCCGGTCCGAACCTGGACGGTCATCGCGTCAATGACGCCGCTTTCACCGGCGCGGCCAGGCAGCGCACCGGATCATCGATCGACTGTGGGGCGCCGGGCTCGCTACAGCCGACTGACGACGCCATCTACTTCTGCTGGACGTTCGGCAACGACGGTTTCAGCTGGAGCTACGTGCAGAACATCCGGACGGGCGTCCGCGGCTGGACCCGCGACAACCTTCTACGCGAGAACGGCGCCCGTCTCGCCGCGCATTGCTTCTAACCAACTGGTCAGGCGGGCGGCAGTGCCGCCCGCCTGACCAGTACCGTCACTCCGTCGCGGCCGAGAGCTACTGGCTGTCGGGGGCGAGGAGGAGGACGTGGGCCCAGGCTTCGGCGGCTTCGCCGCGGCCGGCTTCGCCGAGGCGGTCGTTGGATCGGGCTTTCACCGAGACCCGGGCGGCGTCGATGCTGAGGGCCTGGGCGAGGTTGGCGCGCATCTGGTCGATGTGTGGGCGGAGTTTGACCGGGCCGAGGACGACGAATGCGTCGACGTTGACGAGCTGGTAGCCGTGGTCGGCGATGTAGCCGGCGAACTGGGTGACGAAGTCGAGGCTGTAGGCGTCGTCGGCGTCGGGGTCGTCTTCGGGGAAGTGGGTGCCCAGATCGCCGTCGGCCATGGCGCCGGCGAGGGCGTCGATGAGTGCGTGGCACAGGACGTCGCCGTCGGAGTGGGTGTTGAAGCCGCGGTCGGTGGGGATGGTGACGCCGCCGAGGATGAGGGGGTGGCCGGCGTGCAGGGTGTGGATGTCGTGGCCGGCGCCGATGCGTAGCCGGGTCAGGTCCATGCGGCGGTCTCCCTTGTCCGATCGGCCGTTGCGATCCTGCGGCGACCGGGGCGGTGCCGCCGGGGCCGGAGGCGGGCAATGAGGCTAGCCACCACCCATGCGCTGACGGAGGCCGCCCACAGTAGGGCCTGCCCGCCGCGGCCCTGGACAGCCAGGGTGATGCTGCCGGTGATCGCGGCGGCGGCGAGCACGATGGGGACGGCGGGCAGCCAGCGGGCTGGCGTGGCTGGTGGGATTCGCCACCACAGGACGGACATGGAGATCCCGGCGGCCAGCAGCATCCACTGTCCTAGTTGGACGAGGGTGCCGTTGCCGGCGGCGAACTCGTGCAGGTTCGCGCCAAACACGCCGATGACGACGGTGGGTGCGAGCAGCAGCGCGGTGACCCAGGTGATGGTCTGTTGCAGCCCTTCGGTGGCCTGCCGCTGGGCGTGCGTGGCGTCGGCCTGATCGCGGCTGGCCTGCAGTTGCTCGCCGGTCGCGACGGAGGTCAGTAGGGAGAACGCTTCGCGGCGTAGTCGCTGGTTGACCGCCTGGGTGGCCAGCGCATCGGCGAGGCCGGGCTGGAGTACGGCCTGGACCTGGTCTGCGGCGAACAGCGGCTCGACCTGACCGCGGCGCTTCAGCGCACGCAGGTCGACCTGGGTGCGGGACAGGAAGCTGGCCAGGCGCCCGGCCTGCGCCCGTACCGGGTCGGACAGGTCGATCTCTTTGAGGACGGCTTCGCCGGCGGCGAGGGAGGCGTAGATCCCGGCTTCCCAGGCCTCCAGTTCCATCTGCCAGGTGTCGAGGTAGTACTGCTCGTGTTCCAGGCAGTCGGCCAGCAGGTTCGCCAGCCGGGTATCCACGCTCGCTGGGCCGGCGGCGGTGGCCAGGGACGCGGCACGGCGGGACGGGACGGCGTGGTGGGGCCAGCGGACGTGTTCGGGTTCCCACTGGCCTTCCAGCGGACCCCACAGCGCGACCAGCGCGGTGTCGGTCGCGGCGACGCGCAGCCAGCGGGTCGCCGACTGGATCGGCCGGCCGGAGTCCCCGTGCCGGTAGGGCAGGGTCGAGAACCGCAGGTCGGCCGCCCGCAAGCCGGACGCGGCTCCGGCCGACAGCGGCCGGTTACGGGTCAGCGACACCGACCCCAACGGCGGCAACCCTGCCAGCTCCGCCGCCGCCTCCGGGCCGAGTACGGCGTCCACGGCCTCCCGCACACCGTCGGCGTCGAGCAGCCCGCCGCCGGCCGGCACCTCGTCGATGATCACTTCAAGCTCGTCCGCGCCGCCCGGTTGCGCCGCGGTGGCGGCAGAGTGCAGTTCGCGGCCGGGCCAGCCCCACGGCGTGACGGTCGGGCCGGCGTCGGTCAGGCCGGCGTCGTCGAGGCGCTGTTCCCACTCGGTCACCCGCCACCGCCAGCCACCGGCGATCAGCCGCCAGCCCTGTTCGCCCGCGGTCGACCAGAGGAACGACGGGCCGGCCCACCCCGCTGGCGCGGCAGCGAGGGTCGGACGGCGCAGGACGTCGTCAGGCGGCGTGGCCATACTGCTCCTACATGATCGGTGGTCGACCGACCTTAACCGCCGCGATCAGGACTCGCGCCCAGGAGCCGGCCATGACAGCGACAGACCTGCCCTGACAGAGATGGGACGGCAGTCATGCAGCTATCTGTCATCACACCCGTCGCGGCCGGCCGCGACAGGTGGCTGCCGGACGCCGCGGCCAGCGTCGATGCCACCCGGGCCCTGCTCGCCGACGCCGGTATCGACCTGGAATGGATCCTCTGCCACGACGGCGCCCCAGGCGGAGCCACGCGCCCGCCCGGCGAGGCGAGAGCCGACAAGGTCGTCGGCTGGCATACCCGGCGCGGCGTGTCCGCCGCCCGCAACGCTGCGCTCGCCGTTGCCACCGGCGACTGGGTCACCCCGCTGGACGCCGACGACCAGCTCAACCCCGCCGGTGTCCTCGCCGCCGCAACCACCGTCCTGCAGGCGCCGGGGTCGATGGGCTGGCTGGGCGGCAACCGGCTCCTGCTCGCCGACGGGTCACGCACCCCGCACTGGCACGACCAGCCCGCCGACTACCCAGCCGGGCGGCTGGCCGAGGCGTGGACCTCACCGTTCCCGTTCCACCCCAACTCCGTCCTGTTCCGCCGCACCGCACTGCTGCGAGCCGGCGGCTGGCCCGCGCTCGGCGTCAACGAAGACCTCGCCGCCGTCCTGCTCGTCTCCGAAGCCACCGACGGCCGCGCCGAGGTCCACGTCCTGACCCACTACCGCGTCTGGGACGGCCAGGAAGTCGCCACCAGCACCTACACCGCCGACAAGCAGACCGCGTTCACCGCGATCGAAGCCATCCTCAACGCCCACCGCGCCGCCGCCGGCCGCCGCCCAGTCACCCGACCCGCGGCCGGACCCGCCCACGGCCGCATCAGCACCCACACCGCCGGACCGCCTCGGCCCGAATGAAAGCCTGACCCCATGACCAGCCCTGACCCGCCGGCCACCACCCCCGCACACCCCCACACCGATCCCAGTCGGCCGTTGACCGGTGCCCGTATCGGCCTGGACCTCGACGGCGTGTGCTGCGACTACGTCGCCTACCTGCGCCGCCACCTCATCACCGCTGGCCGCGACCCGGCCACGCTGCCCAGCCCACGCAGTTACCGCCTGACCGAATGGTTCGACACCCCCGACGCCCACGCCGCCGCGCACACCGCCGCCGTCGCCGCCGGGCTACACCGCGACGCCCCCGCCATCCCCGGCGCCCCGGCCGGCATCCGCGCCCTGCAGGCGGCCGGGGCCCTCGCCGTGGCGGTTTCCGCCCGAGGCAGCCGCGGCGAGCCGCCCGCTCAGGTCCGCGCCGACATCCAGACCTGGGCCACCGCCCGCGGCATCACCTTCGACGGCATCCACCTCGGCCGCCCCAAATCAGCCGCCGGCTGCCACGCCTACGTCGACGACTCACCCGACGACATCGGCGACCTGCGCGCCGACGGCCAACTCGCCATCGTGTTCGACCAACCCTGGAACCGCCACCTACCCGCACCCCGCACCCACGGCTGGACCGAACTACCCGCCCTGCTCACCGACCTACTCACCGCCCGGCAGCCCCACCCATGACCCCCGCGTCTGCGCGTGTCGAGCGAGTCGCGGTCATCGGCGACATCGGCGGCCAAGCCACCGCCTTCCGCCAGACCCTGCACGCCCTCGGCGCCGAGCCCGCCACCCAGGCCCTGCCGCCCGGCCTGGGCGTCATCCAGGTCGGCGACCTCGTCCGCGCCGGCGCCGGACCCGGCCTCGACAACGACGACTGCGTCCACCTCGCCACCCACGCCCTGCAGGCCAACCCCGGCCGCTGGACCCAACTGTTCGGCAACCACGACCTCGCCCTCATCGGCGGCCCCACCAAACCCGACTGGCCCGGCCCACCAGCAGCCAGCCCCGACACCGTCGAACGCCTCCAGCAGTGGTGGACCGAACGCACCGGCCTCCTCGCGGCCGCGCTGACCTGCCGGGAACACGGCCAGGTCCTCATCACCCACGCCGGCCTCACCCGCACCCGCTGGAACCACCTCGGCCGCCCACACGACGCCGCCGACACGGCCGCGCTGATCAACCAGGACCTCGACCACCCCGTCCAGGACGTCATCATCGGCGGCGCCCTCACCGACACCCGAGCGGCCAGCCCGCCCGGCCCGGACGTCGCCTGGGCCGCCGTCAACACCGAGCTCTACCAACCCTGGCTCAACCACGGAGACATGCCCTACACCCAGATCCACGGCCACGCCGCACCCCTGAACTGGACCACCGGCACCTGGTGGCCCGACACCACACCCGCCATCCGCGCCGCCACCACCACCGACCCCACCACCCGCCGCACCACCACCCGCCTCACCGACGACGGCCACCTCGCCATCAGCGTCGACCCCAACCTCGGCAACCACCCCACCCACCACTGGCCACCACTGACCCTCACCCTCACCAACGAAGACTGAGCCCTACCGCCCGCCTGCGACGGCGACCACCGGCAGCGAAGCAAAGACCGGACGACTCCGACGCGGCCGCAATCCGCACAACCCGCCGGCCGCGACCGGTGGCACCGCAGGCTGTCGCCCTGGCCGGCGTGGCGGCATGCAGGCAGCGGCCCGCCCCACAGCGGCCGGCATCAGCGACTCGGGCGTAGGCCGTAGGGAGGTCGCCGGCCACTGCTGGACCATGAGGCCGTGGGTCTGCTGCGAGTGTCGCGTGGTGTCGCTGGCGAACTGCTCGACCTACCCAAAGGGGTTGCCGGCGCAGCGGCTATGGCGACTGCGGCAGTCATCGTGGGCGCGGTCGGCGGGTTTGCCCGTGGGTCGACGTCGGGATGGGTCCTAGCCGCGGTGGCGCACCTCGCGGCGGCAGATGACTGCTGTTGATCATGATCCGTGGTGCGTCAATCCACGTGCTGGTGGAGCGGCAGACTGGTGGCAAGCGGGCCTCGGGCGGGTCTGCTGGACCTGGGCCGGGGTGAGCTGGTCGGCGTTGTCGATGACGTGCGGTCCAGGGTTGCTCGGTGATGAGCGGCAGAGTGCGGTGTCGTTCGACCTGCAGGTAGGCCGCGGCAGAGGAAGGTCGGCGACTGCCGGGCTGACCCGGTGGCCGGCCAGCTTGGCGATGAACCTGTCCAGCTACCCGAGCTCGCGATCAGCGGCTCGCCGCAGCGCCACCGCTGGGTCGCCGTCGAGGTCACCAGGATCGGGGTGACCGATCGAGCAGGACCGACGTCGTCAGGGTCGGCGCTGATCGGGCCGATAAAGTCGGCGACCGAACGCAGCAGCGTGGCCGGCGCCCCACCTTGGTCGGACGACCAGGTGTGCGGCGCGAGGCCTGGCAGTACCGCGACCTGGACGAGCTGATCCCGGCGGTCCGGCAGCGCCCGCGCGCCCGCGCCGGCACGTCCCGCCGCGCCCCAGGCGAGGGCCAGCTCGCGCTCTTGTGACCGCCGGCCCGGGGACGGACACGCCTCGCCGAACGCGCCCGGCGGCCGCTGTCACCCAGCCGGGGACTGCCCCACGAGTGGCAGCGGTTGAGAGAGTGGTTACGCCGTCGGGAGTTGCCACGTCTGGGCCACTCGGAGCTGTTCAGCGCGGCGCGAGGAGCATCGATGCCGGCGCCTTTCCCGCTCGACGCATCCGTCTGGCTGGCGGACCTGACGCACACCGGCCGCGGCACCGCGACCGACACCACCCCGCTGGGGATCGGATTGCTCGGCGCGTACCTCGGGACGCAGTGCGCGCTGCCGGAACCGGTCCGGCTGTTCCGCTACCCGCAGCGGCTGGCCGAGGCGCTGCGCCGGCACGGGCCGCCGGACGTCATCGGCTTCGCCGCGTACGTGTGGAACACGACGCTGAGCCGCGCGTTCGCCCGCGCCATCAAACGGCACGCACCCCGCACCGTGGTGGTCTTCGGCGGCCCGAACTTTCCGCTGCGCGCCGCCGACCAGCGGGCCTGGCTGGGCGCGGCGCCCGAGGTCGACTTCTTCGTCGACCGGGAGGGCGAGGCCGCGTTCGCCGACCTGCTGCGGCGGCTCGCGGTCGCCGGCTGGGACACCGGCCAGGTCCACGGCGCGGCGCCGTCCACGATGTCGGTGGACGTTGCCGGACAGTTGCGGGCCGGGCCGCCGGCACCGCGGCTGCGCGACCTGAGCGCGATCCCGTCCCCTTACCTGAACGGGTCGATGGACGAGTTCCTGGACGGCCGGCTGGTGCCGACCATCCAGACCAACCGCGGCTGCCCGTTCTCCTGCTCGTTCTGCCTGGAGGGCGCGGGCTACTACAGCCGGGTCAACTTCTTCCCGGCGGACCGAATCGTCGGCGAGCTCGACTACCTCGCCGAACGCATGGTCGGTGTGGTCGCCGGCGGCGGCCGCAACGAGCTGATGATCACCGACTCGAACTTCGGGATGTTCGCGCCGGACGCCGAAATCTGTGCGGCGATCGGCCGGGCCAACGAACGGTACGGGTGGCCGGCGCAGGTGAACGTGACCACCGGGAAGAACCGGAGGGACCGCGTGCTGGCCGCGGTCGGCAGGGCCAACGGCACCATCGAGGTTTCCGGCGCGGTGCAGAGCCTCGACCGCACGGTGCTGGAGAACATCAACCGCGCCACCATCGACACCGCCGACCTGATCGCGGTGGCGCAGCAGGCGAACAGCTCGCGGACCAGAACGTACAGCGACGTGATCCTCGGCCTGCCGGGCGACACCGTCGAGTCGCACATTGCGACCGTGGCCACACTGATCGACGGCGGGTTCGGCCGCGTCAACACGTTCCAGTTCGCATTGCTGGACGGCGCTGAGGTGAACACCCCGGAGGTCCGCGACCGGTTCGGCATGCGGACGATGTTCCGGGTGCTGCCGCGCGACTTCGGCCGGTACGACGTGCTCGGCGACAGCCTCGTCTGCGCC
>Ga0307500_10000453_pt1 | contig 13691 bp, 10 predicted proteins | sample 14_S_MG_FD_201362 | JGI IMG/M metagenome (GOLD analysis project Ga0307500, IMG submission 201362) | Soil microbial communities from Populus trichocarpa stands in riparian zone in the Pacific Northwest, United States - 14_S | ecosystem: Environmental > Terrestrial > Soil > Riparian zone > Trees... | reverse complement strand
TCCGCCGCCACTCCACCCTCGAATACTTGACACCCAAAGAATACGAACTAGGCTACAGACACCTCAACCAACTGGCAGCCTAAAACCGCTGTCCAAAAAAGCGGGAACACTCCAGGCGGCGGCTTGCCCGATCGGATCGCCGAGGCGGGTGTAGATGGTGAGGGCCTGCGTGATGTGGACGTGGGCATCGTCGGGTCGGCCGACGCTGTTGTAGGCGATGCCGAGGGTGCGCTGGATGCGGGCCTGCGCAGGCTGGTCAGAGGTCCGTTTGGTGGCGTCGAGAGCGGCGAGCTGGCTGGCGATCCAGTCGTGCCAGAGTCCGCGGCGGTCGAGGAATTCTGACAGCGCCCAGGCCAGCTGCCAGGCGTGGGTGTCGAAGCCAGTGCGGGCGGCGAGCTGTACAGCGGTGAGCAGGACGGGAAGTTCGGCGCTGAGCCATGTCATGGCTTCGTCGTGGCTGCGAAGGTCTTGGGGGTAGACGTCGGGCTGGTGTGGGGCGGGGGTGATGGGTGGCCGGTGCGGGTTCAGCAGCAGGGCTGCAGTGTGCGCCGTGGTCAGGTAGTGATCCAGCAGGCGGTGGGTCACGGCGTGCCGCTGCTGTTGGCTGTCGGTGGTGGTGGCGAGTTCGGTGGCGTAGGCGCGCAGCAGGTCGTGGAGCGTGTATCGGCCGGGTGGGTGCTCGGTGATCAGCTGCGTGCGGGTGAGTTCGGCCAGCGCTGGCCGTACTTGCGGTTGTGGCACGCCGGCCAAGCTGGCTGCGGCCGGTGCTGAGAGATCCGGGCCCGGGTGTAGTCCCAGGATCCGGAAGAGCCGGGCTGCGTCGGGGGTGAGGGCGTGGTAGGACGATGCGAACGCGGTTCTGACGTCGGTGGCCGGGTCGCCGCCGGACAGTGCGTCGAGGTCCACTGCCGGTCCGCTGAGCTCCGCGGCGAGGTCACGAAGGGAGAAGCCGGGGTGTGCCGCGGCGCGGGCAGCTACGACGGCCAGTGCCAGGGGCAGGCCGGCGCAGCTGGTGATGATCTGCTTGGTTGCGGCGGGATCGGCGTCCAGGCGTCCGCGATCCAGCCGTCGGGACAGGAGTTCGCGGGCCTCTCCGGCTGGTAGCGGTCCGAGTGGCAATAGCTGGGCGCCGTGCGTGGCTACGAGGCCGGTGAGTTGGTTGCGGCTTGTGACGACCACCAGGCATCCCGGTGCGGCAGGCAGCAGTGGGCGGACCTGTTCGGCGTCGTGGGCGTTGTCGAGAAGGACGAGCATCCGTCGACCGGTCAGCAGGCTGCGGTATTGGGCCGCCCGGGCGTCCAGGCCGGTGGCGATCTTCTCTGGTGGGACCTGCATCGCGTCGAGGAAGCCGCGGATGACCTCGGCCGGGTCCATGGTGAGTCCGTCCGGCTCGAAGCCGCGCAGATTCGCGTACAGCTGGCCGTCGGGGAAGCGGTCGGCGACCTGGCGGGACCAGTGGATCGCGAGCGTCGTCTTTCCTATGCCCGCTGTGCCGGACAGGGCGCATACGCGGATTGCGGCCGCTTCGTCCGCGACGGCACTGATGATCTTGCCGAAGTGGGCAAGTTCGGTGCCTCGGCCCGCGAACCCGGACATGCCAGCCGGAAGTTGCGCGGGAGGTTTCGGCGTCCGCTGGCTCGCGGCCTGACCCTTGCCCGGCAGCGTTGAGGGGCTGCCGTTGTTCTTGGCGTCGGCATAGAGGGTCGTCCACCGTCGAGGGTCCTGCTTGAAGTATTTCAGCAGTCTTACGAAGGAGCCCCATTCGGGGATGACGTGCTTGGTGAACCAGTTGTGCAGGGTGCTGCGGGGCAGTCCGCTGCCCTTGGCCATCGTCTCGTAGCTGGGATCGCCCTTGCGTGAACGCAGTGCTTTCAGGCGCCCCCACAGTGCGTCCGCGGGCCGCGGTTGGGCCGGCGACTTGCCACCGGTGCTGCGGGCCACGGAGAGATCATCGACGACTCGATAGCTCTATCGCAATGCTGACACGCCGTAGCAGTTGTCGATCACGTCCAATGATCATCAATCGCCCGATCGTGCAAATGCGCAGGACAACGTGGGTTTTGCGTCCAACCGAGGTTCCGCCCGGTTGCTGCCGGTCAGCGGAGACGGTCACTCTTCGCCATCCCGGCATCGTGATCCGGGCAGTTCAGAGTGAGGCGACAGGGGCGGCAGTGGCACTGGTAGTCAGATCAGCCTGGGAGCGGCTCGCGCGACGTGGAGCCGTCACATGGTGGGCACGGCGCCGGGAGCTGACCGTGTGGTTATCCGAGAGGCGTCCCGCATCGAGCTGATCTGGCCGGCGCCGCAGCATTGGCCAAGGGACCTCCTCGGTTGCAGAGCCGGCCGGCGGCGGTGCTCGGCGGGCGCGCCGTTCGGACGCTGGTCGCTACTAGACGAATCTGACGCAGGGTTGGCGGTGGGGCGTGGATGGCCGCAGCGGCTGGGCCGCCGGCCGGGGTGGATCCCGAGCCGGCTGCGACAGAGTCCGTTGTGAACGGGGAGATTCGCGAATGGTTGGCGGCACCCGCGAGGCCGGTGCGGTACCGGCTGATGGATCGGCTGACTGACATGTATCACGGCCGTCGGGATGGGCGGCGGGGCCTCCCGCCAGCGCCAGCGACCGCTGGAGCCGAGGTCGCCCGTCCCGAGGGGGCGGCTGCTTGGGAGGTCGGCGCCGCGCGGGCTGACGGTGGCGGGGCCGAGGACGGGTCCGGCCTGCTCGGTACGCCGCGTCTGGAGGAGTTGCGGCGGCTGGCCAACGAGCAGATGGCAGCGGAGTGGGAGGCCGGTGAATACCGGCGGGCGGCGCTACTCGAGCAGCTGCGGCAGGCCGAGGCGATAGCGGCGCCGCTGGCTGCGCATGCCGCCGACCTCCGCCAGCGTCTTGAGGATCGCACCGAGCCCGCACCCGTGGGTTGGCTTCGCGAGCGACGGCTGGCCGAGGCGGGGTATCCGGAGTCGCTCGTGCGGGCCCGGCGGTTGGCTGACCACGAGCGGAGCTGGGTGAAGGCGGAGTTGGAGTACCTGGACGCGGCGCGCCGGCTCAGCGAGAGCGAACGGGTGGCCACGGTGTTGCGAGACGCGGTCGCGCGCCAGGCCGCCGTGGCCCGGATGCGGGCGCGTCGCGAGTACGAGCACGCCTGCCGCAGGGTCGCCGTGTACTGGCGGCAACTGCTGCGGGCGCATCCGCACGGGCCGCTGCTGAACGGCCGGATCAATTCCGCCGGGCCGGCGCTGCCGGCATGGGCGCGTGAGACCGACATCGCGCCGGAACCGACGGGCAGACAGTGAGGAGACTGGTGATGGCATGGTGGCGTCCCCGCCGGGACCGCCGTGTTGCAGCGCTGGGCGGCCTGCCCGTCCGGACTGGCCGTCGGGCGGCCGAGCACGAGATCGTGCCGTTCACGCCGGCGCCGCTGGACGAGGCAGCGGCCCGTCGGGAGATCGAACATATCGTTGCTGGTCTGGCGCCCCATGCGGTCGACGAGGCGACCGGCCACATCTTGGACGGCCTCATCGACCGCTGGGCCGACCGCTGGGCCGGCGACGTCGACCTTCAGTTCGCCGCGTACCAGGCAGGGGCGGCCTACAGGGCCGACGGTGCGGCCGCCTCGCTGGCCCAGCATCACGTGCTGCGCGGCCATGACCAGCGGCGGCTCGCCCAGTCCGAGTTCGTGCTTGCCGCAGCGCTCGCCGATGCCACCGGACGGGCACCGTCAACGGTGGGCAGGCGTGAGTCGGCATGACCGACGCTCCTAGCACCGCGCCGCAGAACGACAGCAGGACGGCCGGCCACGGCGCGGACCTGACCGACGGCGCCGCGGCCGATGCCGGCGTCTACGGCAACGCGGTGCTGTTGGCTGGCCGTTCTCGTGGCGCCTACCTCCAGCTGCCCGTCCTGCTGTTGGCGGCATCCGCGGATGTGGGCGCGTTCCTGCAGGTGATCGAGTTGGTCATGCGACGGCAGTCGCAGCGCGTCGTCCTGATGGTCGTCGTGGGTTTCACGGCCACGGTCCTCTGCCTGGCGCACCTGGCCGGCAGCTTCCTCCGTGGTCGCGCTGTCGGAGAACGGTCGGGACGGCACTTGGCTGCCTGGACGTGTCTGGCCGTCTGGGTCGGCCTGGGGCTTGTCGCTTTCTGGGTACGGCTTGTGGTCCACAGCGAGCCGCTGACCGGGGCCGTGCCTAACTTCTCGGCTGACGCGTTGCCAGCTACCGCGGCCGAGCCGGATCTGTCCAGCGTGCTGCCCAGCGCAGCGCTGTTCCTGGCGCTCTACCTGGCCACCGGCGTGGTCGCCGCCGTCGGCGGCTATCTGACAAGCAACCCCGTCCGGGCCGCCTACGTCAGAGCGCTACGGGCCTACCGCCGGGCGACCGAACAGGCCGCCGCGTCTGCCGGCGCCTACACGGGTGCGGCGGCCTACCAGCGTATGCAGCTCGTCGCCGGGCAGAACGCGGCAACGGCTCGCGACGTCGAGCAGCAGCGGCGACGGGCATTCGCCGAGGACCTTAAGCAGTACGCGCGAGTCCTCGTCGCCCAGCGCGCGCAGGATCCGGCTGTCACCGACGCCTTGTTCGACCGACCCGGAGACCGGCCATCCGCGAACGGCTCCCGGTTCACCAGGCAAGCACCGACCACCACTTCCCCGATCCCCGGAGCCAGCTCATGACCCGCCGCTCATCCCTGCCCATGCGGCTCGCTAGAACCCGCGGCGCAGGCTGCGTTGGCCTCCTGTTGCTGGCCGGCTGCCACTCCGGCACGCGCCCGCCGTCGACTCGTCTGCAGTGCGCGGACGCCGCGAGCACGCCGCTGGCCGTCGCGGTGGGAGCCCGCTCCAACAGCGCGGTGCCTGTCCTGCCTGACGCGACCGCTGCCCTGCTACGAGACACCGCCTGGGCGGGCCAGAAGGTGACTTTCATCCGGGTCGATGGCGAGCCCGAGATGACCTTCACCGACACCTTCCGATCCCAGGCCGGAAACGAGCAGGCCCGGCACGACGACTTCACTGCCTTCCTCCAGCAACTCCAGACCGCGTTCGCGACCAAGACGAGAGCGAAGATCAGTGAGGCGGATCCACTGGCCGCGCTGAGCGAGGCCGCCCGAGCCACGCCACCCGGCGGCAACCTCGTGTTACTGGACTCCGGACTTCAGACAATGCCACCGCTGCGGTTCCAGGACGGTGACGGCGCCCTACTTGAAGCCGAGCCCGACGAGATCGTCACAGACCTGAAGCAGCAGAAGGCACTACCCGACCTACACGGCCGCAGTGTTGTCCTCGCCGGGCTCGGCAACACTGCCGACCCGCAGCTGGCGCTGAACACCCGGCAGCGCAACAACCTCGTCGCGATCTGGCGGGCGATCGCCAAGGCCAGCGGTGCGCGCTGCGTCGAAGTACTCGACGATCCCGCGGGCCGACGGTCGGTGGCAGGTCTACCGGCAGTCAGCGTCGTACAGATCGCCGCCCCACCCACACCACAGCCCTGCGGCGAGACCCAGTTCAGCGAGCGAAACAACGTCGGATTCCTGCCGGACCAGGCCGATTTTCGCGATGAGGCCGCAGCCAGAACGACGATCCAGGCACTCGCCGATGTGATGCGGCACGGCCGGCAGACCGTCGAGTTGATCGGTGCGACCGCGAGCGTCGGCTCCGCGCAAGGGCGCAGGGACCTGTCGCGACGGCGCGCCGAAGCGGTCCGAGACGTCCTGGTCGACCTCGGGATCACGGCCGACCGGATCACGACCCGCGGGGTCGGCACCGACTGGGCCGGCTACGTGCCCGACCTCGGGCCAGATGGCGCCCTGCTTCCCGGGCCGGCCGCCGAGAACCGCAAGGTCATCGCGCGTCTGAGCTGCCCACGTGGCTGAGAGCACGCAGTGACACGAGCCAGCTACAGCCTTTTGGCACGGTGCTCGGACTGGTTCCACGGCTGGCGTGATGGCCGGGCGGGCGTCCCCGACCCCCGACGGGCCATAGCCACAACGCCCCACCGTGAGGTGCTGATCCGTCGGGCATTGGACGCCTTCGAGCACGAACGGTTACGACTAGAGGCCGGCAAAGCGGTGGCGGCGACCATGCGCGCCCGGGCGTCCAGTCGGCACGAGGAAGCCCAGATCGCGCTCACGTTCGCCGAGCGGCAACTGGCGACGATCGAGCCGGACCTGGCCGCGGCGGAACTGGACCACCGCCGGTACGCCGAAGCACAACTGAACCCGACGATGGTCCGCCTCCGTCGCTCTCGGGAGCACGCGCGCAGCCGGATCCAATTCGCTACAGCTGTCGAGGAGGCGCGCCGCCGCCTCGCGGCAACAGCTGGCGAACTGGCCGCCGAACGCGACGCCGACGACCGGCGGCTGCTCGTCACTCAAACCCGGGTTCGACGGGTGTATGAGCACACCCACCGCCGGTTGGCGGCCTACCAACGCCAACTGCTCCGGTCTCACCCTGACGGCGCGTGGGTGAGCGAGCTGATGGACGGCCGGCAGCCCCGAGTCCCAGACTGGGCCAGACTGCCAGCCGATCCCCCGGACGCCGACAACCTGCCTTCGTCCGATCCGGCAGCCAACCGCACCGCCGCACCGGCACCCGAGCCAGCGCCGCGCCGAATGATCCAGATCGGCGAAACGACCCGGTTCGGCAGCCGACCGGAGCACGTAGACGTGCTGATCCCGAACTCCTACGGCGTCGCCGCTGTCCACGCTATCCTCCGGCGCACCGCCGACGGATACCGGTTGTCCGACAGCGGCCACGGCAAGGGCACCTTCCAGGACGGCAAGTCACTGCGGCGGACCGCGCTGCACGCTGATGACACGTTCACGATCGGCGACTACCACTACCGGCTCGTCGCCGACGACCTACTCGAAGAGACCCGCCTCGGCCCATGGGACCTCGTCGTCGCCGACCTCGATGCCGTCACCGATCTCGGCAAAGCCCGGCTGACACACATGTCGTTCAGCCAACGGTCAAACACGGTGCTCGCAGTACTCGGCCCCTCCGGGTCAGGCAAGAGCTCCCTACTGGCAGCACTACTCGGCGAGCTGCCGACAGCCAGCGGGTCGCTCTACTTCCGAGCCATGAACCTGCGGACCCACAGCGCGCAGGTCCGGACCGAACTCGGCTTCGTCCCACAGGACGACAGCCTCTACACGACCCTGACCGTGGAACAGCTGCTGACCTTCTCCGACCGACTGCGCGGCCCGCGAGACAGCAAAGCCGGACGGTCACTGCGCGTCATTGACGTCTGCACCCGCCTCGGCATCGCCAACGAACTTCACGCGCTCGTCAGCAGGCTGTCCGGCGGCCAACGCAAACGGGTATCGATCGCCCTGGAAGTCCTCACCGGACGCCGCCTCCTGCTGCTAGACGAACCCACATCCGGCCTCGACCCAGCAACCGACCGCGACGTCATGGCACTGCTGCGCACCCTCGCCCGGGACGACCGCACCGTCATGGTCATCACCCACTCGACCGACCACCTCACCCTTACCGACCAAGTCCTCGTAGTCTCCACAGGCGGGCAGCCGGTCTACTCCGGCCCGCCGTCCGACGTCCTGGCCGACCTCACCGCCTCCAACTACGCCGAACTCATGGGCCGTCTGGCACACGAGCCGACCGCGGCCAAGGATGCGTTGACCTACCGCAACAGCCCCGCAGCGTCGCTCGCGCGGCAACAGGCCCAAGCGCTGCGCCAGCAAGCCCAACACGGGCCACAGTCCGAGCCGACCCAACGACGACCTCACGACCGGTTCGGCCGCCAACTCGCCGTCCTAGTGCACCGTCAGATCGCGCTCGCCCTGACCCGAGCGCCCGTGCGCCACGCACCAAACAGATGGAAGAAGACACAAGCCGCTGCCGTCGTGGCCATGCCGATCCTGGTCGCCGCCGTCGGCGCGTGGCTCGCGGGACTCGTCAGCGGTACCGACGGACTCGGCCCCAGCCACCTCACCACGGCCTCCAGTGGGGCTGCGGTAAGCCTGCTCATCACCCTCTGCATGCTCAGCGGGCAGGCACTCACCTACAGCGACATCACCGCCGAGTACACCCCCATCAAACGGGAACACCGGACCGGAACCATCACCGCCGCAGTCGTGCTGTCGAAGTGGCTTGTATTCGCCTGCATCGCCGCCGTGCAGGCCCTGGTCATCACCGTCGTCTTCGTCGTCATCCGCCCCGCCCCGGTACACGCCGCTGCGCTCGGCCCGGTGCCTGACCTGTTCATCGACCTGGCCGCGACGAGCATCGCCGCGATGTCGGCCGGACTTCTGATCTCGGTGCTCGCGCGCCGCCTCGAACAAGCCGTCGCGCTCGCCACCGCCGCCGCGATCGCACAGGTCGCCCTCAGCGGAGGAATGTCCGACCTGGCCTCGAAGCCATGGCCGCTGCAGGCGGCCGCCTGGCTCCTACCCGCTCGTTGGGGATTCGCCGCCACCGCCTCCTCCGTCGACCTGCGCGCCATATCACCGGCAACACCGCCCGACGCCCTGTGGGACCACAGCCACGGACAGTGGATCAACGATCTCGCCATACTCGGCGCCCTCAGCCTGCTGTTCACCGCCACAGCGACCATCCTGCTGACCGCACGGCTCAGCCGCCCGCAGTCCTGAAGCCCGCCATGCATACCAACCACCCCGAGGAGCGGCACCCCATGGCTGAGCGTCAGCCAAGAGACTTCCCGACCACCACTAAAAGCCCACACGAGCAAGCGGGGCGAACCAATGCCACAACGCACCCCAGCGGACTGACCCGCACAGCGGAAGCCGCCCAAATCTTCGGCGTGATCGCGGCCGTTGTGACTACCCTCGTTGCTGCCGACACCCGGGCTGCGAGGCTGACCTGGGCACTAGTGCTCGGCTCAAGCGTCGTCGGGCTGAACCTCACCCTACGACTAGCAGCCCACCACCCCTGGAACCGCCGAAACCTCGTCGTCATCGCGATCCAAACTTCGGCGGTAGCAGCCCTGATCGGCATTGCCATAAACCTCTCGCCAACCAGCCCCGTGACAACCGCAAGGAACACTGGCCGGGGACCGGCGGCGACCCTCGACCTCGCCAAAGAAAACTACGCCCTCAGGCGCTCCTCCTTCATCGACACCAACGACCAGGACAAGGTCGACCTCGACACTGCCTGCCCGGGCTGGGGAAACCAGCACCCCCGGCTCGGCCCATCCCGATGCGGAGAACTTGCCGACCTCATCCTCGACGAAGAAGGAATACACAACGCGAACAGCAGACCGAACATCATCGCACCGACCCCCGACAGCCCCGTCGACGTCAGCTCATGCAATGCCACATTCAGCGCCGACCCGGCACGCCTAGTGAGCCGTGTCTCAACCCGCGACCTCGCCGTCGGATCCACGTTCTGCGTCAAAACAGACCTCGACGCAACTGCCCTAGTCGAAATCGACACCATCGACACGGACTCCGCCGGGGCACTGCAGACTCTGACGATCAGCTTCAAAGTCTGGAAACCGTAGCCAACCCCGACGATGGCCAACAGTTGCTACGGATTGCTCTAGGAGGTGGGGACGGCGCGCCCGGGTCGCTTGTTGAGTCGATACCTGGCTCCGCGTGGGATCCGGGATAGCTGGCGTCACCTGGCTCTCGTCAGGACCTGAAAATTGCCGGTTATGACGTTCGCTTGATTTCGCGTTCGTACTTAATGGAAGCGACTCATTGTCTGTCGTGCAGAGGAGGGCGGGGATGGAGACACGTGGTGATGGACTTGGCGACCGGCCGGCCGTTCCCGGCGCCGGAATGTCAAGCGCCGAGGGGGCTGAACTCGCAGTCATAGCGAAGATTCTGGCCGCCGCGACTGCTGTATCGTATGTTGTTGGGGTGTTTGTAACCAATTCATATTTGCTAGAGTACAAGGTGGCCGACTTTGACCTGTTGCGGCCGCGCTTGGTGTTCAGCGGTGTCGTGACCCTCTTCTTCCCGGCGGCGATAGCCGGGATGCTGCAAATCGTCGTGGTACTTGGGCGTTGGCGGAGTATCAATTGGTTCGCCCGCGTGCTCGCGCTGCTTTTTCTGACTCTCCTCTCCTTGTTGGGACCAGGACTGCTACTCAGTTATCACGTACCAGTTATGGCGGCGGTTACTCAGTCGACAGCTACGGTGGCGGCGACATTCTCAACGCTCGCGTTGTATGCTGTCGTCAAGCTCGATAGGACTAGTCCCGCATTCCAGGGTGCGTTCCGTATCATCCTGGAGCCTCGTGGACAGGAATCCGCGAGATCAACACGGAAAATGCTCGCCGTGGGCCTGGCCACGTTGACGGCCACTGCAGGACTGGCTTACCTCTTCAGCTTTGCAAGGTACTCGCTGCCGCATATTCCGGTGCAGTATGGAGGTCTTGCGTCCCGGCCAGCCGTACTGGTGGTCGCGGACGCCGCCGCCGCGGGTAGTCTCGCCGAAGCCGGCGCGAGCATGGAAGGACTACGAACCAAACCGGTCGCGCTCATCTACGAGGGACAGACCTACATATTGATCGGCGTCAAGAAAGGCGCCGGCATAGGCAACGTGATTCGGGTCAGGAAAGACGCCGTCGCCGACATAGTGGTTACAGAAGCAGACGTCGACGACGTGATCGACAGGCCACTGTAGCGCTTTCTGCTGCCTACGATTCGCTGGCCCGACCGAGGCCGGGGGAGCCGGGGAAGGACCAGCTCATGATCGCCGAGCCGCCTGTCGTTGGGTGACGGTGAGGGCGGCTGCCGTCCTGTCTGGTCGCCGAACCGGCAGCTGGCTCGATGCCGCCGTGATTGGTTGTGGAGAGGTGCTCTGCCGGCAGGAAAGAGCTACCGTGTCGGCGCACTGCCGGGCCCGTGGGCCCGGACGAGCGCCGAACTCGTCTGCGAGGCGAGCGATGACCGGTGGCTGGACCGCGCGTGCTGTCGTTGTTACCGGCCTAGGATTTGAACTTCGCGGACCTGCAGGTTGGAGACGGCGGGTTGGCTGGTCTCGCTGGGCAGGGTTTCCTTTGGCGCGCTGTCGCGCAGCCAGACCAGGTCGTAGGTCACCTGCGCGGTGACCCGGTAGGTCCCCATGGCGTGGAAGGTGTGGCTGCAGGTGGAGTCGTCGCCGGTCCGGTACGGCGTGCCAGTGCCCCCGCACTCCAGCGTGCCGTCTTCCGGTCCGCCGGAGAAGGTCAAGACCAGCCGTGGCGTGGCCAGTACGGTCGCGTGGTTGCCGTGGTAGGCGGCGGTTACCTGGACGGTTGGGTAGGCGGCGGTGTTTACCCAGAACCAGGTCGGGAGTCCGACCACCGAGGCCAGGCGTGGACTGTGTTGCGGTGCCGGCGCCGCCCGGTTGATGTGCACGAACTGGTAGGCCACCGCGGCGAGCAGACCAGGGCGGAGAAACAGAGCGTCGCGGGCCTTGGCGGGTGGCCACTCCGCTTCGACTGCCGCCCAGTACGCCGGTGACGGCGTGGCCGATGGGCCGCGTGCGCAGGTCAGCTCCGGCCATGCCGGGGGCGCGCTGCCGCGGCGGGGGACCATCAGGTCGGTGACGCTCGGCCAGGCGACCCGGACACCGTACAGCCGTTCGGCCATGCCGCCGGCCGACCACGTCGCGGGATCCCACTCGTACTCCGGCGCACCGACCAGGTTGGCCAGGGTGTGCCGCGCATCAGCGTCGGGCACCAGCACGCCGCGACGGGCGGCGATCCGGCGCAGCGTCGAGTCCGGGACCGGGCCGTCGCTCAGGTTCGGCCGCCAGAAGCACATCTGCGCCTGACGCAGGCCACCAGCCAGCGACATGTTGCCAGCGCCCACGTCGCCGAACAGTTGGATCTTGTAGCTGTCAGGGCTGCCTTTCGCCTGCTGGGGGTGCCAGGGCAGGATGACCGGATCTTCGGTCCCGCTGACCGTGAACGTGGTCACGGCGCCGGGCGGGTCCGGCGGGGAGTCCGGGGCGGCGGTGCTGACGCTGGGCGGCCCTGCCGGGGACGCGAGGACCGTCACCGTCGGCAGGGTGCCGGCCGGGGCCGGCGCGGATGCGGGGGCGGCTGCGCTGACGCTGGCTGCTGCCGCGGTGGCGGCCACGACCATGACCGTGACGGCGAAGCTGGCAGCACGGTGACGTCGGCGACCTGCCATCGACTGCCTCCCCCGTACACCCGTCCCGTCCCTCCCCGGCGGCAGGCAGGCTATCAACCGTGCTACACCCGTGATGAGCCGGCCACCGGCCAGGCCGTAGAATCTCGACCGCGATGTCCGAGTCGCGGCCCAGCCAGCAGGATCGCCAGACCACGGCCGCGGACCACGGGAACCACGGGGGTAGAGCATGACCCACCTGGCCGACGGCCGGCCGTCCGAGACACGCGCGACCGGCGACCGGCGAACGCCGGCATACCCGCCGCCCACCGCAGGGACCGAGCGGGTTCCGGTGCCCACCCGCCGCCGACGGCCCGGCCTGGCCGCGCTCGCCATCGTCATGGTCCTCGGCGGCGCCGCACTGTCGGCCTTCCTCGTCCTCGACAGCGGCCAGAAGCAGAGCGCGATCATCGTCAAGCACGAGATGCGGCCCGGTGACCAGTTCACCACCGCGGACATCGAGGAAGGCCAGGTCGCCGCGATCTCACCGTCCGGCATCGCCACTCCGATGCCCTGGACCGCCGCCCACCAGCTGGTCACCGAGGGCTACCACGCCAAGTACGCGCTCGCTGCCGGCTCAACCCTGACCGCAACCATGGTCACCCGAGCCGCCCTGCCCGGAACCAACTGCGCCAGCGCACCCATCCAACTCGCCGACAGCCAATACCCCGCCGAAGGCCTACACCGAGGCGACATCGTGCGCCTGCTCTACGTCCCACAAGGCGTCGGCGGCGCCGACCTGCGCAACAAGGGACTCTCACCCGGCGGCGTCCTCATCGACCGCGCCTACATCAGCGCATCCAGGACAGCCACCAGCCAAGACTCACTGACCATCTCCGTCGTCATCCCCGCGACCTCCACCAGCGAACTACAGAAACTGGCCATCGCAGCAGCAACCAAGTCCGTCTACGTAGTCCTCCTGACTGGCGCCATCGCCGAAAGCAGCGACCTACAGCAGTGCCGCTGAAGAATACGTCCTTGTCAGTGTACCGACAGGTATCCGGGCATCTTGGCCCTTTCGCTGGAAGCTTCACCGGGCCAGAGTGTGGCGGTTATGAGAGACGATGCTGCGTGGACCGGTGGGTGATCTACGAAGCGAACTTGAACGTTCGAGGCTGAGGCGTCGGGCAGGACTCAATGAGGTGTCCGTCTGGCCGTCGACCGGTCCATGGAGACCTCCGCGCCCAGATGAAGGCCATTGACTGAACTCGCCGGCCGCGACAGCCACATCGGGCTCGTCGACACCTCGAAGTCTTCTTCGCTCAACTCCACCGCATCACCGCCATGCCCGGCTACATTGGAGAGGGAAGAGGTCTATTGTAGGCCTCTCATGCGTTGTTGTTGCTTTGCCGGCTGGCGGCTTGACTGAGGCGTGCGAGGTGCTGGTGGACTGCCTCGGCTTCGGGTGAATTGAGTTGAGTGTAGAGGTTGAAGGCGTGTTGCCAGTGCTCGCGGCTACGGTCGGTCTTATGGATTGGTCCGCCTCGCATTTTCCGGACAGTTGTTTTGTGGTTAGTTCATGCTGCCCGGTTGGTGTTCTGGTAGTCGTTGTAGGCTTCGCGCGGGGTACGGTAGCCGAGTGCGGAGTGGAGCCTGCGG
>Ga0307500_10000449_pt1 | contig 13745 bp, 1 predicted proteins | sample 14_S_MG_FD_201362 | JGI IMG/M metagenome (GOLD analysis project Ga0307500, IMG submission 201362) | Soil microbial communities from Populus trichocarpa stands in riparian zone in the Pacific Northwest, United States - 14_S | ecosystem: Environmental > Terrestrial > Soil > Riparian zone > Trees... | reverse complement strand
GAACCCGGGCGCGGCGCAGGCCGGGGAGCGTGACTGCCACGGCGGCGCCGGTGCGGCTGGGCGGGTAGCGGTGGAACGGGGTGGCCGCGACGAGTAGGCCGTCGCGGGTGATGTAGACGTGGCTGCTGCTGGCCAGGACGGGAACGCCTGCGGCATAGGCGATGCGGCGCGCGACGCCGGCCGGGTCGGCGGTCCGCGCCGGATCGGCGGCGACGGGCGGATCGGCCCGGCCGGCGACACCGGACGGACCGGCGGCCCGGGCCGGGGCAGCGGCAACACCCGGGACGGCCGGGTCGGCGACACCGGACGGATGGGCAGCCTCGGCTGGGGCAGCGGCAACACCCGGGACGGCCCGGCCGGCGGCACCGGTTGGACCGGCAGCCTGACCCGAGGCAGCGGCAACACCCGGGACGGCCGGATCTGCGGCACCGGTTGGACCGGCAGCCCGAGCTGGGGCTGCGCCCGGGACCGCCGGGTCGGCGGCACCGGTCGGATCAGCGGCCTGAGCCAGGGCTCCGCCCGGGACGGCCGGATCACGCGGGGCGGTGGGATGGGCGGGGCCGGGGGTGGCCAGGGCGAGGTCTGTGATCAGCAGGATGGGGCGGCCGGCGGACTCGGGGGCGGCGGCGAGGACGCGGCCCAACTCGTCCGGGGTGAGCCGGTCGGCGCGGTAGGAGAAGGCGCCCGGGATGGCCGGGGCCTCGACGGTGAACAGGCCGGGCCGGGTCGGGACGCGGCTGAGCGCGGTGCGGGTCCGCTGGTCCGGCCAGTCGGTCGGGGCCAGCCGGCGGCCGGACGGGGTGCGGGTGCTCTCCCGCACGATCCGGTCGAGGCGCACGTCGAGTCCACTTGCGACAGTCGCAGGCCGGGGCGGCGGCGCCGGGCGGCGGGCCGGCGCCCGGGTACCGCCGCGCGGCTCGATCCGGGACCAGCGGCCGTCCGGTGGGGCGGTCAGGGTGAGCGTGCCGGCAGGGTGGGCCGCGACCGAGCCGACCAGCAGCCGGTCCTGACCTATCCACAGTGGACGGTTGCCGGCCCGGACCGGGATCTGCAGGTAGTTGGCGAGCAGCCGGAGCTCACCGAGCCGGCCGCCCGGCTCGCCGTCGACCAGCAGCACCAGCTCACCGCAGCCGGCCCACTGCTCGCGGATCGCCCACAGCGCGTTCGCCAGGTCCCACGGCGTCCACGGTTGGTTCCCGGAGCGGTACGGCGTCACGGCGTCCGCCGGGTCGCGCCGGACCACCACGCCGAACCGGCCCGGCCGCCAGGCGGCCCGCCACCAGCGGTCGAACAGGTCCCGGATCGGCCCAGCGCCAGGGTGGTCGGGCGGGTCGAGTACCGCACCGGGACGCAGCCGGTCGGCCTGGAAAGCGGCGGCCGCGCCCGGGCCGATCGGCACCGGCAGCGGCAGTGGCGCGCGCAGTCCGGCCCGTTGGGCCGGCGAGAACGGGTACGGCGCGGCCAGCCCGCGTACCTGCGCCTGGCCGAGGTCGGCGCGCCGCGGCATCGCCGCCCACCATCGGCCCTGTTGTGGCCCGGTGACCACGGCGACCTGCAGCACGTCAGCCAGTTGCTGCACCACCCAGCCGAGCACGTCCCCCTCGGCGACCAGCAACACCGGCCGCCCGGACCAGTCCGGCTGCCCGGCGACCAGCTCGCCGAAATCCGGCGCCGGCAGCGCCCGGTCACCGACCCGGAACGCGGCCCGGCTCCGGTCGAACCGCACCACCACCGCGTACAGCTCCGGCACCGGCTGCCACCACGGCGCCACCTCGCCCAGCACCGGCTCGGACCCGTCCGACCCGACCAGCACCCCACCCGGCAGCGGCCGGATCACCGGCCCGACCGCCCGACCCGCCCCGGCGGCCGCATCCGGCCGGGCGGCGCCCGCGGTGGCCACCGGCGACGCTCCAGCCGGTGCCGTCCCGGACGCGGCCCGCCGTCCCAGCCGCTTGAACCGCCGCCGCGCCCCACCCGGCCGATCGGCATCGGCGGCACCCGCCGTCGCCGCATCCTCCGGAACCGGCGGCGCCGACCCCGGAGCCGACGGTCGGGCCGGCACAACCGGTCCGGCCGGCACGGCGGGGTCGACTACTGCCCCGGCTTCGCCGGACGGACGACCGGCTGACGCCGCCTGGGGCACCTGGGGCGCCTGGGCAACCGTGCCGGCGGTTGCCGGCTCGGCCGGTGCGGTGGCGTCGTCCGGCGTGGCCGCATCGGGCTCCGCGGTCGGCGGTGCGCCGGCCGGCGGCCCGGAAGGGGGCGCCGGCGGCGGGGTGGTAGCCGGCTGGGCCGCGTCCGCAGGCGTGGCCGGCTTGGGGCGGCCGCCGCGGACGGCCGGTGGTGCCGCAGCGGGCGGCGCCGCCGCGGCGTCGGGCGGCGCGGCAGCGGTCGCGGACTCGTCGGCGTCGGCAGGTCGTACGGTCTCGCCACCCGACGGGCGAGCGGGAGCCGGCGGGCTGGCCGGTGGACGGGCGAGGGCCGGCGGGTCAGCCGGCGGACGGGCGGGAGCCGGCGGGCCAGCCGGCGGACGGGCCGGCGCCGACGGGTCAGGCGGTTGTGGCGTCGGGACCCGAGGTGGACGACTCGCGGTCTCCGGCGGGGCAAGCGGCGGGGTTGCGGGCTGCGGCGGCCGGCCGGCCGGGCGCTGCGGCGGCGCTGCGGCGGGCGTGGCAGCAGCTACGGCAGGCCCGCCACCCCGCGCGCCAGCCTGCGGCTGCGCGACCGCCTGCGGCTGCGCGACCGCCTGCGGCTGCGCGACCGCCGGAGGGCGCGGGACCGCCGGAGGGCGCGGCCCAGCCTGCGGCTGCGGGATCTCCGGAGGGCGCGGGGTAGCCGGAGCCTGCGGCCCAGCCGGCGGGCGCGGCCCAGCCTGCGGGTGCGGGATCGGAGCAGCCCCGGGGCGGGGCGGGGCGACGGGCGGGACCGCTGGCGGCGCGCCACCCGGCGCGGGCGCGGCCCAGGCGCCACCCGGCGGCACACCACCCGGTGGGGGCGCGGGCCGGGCGCCGGGCGGGGCGGGCGGCGGCGGGGCGGTGAGCTGGAGGTAGGGCAGCAGGGTGGCCAGGGGCGGGAGGGTGGGGGGCAGGGTGGCCAGGAGTTGGCGGAGTTCGGCGTCGTTGACCGGGGGTTCGTCCGGGCCGCCGACGACGATGGCGACGCGGGCCGGGTCGGGGCGCAGGGCGAAGGCGGCGTTCTGCCCGACGGCCGGCGCCGCGGCCGGGTCGCGGGGCAGGTGCACCCAGAGGCCGGCGGGGATGGGTTCGGCCACCATGCCGGTGGCTGAGCGCAGCGGGCGGGCGGGGAGCAAGCGCTCCCAGCGCGGCGGCGGGTGGCGCAGGCTGGCCAGGGCCGGGCGGGTGCCGGGGCGGAAGGACCACCAGCCGCCGGAGGTGACCGTGCCGAGGACGAAGACCGAGCCGTCGGCGACCGGGAGCACGATGCCGTCCGGGGCGATCACCTCGGCGCCCAGCTGCTCGGCCAGCCACTGCGCCGGGCCGGTGGACTGGCCGGTGCCGGCCCCGGCACCGGCGCCGGAGAGCACCAGCCGCAGGCTGGCCCGCTCCCCCGGTGGCAGCCCGCGCAGCCGGAACAGCAGCTGCGGCCAGAGCCCGGGGTCGGCGGCGGCCGGGTCGACCAGCACCGGGGTGCGGCCGGGCTCGGCCGGCAGCGCCCGGGCCAGCGCGACGGCGGCGGGGGCCGGCTGCCGGCCCCGCCACACGAGCAACGCGGCGCCGACCCGTTCGACGCCCAGCCCGCCGTCCGGCACTGCCGCGGTCACCGGGACCCGATCCCCCTCGCTCTGCTACTTCGGTACCACCCGACCCTAGATCAGACCCGGCGACGCCGTCAGAAGTCGTCTGCCTCCCCGGCCGAGCCGTCGTACGTCCACACCGGTTCCTCGTCGGCCGGCTCCTGCAGCACCGCCATGGCCCGGTGGATGGCCACCCCGTCCAGCGCCGGCATCTCGTAGCTGGCGTCGCGGATGTGGTCGACCAGCGCGATGTCCGGGGCGAGCCCGTGCCGCTGCAGGTAGTAGGTGGTGGTGTCGGTCCAGATCCAGGTGCCGTCGGTGCGGAAGTTCATCGGTACCACGTTGCGCCGGGACCGGTCGACCACATCGTCCATCTGCGCGGTGGTGACCAGCAGCGGCTCGCCGGCGTTCAGGTACGCCAGCATCCGGCCGGCCTCGGCCTCGTCCTCGATGCGCTGGTGCTCGGCGGTGAACCGGGGGCCGGACTCGGCGTCGACCTCGTCGAACACCGCGGCCACCTTGATCTCCGGGGACGGCGTGCTGGCCCAGATCAGCCCGGCGTAGGCGCGGGCCAACCGCTGGTAGGTGGGCAGCTCGGCGCCGACCGGGTAGGCCTCCACCTGCGGGTCGCTCTCGCCGGCCGCGGTCAGCCGGCCACCGAGCCGGGCGGTCATGTCGACCAGGTCGACGTCCTCGTCGGCCTCGACCAGGTAGATCCGCCGCGGCGGGGGCCAGGGGGATTCGTCCGCCGGGTAGCGCCAGGCCCGCCAGAGCCCGTGCACGCCGGTCTCCTCGGCGATCGCGGCGACCGCGGCCCGGTCGATCTCGTCGGTCGGCGCGTCGTCCGGGCGGGCCGGTGGCTCCACGTCCGGCGGGGTCGGGCCGAAGCCGAACGGTGGCGCCGGGTCGAACTGGGCGAGCTGCACCTGGGTCAACGCGGACGAATCGGCCCCGTCGGCCTCGAGCAACTCGCCAAGCAGCGCGATGTCCACGTCCACCAGCGGGATGCCCTGGGCCAGCACGGCGAACGTGACAGCGCGCGCCGCCTCGCCTTCCCGACCCTCAGCTACCCAACCACGACTCTGTGTGATCAGATCGTCAGGCGCTTTGCCGGCCAACCGCAGCAGCAGGGCATGGAACGCGGCTCTCCGTTCCGTACGGTGGTCCTCCGGTGCGGTCACAGCGTGTCTCCTTCGAGGTTCAGGCAGCCATTCTGACGGGTTCCGAACCCGCTCGGCCAGCCGAGTCCGGGGCTTCCGTTCGGGCGGATCTATTGGCCACTACGACCGGTGGCCGGAGGTGAGTTCAACCGGACCTCAGTCGGTCGCCGTGATCCGCACGGTGCCCGGCCGGTTCGGGTCCCAACCCACCCCGATGATCGTGTACGTGGTGCCGGGGGCGATCAGCAGCACGCTGCCGCGCGGCAGCCCGTTCAGCTCGGAGACGTCCAGCGCGCTGCCGTGGATGGCCAGCAGCACCGGGCCCGGCGGCACCGCGCCCGGGTCGGCGGACGCCACCAGGAAGCCGGGCGCGACCAGCGGGTGGCCGGGCTGCTGGGCCAGCGCGTCCTGCTGGGTGAGCAGGCCGGGCGCGTACATCCAGCCGTGGTAGAGCATCGGCGCCGGCGGCGGTTTCTGGTCCGGTGTGGTCCACAGCCGCCGCCAGCTACCCCAACGCGCCAGCTGGGAGAGGTAGGCGTGCGCCTCGGTCAGGTCGAGCAGCCGGCCCGGCGCGGACAGCCGGTCGTACTGCGCGGACAGCCAGCCGACCAGCCCACCATCCACAGTGGACGCCCACCCGGACCACCACCGTCCATTCTGGACGGCCGACCGGATCCCGGCCGGATCGGTCGCCGCCGGATCGGCCGGATCGACCCGGCCGGCGGCCGACTGCCCGGCCGGTCCGGCCCGGCCGTCGGCCGAACCGGCGGCCGGCGGATCGGCCGGCGCCGGCCCCGGCTGGCGGTCCGCCGGCCCGGCGCCCCAGCGGAAGTTGGCCGGCAGCTGCCCCTGCGGCTGGGCCGGCACCCCCGCCGGCGGCCGCAGCCGCTGCGGCACCTCGGTGTGGAGCGCGGTGACCAGGTCGGCGTTGAACACGGTCGGGTCGCCGGCGTGCGGGGTGCCGGCGTACAGCCGCCACTGGCCGGTCCGGTTCAGCACCGGCCGGCCGTGCGCGTCGAACGTCTGGGTGCCGGCGACCACGTCGGTGCCGTCGGCGGCCTGCCAGACGTCGGTGGTCGCGGCGATCACGTCGGTCGGGAACCCGCGCGTGGCCAGCTCATTGCGCAGCTGCTGGCCGATCGGGCCGCCCTCGACCGGGGCGGCGGCCGCGCAGACCACCAGCACGATCGGGGTGCCGTTCTGGTAGGTCGGGTCGGCCGCCAGCTGCGCGGCCAGGTTCGCCATCGACAGCGGCTGGCCGTTCTCGCCGACCATCGCCCGCCGGTCGGCGGTGGCGTGCCCGGCGATCACGTACGCGTGCGGGAACTGCGGCAGCGCGGCGGCGGCCTGGGCCAGCAGCGCCGAGTCCTGGGCCGGCCCGATGTACAGGCCGCGGGTCTGCCCGAGCGGGCGCCGGACGCCGGCGTTGCCGGCGCCCTGCCAGCTGCCGGTCAGCGTCGCGCCGGCGGCCCGGAACTGGTCGGCCCGGTCCCGGGCCAGGGTGGACGCGTGTTCGGTGGCGACGGTCAGCTGGCCGCCGTTGACCGCGACCCCGCCGACGGTCAGGTTGCCGGCCAGCGCGGTCACCGCGTTCCAGACCGGGCCCGGCGCCGACAGGTTGCCCGGCGATGCCACCAGCACCCGCATCCGGTTGGGGTCGGCCGGCACCGCGTGCGCCGCGTCCGACTCGGCCTGGGTCGGGTTCGGCGGCCGCACCCAGAGCCCGGACTGGGTGACCTCGACCTCCCACCCCGGGTTGACCGCCGCGGCCGCGACGTTCGGCGGCACCGCAGGCAGCAGCGGCCAGACGCCGGGCGTCACCGCCGGGCCGAGGGCCGGGCTGAGCACGGCCACCGGCGCCGGCACCGGCCGGCCGGACGCCACGCCCGGGCCGGGCGAGTGCAGCTGGCCGGTGCTCAACGCGGGCCAGCCCGACCCGGGGTGGCGCCGCAGTACCGGCAGGGTGGTGGCGGTCGCCAGCGCGGCGGCGGCCGGGCCGTCCAGGCCGGCCCGCTGCGGCGCCACCCGGACCGCGGTGCCGCCGGCGGTGTACTGGGCCACCACCGCCGGGGTCAGGTAGCCGGTCAGCTCCGCGTCGGTGATCGTCGGGTCGACCAGCACGGTGACCGCGGCCGGGTCGACCGGGTGCCCCAGGCCCACCGGGTTGCCCGGCCGGGTCAGCAGCACGCCGGCCGGTACCCGGACCAGCTCGGTCCCGACCGGCATCCCGGCCGGCGCCGGCCCGAGCAGGCCGCCCGGGCCGTGCAGCGCGGTCAGCGCGCCCTGCAGGGCCGGCTGCCACCCGGGCGCGTTCGGGCCCAGGGCGCCGGACGGCTGCGCCGGGTCGTACCGGGTGAACCGCTGCCACTGGGCCAGCGGGTTGGCCCGGTCGTGCACGAACGAGCCGCCGGCGGTCTGCACCGGGCCGTCCGGGGCGAGCACCTCGATGCCGTACCGGTCGGCGATCTGCTGGCCGAGCGCGGCCGGTCCGCCGGCCCCCGCGCCGGGCAGGACCAGCCGGATGCTGCCGCGCTGGGCCAGCGGCAGCCCGGCCAGCACCGGGCCGAGCGCGACCAGTACCTGGTCCGGGGTGACCGCCGGGCCGACCACGATGGTGGCCCGGTTCGGCTCGGCCGGGTGGCCGGCGGCCATCGGCGGCGGCGCCAGCCCGGGACCGCCGTCGTGCAGGTGGATCTCGGTGCCGATGGCGGTCGCGTCCACCCGGCCGCCGACCGGCACGGCCACCCCGGCCGGCAGTACGGCCGGCGGCACGACCGGGACCACCCCCAGCGAGCTGGTCGGCTCGGCCGGCGGGAACGTGGCCGGCAGCGGCGGCCGCGGGTCGATCCGGTCCGCGGCCGGCAGCTCGGCGGTGATCACCTCGTGCAGGTCGTCGGAGAAGACCACCGGCGGCCCGCCGGCCGCGGGGTAGCGCACCCAGTTGCCCGGCCGCCAGTGCTGCGGCACCGCCACGCCGGCCGCCACCGCCAGCTGCCCGGCCAGCACCCGGCCGTCCGGCAGCTGCCAGACGTCGTCCGGGGTGGCCAGCACGTCCCGGCCGAGCACCGCGGCGACGTCGGCGGCGAAGGCGGCGCCGGCGGCCGGCAGGTGCCCGGCCCGGCCGAACGCCAGCACCACCGGGTACTGCTGCGCCGCCCATTCCGGGATCGCCTGCAGCCGGCCGGCGAACTGGGCCGCGGTCAGGTTGACACCGTCCACGTTGATGGTCTGCGTGGCCGGGTTGAACGCCTCGGCGGAGACCGTGTACCAGCCCTGGAACGCCGCCGGCGGGGTCGGCGTGCCGGGCGGCGGCGGCTGGCCGGGCGCCCGGAAGTTGGGCAGCGCCTGCGCGTTGGTCAGGTCGGCCACGGCCGGCGCGCCCGGGCCGGGGAAGTGCCGGCCGGCCGCGGTCGGGTAGCCCTGCTCGTGCCGCAGCCCGCGGGCCCGCGCGGTCTGCGGGTCGACCAGCAGCTCGACCGCGTTGTCCAGCCGGAACACGACCTCGGCCCGGCCGTCACGCAGGTACCGGACCAGCGGCTGGTTGCCGGCCCACTGCGGCATCCGCATGAACGCGCGCAGGTTGGCCGCGTCCACCTCGATCGAGACCATCAGCCCGGCCCGGGTGCGCAGGTAGTCGGTCTGCCGGTTGCGGAACACGCCGCGCCACTGCTTGAAGTCGGCCATCTCGCCGTAGTTGTGCGAACCGCTGAGCGCGCCGGAGAAGTACGTCGAGGTCTGGTTGTTGGCCGGCGAGGTGGCCGGCGTGTCGATGTCCCCGCTGGTGAACTGCGGCCCGCCGAACACGCTGGCCTCGACCGAGCGGGCGCCCTTCTGCTGCTGCTCCTCCTCCTCGATGTGGTACGCCTCGGAGTACATGTAGGACGGGATGAAGTCGAGCGGCTGGGCGTCGTAGAACGCGTACCGCACGGTGGCGTTGCCGATCGTGTCGGTGACCGCGCCGCCCTCGCGCAGCAGGTCCGGCGTCTGGTAGCCGTCCGGGCCGATCGCCTGGTAGGCGCCGCGGGTCAGCCGCGGGTAGGAGAGCGTGGTGAGCAGCCCGGCCAGGCCGGAGCCGTCCGCCTGCAGCAGCCGGGCCGGCGCGCTGGAGCCGGGCTGGGTGCGGCCGGTGAGCAGCCCGACGGCCTGGTCGGACAGCTGCCGGATGGCCTGGTGGTCGATGTCGTAGAGGTGGATCCGGCGCTCCTGCAGCTCGTCCTGGCTGACCGGGAAGTGGTTGCGGCCCTGCGCCGCGATCGCCCGCTCCGGGGTCGGCCGCTGGATCGGCCCGGGGTCCGGTGGCGGGTTCGGCACCGGGGTGACCGCCACCACCGGCGGCGCCGGGGCCAGGTTCGGCGCGGCGGCGGTGACGCCCGGGGTGTCGGTGTACTGGGCCCGGCGCGGCACGATCACCCGCTCCTGCACCCAGACCCGCTCGACCCGGTCCGCCGCCGGCGCGGTGATCAGCCGGTCCGGGTGCCGCTGGTTGCCGGCGAACGACCAGACCGCCGCCGGGATGCCGGCGAAGATCGAGTTGAGCCACTTGGACGGCCGGGACGCGGGCAGGTACGTGATCTCCAGCTCCAGCTGGTTGCTGACGTACGCGTCCGCCGAGCCGACGTGCCGGTAGGTGTCGCGCATGACCGCGCTGGCGCCGATCGCGGACTCGTCGGTCTCGGTGGTGGTCCGGGTCGCGCCGATGATGCCGAGCCCGGTCGGCACCACCTCGCCGGGGTCGCCGCGGTGGTGGTCGACCGTGTCGCCGGCCGGCCGGGGCGGCTCGCCGGGCGCGACTGTCGGGTTGGGGACGAGGCCGAGGAACCGGCCGCCGAGCGAGCTGGCGCCTTCCCGGTCCTGGCCGTCGCGGCCCTCGGTCTTCTGGTAGTCCGTCCAGTAGCGGCCCATCGAGTAGTTGTCGTAGGAACCGTCGTACTGGTAGGCGCCGGCCGGCCGGTTGGCCCGCAGCAGCAGCTGCGGCCGGCTGATCCAGACCGGCCAGGACCGCATCGGCCGCAGCAGCAGGCCGCTGCCGAGCATCAGGTCGATGTGGCCGAGCAGCGAGCCCTGCGACAGCATCGCCTCCAGCTTCGGCAGGCCACCCCGGGCGATCACCTGGCCGGCGCCGTCGACCAGCTCGAACCGCCTGGTGGTCAGCCCCGAGCTGTGCCGCAGCAGCAGCCGGCGGACCGCGGCCAGCACCGGGTTGACCGGTATCCGGTTCTGCACGTTGGCGCTGTTCGGCGGGACCCCGGCCGGGGCCAGCGCGGCCACCTCGGCCGGGGTGAGGAACTCGATCCGCTCGTTCACGGCCTGCTTCGGCAGCTGCCGCGCGGTGATCACGGGCGGCACTCCGGCCGGTGGCGGCCCCGGGGCGACCGGCGCCGGCCGGTAGAACCGCAGCCCGCCGTCGGTGCGGACCTCGCGCGCCGGCACCTCGGCGGCGCGGCCCGGGGAGAGCATGTTCTCGTTCCACGAGACCACCGAGATGTCCCAGATGATGTCCGCGGCGTGCTCGTCGTACGGCGCCAGCGGCCGGGTGATCCACCGGCCGGTGACCGCGGTGTCGGCCTCCTTGCTCTGCGCGGCCCACTTGGACACCGCGTGCTTGCCGGTCAGCGTCGGGGTGGCCAGGATCTGCGCGCCGTCCGGGCTGTGGTCGAACGCCTCGGTGCCGAACTCGCCGCGGCCGGCGAGGATGTGCGACGCGGCCCGCCGGTCGGAGCCCTCGATCTTGGGCTGCGACTCGATGATGTCCAGCCGGGACAGGTTCACCTGCTGGGTGCGCTGGGCCGTGTTCACCGACCGGGGCCGCAGCACCACCATGCCGCGCCGGGTGCTGACCGCGCCGCCGCGCGGCAGCTCCATCGTCAGCGGCCCGGTCGGGTCGCGGAGCAGGTGCGCGCGCAGGTTCGGCTCCGAGGTGAACGCGTCGACGGTGCCGCCGATCTCGTGCGAGGTGTAGCCGAGGCCCTCCAGCATCCCGGTGACCGCGTCGTTGACCTCGTCCGAGCCGAGCACGTCGGAGACGATGTCGTCGGACGTGATCGGGGTGGCCACGTCGGTCGGGCGGCCCTGCGAACCGCGCCCGCCGACGGTGGAGGCGCCCAGGTTGGCCACCGGGAGCGGGGTGCCGGCCACCGGCGCGGCGGCCTCCGGCAGCACGTACCGGATCGTGCCGGCCGGCGCCTGGTTGCGCAGCACGTCGACCCGGGCGGTGTTCGGGGCGAACTGCGCGCCGGCCGGGGGCTGCCAGAGCTGGCTGACCCAGCGCCCGGCCCGCCGGCCCCACAGGTTCAGCCAGCGCGGGCTGAGCACCCCGGGGAAGTACTCGACATCGACGACGATCTCGTAGTTCACGTCGTAGTCGAAGGTGACCAGCGGGCCGCCTTCGGGCAGCGCGCCGCGCACGCCGAAGGAGAACACGCCGGTGCTCTCGGCCGCCGTCCGGGACCGGCTGTAGCTGTAGACGTCCCCGCCCGCCCCGAACGTGCGCAGCTCGGAGTTCGGCCCGCCCCGGGTCGTGCCCGCGGCCACCGGCGGGTCGGTGCGCTGGCCGATCGGGGCGCTCAGCAGGCCGGATCCGGTGCCGCTGAAGGTGGCCGCCAGCGACTCGCTGGCACCGATATCGGCGAAGAACGTCGGGATCGCGTTGGTGCCGCCGTTGGCCACCCGACCCTGCCGCGGCACCTGCACCGTGGCGGCCGGGCCGGGGCGCCGCCGCGGCCGGACCCGGACGGTGATCACCTCGGTGCCGCCGTTGGTCACCCGCCGGTACCGCTGCCGCAGCCCGCGCGCGGCGACCAGCCGGGACGAGCCGGAGTTCATCGCCTCCGGGCTGAAGTTCGCCATCAGCTCGCGGCGCAACTGCTGGCGCTGCCGCGGCGTCCAGTTGGCCAGGCCGAAGCCGACCAGCTGCTCGGCCTCCTGGATGGCCTGCTCGATCCGGGGGGCGACCTGCTCGGCGCCGGCCAGCCGGTCGATGCTGGCCAGGCCGATGCCGGCGTCCGCCGCGACCTCGTCCGGCGGGCGCAGCGCCGGCGCCGGGCCCGGCGGGTTCACGTCGTTCGCCGGGACGACCGTGGCCGGGTTCGTGACGTGCCGCATGAGCGCCTCGAACCGGGCCGCCTCCCGCTCCGGCACCCGGATGAAGACCTCGCCGTCGGCGCTGACCACCTGGCTGGCGCCCGGCAGGTCGGACCGGATGTCGGCGTCGAACTGCATGATCGCGCGGTAGAGCCGGGTCGGGCCGGTGATGCTGGCGGTGCGCCACTCGCCGCCGCCGATGGCCTGGTTCAGCGACCGGCCGGCCTCGGTGCTGGTGCCGACCTGGCCGCCCAGGCTGCCGAGCTCCCAGCCATGGCCGAAGTCGGTGTCCTGGAAGGTCAGCCCGGTGCGGCCGAAGAAGCCCAGCCCGGCCGAGCCGCCGCCGCTCTCCCCGGTGCCGACCTGCATGCCCTGCCGGGACTCGATCTTCAGGGCGAGGTCGGGCGGGGTCGGGCCCTCGTCGATCCGCTGGATCGAGCGCAGCCGCGCGGTCAGCTGCAGCCCGGCGCCGCGGTCGCCGTGCTGGCCGCCGAGCGGCAGCCAGCTGGACGGGAACCCGGAGCCGGCGACGTGCTGCCAGGCCTTGAGCACGGTCGACTCGCGCAGGAAGTCACGCACGCCGCGGCGGAACCCGGCGCCGGCGTCGGGCACCGCCGCGAGCACCGCCCGCCGGATGCCGTCCAGCCCGCCGACCGACTGGGCCACCGCGAAGATCTGGCTCAGCGCGTTCGCCGCCTCCTGCTCCTGGGCCGCGGTCGGCGCCGGGGTGCCGGGGTTCGCGGCGACGTGGTCCCGGCCGGCGATGCCGAACTGCTGGTGCGCCGGGCCGGGCGGGCCGACCGCCGGCGTGGTCTCGGTCGGGAAGTCCAGCCGCAGCTGCTGCGGCGGGCTCTGGTGGCTCACCGGGGCCGGCCCGAGGGCCGCCCCGACCGCCGTCAGGTCGACCCGCAGCACCGCCCCGTTGACGGTGAAGTAGGACGAGGCGCCGTCGAAGTCCAGCTGCTTCATCCCGGAGATCACCGCGAGGTCGGACGTGCCCCAGCCGCCCTTGCTGGCGCCGCTGAGCGAGGCGCCGAAGACCGGGCCGACCTTGACCAGCCGCTCGGTGCCGGGCGCGCCGAACCCGGTCTGCGGCTGGATGCCGCCGGACCGGCTGACGCCCACGTTGAACGAGCCGCCGGACAGCTGCTCGTGCGTCTGGTCGGCGCCGGTGCCGCGCTTCTCGCCGGGCCGGACCTGACCGCGCTCGGCCTGCTCGGTCGGCAGGAACACGGGGTTGGCCGGGTTCGGCAGCTGCAGCCAGACCCGGGCCTCGACGGTCTGCCCGCCCCGGGTGACCGGGAACCGCAGCCCGTCCTGCAGCAGGCTCTGGCCGGCGACCTCGGTGCCCAGCCGGCGGAACTCGGCGCTGACCCCCTCCTGGACCTGCTGCCGCAGGCCCGGCTGGGCGGCCGGCACCGCGTTGCCGGCCAGCGCCGCCACCGCCGCGTCGCCGGCCGGCCCGCCGAGCGTGATCGGGCCGATCTGGCGCAGCCGGCCGCGCTCCCCCATCCCCCGCTCGGTGGTGGTCGGGTTCAGCCCGGCACCGGACGGGATCAGCCCGGCCGGCGGGTTGGCCGGCGGCTGCGCGGCGGCCGCCACCGACCTGGTCTGCCGGAACTGGTACTCCTGCGCGAACCGGGCCGGGGCGCCGGGTGGGCCGGCCCCCTGCACCACGGCGGCCTCGGCCGGCGTCAGCGGCTGCCGCCAGCGCTGGTCGCCGGTCAGCGGGCCGGCCGCCCGGGTGACGC